>Ga0256404_1013668_pt1 | contig 10210 bp, 9 predicted proteins | sample RumenRJG_01DNA_FD_185990 | JGI IMG/M metagenome (GOLD analysis project Ga0256404, IMG submission 185990) | Bovine rumen microbial communities from Lethbridge, Alberta, Canada - RJG_01 | ecosystem: Host-associated > Mammals > Digestive system > Stomach > Rumen | place: Canada: Alberta | collected...
GGTTTTAGTTTATGTTACTCCGTTTATCGCTTCCGCTTTTATTGCTCCCCCAGCTCAGCTGGGGGATTAAGACTGTTTCATTTAGTTTGAACTTTCGTATAGCACGGGCTTTCCGTCTGCTTTAGTGTAAAGTACGCCGTTCTCTGAATAATATATCTCGTTTTCCGGGTTCACGTCAAAATACAGTGTCGGCCGGTATACAAGGACGCTGCCGTCGGACTGTATGATACCATCTTTGTAAATCTCTTCCAAAATGCTGTAATCGGATATATGCGGTCCCGTGCCTGAAACATTCTTACCGATGTTTATGGTGTTTGTGAGACGGGGGTGCGATTCTCAACTGAAAAACTTGCAATGGGTGTAGGTTTTTTCGCTGAATTCTGTTACAGGCCACTCTTTAGTTTTCTCTTTTCCCTGATTTTGTGTGGTGACTTTGACGGTGTAGCGGGGCATGCCTTCGGAAACAGTCATTTTGTATCTGCCGCATCGCTCCTTATTGAGATACCAGGTATCGGTAATCTTCTTATCGCCCTCATACACATCCGATGTGGTATCATCCTGCAATGCAACAACCAGGACATCGTTCAAAGCATCTTCTTCGATTACTTCCTGCATGTTAAATACATTCCGGGTCCAGATCTGAGGGTCAATGGCAACAAAGAATACTGCGTCTTTAGGAGCATACTCCATAAACTTTCTGTAGTCGCTTGCTCTTCCCGAGTCTGCAAATGTGCAGTAAGCATTCATGGCACCATCAAGTCTTTCAGGCATTTCGAAGATTTCTTCATAGGTTTTACTATCCCCTGATTTGATCGCCGAACATCTGACTTTTTTGCCATCTTCTATGAAGGCAAGATCAAGGATCTCATCATAATTCGAATGATACATGAGGTCTCCGCAAAGGTCTCTTACATCATTTCCCTGGGAATATATGGCAGTCGTGAAATCATCATCAAGCCAGATAAGGTTCGTGCCCTGTATGGTCTCCGGGCAAAGCTCCCCCAGGAATCTGTCATATATATAGTATTCACTCATGTGCGGACTTACATGGCAATCAATGATTTCTTTACCGTATGCGTGAAACACGTCCAGGATGGCATTACCTGCTCCCAGTTTGGAAAGGTCATAAAACTTGTTTTTAAAGTGGAATGTCATTCCCTCGAAGCTTACTTCCGGCTCCAGGTCTCCGAGATCATACATTCCGTAGAAGGCATTATCCACCTCTTCGATATCCTTGAGACTGCCGTCTGAGTTAACTGTCAGCCTGCACATATATCTCGGGAAATCCAGCTCGAGATTGTATTCGTTGAGGAGCAGCTTCTTGTTTACACTGTTGGAATACTTATAATATTTGGAACCCATTTCCTTTGGCATGAATGCCGCTGCGGTATATGGGTTTCCGGTGTATTCATTTTCATCATCCCAGGTAAGGGGCTTCATCTCCTGAGCCCAGATGCCGCTATCGTCGGCTTTCCATATCCATGCGTAAAAGGTATCAGTTTCGGCAGAAGCATTGGCAGCCTTGCTGCTCTCTCTGTGCATGATAAATGAGTTTGAGCCAAGTGAAAATGTCTCATCCGGATATTTGGGATCCTGGAACAGCACGGAACTCATGAAGGAATCTCCGTTTCCTGTCTCCTCCATGTATATGTAGTCTTCTCCGTCGCAGTTTCCGTAATACAGCTTCGCATATGTGGAATCGTATCCATCGTCAGGAGCAAGATATCCCGTGTCGGGAAATGTCATATTGTCCAGTCCCGAAACACTGAGAGCAAATGACAGAGGTACGTTCTCTTCTCCCCTGTACTGGTGATCCGGCGTGAACACTCCGGTACATCTTTCATCAGAGCCTGTATAGCCGTACTTGAAATATCCGTTGTCCGAGATTTCGATATGAGCATAATCCTCATGAGTTACAGGATTTATGAGATTCCATTCGCCGGACATGAAGGTGAAAAGGTCTTTTTCTGAGGCGGGGACTTTGAGGGTTTCTGAGTCGGATTTTGTGGTTGAGTCTGAATCTGTGTTTGATCCTGATTTTGAATCTGAGTCTGTTTTGAACCCTGAATCTGAGTCTGTTTTGGCTCCTGAGGGGTCTGCATTTTTCGCAGGATCACTTTTTCCGGCGCCCTCACTTCCGGCGCTCTCACTCTGTTGTGTACTCTCTTTCTGCAGTGTGCTGTCTTTCGGGCTTTGCGGCACACTGCCTGCGCATCCACCGAGGAGCAGGCCGGCTGATATAAGCATTGACGCTGTTAATAAGGTCTTTTTTCTCATTTTTCTTTTCTCCACTTCCTTTGATCCATGTTCTATGGACTTCAAGTAAAAGTATATTGCATTTTCGGGGCTGTGTGGGCGGGGTTTTTAGGGGCTTTTGATGGAAATGACACACTTTTTCCTCCTCTATTTACTTTCCTTTGTTTCTTTCTTGTCGCTGCCTCCAAAAGTCAAAGTGTTTACTGTTGTGCCTACCCCCATAGTTGTCTTTCCGGAGGGGCTTCCCTTATAGGTTTCTGTCAATTTACTTACGTCATAGCCATTATCTGTCCTTATATAACGATTGATATCTCCCTGACCATTCCTGATCTCGATATAATCATCATCGATAAGTGTGCATTCTATCATGCCCCTTAGGAAACCGGATGACGTAAGGGTTAACTCTCGTTTTTGCCGGTCATAATACCAGTCATCCACGGCAAATCCATTGTCAAAGGTTTTTTTCTTTTTACCGTCGTTTTCTGTGTACCTTTCTCCATATGCAAGCAGTTCCTTTTTACCACCACGATTTATGGAGATAATGTTTCCGGTTCCTCCTACCTGCTCCCAGTAGCCAAAAAACTTTTCGAGATCCGGATCTTGTGCGGGATCATATTCTATGATCCTTTCAAGATAAAAATCGAGCTCTTTTATCCAAATCACATCATCGGTTATATGTTTAATAGTATAAGTGACAGCGTCCGAACCATCCTTCTTTATCGCATTAAATATTTTTCCATTCTGCCCTTCGATATATGAGAAATCACTGTCTTCTGCGCTAAAGCTCCGCGATTTTTCAAAAGACGAAGCGATGGAAAAAGAACAGTTCTGTCCATATTGATCTACAGTAAGTCTGATGTCATCATTCAGCTTATTTGCATATTCGGAAGACTTATCGGGAGGTCTCCAGCTGCCCTCCAGCTTAGCAATGGAATCTCCATAAATCACAGGAACCTTGATATCCTGTATCGTCTTGACATAGTTCTCAATATCAATAATTTCCCGAGCTTCCTGACTTATCGCATTGTAAAGCGCGGCAGGATCTTCCTTTACATCAATACCTGTCCAGTCTATTTTTACATTTAAAGATTCACTGCATTTATTTCCATTTTTTATAAATATTTCTACATTAGTCGGACATCCGCAACGAATATAATGGTAAATGTTAGTTACAAGCAGGATTGGTTTACCTTCATTCTTTTTCAATGTAATGATATCTGTGCCATATTCTTCACCATTTCCCGTGATAAAATCACTATAGGCATCCTTCAGCAAAAAAGTATTAAACCTTGTATCGCTTCTGTTCTGATTCGGTCCAATGGTTTTATCATCTATATAGAATGTCACCTGTGTGTTAAGCCATGGCAGTACTTTTACTAAAAGATTATCTCTTACCTCCTTGATTGCATCGTCATAGTATCTTTTAAAAAAAGCATATATAACAGGATTTGTATTGGCATAAAGTGTATCCTTGGCGTGCTTTTTCAGCTTTTCCATCTTATTCTTGTTAATATTTTCGAATTCAATAAGATCTCCGAATGTATTAATTTTTCTTAATTTTTAATGACTTGAATAGCTATTAAAATAAATCTCATCACTGCTGTTTTTGTTCCAGGCATCCTCCCATTTGTTTTCGCGTGTTCTCTGCTGGTCTGCCCATTCAACAATACTTTTCCATCTCCAGGCCTCGCTTTCCCATATCTCGTTATTAGCCGCAAATAACTGCACATTCAACAAAATATCTTTATTCTGAAGATTCCTTATCCTGGCAGCATTTTGAGGACTCAAAGTCTTGGAACAAAATGCCTTCCAGCACTCCTCCCTAATGGCGGAAGAATCTCCGCTCTGATCATTCATGCCATCAAAAAATCTGTCTATATATTTTTCATACTCCGAGTACATCATTTTTACAGCATTAGCCATAGCTTCAGGATTATTTTTATAATGCTCTAAAATAAAAGCAAACGCCTGTGGCCAGCCTGTTCCCCGGAAGTTTATCTCTGTGTCATAACCAAGAGCATGATTTCTGCCGTCCGGAGCCGGTATCTCCTTTATAACCTTTTGCAGCACATGCTGAATAGCATCCTCAGTCCCGTCATCGTAATCGGCTACATAATAATAAAAGGCTCCTTCCTCAAGAGTTGCCGGATAGCCCAATGGTCTTTCGGCTTTAAACTTAGCCTCTTTGTATTCGCTGATACGGGTATAACCATAAATACAGGCACAGACAATGGCCGCTATGGTGGCTGTAGATGCACACCCGGCTACAGCTGCAGCAGTTCCTATCACCGATACAAGAGAATTTATAACATTCCATGAATTGCTTTTCAGAATGTTTATTTTACTTACACCTCTGTCATACTGGTCTATCATTCTCAACCCCAGTGTAGTTAAACCATAGGTCGTCAAGATTACTCCGCCGTGCACATTTAGTTCATTTACTACCTTTGTATTATTTTTTTCGTTTAAAATCGTTTCCGAAACAGCAGTCTGAAGAGTAGCTACGGTATCACCTTTTGTACCCATGTCAGCAAGAGCTACTGCCTCTCCGGCTTCTGCCGGTATATCCCCGCTTTTTTCAAACAGTCCTCTTAAAATATTAACAGCATAGGCATCTTCGGATTTTAAATATTTTTCGTAATCAGGAATATTAACCAGTCCAACACCGTATAAATATGTGTTAACCCCATAGTATTTACTGTTATCCTCCTTAGGCATTATCCTGAAAATTGATTTTCCGTCAGACTTATATAAATCCAGTGCTTTTTTACCTTCCTGCTGTATTTTGCGAGTCACTGCTTCACTTGATAATTGGGCTTCATCAGAAAAATGCGTCATTCGGGCAGTATAGAAATGCCCATCCTCCGATAAGGTATAATACTCCTCTTCCCATTTCCCTGTTTCATCGTTTTTGTGAACGGAACCGTCAAAAGCCAGAGGCTCACCCTGAATAGGGAAGGTTATCTCAACCTCCGTCGGAAATTCTTTCTGGCCGGAAGCAAGAGAAATGTCGTAAGTATACAGTTTGTTGTCGGTGACAGAACAGGTTTTTACCGGAAGTCGCTTAATGATCAGTGTGTCTTCCGGGTTTTCAAGATTCCACCATTTTAAATCAGCATGTATGCCAAACTCCGGAAAATCAGCCTCGGGATTTTCCAATGTGACTGACGCGGAAAGAGTCACAGCATTATTTCTTTCTTCTTCGGTAAAAGAAACATCTATAAATGCCGGATTTCCAGGAGAATTTTCAAGTGTTGGGGTAATTTCGCTTTCGGAAAGCTTTGCGAGATCCTCTCCACTCACGCCAAGATAATCCAGGATTTTTTTAACATTCGGGTCGGTATTGTATTCTAAAACGTTCCCACCTGTCTCAGGCACCGCGGTTGTCTCTATCACTTCTCCGGAGGGCTTTTTAAACTTGTCTCTAAGTAATCCCGGATACCAGAAACAGGCGATCACTGCTTCAACCACCAGTATTATTGAAAGCCCTATGCAAATCATATGTAGTGCAGGGCTTTTTGCCGGTTTACGCCTAACCTGTGGCTGTACCGGTCCGGCTGAATTCTGCGATTGCATCGGCCTTGTAGGATTCTGTGGTTGTACCGGTCTGTTGGGATTCTGCGGTTGCATCGGCCTGGAAGGATTCTGTGGTTGTATCGGCCTGGTATAATTCTGTGGCTGAACAGGTCTGGCAGGTTTTTGTGACTGTGCCGGCTCGTCAAAGTCATTTGTTTGATTATTCCCGATATTTACCGCAGCTCCGCAGTTCTGGCAGAACCTTGCATTTTCACCTATCGGATATCCACAATATCGGCAGAACTTTGCCATATTTTCCTCCTTGAAAAAACTAGACTGGGTAGAAGAAGATTTATGCTCTATTTTACAAAAGAGACGGTTCAGAAAGAATCGTCCCTTTTTATTGTAAGTACTAATTGACAGTGAAATTTACGCTTACATTCCTGTAGAACTATTGCAACAACGGCACCCATGAGCTGTTTTCCTGCATTACTGTATTTTCGACATTAATAAATAAAAATTATTTTTACAAATACATTTATCGCAAAATCTACTTTTATTTTATCATTCTGCCTGAAAAAATGCCAAGGTTTTTATACTCCTTAAGCATACAAAAAGAGGGCCGATAGCTGCGTTGTCTTAACTATCTGCCCTCTTCTTATTTTTATTGTAAGAAGAAAAAATAGTACGATTAGCAGAGTTGGACAGACTCTGTTTGATTCTCCAATATTCTTTGTATGATGTTAGTAATCACAAATTTGAAAATATTACTGTCCGATAAGTTTCAGAAACCTTTTTTCATTCATCTGCTCATTTGTGACATACTCCCCATCATGAAATAAAGCATAGTTCGTAACAGGAGTCGGAGCATTCTGAGCTTCTTCTTTGCTTTCAATATGAATAGCATGGAATGGAATATCATTTTCTTTTGCAGTCTGCTCCAGAACCGGAACATACTTTGCATTGAACGGGCACTGGCTTGTGTAATACAAAACATAGCCCATCTCTTCTATATGAGGATGCCTTGCACATTCCTTAAATCTCGGAGCATCCGCCCCCTTATCAAATGGAAAATACCATAGCTGAATACCATTATCTGCCTTATCAGAAACGGAGAAACCCTTGTGCTTCAGAAATTTCGAATCAGCCAGGAACGTTTTTTTCTTCTCGGCGCACAGAATACAAAGTCCTTTCTTCCCCTTTTCCTTGCTATCCTCTATGCAGGCATTAAGCAAATCCGTTGAATACCCATGCCCCTTGAAAGCCCCGGACACCCACAGACAATCAATATACATATACCTGTCTGCCTCGATAGGAACCCATGCATATTCCGCCGGAATGTATTCAATAAAACACTTGCCTCGCTCAGCACTTTTCAGAAACACAAGTCCTTCATCAAATCTATCCGCAAGCCAGGCTTTCTTTGAAGATACCTGTACATCTTTATTATTGGAAATAGCGCAGCAGATATGCTCCTCTTCCAGATTCTCTTTTGTAACCCTGATATACTCCATAGCCCTCTCCTCCTACTCTCTCCGTTCCACTTCGGTCGGTGCAGAGCAATCGTCCCCCGGACGATTTGCGCCCTCCGGATCTTTCCAATATCCTCCCTTATGGAAGTTCTCATTCCCTAGAGGTTTTGCTGTCAATCGGAACATAACGCAGCCATCCGGGCAAACTACAGTTTTCGTGTACTTGCTGTCTCCACCAAGGTTTTCTAGATCTCCGCCACTTCGAACAGCCTCCATCAACGGATACAGCAGCATCATGGTTTTGGAACAGATTCCGTATCCATCTTTGTTTACCGGGCATCCGTATGTGCAGGTGTATGTATCGCCTATCTCTTCTCCGTTTCGGCAGTACCGCTCTGTGTGATCTCCCCTGAGAAAGCCTGTCACTTCAACCGTAAACTCATACTCTTCATCAAACCACTTCTTCATCGTCAGCTCTCCTTCCTGATCGGATGACGGATATCCACTTGAAATCTTCTTTATGAGCATAGTCGATACCGATTACTCCATTCTGCCACCAAAAACCTTCCAATGGCGGAACTACATAATCAAAATATCCGTCAATCTGATGATCACCTTTTTTACTCATCTTGATCGTAAATGCGATTCCATACAAAAGACCTATAGCCTGTTTATATTCGCCATCTTCATCATTTGGATTCCCACTGCCCCTAACCGCGATATAATTCATTTTCGGAACAGTAACGATAGATGGTGTGCCCTTCGGCATATAGAATTCTTTGTATTCCTTCTTGTAATCAAACGCCATACCCTTTTTCTCCACTTCGTTTCGGTCCGCGCTAAACGGATGTCCCCCGGACATCCAGCGCCCTTGTATGATCAGTATACCTGTTTAGGAAGTTGATATCCTGTCATTTTATGTCCGGATCTGTCCTGATAAAGTGCCCTTCCTGAACTGCCGCAAAAGTCGCAACCGCACATACCGGAATCGCCAAATACTTTAGTGGGACTATGGGAAATGTCAAAGGCAGTATAAAAAGCAATACCCCTGTCACCTTATTCATCACTGAATGAACCGCCACCAACTTTCTTTGTACAATGTGTCCCGAAATGATGTTTATTATCTTTATCAGCGCAATTATTACGATCCATATACACAACCATGCCGACATACTTATCACCGGGAGCAGCTTTATCAAGCATACTACTACGAATACAAAATCCGCAGCAGTATCAAATCTCGCTCCAAACTCGGTGACAGTATTCATTTTTCGGGCAATAGTTCCGTCTATCATATCTGATAAGCCGCCAGTCAAATATAGTATATAGAATACCGGCGAAAACACCGGACAGAACATTAGTGCAATACTGATCAGTACCCTAAAGCCTGTTATTATATTTGCCATCACTTACCTCTTTGGAACATGACCGTCTCTTCCTTCATTGAGATATTTCCGACACAGAAGCCATATTCCAACAATTCCTTCTTGTATTTGAGAAAAGAATGGTCGATCGGAACCCCTGTAATTTCTTCAATCTCAGCATATGTGAGCTTGAAGCTGTCCGTTCCATTATCCCGGATTCATTTCCAAAGATGTTCGTATTTACTCATATCTGTTCATCCTTCACTTTACCATTGCAAAACGCAGCCATCTCTTTTTCAAGCAGGCGGAATACATTCGCAATCAGATACCCATCCGCTATCGCATGATTCATACGAACCGACACCGGCATCAAAAGTCTCCCGTTTTCCTCACGGTATTTCCCCCAGTTGATGATCGGCAGAAAATAGAGGAATCCATCTGGCAGTTCAATATTCAGGGAATCATAGGACAGCCATGAAATGTAGGAAGCATCAAACCAGTTCGGATGCTTTTCCATATCAAGGCCATACTCCCTCGTTTGTTTTGCCTTCTCTATGTCAGAGACAGCATTTTTGTAGAATGCGGCATAATCCGGATCATAACTTGTATATACCGGCGTACAGGTCTCGGTATCCTCATGAAAAATATACTGCGTAGGGTTAATCCTGTCATAACAGATCAGTTCTTCAGTCTGCCAGAGATACCCCATTTTGTAATCATCCCGGGAATTCAATACCATGGAAAGGATATATAGGAAATTGACATAGAACTTCGTGTTACTCTCCTTCGAGCACTTAACAAGCTCCGTCACATCAACCCTTGCCGTCATAGAAGTCGAGCACTTGCAATCCTCCGTAAAATGCCGGAATACCCCCTTCCTGTAATAGGTTTCTTTATCAATAACTCTATAGTTCATATCTTTACCCTCTTCTTTTCATCATCAGATAGCAGTTTATCCCCTTTTTATAAAAACCAGGTAGTTCTCCGACACACTTATACCCCAGATTTTCATATAATTTCTTCGCTCCCGGGTTAAAATCATCTACAGTTAAAAAATATTTTGCCGAAGAAGAATCGAAAGCATTATCCTCAAAAAACTTCATCAGCTGTTTACCGATACCACAACTTCTGTATTCTTCCTTTACTGCAACAATATGGAGATAAGGGTATCTTCCAAAAACACCATTTGTCATGTAGTAAATAAACCCCAGGCATATTCTGTCTTTAAAAAGTTCTTCATTTGTATTATTCATTTGTCTCCACCTTTATCGCCAATATCAGTATGGATCCCACTGTCTGGAATAGAGCCGTTCTCATTTTTTAATGGCATCCTCTTTTATTCTTCCCAGATATATACAGTAAACAATCGCAACAACAATAGTCATCTCCTATACTGCTCCATACCAGATATCAGTACATTCATAGATATCTCGAAGCTTTCATCAATAGAAATCGGATTGCCAAAAGAATTATGGATCTGTAGCATGATAAATCCTTCAAGAAAAGCTCTGTAAGTTCTAAGCAAATGATTTGCCACCTCTCTATCTATACCAAGACTATCTGTTTGTTCAAAGAAGAATGAATACAAGCCCTCTGTAGCTT
>Ga0256404_1013670_pt1 | contig 10208 bp, 14 predicted proteins | sample RumenRJG_01DNA_FD_185990 | JGI IMG/M metagenome (GOLD analysis project Ga0256404, IMG submission 185990) | Bovine rumen microbial communities from Lethbridge, Alberta, Canada - RJG_01 | ecosystem: Host-associated > Mammals > Digestive system > Stomach > Rumen | place: Canada: Alberta | collected...
ATGTGCGTCCTGCCGGAGGCGTCCTGCGGACAGCGATGTCTGCTCCGCAGCCATAAGGGGGAACCCACACTTCCCCCTTCGATGCCTCTGGCATCTACCCCTATTGTTTACTTGTGTTTCGAACATATCACAAAAGCGGATATGCCCGAAACACAAGCCTGCCCGTTTCCACCCACCACAGATGAAAGGAGGCGAGGGTTATGGTGGTAAAAACGGTCAGCAGCCGTGCGAGCACCATTGGCCGAGGCGCCAAGTGCCGGGGAAAGTCTGCCGTTGAGCAGTCAGCCTATATCAGCCGCACGACTCTTTATAGCGAATACTACGGTGAAAAATTTTATCCCAAGGCTGCCGAGGATCTCGTCAGCACAGGTGTGATGCTACCCGATCATGCACCGAGGGAATACATGGATCACTCCGTTCTTTGGAACAGTGTGGAGAAGGTTGAGAAGCACTCCAGGGCGCAGTTGTGCCGTCTCAATAAATACTCCCTTCCGAATTGGATGTCTTATGAACTTGCAGATAAGTTTGTCAGGGACTTCATAAATCGGAATTTCGTATCCAAGGGAATGTGTGCCGAGTATGCCATTCACGATAGTGTAAATGAAAAGGGTGAGCGTAATCTTCATGTTCATATTTTGTTGACTATGCGGCCGATACTTGAAAACGGTGAGTGGGGAGAGAAATCCCGGAAAGTTTATAAGTATGACAAGGACGGTAATAAGATAAAAAAGAAAAATGGGAGATATGACTGTACCACGGAGAAAACCACCGATTGGGATGATGAAGGAAATGCAAAGAAATGGCGACAGGACTTGGTGGAATCTATCAACAAGGTTGCGGAAATAATCGGCATAGAGGATGAGCGTTGGGAGTGGAAGTCTTTTAAGGACAGAGGACTTGATATAAAACCGACGATCCATCTGGGAGAAAAAGCTTCTGCATTGGAGCGGAAAGGCATACATACTGACAAGGGAGACTATAACCGGGAAGTCAGGTATCTTAATTCTCTGATTGTCAGGGCAGTCGAGCTTACCAGGGAAAAAGCTGATAAGACTGTATCAGAGGTGAAACAGAAGGCTGTCACTGTTGTTAAGGCTATCAAGAATGAAATATTGGATATGATCCGGGAAGTGGCTGAACGCAATGCAAACCGATTAAACCTTCCGATAAGGAAAGGAAAATATATCACAAAGATAACCGATCGTGGGCAGCTTCAGAAGAGAGATTTTTTGGAACGGATGGTTCATGATATGGGCTGGACTACCTTTGAAGAAATGAATACCACAAAGAAGTCCCTTGAGAAAGAATATGATGATCTTCTGGAAAAGAGAACAGTGAAGGCAGACCGTATCAATTATTTGTATGGGTTACTTGAAGCATATAAAGATTTACCGTATCAGGAAATCAATGCAGAGTATTGGAAGCTAAAGAATGCGGAGAAAAACAGTAAAGGAAAAGGTGGCTTTCTTGGCTTTGCAAAAAAGAGCGTGGCTCAGGAATATAAGCTGCAGCACCAGAGCGAATTAAACACTTACAGATTCCATCGCGACATTCTCAAAGACATGATAAAAGAGGATGATAAGACGATCCGATCCAAAGCATGGCAGAAAGAATTTGATACTCTTTCAAAAGAGTTCGATGATACCCAGAAACCTTTTTCGCAACTGGTATGGAAATTGTCGGCTATAGAGGTGCTTGAGTTTAACCGAAAGGAACTTGTCAGAATGCTTGAAAATGAGGGCCATCAAAAGACACAGGAGTTATCGCTGGATCAAAAGAGAAAGAAACCTGCATGGGAATAATGGGAGGAAATGCTTATGAATGTTTTTGAAGCCGTTAAGGATCGTCTCAGCACGAGAGAAGCGGCAGAATATTATGGATTGAAAATCAACAGGAACGGGATGGCGTGCTGCCCGTTCCATAACGACAAAAATCCCAGTATGAAGGTTGACCACAGATATCATTGCTTTGCCTGTCAGGCGGACGGAGATGTCATTGATTATGTGACCAACCTTTTTGGTTTAAGCAAGAAGGATGCTGCTAAGAAGCTGGCAGAGGATTTTGGCATTGTATATGACAAATGGAAGCCACCGGACAAAGAGCGAAAGTGCATACCGGTAGTGAAGAAAAAGCCGTTGCATATACAGTTCAAAGAGGCAAAGCTTCATTTCTGGAGGGTGATCACGGATTATTATCATCTGCTTTGTGCATGGAAAGAAGAGTATGCACCAAAGGATCCGGAGGATGAATGGGATGGGCGTTTCGTGGAAGCACTCCAGAATATCACGCAGCTTGAATATGTTATGGACACCTTCCTGGAAGGTGATCTGGAAACACAGGTAGATATTATTAACGATTATGGGAGGAAAATACCGGAATATGAGAGAAGAATTAAAGGACTTGCCACCGGAGAAACTGGCAGCATTGGAGCAGACCATGCAGGCAATGGAGGGGAAGGCGGAGCCGGAGCCGGAAAAGCCGCCTGATGAAGAGGCGGATCCCGACTGGTTTGACGGGAAGAAGATTGATGAATCCATGTTCAGTAATTATCTGATTGCCAGGCACCCCATGAAATGTGTGAACGGCATTTTATATGATAAGGGTGGCATGATGAATGAGCAGAGGCTGCAAAAGGAGATCTATGATAGCGTAGCTGTACCAGTATGCACCGACATGAAGTCCTGCCGCCTTTGCCTTTTTGTAGTTGGACTCGAAGAACTCATCCTTTCCCTTGGTGCCGTAGCCAGCCCGGATGATAACGAACTCGATGCCGCTGTTCTTTACTTTCTGAAAATCAATGGCTCCCTGCCATTTTGAAATATCGATTCCTTTGACCTGCATGAGTTATTCCTCCTTAAAAAGAAAAGCCCTCCGGACTTGTTGCCATCCGAAGGGCTGTGCCTGGTATGCGAGCAGGCTCCCGAGATAGAAGGATCACCTCCTCTCAGGGCTCGTTTTTCGTTGCCTGCTTGTAGATCTGGTTGATTCCCGTTGCCGCAAATCCGCTCACGATTCCGACTGCGAGAGCGTTGACGATGTCTGTCGCCGGGAAGTCCGGCATGAGGTAAAGACCCGCAATGCCAAGAAGAGCACCGACGCTTCCGCAGATCACCGGAATCCATGTGTCCGGAACCTTCTCGGATGCCTTGCAGGCAGCGCCGATGAGGTACGCGATGACCGTGATTGCAGCAACAGATGCGATTCCAAAATCCATGACTCATTCCTCCTTCTTTTCTCCGTCCGAAGATTGATAGGGCAGCTTTTGCACTGCCTGGTATAGGTTTTCTCCCGTGCCGTTCCCGCCGAGCGCCTTGTAGGGCTTGTAGAGATACTCGAGATTCTCTCTGTCATCAAGGCTTGCCCAGCCACGGGCAATAAAAATGCTGCATGCGGTATAGAGCCTGTCATGCAGCAGAGCGAGAATTCCTTCCCGCAGAACGTCATATTCGGTTTTCTTACCTTTGAGCTTTTTCACGCACCAGGTAAGTACTGCGATGATGAGTGCAAATAGCTCCTGCACCCAGTATTTCAAGATCCAGTCCATAGCATCCATCCCTTCAGGAAATTATGGTCGTAGAAGGAAGAGTGATCGTCTGCTTATTTCCGGAGGAATCCTCCAGAGTGAGCTCATTTCCTTCCAGTGTCAGTTTGTAAGTTGTGTCAGTAAATACGGCCCCTTCCGGTACGCTGGTCTTCACAGAATCGATCAGGCCATTAACCGCTGACACAATCGAGGTGATGATCTTTGAAGAGCCGTTGTAGTTTATCTTATGAATCGACATTGTAAAAATCCTCCGATCTCTTCACGGCACCGATATTTCTTCCCACATATGCTTTCAGATCAGTGATGATCCTGTCGGTATCGAAAAGCCGGTCCGTGAGCTTATATGAGGAAATATACGGGTCAAAGTACGAGAGGTTCTCCGGCTCGATGTAGGTCGTATCACGGACAGACTTCACGCAGGCTCTGCACTTATCTGTGGCTTTGACTTCCTCCTCGCGGGTTGTCGCATACCAGTGCTGGTCGTGCCACCTACGAGGTTGTCTTTCTCATAGGTCTTTTCTATCTTGCCGGTCTCGGCATTGAAGAGCTCTATCTTAGTGTGGCCCTTGATCATTCCTCTACCTCCTTCAAAAAGATCTGGATATCTGTAAGCGTGCCTTCTTTATGGATGATGGCCTTCATCTTAATGGAGCCGGTGAGCTTCTCGGCCCACTGGTCCTTTGTGATCTCCTTCATGGCAGGGCCGAACATGCCATAAGATTCCCGCGTGGTATCAGGCTGTGTCCAGCCGTTTTCATAGGACCACCAGGTCTCTCCATGATCGAAGGATGCAAGGAAATTCACGTTGTTGCTGTCGCAATCAGCGCTGACAGAGAGGATCTCCGTCGCCTCTTCATCAGGGCTTTCGATTTCCTGAACGGAGGTCGTATCCTTTAACTTCCAGGCACCATCTTTGATTTCGATGGCATCGTGGTCATAGGTCATTACATCATCGTGCAGAGTATCGTAGCGGTACAGGAACCTGATGTTTCCGACATGTCCGCCGATGCCATGCAGGATAGAGGCAAGACCGAAAGCAGGGATGATGTCCGAGACGCCTGCGTCGTTATTCGGAACCATGGTCACAGTGACTGCATCCGTGAATGGGTGGTAGATCTTTGTAAGGTCTGCCGGGATAACTTCATCCTCTGCAGAGAGTGATCCATCCCAGGCGCCTTCGCCAGCAAGACCCTGGCCGACAAGATAAGCTCTGGCGCTTTCCTGCTTCGATGTAAAGAGAGGCTCCTGCCATTGATATCCAGGCAGCAAAGTTCCCCATCAGGTTTGCGGTCGACTTCCAGATGTACTGGAGATGCAAAAGATGTGTTCCGTCCTGCAGCGTTTCCACAGGATAGTAGTCTTTGACCTCTTCGCCGTTCATGTAATAGGTGACTGTGACGACACCATCTGTGTTTGTGACTGTGCTATCAGTCGTGACCTCCGTTGTATCAATTCGGAGCTTGATCTCTGCATGGAACTCGATGTAGGTCGCCTTCTGGGTTGCGTACTTTAAATCGATGATCTTTCCCTTATCGCCATCACCGAGCGTGATCTCGTCTGCATTGACGTAAGAGTAGTAATAAATGCTGTCGGCATTGGTGGTCGACAGGAGCCCGGCGATGTTCTTATCCACCTTGGACTTCGCGGAAACGAGCGCCGGATTCTGGCCGACACCCGTTGCCTTGTAGGTGCCGTTGTAGGTCCAGTCATATTTCGTGATGCAGGACTTGGAGCTGTCTCCGGCAATGCCGCCAGTGAAAAGAATAACGTCACCAAGGTCATAGACCGGGCTTCCGATCATGCTGACTTCCATTGGCACATAGGAAATAGCCTGCATGGCATTAAGGACTGCGAGCCGCTGCCTCTCAGTCACTTCTGCAAGGCCATACTGCATGAGCGGGTTACTGCCCATGTTGAAGGTGAGCCCGTCGTCTGGCATCAGGCCATAATATTTCGTCGATTGGTCTGCGATATTCACGATGGATAGACCCGTGTATCTGGTAATGAAGTCAGAGAACTTGCCTCCGGAGAAGCGGTGACTGATGTCGATCGTGTCGACCGGGTCCGAGGTGTAGAGCCTAAGGACCAGAGAGCCTTCCCGGTTTATCGTAGCAAAGGTGCCTGTCGTCATAGCGCACCAGGAAATCAGATCCCGCCAGGTCTCCATATCATTCTCCGGATACACCGAAAATTCCTCAGTGCCATTCGGGAGAGCTTCGACCTCGGTTTGTTCCATGCCAAGCGGTACACCGCAGGCATTGGTAGCTGTCAGCAGGAAGTCGTAGATCTGCTTTGAACCATTGTCAATCTGGATCGTCTTGTCGAAGCGGGCCATGTTGTCATAGGCTGTGATCTCGACTCCGGATTCTCCCCAGTTGGCCTCGCTCACATGAAAGATACCAAGAGGGACATCCTCATACGTGCCAGCGGGAAGAAGGAGTCCCAGGGAGGGTTTGATCGCCATGTCATCGAGAGTCTGCCGTACAAAGGGCATCTTCATGAACGTGGCCTTGAGTTCACCGATATACACAGAGCCAATGGACACGTTCGTATCATCAGAGCACTGATTGGTAAGGTGAAAGGACCCAGAGAGAATGTTCTCGTCAGAAAAAGAGAGGTCGCCAGCAGTCCCGGTCATCCGGAACCGCTGAACCTGCTGTTTCATGGCTGCTTTGTATTCATCACTTACGCTGTACATGGCAGCCTCCTCTCATCAGAATTCATATAGGTCAAAGGACACAGTATAGAGTCCATTTGAAGATGACAGCTTTTCGCTGTTCTTCTCAGGAGCAGTCTTAAAGTTCCGAATACGCATGGTCCGAGTCTTGTAGTCTCGGGTTTTCAGGTCGTAGAGCCTTACGGCAATGGAATCCTTGTCGCGGAAATTAGTGAAGGTGGAAGCCCAGGTAGCAGAGCACTTGAACTCGCAGGAGACCGAGAGCTTGTCGTAGCGGGTGACAATCACCTGGTCCGTCCCTGCTTCTGTCTGGTTAGTGGTCTCAACGACAGAGTAGGATTCCTGCCATTTCGACGGCCAGAAGAGCTTGGTGTCATCAAAGTAGATGGGATAATCTTTCTTTAGCATCATCTGCCTCCTGACCTGAAGTTTGTTCTCTGGTTTGCCTTGACGACGATCTCATCGATGCGGTCCTGGCCGATGTAGACCGGGATCACAATCGTCTGGTTTCCACCTGCAGCAGCAACAGCTCCCTGCACGATCTGGGATAGCCGATCAGTTCCGACGACAGCTTCTTCACCAGCTTCACCTCCGCCAAGGAGCCTACCTCCGGCCATACCAAAGAGCGTCGGGCTGTTCAGGATATACGGCTCGTCCATAGCCTTCCGGTAAGGATACGATTATTGGACTGTATGCAGGTGGAGAAAAATCGGGATTTTATTTGAATGGTGGCTTTACAAAGAAAACGAAAGAAGACATTAAGGCTGATGTAAAGGCAAGAACTATAAAAATTCTTGTAGGCACAGATGCTGCGAGTGAAGGACTAAATTTACAAACATTGTCCACGTTAATTAATCTCGACCTTCCGTGGAATCCGACAAGACTTGAGCAACGAAAGGGACGTATTCAGAGAATAGGTCAGCTAAGCGATACAGTTAGAATATATAATCTGCGCTATAAAGGATCAGTTGAGGACAAAGTACATAAAGCGCTTTCTAAGAGACTGAATGACATCTACAGTATGTTTGGGCAGATTCCGGATACATTGGAGGATGTCTGGATTGATATAGCGCTAAATGATGAAAAGAGTGCAAGCGAAAGAATTGATGAAGTAGCAAAGCAAAATCCGTTTATCAACAAATATGATATTATGCCTCGACCAACTGAAAATTGGGACGAATGCACAAAGGTGCTTGATAAAAATGAAGCTAAAAAAGCTTTGCTGCAGGGATGGAAATAGTTAGGAGGGGAGCTATGCCGTCTTTAGGCAAAAGCATAAATTTATATCTAATGGATGGTTCAGAAGCTGGTAGATGGCAAGCTTCTCTGTCAAATTGGAATGGAGTGGGATATAAGATTCCGCATGGGGAACTAAAGAATTGTTCTGATCTTCCTGAGCTTAATACTCCTGGCGTTTACTTTCTGTTTGGAAAAGATGATGAAAGTGGAAAGCAGTTCATATATGTCGGCGAGGCAGACGATGTTCAGAAGAGGCTGATGCAGCCACACACATTTGAGAAAGATGGTAGTTATTGGACAGAGGCAGTTATCTTTGTGACTCCCGATGGCACCTTGGAGAAGGGAAGAGTCAAGTACCTTGAGAATCGTTTCTATACGATAGCTGTTGATGCAAAGCGCTATATTGTGAAGAATGGAAATACACCCACTCAATCACCACTTCCCAAGTCTGTTAGAGACTTGCTGGAAGAATTTGTTATTGATGTGGAGCTGGTTCTGCCTGCACTTGGCTATATGGCGTTTGTTCCGCTTCCATCGTCCAGCAAGGATGACAAGACCGACAGTGATGACCTGCTATACTTTAATCGCAATAAGGGTAAGAGCGGAAACGCAGTTGGAATCGTACGGTCAGATGGGTTCTGGGTTTTAAAGGGCAGTTTTATCAATCCCTCTCTTGCCAGTTATGCTCCTGCAGGAATAAAGGCCTTGAGGAGTAAATATTCCGGAGTAATTGATACAAAGGGATATCTTACTGAAGACATTTGCTTTGGCAGTCCATCCTATGCATCTACCTTCGTTTGTGGCAAGAACTCTAATGGACTGGTGGAATGGAAAGATAAGAATGGCATTTCTCTGAGAGATTTGGATACAAGTACCGGTGTCACTTCCGCAGCGAAGTCTGTCAAAACTTCTGCCCCTGTGCCAAAGAAAGCCAAGGCGAATGCTTCTATCACGGCTACAACGGAAGTTGCAAATGACGAAGTTCTTCATTTATCTGGCAAGAAGGCAGCTGCGACAGGAAAGATCGTTGAGACTGGATTCATGGTGTTGAAAGGATCTGAGTTCTTCCCGACGGAAACTAAGTCATGCCAATCGTGGTTAAGGAACACACGTAAGCGACTTCTTGATGAAGGCAAAGTACAGAATGGCATTTTTGTAGAAGATGTTACCTTCCAAAGCGCATCGTCAGCAGCTGGTTGTGTGATAGGAGCCTCTGCAAACGGCAATACCATGTGGCTCTATCCGGATGGTGAGAGTATCAAAGACAAGTCAGGTAAATGATTTAAGGAATCCTAATGATTTAAGTTAGGCAATACATTTTAAGTTTACCCTATAAGGGTGTCGGAAAGGAGGCGCATTGACCATGACAGTAACAGCAGCGAAGGCCACATGCAGCTCCTTTCTGCGTTCTGAAAGGCCCGTCAGAATAACGAAAATGCCGCGAAAACGCAGTACTTCAGCCTATTCTGGGCACCTTGATATGATTCACAGTCGTATCAAAGATTGCGTCTTGATAGATGATATACTCTTCGGTGAAAACTGGAATAATCAGGACATTGATCTTAAGACCAGATGCATTATCACGGTTGTTGCTCTGATTTCAAGAGGTGTGACAGATTCAAGCCTTAAGTATCACCTGACGAATGCTAAGAATCATGGCGTAACACAGAAGGAGATGGCCGCGATTATTACACATATTTCGTTCTACAGCGGTTGGCCGCTTTCGTGGGCTGCTTTCAATATGGCTAAGGAAGTTTATGATGAAGCAGTTCCCGAGCTGACAGAGAAGGATAAATTCCAGAACACAATCTTCTTCCCGGTTGGAGAGCCGAATCCATATGGACAGTTCTTCGATGGACAAAGCTATCTTGCTCCGGTATCGACAGAACAGGTACCTGTGTTTAATGTAACTTTTGAGCCGGGCTGCAGGAATCATTACCACATTCATCACGCAAAGAGCGGCGGAGGCCAGATGCTGATTTGCGTAGGTGGTAGAGGATATTATCAGGAAGAAGGCAAGGAACCGGTTGAGATGACCCCGGGAAAGGTGGTAAATATTCCTGCCAATGTGAAGCACTGGCATGGAGCAGCTCCGGATTCATGGTTTGCGCATCTTGCAATAGAGGTTGATGGCGAAGAAACCAGCACGGAGTGGCTGGAACCGGTGCCTGAGGAAGAGTATAGGGCGCTGGGATAAAAACTATGAAAAAACTTTTTGTCCCCTATTGACAAGAAGCGTGGCCGAAGGCGTGGGCAGTTTTTAATCTCGCAAAAACAGTTTGGACAGTGGATGAGCAGGCAACAGAGAAAAATCAGATTTCAAATGGTGAGTCGGCGTCTGCACCTGCCACAGATGATAAAGGTCGTGATGCATTCCAGAAGACAATCTTCTTCCCAATTGGTGAGAAGAATCCTTATGGCAAGTACTTCGTCGGACAGAGCTATCTTGCACCTGTGTGCGGTGAGCCCTTTCCAATTCACAATGTTACCTTTGAGCCGGGGTGTCGTAATAACTGGCACATACATCATGCGGACAAAGGCGGTGGACAGCTGCTGATTTGTGTCGGAGGAAGAGGCTGGTACCAGGAATGGGGCAAAGAAGCTGTTGAAATGACTCCTGGTAAGATCATCGAAATCCCTGAAGGCGCGAAGCACTGGCACGGCGCGGCACCAGATTCATGGTTTTCGCATCTTGCCTTCGAAATCCCCGGTGAGAATGCTTCCAACGAGTGGCTTGAGCCGGTAGCG
>Ga0256404_1013671_pt1 | contig 10208 bp, 6 predicted proteins | sample RumenRJG_01DNA_FD_185990 | JGI IMG/M metagenome (GOLD analysis project Ga0256404, IMG submission 185990) | Bovine rumen microbial communities from Lethbridge, Alberta, Canada - RJG_01 | ecosystem: Host-associated > Mammals > Digestive system > Stomach > Rumen | place: Canada: Alberta | collected...
AGTGCATAGAGCGTCATTGAGGTGCAGCTCACCTCATAGTAGTCAAACGTCCAGGTGGCCCCCACGGCCACCAGCGAGTCGAGAGTGCGCCACAAGTCCTGCTTCTCCTTAGGGGTAAGGTTCAGCGTGTAAGTCCATATTCCCCGGCCGTCTTGCTTGTATTGGTCAAGGAAGAGCGGTGTGGCAGCGGCGGAATACCCCGCCTTGGCCTTATGCGTCAAGAAGTCCACCCACGAGCTCTGGCTCATGTCCATCTCAAAGGTGAAGCAATAGTCCAGGCCCTTTGACGGACACTGCATGCGCAGGGCTGTGTGGCCGAAGAGCGAGTAGACTGCCCTGCCCTCGCCGGCCACGAGCAAGCTGGCCTTGATGAAGTCAGGCGACAGAGCCTCGCGGGCCGAATAGGCCACTGCCTTTGTCGGAATCCAACTCAGGCAAGCGAGCACCAGCAGCCACACCCGCCACACCATTGTTCGTATGAGTTTAATGGTCATCGCGGACGTACCTAACACTCAGCATATACGTCGATGGTTCCATGCTCTGCCGGTAAACAGCGTTGCGGTTATAAGCCACCTTGCGGAAGAAGTAATACTGTCCCGCCTTGGCAGAGTCTATCGTGGCCGTCCAGTAGTAACCGTAAGTACCCATATGGCGCCACTTGGATGTGCCCATGCCCCAATAAGAGTCAAAATAGCCGCCGAGCAACAAGTTGAGCGCGCAAGTGTCGCCCTTCATGGTAAACATGCTGTGAGCCACGTGACCGCGCCAGTCCATGGCTGCGGCATCGCCGGCCGACATGCCCAAGGCGCGTTCCAGGCTCTGCCAGTCGGCATCTGTAGGAATTCGCCAGCCGTCGGGGCAAGCCGCCAGCGCTCCGTCCAAGGTATAGAGACGCCCGTACTTTGGAAGGTTCTCGGTATTTGTCTCATTGTAGAAGTCGTAGTCAGGCTGGTAAATGTTGCACTTATTGGCATCATGTATGTCATAGGCAAAATTATCGGTCATCCAGTCCAGGCCGCCGTATTTCACCCAGTGGTATACATGTCCGTCGCGCGTATCTACAAAGGTTCCCGCATTCTCGGGAGCCACCTTAGCGGGTATGGGGTCGTCATCGCTGCCACAACCGGCAAGCACTAAGGCAAGCGCGGCCAGGCAAGCCGCTGCCCAACTCATATGAAAATATTTCATGGTATGTGTCATTCCTTAAATCTTAATATTCTGCCATTAAAACTTATAACCGAGCTCAATGAGCACCCTGCGCACCTCGGCAAACTTGTTCAGCACCACTTCATTACCAGCATATAAAGTAGCTATCTGACTCTCGGAGTATTGCAAGGTTTGTACCACGTATGCATTCAGGTCGGTTTCCCTTGAAGGGAATAGTGCACTACCTGTGGAAGACCCCAGGAAGCCGAGCCTGCGCATCACGTCGTTGTTGACCGTACCAACACCGGCCTCGCTGTAGTCTGCATTATAGTATTGCGAGCTATAGCTGAAGAACGTGTTAAAGCTGCTGATATTGTTTTGAGCCATCTGCCCCACCATGGCATAGAGCACTGTTTGGGCAAAGTTTTGCTTCTGTGCGTCTGACCGGTCACGCAAGAGCAAGTAGTTGCAGGCTATGGCCGTGCAGCGCTGGTTGCTCATGGAATAAGGGCGCAACGTCACTTTGCCAGTATTGGAGTCGTAGCCGGTTATCAGTCTGGCAAGGAAGAAGCTGTAAGGCCTCATCCTGTTGGTCATGTGATTGAGGATGTAATCGTTCAAGAACTGCACCACCGTCTGCTGCTCCTTGGGCGAAGTGATGTAAGTGTAAACATACGTATTGGTGGCAGGAGACGACTGTCCTACGTTGTAGGTCAGGTCAACTGTCTCGTTGAAGTATTGTGCGTCGCCACCGGCGTCGTAGCCTAAGAAACGATGTTGCAGCGTATCGTTGAAGAGCAAATAGCTGCCCGTCTTCTGGAAGAAGTCGCGGCGCAGGCGAGCCGTTGCCGTGGTATCCGTGTCGGCGGGTTGGAAGAACGTAGCAGGATTCTCGTAGCTCACCGCCGGCGTATCTTCATCGCTGCATGCTACGGCCAAGGTGGTCAGTGCAACCATTGCGGTGCCTTTTACCAGAAGGCCTTTCATATTGAGATGTATTCTGTTCATGGTCGTCAAAGCTTATTTAGACACCACCGTATAGGTGCGCCATTGGTTATCGTTGTTCTTCATGCCCGTGTTGAACTTCAGCACCTCAGCCGGGATGGGCAGCGTCCACGAGGCATCGTCTTGTGTCAATACAAAGCGGTGCGTCTCTGTGGCCTTTGTAGAGTTACGCGCCTCATAATAGGTATAATCGTGCGTAATGGATATCTTCGACGGGTAAGGCTCGCACACACGGTAACGCCGCAGGTCAAACCAGCGCTGCCCCTCAAAGGCGAACTCCCGGCGCCGCTCCTCGCGAATGAGGCTCACCAGGTTCTCACCGCTCTTTCCTTCCACATTCAGTTCCGGTGCGCCGGTGGCATAGCGACACTTCATCAGTGTGAGCAGAGCGGCCCGCGCCTGGGGCTCGTTGCCGGCATACGCTTCAGCCTCGGCAAGGTTAAGATAAGCCTCGGCCGACCTTAACCAGAACAGCGACGACACTTCCAGCTTACTACCACTGAGCGCATTGTTATACACATAATGATAATAGTTTTTGTCGGTAGTGGGCACCGGATTAGACACAGAACCCTCGGGAGCCTTTATCACACCACGGTAGGCCCCATTGGACCAATACCACTGACTGCGTCTGAGGTCGTTGGCCGAATAACTGGAGTATAGTTCCTGCGACACCGCCATGCCCTTAACGCCGCACTGCAACAGCAATGGCACATCGTCGCCACCCATGGAGAAGATGTTCTCCACGTTGCTTTTCTGCGCAAACTTGGCTGCGTTCTCGCCCAGGTTTTGCAGGGCCGGATGCACAGCAATGACCTTCCGGGCATATTCAGCCGCCTTGTTCCAGTTTTGCATATACAAATACACCCTGCTAAGCAACAGGTTCACGGCAGTGGAGTCAGCACGGTAGATGCTCTTCTTAGGCGTGGTAACCTGCGAGAGCTCACTCTCGGCCTGCAACAGGTCAGCCAGCACCTGGTCGTAGCACTCCTGTACGGTGTTACGGCCGAACTTCACGTCTTGCACCTCCTCCGACGTTTTCAAGGGCACGCCCAGGTCGGTCTTGGCCGTGGCGGGGTCGTAAGGCTTGCCATAAAGATTGGTGAGCCAGAAATAATAGAACCCGCGCAGGAAATGGGCCTCACCGCGCACCTTGAGCACACCCTGCTTGTCGGCCGTAGTGCTCTGCGGCACATCATCGGCACTTTTCAGCACGTTGTTGGCCACGTTGATGCACTTGTACACCTTGGTCCACGTGCTGTTCTCGGTAAAGAAGTCACTGTAGGTCTCGTTCTGGCCCACGCGCTGCTGCCAGGTGAAGTAGCCGAACTCGCGCTCGTGTTTGTCAAACACCTGCAGACCGCTGACTTCAGTTATCTCCTGCATCTCGTCGGCGATGAGATGCAAGAAGGAGCCGTAGTTGTTAGAGCCCGACTCGTCGCCAAGAAACGAGTAAGAACCATGCACAGGCATATAGCAGTCGCCTATGAGCAGCTCGTCCAGGTCGTTCCAAGTGTTCACGTAGTCGGTGTCCTGCGACGACTCTTTCAGGAAGTCGCCGCATCCCGCCATCATCAATGTGGCGGCCAGTATGGTGATAGTCTGGAATATTTTCATAATCGGCAAAGAATTAGAAGTTAACCGTCACGCCCAAGGTCCAGCTTGGCGTGTCAGACAGTTGTATCTCGGTGAAGCCGCCTTGCGTAGGCGTCTGGCCCTTGAGTGCCTTGTCGGCCCATGTCTTGAGATTGTATCCGCTCAATGTAATGGCGAGGCGTTCCAGGCCGAGCCGTTCCAGCTGGCGCTGGCTGAACTCATAGGTGAGCGACAGCGTAGAGAGCTTTACGTAGTTGGCGCTTACCACGCGGGCCGTACTGTAGTCGTACATGGTCCAGGCATTGTCGCCTAACTGCGCGCCCGTCCACATCAAGCTGTTGTCGCCCCAGAAGTTGCTGTATAGATAATAGGCCGGGTTGCCCTGTCCTATTATGGCCGGAATGCTGGTCTTATATTCATCGCCGGGCTTTTGCCAACGGTTGAGCAGGTCACGGCTCACATTGCTTTCCGAGGAATAGTCTGACCCGTTGATGCCGTCGAAGAGGCGGAACAGCCTTGTCTTCGCACCAAAGTTGTAGAGCAAGGTGGCCCCTAACCTCCATTGCTTGTAAGTAAACGTGTTGGAAAGGCTGCCGGTTACATTCGGGTCGCGCCTGCCCGAGGCGGCGAGCACCTTGGTATAAGTAGTGTATTCGTCAGCATTGGCTATCTCCGACTTGCGGTCTTCCCAGTCGTCAAAGAGCGGTCCGCCGTTGGTGGGGTTGAGTCCGATGAACTTATACGAGTAGAAAGTGCCCACAGGCTGCCCTTCCACCACGGCCTGTCCTGTGAGGAAGTCGTTGAGCGTATAGGTCTCGGCCCCCGGAGCCGTCTTCACCTTATTATATATCTTAGAGAGATTGCCCGACAGAATCCAGTAGAAATCCTTCAGTTTCACGGGAGTGGCCGTGACCGTGAAGTTGAAACCGCTGTTGGTGATGGTTCCCGAGTTGACCACATAAGAGTTGTAACCGTTAACATCGGCAATGGTCTTGCTCAGGAAGGCGTCGGTAGTGTTTTTGTAGTAATACTCCGTCTCCAACTGCAGCCGGCCATGGAAGAAGCCGGCCTCGAGGCCCACATTGGTAGAATGTGTCTTCTCCCACCTCAGGTCCGGGTTGGCAAAGGCGTAGGCCGTGGAGGTCATCTCATTGTAGTAAGCGTCCATATTGCCTTTCCTGATGACCATCTTCGAGGTCTGTCCGTCGAGCATGTTGCCCTGCTCACCGTAGCTGGCCTTAAGGTTAAGGTTGTCCACCCACGGCTTGTTGATATTCAGTATGGACAAGAGGTCAGCATTGCCCGACACCGACCAGATGGGCAGGAGCTTCTCATTGCTTCGGCTTCCGAACTTATTCGAGCCGTCGTATCGGCCGTTGGCGTTCAGCGTGAAGAGCGAGCGGAAGCTGTACGACAGTGTGGCGTAAGCCGAAACCATGTTGCTCTTGGTGTCGGTGATGGAGGGCACATTGGAGCTCGCCCACGACCAATACGAAGAATACGATGACGGGATATTGCTGGCAAACGACTTGCCGCGGTCCTTGTAGTAGCCGCGCTGCGTGTAGCTGTTGCCCGTGTAGTGCGTCGACGAGGCCTCCACACCCACCGCCACGTTGACGTTGTGCTGCAAGTTTCCGCCAAAGTATTTGTTATAATTGCCTTGCAGACGTGCGGTCCATCCCACGGTTTTGTTGTTTTGCTTGCTCAGCTGTCCTCCGTAGGGCATAAGGCTGTTCGATGGGATGTCGCTGCCATAAGCAGAGCCCCTCAGCTCGGCGGCGTAAAAGCTCTTTTCGCCATACCAGGTCTCCTGGTCAGCATTCTGTACATTGGCCGAGAAGACAGCGTTGAAGAACAGGTCGTCGATGGGCTGGTAGCGCAGGTTGCCTGTAGCTGTCACGGCGTTCACGTTCTGTCTGGTGCAGGTGTTGTCCAGTTCGTTAAGGATGTTGTATCCCTGATAGCCCGAGCCATAGCCTTGAAGGGTATAAGGCTTCAGGTAATAATAATATGTGCCGTCGTCGTTATAAGCCGGAATGGCCCTTGAGGTATTGTAGGCATAGTCAATGGGATTGACCGAACCCACGTTGTACTTACGCTTGCTCAGGTAGCCGTTCATGCTCATTTCCAGCTTTACCTTGCTGCTCAAGTCCATGTCTATCTTGGTCATGGCGGTATAGCGGTCGTTGTCAGAGCCTTTGATCACGTCGTCCTGACCAGTATAACCCACCGAGGTGTAGTAGCGCACCTTGTCGGATCCACCGGAGACCGACACGCTATGATCCTGTGAGAACGAGTTATGGCAGAGAATGTCAAACCAGTCAGTGTTCATCGTCTCCATGTCGGTCACCTGTTTCTCAAACTCACTCTGCGAAATGCGCCCGGCGTAATAGTCGCTCAGTGCGGCCTCGTAGCCCACCTTAGGCATGCCCGAGGGGTAGATGTAATGCTGGTCGACCAGGAACTGCGAGAACTGCACACGCTCTGCCGAGTTCATCAGGTTAATCTTCGAGTCGGTATAGTAAGGCCGCCTTCGCACAGTGAACTGTCCGGAGTAGCTCACGGTGGGCTTTCCCTCGCGTCCACTCTTGGTCGTGATCACAATCACGCCGTTGGCGGCCCTGGTACCATACAGGGCAGTGGCGGCGGCGTCCTTAAGCACGTCCACACGTTTGATGTCCTGTGGGTTGATGCCCGCGATGGCGTTGCCGATACGGTTAATGTAGTCGGGGTCGTTGAGCACGTCGCTTGTGAGCTGCACCGGGTCGGTGAGTATAATACCATCGACCACCCACAGCGGTTCGCGGTTGCCTATCAGCGTGGAGGTACCTCTGATTCGAATTCTGCTTGTGGCGTTCACCTCACCGCTTCCCGTGGTGGCCACCAGATCGGGTATCTTGCCTTCGAGCATTTTCGACACGTCGCTCACACCTGCAATTTCCAGTTCCGACATGTCTTTCGACGTCACCGAAGAGGTAAGGTTTCGCCGGTCAAGCTGCTGGTAGCCCGTCACCACCACATCCTCTATGGTGTGCGTGGCGTCCTGCATCACCACCAGGGCAAAGTCGCCCCGGCTGCCGTGCCATGTGGCGGGTTTCATGCCCAGATAGGTTATGTCCAGCGTAATGCGGTCGGCATCGGTGGGCAGCATAAAGCGCCCGTCCACATCGGTCACAGTGTTGAGTTTGCCGCTCCGGTCGCGCACAATGGCCCCGGTGACGGGCTCACCGTTTGCGTCGGTCACGAGGCCTTGCAGTTTTTTTGGGTCTTCCGATTTCTGCGGCACGTTGGCTGCCCGGATAATCACGATGTACTCTCCGTTTGACTGGGCTTGCAGGGCGTGGCCCTTGATCATGCGGGCCACAACATCCTCAGCCCGCTGGTTGCGGGCCGACAGAGTTACCTTGAAATCTACATCGCCGTAGTTGTACTGAATCTTCTTACCCGACAACTTTTCAATGCGCCTGAGTGCCGTGGTGGCCTTCTCGTTGTTGAAATTCACGCTAATGAGCTTGTCCTGCGCCCATGCTGCCGTGGAAAGCACGGCGGCCAGCCCCAAAACCAACAACCGCTGCCTGTTCGTGGAGTCTGATTTCTTCATTCGCTGTATTATTATAATAATGTGTGCGCTAAATAATATACTTTCTCTTACCGCGCTGTTTTCGTTACGATTTCTATACTTTATATAACATTTACGTAACAGTTGGCCTGTCCGTGCCTGTCATTAGTGTTAAAAAAATATAACCATCATCAATTCACCGTCAAGGTGCGCCCCCTCACCTGTATGTCGGCCTCGGTGATGAGCCGCAGCTGCCTCACGGTTTCCTGCACAGACCACGAGCGGTCGCCGTTGAAATGAAGCCGGTCGCTTATGTGTCGCTTGGAGACAAACACTACATCGATGTTATACCATCTTCCCACCTCGGTCATGATTTGCCGCAACGTTTGTCCGTCGAAGTAAAAGTCGCCGTCCTTCCAGCTGGTCGTCACCTCGGCATCCACCTGGCCCACCGTCATTCGTCCGTCGGCTTTCACCACCACGCCCTGGTCGGGGCCGAGCAAGCACGAGGTCTTGCCGTTGTGTACGCTCACCTTGCCGCTCACCAGCACCACCTCGGGCTCCTCTCCGTCGATGTTGCGCACATTAAACCGTGTACCGAGCACGGTAGTGGCAAACGTTCCGCAGTCTACCACAAAAGGCCATCCGTTGTGATGGCTCACGGCGAAATATGCCTCGCCCTTGAGGCTCACCGTTCTTGCGCTGCCCGTGTCGAAAGTGCGTGGGAACGACAACGAGGCGTTGTTACCCAGCCACACGCGCGAGCCGTCGCTAAGCTCCACCACGGCCACCTTACCCTGTGGCACGGTGAGCGTAGTGGCCTCGTCACCATCGTCGTCGGTACGAGTCACCTTGATGACCTGCCCGGGCAGTATGGCGAAGCCGGCCTGCCGTGCGGCCGCGCTGCCCGGTGTGAGCGTGTCGCCATTATGTATCAGAGCCACCTTAGTGGGCAGTCCCTTTCGGGCGGCAAACACGCGCGTTCCGGACACCTCCTGCCGGTGGGCTATGCGTACCGCCGAGGCGGCATGGTTGGGCCTCTCTCGAATGCAGAGCGATAAGCTCATGCACGTTGTATCTACGCTTGCCAACAGTGTACTTATCAATGCCCATTGCAAGCCTGCCAACTACGTGTACCGCACCTTTGCCAATAGCACGTATGCCCTTTATCAGTGGTGCCTTTGTAAACCATGTGTCAATCACCAAGTATGGTGCACGAATACCATTGTGGAACAGTCGAGCAATCATTTTGACTGCATTGTCGCTTTTCTTAGTGTCCAGCTCCGAGAAGCGCTGGAAATCAGGGTTACTTTCATTGCGCAGCTTGTGTGCCTGCCGCGCGCGTTCGTCTTTTGATAGACTAAAATCTCCCTTCTTCCCAGCCTCACGATGAATAGACATATCGGCGGCATAAGTACTACGCCCGTCAAAGAATGCAACGATAAGCAGCTTGTAGCCCAATACACATTTTCCAGCAACATGATCGAACACACGACTCAGTCCCTCAAATTTATATCCGGTCTTCTCCAAAGTAGTGTCGTCCACAATATAGCATTTCGGGGCATCCTTCTCTTCTGCTTTCTCCTTGCGCACTATACTTTGAAAACGTTTTGCCATAGACAGGTGAAGAATACGCCAATCCATTTCGCAACGCACCAGCAGGCGGTAAAAGCAGTTCTTGCCGGTTTCCAATACACCATAGAACTTGCAGGAGTACATCGAGGATATGGTTTGCCCAAGGATACGGAATACCATCATTGATATAACCAAGCCTGACATATCTCGCCCTCGCATCTTGTCCAAGGAATGTCTTGACAGTATTCTACCTATGCCAAACTTACCCATTAAACGCATATTTGAGTCGCAAGTATCACTTTTAACACTCAAGACCTTGGTTAACTCACCGATTTTACTTAAATTTGCAAACATATAAGGAATGTTATTTGTTTTTGTATCAATGATTTATGACACTACAAAGATACAAAAACTTTTGGACATTCCTTATACTTTTCTCTGATTTTTAAGGGGTTGCTACAAGTTTACGCTCAAGTGGGAAACTTTAGTTACAAGAAGACCAACGACGCCTTTATGGACAAGACCATCAGCGACGTCAACGGATTCACTTCTTATGTCGTCAACTCCGGACAGATCATCAACAAAGGCTACAACCTCTCCGTCACCGCCACACCCATCCAGACCAAGAACTGGAACTGGATGGTCTCCTGCTCACTCTCCAAGGTCATCAACAAGATGAACACCGAGCCGGGTGAGGACGCCTATCAGATACAGGACTATCTCGACGGTACCGCCATCATCAACGGCAAGGCTATCGGTTCTTTCTATTCATACCGCTTCATCGGACTGAACCCTGCCGATGGTGGACCGCTTTTCGACGACTGGCAGGACCGCGCCAGCGAACTCGTGGGCCTCAACAACTATGAGACGGCCATGCGCGTGCTCTCCTACAGTGGACGACGCGACCCTGACATCACGGGCAGCATCTCCTCCACCTTGCAGTATAAGAACTGGCGCCTCGGCGTGCTCATGGATTATGCAGCCGGCAACAAGGTGAGACTATTCAAAGTCTTCAACCAAGGCTCGACAACGAATGTCGGCCCTGCCTACATCTATCCGGAATACAACCTCAACCGCGCGCTGATTAACCGCTGGCGCAAGCCCGGTGACGAGAAGAACACGAACATCCCGTCGATCATGAGCATCACGTCGCCCGACTTCTACCAGTATGCCAACCATTGGTCGCAGGGCTCCAACTACCAAGGCGTACAGTTTGCCTCCAACGCCTGGACGATGTACGACTACAGCGACGTGCGCGTCGTCTCCGCCGACTATATCCGTCTGGCAAGTCTCAGTCTCACCTACGAGTTGCCGCAGGATATCCTTCGCC
>Ga0256404_1013672_pt1 | contig 10207 bp, 6 predicted proteins | sample RumenRJG_01DNA_FD_185990 | JGI IMG/M metagenome (GOLD analysis project Ga0256404, IMG submission 185990) | Bovine rumen microbial communities from Lethbridge, Alberta, Canada - RJG_01 | ecosystem: Host-associated > Mammals > Digestive system > Stomach > Rumen | place: Canada: Alberta | collected...
CAGGAAAAATATCGTATGCCTTCTTCTCTTCGTTCTTGACCAGTCCAAAGTCTTCATAGGCAAATCGAACATCATCAATATAAGCCTCAATGATTGACCTCTTTTCGGTTTTCTAAGGTATCTGTTATTATTCGTGATTATTATGCAAAAGCCATCAGGTACTGGAAGCTGGAGGTACGGTCAACGACATCGTGAGCAAGGAGGGCGTATTTCCAGGGCTTACCGCCGTTGGCTGCTGTGTATTCGCTAGCGTTTTTGCAGTATTCCTGGGCGGCTTTTTTCTTGGCCTGGACGTCGGCTGCATCTACGTTGCCGGCAGCTTTGGTTTCTACCAGGTAAATGGCATCGTCGGTCTCTACGACAAAGTCAGGTTCGTAGCGGTGAGCGCCGTTGCCCCAGTAGATGCTGAACTGGGTGGGGGCCGGACGGAGCCAGCGCTTGACTTTCTTATCGGTCTCCAGTACGTTAGCGAAGTCCAGTTCGGTTGTGCTGTCGAACTTACTTTCCGTGTAATAGGATTTCAGGAAGCCGGTATAGATGTATTTGCGGACCAGCGCCGGTTTCACCATGGTACGGAAGTCTATGCGGCCGAATCCTTCCACAGCGATAAGGTGCTGCTGAACGATGCCGGTGAAAGGAAGGACTTTTGGTTTGGAATAGCCCAGGGACTCAATGACGAAGTGCGCTTTCATCTGCTCATAGATGGTCTTGGCAATTCCTTTACGGAAGTTATAGACGATTTTGGGTGCGTCAGCTTTATTGTCGGCGTGGTCCTCAACAGCTTTGTAAGCAGCTTCGGCCAGATGGTATAGCAGGTCTGCATTTTCGTCATAGTCCACATCGTCGTAGTTAATGAGTTCCGCGACAATCTGGTCCACCGGATCATCGTATGTACGACCGGACTCGACGCTCATAATCTCCGTAACCTTATCCACAAGACCCTGACGGATTATTTCTTCCCGTAAAGAAGGATAATCAAAGCCCAGGCGGGTATCAAGGTCGAACCATTTATATTCTGCCTTGAACTGTTCCCGCTGGACGGTCATACGGGGAATCTCGATTATGTTTTCCACGTAGTCGTAGATGATGGTCTGTATCACCTTCTCTACTTCCTCGATGCGGGGCTTGGAGTACTCTTCTGCAAAGAGCGGAGATTCTTGCTGCGCGGCCTGTTCAATCTTCTGGATGGTGCGCTGCTTGATGATGTTGACCATCTCCGGTTTCTTGAGGTCTTCCTTTGTATGGACCAAGGTCTGGCCGATGGTGGACAGGGATTGTCCCATCAGGCGCGGCATATCTGAGATGACTTCCCAGGCGGCTTTACGGGCATCGCAAACTACCTCGGCCGCTTTCTTCTCGGTCTCTGTCTTAGCCTTTTCCTGAATCTCCTGGATCTTAAAGTCAAACTGGGTCTGAGCCTCAACCACTTCACTCTTTTCGGAAATGTAGTCCTGGTCTTCGATGTCGATGTAGGACAGCCGCTGCAAGACAGAATTGCCCTTCTGAGCTGCCAGGATGACGGCTTCAAAGTTGTCGTGGGCAATCACTGTGAGGGTGTCTACGTCACGGACGCCGGTACGCTTGCCGCCATACGGCAGGCGGAGGCCGCGGCCGATGGACTGCTCTACAAGAATAGGCGCATCTGCAGCACGGAGCGGGACGATGGTGTAGAGGTTGGTGACATCCCAGCCCTCTTTGAGCATATTGACGTGGATAACGATTTCAATCTGGTTGTCGGGTTTCTCCAGGGAGACGAACAGGCGGTCCACCTCTTCTTGATTACGCGTTGTAGAATCTACCTGCAAGACCTTCCCTTTATAATAACCTTCAAACAACTCGTTCTCTATGAGCTCCTTGGTGTTTGCTGCATGAGTAGTGTCCTTGCAAACCACCAGGATAAAGGGCTTGACCAGCTCACAGTTGTGGTCCTTGGAATAGAGTTCCAGGTGTTTCTTTGTGTTGCGGTGGATGCTGATGGCATCCTCCAGCTTGAGCATATCCAGCTCTTTTTCGTTGAGGTCTCCTCTGCGATAATTGCGGCGCTTGGCCACCGTGGGGATCTTCACATATTTGCCGTCATCCAGGGCCTGGGCCAGGTTGTACTCATAGACGATGTTCTTGAAGGATTTTCCCTTCTCATCCGTCGGAGTCGCGGTCATTTCCAGACCGAGGATGGGCCGGAGTTCATTGATGGCTTTTTTGGAAGCGTCTGCGTGGTAACGGTGGGCTTCGTCCATCAGGATGACCAGGTCGTTGAGGCCGGCCAAGTAATCAAAGTAGGACTGGCCAAGGTATTCGGACAGGCGGCGCATACGGGGAGCTCCGCGGCGACTTTCCTTGCTGTCTGTATTGAACTTGGCGATGTTGAAGACGTTGATTTCCACCGCGTCGAAGAGGTTGCCGCCGTGCAGCTGGAAGTTGTTGTAGTTGTCTCCGTCGATGACGATGGGCGGTTTGCTCACAAACTCAGCAATGCCCTTGAATACGTATTTCTCATAGGAAGGGTCACCGAAGTCTCTCTTCAGCTTCTCATACAGCGTCAGATTGGGTGCCAGGACAAAGAAGTGCTTGATGCCTTTTTTGAGGTACAGATAAGCGATACAGGCGCCCATGAGACGGGTCTTGCCGATCCCGGTTGCAATGGAGAATGCAAAAGATGGGAAATCCCTCTCAAAATCTCGGCAATTTTGGCAAACGGTTTGTGCTGCTACAAGCTGTTTTGCCAAAAAGGATTCATAATCGGATTCTTCTTCGGGCTTCCTAAGTGCAAGCACTTCTGTGAGTTTTGACACCACGTCCAGAGCTTGACCAAGCGGTTCGCGAAGAGAAAGGCGCTGCTTTATGAAATTAGATACTGTGTCCATACGTGAAATCAAAACAGAGTTTCCTTGAATTCTTCATTAGATAAGTCGTTATCTAAGAAATCCTCGACTACACCCTCGTTATCGTCGACTATAGCTACTTCATCTGATGATAGAGGGACTTCGATAATATTTAGGGAATAGTCGTCATGGTCAAATTCGCAACGGCCGAGAAGAACGGAGGGAATCTTTTTCACGGTAATCTTCGACGAGAAAGACTTACATTCTGGTTGAAATGCCTTACAACAGATAAGCAGTGATTCCTCATCAGCCATAGTGTCTAATATTGCCCCAAGTGATTCAACCGTTACAAACTGCGTGGTTGTAAAAATGTAATCAGTCTCGGAGCTGTATCCTTGTTTCCAGAATATGTCAAGAGAAGGCTCATACGTAAAACCTTCCATCTTGGCCATTGCCGCAGCAAGCATGTCCGCATTATATTCCTTATTTATCACAAGGTTACCTCTAATGTCTTTCTTGAGAAGGGATGGGGCAAGCTCATAGAATTTGAAACCGCCGCCACCATTCCACTTTTGCGCCACAGTTATTCCATTATGGTCTTCTCCGTCAATAACCCTTTTCAATCGTGGGAGGCAATGTGTGTAAGCATGATTACCCAATTCTACACCAATATACCTTCTGTTCATTTTATGGGCGACAGCCGCAGTCGTGCCTGAACCTAAGAAACTATCCAAAACTAAGTCATCCGGTTCTGTTGTCATCTCAACAATACGACCGACTAATGCTTCGGATTTCTTTCCATTAGGAAACTCCACTTGGCCTTCTTTCGTAAGATTTTTTGTTTCTCCGACAAAATCCCAGTACGTGCCCTGAAGATCTTTTTTAAAAATCTCTCCGTCAATTTCCACTGCCACATCCCGCAACCAAGCGAACAAACGAAAATTCTCACCTTTGTAGAATTGCTCGTAAACCTGGCCTCTATTTCTGCCGGTTTTAGGAACATATTCTATTGAATACAAGTCACTCTCAATACCAATCTCCTTCACTTTTTCCATCACGCGGGGACGAATTGAACTCTGCGGCATAGCAGTTTGAAACAAGTACTTTGCATATTTTCGGTACGCTTCAGCTTCGGTAATGCGCTCTTTCCTCATCAATCCACCGATAGACTCAATTACATAATCCTTTCTTTTGTAGATTCGAATCTCATTTCCATCTCCATCAGCAGTGCTTGCCACATACTCTTTGACGCCGGGATTAATAAGGGCAGTAGTATATTTCCAACTTTTCCCTTCCTGCCGATAATCCTCAACAAGCTTTGCTATCGGCGAATAAGAATACGCTGGTTTAAATATCTTCAAATTATCATAGCTCTTTGCATATATGAGGATATACTCAACATTCTTTTTTAAGCGCTTATCTTCTCCACCCCCCGATGCACCAGCTATGTTTTTCATATTCACGGAAACCATATTTACAAAGTTATTCCGACCGAACACTTCATCGCAAATAACCTTTAGATATGCCTGTTCTTCATCATCAATTTGAATCCAGATTGAGCCATCACTCGTTAGAAGGTTCCGGAGAATAATCAGTCTTTGACGCATCAAAGAAAGCCAAATTGAATGTTCTAATCCATCATCATAATACTCGAAGGCGCTTCCTGTATTATACGGCGGATCGATGTAAATACAGCGCACAGAATTTGAGAAATCTTTCTCAAGAGCCTTTAGTGCAAGAAGATTATCTCCATGAATAATCATGTTCCCTTCCCACTTGTGTCCATTAGGCAGGACTCCAGTAGAACATGTGCCGTACGATTTTTCTGGTGATTCAATGAGAATCCTCGGCTCTATTGACGACTTCTCGCTGTCTTTTCCTATCCAGGTAAGTTCCAGTTTTTTCTTTTCGCCCATATTTCTAGAATTTCAGTTTTTTTAATGCATCTTCAATGCCCTCCACTCTTTTGCACAGCTCTTTAGTAGAGTATTGCCAAGTGGTGAGATTTATCTCTTTCAAATAAAGGTCGAACGACTCTTCTTTGCCACTATATGAAAGGAAAACGGTAATATAACCGGAGTAGTCTCCATCTACAAAAGGGGTTATCCAAATAGGTATTTGTTTTGACGAGAACGGTGGTATCTCAAAGGTCATCTCAGATAAAAGATTATTGGTTTCATCTAAGTGGAAAATCTTTTCATCTGAATGGTTTTCAAGCCGTACTTTGACCTTATGGGCAGGCACTTGTGATGAATTATGTACATCCAAAAGCAAGGATTCACTTCTCTTCTCTAACGAACAAGAGACTTCCGGCGTGTTTTGGGCTACCCACTGGCGTTTTAATTCTTGTAACTGTTTGCGATTATGTATCAATGTAATAGCAGTCAAAATCACCATCACAAATGAAACAATCGCAGCGATTCCGCTCCAATCAATAGGACATAAATCGAACATTATCTCAACCTCCATCTTAAAGTAAACAATTCCATTTCCTCCACCTTCTGCTCCAGCATCTTCTCAACCTTGGTCAGCAGCTCTTCCTTGCGGGCATCTACTTCGTCCTGGGCTTCATAGAGGTTCTGCCGCTTATCCGCGCGTTTCTTCTCCAGGTCCTTAATGTTCCGCTGAGCGGCCACTTTATCCTTGAGCTGTAGCATCTTCTTTGCCTCGGCCTTTCGGAGTTTGATTTCCGCGTCGAGGTCGGTAATCTCCCGCTCCAGACTTACCTTCATATCGCTGGCCCAGGTGTCCAGTTTGTCCATCTCATCCTCAAAGAAGGTCTGATTGCGATTAGCACTCTCGGAGAGGACATCTGCCTTCATCCGCTCAATCCGCATCGAGGTGTACTGAATTACAGCCTGGTCCGCCTCAACGGAGCCGGAGACTTCTGCAGGAAGCATCAACATCCGCTCTGCAATCTCCGGGAAAACATCTTCTCCTGAATCGGTATAGCAGGCAATGAGCAAATGGTCTTCCTGCTCGAAGGAGTCAATGGAGACACGCTGCACTCGCATCCAGCCGGACTGGCCGACAATCTTCTCAAGCAACGCCGTCTTTCCTTCATTGCCCGAGTAGGCAAACTCTACTTCCTCAACCGGCAGCGTCGCTTCTTTGTAGGTGGAGATAATCTTCTGGGCCAGCGGATGTCCTATGCGGAAGGGCTGGACCTTGTAAGGCAGGACCATCTCGCTCTTGGACTCGCGCTCGGAGGTGAGGCGGTAAATGCCATCGTAGCGGGAACCGTTCTCCAGCATGAACTGGTGGTGCTCTTCGTCGAAGATGGCGTCTTTGGCCAGGGCATATTCGGTGAGCATCCAAAGGCGCTTTTCAAAGGTGTCCAGGTTATTGAGACTGAGGGCCAGATTGAGCTTCAGCTTTTCCTGGACGGAGACATCGAAGTCTTCCAATAGTGTGGAGCGAGCCTTGAGCATCTTTTCAGAGATTTCGCTCTTGAGCTCTTCCTGTAGGGCGTCGAAAGCGGCTTCTATGGCCTCCGGAGTGCGGCACTCGGTGTAGATCTGGGAAATGCGTTTCTCGAAGTCCACGCCGTTTCCAATGCTGCCAAGGACTTCGTCGCTGGCGCCGAAGACTCCGCTGAAGAGCTGGAATTTCTGGTCCAGGAGTTCATAGACCCGGATATCGGCCGCGTTGGCTTTGTTGAGGAAGTTGATGACAACGACGTCGAACTTCTGGCCGTAGCGGTGGCAGCGGCCAATGCGTTGCTCGATGCGCTGCGGGTTCCATGGCATGTCGTAGTTGACAATTAGGGAACAGAATTGGAGGTTGATGCCTTCGGCAGCTGCTTCCGTTGCAATCATGATGGTCGCTTCGTCCCGGAAGTAGTCCACGATGGCGGCTCTTCGGTCTGCCGTAAGGGAGCCGGTGACTTTGGGCGTGCCTTTGTATTTCTTGAGCCATTTGTTGTAGATGGCCGTAGATTGTTTGTCGGTGTTGGTGCCATTGAAGCGGACCAGCTGACCTTTGTAGCCACGTTTCTCCAGGAGCTCGTACAGGAATTCCTGTGTGCGGCGGGATTCGGTAAAGATGAGAGCCTTTTTGGGGGCTCCCAGCTGCTGCAGCTGGTCGAATCCTTTTTCCAAGGCGACGAACAGGTGTTCTGCTTTGCTGTTCTTTTTAATTTTAGCGGCTAGGTCCCGGAAGACGACAAGATCTGCTATTTCTTTCTTGATTCCGTCGATGTCGGCCGGATGGAGTTCCTGTGCATCGTCTTCGGTCTCCACTTCTTCATCGTCCAGCCATTCTTCGTCGGCCTCATAGTCCTCGCCGATTTCCTCCAGCGCAAAGGAGCCCTGGTCCTGAATGAGTTTTTCCAGACGGGATATCAGGCTGCAGAAGGTACCATAGATGGCGTAGGTGGAGGATGCGAGGAGTTTGCGGAGAATGAGTGTCATCAGCTGACGCTGACTGTTGGGCAGAGCGTAGAGCTTGGGCCGGGCCAGATAGTCGGACACCATATCGTAAAGCTTCTGCTCATTTTCCGTGGGGAAGAACTCCTCCAGAATAGCGATGCGCTTGGTGTACTTTACGTACTCCAGGACTTGGCGGCGGAGGGTACGCTTGCAGATGGGTTGCAAGCGGCTGCGCAGGTCGGCGTAATCTTCCTCTTCCAGATTGTGGCTGAACTGGGTCTTGAAACTCTTGAGGTCGCCAAATACATAGTCATCGATGATGGATACCAGACCGTAGAGTTCCAGGATGGAGTTCTGGAGCGGCGTCGCTGTGAGGAGGATTTTCTTGCGGTCCGAGAGGGCCTGTTTGATGGCGTTGGCGGTTTTGTTGGTGGGCTTATAGACGTTGCGCAGCCTGTGAGCTTCGTCGATGATGGTGAGGTCCCACTGGGTGTGGCGGACGTAAGGCGCTTTGGTTTTGGCGAACTGGTAGGAGCAGATGACGATTTTGTCAGTGTCAAAGGGGTTGAGGTTGCCGGCTTCGATGGCTGCGTTGAAACTCTTGGTCTCCAGTATGACAGAGGGAAGGAAGAATTTCTCCAGTAATTCACTGGACCATTGTTTCCGGAGGTTGGCCGGGCAAATGATCAGGAGGCGGCGCTTATGTTCTGCCCAGTTCTGGGAGAGAATGATACCGGCTTCGATGGTTTTGCCAAGGCCTACTTCGTCGGCCAGGATGGCGCCCTTGGAAAGCGGTGATTTGAAGGCAAAAGAAGCGGCCTCGACCTGATGAGGGGTCAAGTCCACCTGCGCGTCCTGCAGCGATGCCGTCAATTTATTGATGTCATTCGCCGGTAAACGCCGTGTCAGGTAGTTCGCAAGGAACTTCGCTTGTTGGGCCGTTATTTGTGACACTAATGCTTTCTTTTGCTCTAAACCAAGCAAATTTAGCGATTTTTATTGATATTTATGGAAGGAATTGGGATAAATGGCTCCAATGGTCTGTGTGAACGGGAGTTCGGGTGCGTAATTTTTTGCATAAAAAAACTTCCATCAATTGATTGAACTGATGGAAGTGAGGGAATGATGGAAACTGCTACAGGAGTTTCTTGAGGTCGTCTTCGTCGGGAAGGGCTGCACGGAAGGCTTCAGGCATATCGCCGAGGGTCTTATAAGTGGCAACGCCCATCGGCTTGGTGTAGTCGCGGATGGCATATTCGACGAAGGCGCGGTTGGCACGTTTGCAGAGGATGATGCCGATGGAAGGGTTCTCGTGCGGCTTGCGGACCTGGTCATCGAGGACCTGAAGGTAGCCGTACAACTGGCCAAGATATGCGGTTTTGAATTTCCCGGCTTTGAGTTCGATGGCCACGAGACAGTTGAGTTGGCGGTTGAAGAATAGCAGGTCGCTGCGCTGCTCCTCCCCGAAGACTTCCAGGTCGTACTGATTACCCACGTAGGCGAAATCCTTGCCGAACTTCATCATAAACCGCTTTACGTTCCGGACGATGGTATTCTCTACCACACGCTCATCCACATCGTCTTCATCGGCGGCATCTATGTCCTCCAGATTGATGTAGTCCAGCAGGTATTCATCCTTGAACATCTTCACGGCCTGAAGGGCCTGCCGGGATGAGGGAATGGTCTGGACGAAGTTGTTGGGAATTCCTTTCTGGGTCTCGTGGATTTTGAGCTTCAACTTGTCACGGAGGGTGTACTTGTCCCAACGGTGCATGACGGTCTCGTGGATGTAGAACAGAACAGTATCGATATCCTTGGTCTTGTTGAGAATCTCCATGTGGTGGGAGAAACTGATGCCCAGAAAATCGTCCCGGTTGATTTCGGTCGCCACCGGCGACCAATTTTGAAGAGCGAATGAATTTACCTGAATATAGGAGGCAACATCCTTTGAATCAGTCACCTGTAAATCGGTCGCCGACGGCGACCGATTTATGAACTGGCTCCAGAACTCATAGAACTGACGCATTTTCTTGATGCTCTCTGCTGAAAAACCATGCAGGCCAGGCAGTTCTTTCTTTAGCTGCTCGCTGATGGACTCAATGGCCCCTGTGCCCCACTTGTCTGTACGGGAATGCTCTGACACATAGCATCCGATGCCAAAGTACAACGAAAGTTGCTCGCCGCTAATCATCTTGGCGGAGCGGTATTGGCTTTCAAGGATGGCCTGTTTGATAGTTTTGACAGCGTCCTGGTATATCTGAGGCAATGCGTTCATAACAAATCAATTTATGTTCTGACAAAGTTAACGTTTTATTCTGGATTAAAGAGACAAATACCGGATAATCGCCCTGACGTGGAGGTCAATGATGGCCTGGCGGCCGGGGACGGATTCGAGAAAGGCGAGGTCATCGGCATTGTCATGGAAAAGGTTCTCGCTGAGTGCGGCGGCGCAAAGGGTGTTCTTCAGGATGTAGAAGTCGGATTCCCAGTCGGGGTCTCCGTCGGAATAGTCTTTCCGAAGCTTATGGCCGGGAAGGTGGAGGGCGGCGGCTTCATAGAGGCAGGTGGCAAGCCGGTCTCCGGCTGTCTGGCCACGGGAGGTGTAGCAAGTCCAGCTGCCGGCACCAGGTGTTCACACGCTCGGTGCGAGCCCGGAGTGAGACGTCATATTCCTCCGGTGTGACCAGGGCGGCGTCAAAGCCCCGGTACTGGAGGTGCTGGACCACCGCGGCCGCGATTTCACGTGTGTATTTGTACTCCCGGAAGAAAAGGAAAATCACTTTCCGATGCAAAACCGCTCGAAAATGCGGCCAAGGATTTCATCGTCGGTGATGGTGCCGAGGATGGAGCCGAGGTGATAAAGACTGTCGCGCATGTCTTGTGAAACGAGATCCGTGGGGGTGCCGGAAGCGATGCCGGCCTTGACCAGTTCTAGGGCGTCGGCGGCTTTGTGCAGGGCGTTGTAATGGCGGATATTGGTGACGAGGAGGGCTTGTTCCGCCCCCTTCAGCCGCT
>Ga0256404_1013673_pt1 | contig 10206 bp, 10 predicted proteins | sample RumenRJG_01DNA_FD_185990 | JGI IMG/M metagenome (GOLD analysis project Ga0256404, IMG submission 185990) | Bovine rumen microbial communities from Lethbridge, Alberta, Canada - RJG_01 | ecosystem: Host-associated > Mammals > Digestive system > Stomach > Rumen | place: Canada: Alberta | collected...
GTGATAGGCTCTGACCTTGATGCGGTAGCTCCGCTTCTTCAGTCTGAGCTTTGCGCTTGTTTTCGTTACGGTTTTAACTTTCTTGTATTTACCGAATTTTCCCTTTGCGACGTAGATCTTATACCGGGTGGCTGTTTTGGAGCCGGCGGATTTCCATTTCAGCCGGACGATGCGCCGGGTCTTTTTCTCCTTCTTGCTGAGTCCCTTTGTGGAAATCTCTGCGTTCAGGTTGATGACCCGAACATCCGCTTTTGAAGTTTTCTTCTTAGCGCTTTTTCCGGAAGCGGCGTATGCCGGATCCGCCAATAGCGGGAAAAAGGCCAGTGTAACGACAAAAATGAGCGCAATAAACAGCGCCTTCGACAAAAAAGTTTTCGGTGAATTGTGATAAACCATATCGTACCTCAATCATTATATGATTCTGTTCAGCGTGCCGCCCTCGATATAACTTGCGAGGTTCGCCGCGCTTACATCAACGACTTTCTGCCGGGTTTCTCTGGGCATCCACGCAATGTGCGGCGTTACGATGCAGTTTGGCGCACCGATCAGCGGGTGAGGGCGGACCGGCGGTTCTGTTTCCAGAACATCGATGCCTGCACCTGCCAGCTTGCCGCTGCGGAGTGCCTCCAGAACGTCGTCCGTCTGAATCAGTCCGCCTCGGGCAGTGTTGATCAGAATGGCGCCGTCTTTCATTCCGGCAATGAAATCTCTGTTGATCAATCCATGATTTTCGGAGTTCAGCGGGCAGTGGAGTGTAAGAATATCCGATTTACGCGCGGCTTCAGGATCGCGGCTGTAAATGTTTACCGTCATACCGAACGCTTCCGCAATGCGGGCGACACGCCTGCCGATGTGTCCGTACCCGACAATGCCGAGGCTCTTTCCGTCCAGCAGCGAGATGGACTCGCGCATGTAACAGAAGTCCGGACTGTCGTACCAGTCTCCCTGAAGCACAGAACGGTGATAACTGCCGACGTGGTTCGTAAGTTCCAGGATCAGAGCGAATGCGTGCTGTGCTACCGCCTCGGTAGAATAGGCCGGATTGTTGGTCACGGCGATGCCGTGTGCCTTCGCGGCCGCGATATCTACGTGGTCGTAGCCGGTTGCCGTCACGCCGATGTATCGGAGGCGTGGGAGGGCATCCATAATTTCCCCTGTAATGACGCACTGACTGACATAGATTCCATCCATGTCCCGGCTTCGCCGGATGATCTGCTCGTCGGAAGTTCTGTCGTAGCATACCAGATCGCATAACTTCGCCAGTGGATCCCAGCTGAGATCTCCCGGGTTGATGTTATAACCGTCCAGAATTGCTACCTTCATCTTATCTCCAGTGCCGAAAATTGGTTTACATAATTTTCGATGCAGTTGACAATAACTTATGTAACGATTATTATACCACAGATTGTCAAGAATGTGGTATAATATTTTTCAAAGTACTGAAAGTAATATTGGAGACTTGAAAGGCGTATCATCATGGAATTAATCATTGCGGCGTCAAAGAACGCGAACAAAATCCGCGAAATGAATGAAATTACAGCGAAACTGGGACTCCACATCATCTCGCGGGATGAGGCCGGTCTCCCCGACGTGGAAATCGAGGAGGACGGCGCAACCTTTGAAGAAAATTCTTTTAAGAAGGCTAATGAGATCATGAAGCTGTCCGGACATATTGCGATTGCGGATGATTCAGGGCTGGAGGTGGAATATCTTCATGAGGCTCCCGGCGTGTACTCTGCCAGGTTCGCGGGAGAGGATGCCAGCGACGAGAAAAATAACGAAAAACTTCTGTCCCTGATGGAGGATCTTCCGTATCGGGACAGGCGCGCGCGTTTTGTTTCTGTAATCACAATGGTCTGGCCGGACGGGCGGAAGCTGGTGGCCAGGGGAGAATGTGAAGGTCATATTCTTACCGAACCGATCGGTGAGAACGGATTTGGCTATGACCCGCTCTTTGTGCCCGACGGATATCAGCGCACATTCGCGCAGCTGTCCGCTGAGGAGAAGAACAGAATCAGTCACAGGGCGAAAGCTCTGACCAGACTGGCAGAGATGCTGAAAGGAAATGAATGAGGCGAGATCAGGTTAAGGAACGCATCCGGCAGATGGTACTTCTGGGAATCAAGCAGTTCGGAGACCCCTATTATCAGGGATTTGCCGCGCAGATTGCTTTTTTTGTAATGCTGTCGCTGGTTCCGACGATTATCGTGATCACCCAGCTGCTCGGTTTTCTGAATATCAACAATCTGGACTTTCTGGAGGACTGGATCGATAAATACATAACCTCTGATATGGGGAACACGATTAAAGGGCTGCTGAGGAATCACTCTTCTGTCGGGAACAACATCGTTCTGACTGTGCTGGCGCTCTGGGCGGCCTCCAGAGCTCAGTTCGCGATGATGCGCATTGCAAATTACACATACAGCAGCAGCCGCACAACGGGGAATTTCTGGACGGAACGGCTCAGGTCGCTGAGGACCATGGTTCTCACCATCCTGACCTTTGCCTTTGTCATCGTCGTTCTCGTCTATGGCAAAAAAATCCTGTATATATTTGTCGGAGGTGTTGTCGAGGAATACAAGATCACGATGCTGTGGACCCTGTTCCGGTGGCCGCTGATCGCTGTGCTGTATTTCCTGGTCATCATGCTGAACTATTATGTGATGCCTGTGGAGCGTCTGAGCCTGCGGGATCTGCTGCCGGGCTCCATATTCGGTTCGCTGGGACTGCTGATCGTGACGTTCTTCTATGTGGTATACACTCAGTACATCGTGAATTACAACATTATATATGGTTCCATGTCCTCTGTGGTCGCTCTCATGTTCTGGTTCTATTTCCTGGCGTGGGTGCTGGTGCTCGGAGTGCTGGTGAACAAAGTATTTCGTGATACGAGGAGGAAACGATAATGGCGGATTATGAGGATTACAAAGAAGAAATCGGAGATGTGCTCTATGACTACGGGCGCGGACTCTATGCGAATATCACCAACCGCTGTCCGTGCCGGTGCGAATTCTGCATACGGGATATGACGGATTCCCTTGGCAGCGCGGATTCTCTGTGGCTGAAGCGTGAGCCGACAGTGGAGGAGGTAATCGCGATGCTGAAGGAGTGGGATCTGAACGCCTATGAGGAACTCGTATTCTGCGGCTACGGCGAGCCTACGGAGCGTCTGGACGATCTGCTCGCAATTGCGAGTTATGTCAAGGAAAATACGGATCTGTCCGTCCGTATCAACACCAATGGGCTTTCGGATTTGATCAACGGAAAGGAGACCTGTCCGATGCTCGAAGGCATCATCGATTCCGTCTCAGTCAGTCTGAATCAGTCTGACGCGGAGAAGTATACAGAGCTCTGCCATCCTAAATTCGGTCCCGCGGCCTACGACGCCATGCTGAAGTTCACGAAGGATGTGCAAAGGTATGTTCCACATGTCGCAATGTCGGTCGTAGGCGTGATTCCGGTGGAGGATATTGAGAAATGCAGAGAGATCGCGGCCGGTCTCGGTGTGCCGTTCCGCGTTCGCTGATTCCGGTATACAAAGCATGTCATGCGCCGCGGAGCGCATTCAATTTACGGTTCTTTACTGCAGAACAGAAGAAAAGGAACCGCGGATCCGCATAAAGGCGGAAAAGGGCAGAAAGAAAGAATATGGCAAGAGGGAAACGACAGAAAAAAAGAAAACGATACAGACTGAAACCCCGGTTCTTTGTGATTACGGCGACGCTTCTGCTGATATTGTTCCTGCTTTTGTTCAGGGTGATTACTCTGATGCTCCCATTGTTCGTCGATCCGGAGGAAGAGACAGCGCAGGCGCAGGCAGCAGATCACGGATGCACCTATCAGCAGGGGATCCGGATCATGATCGGCGCAAAGGGATACATTAATACCGGCCTCACCTACAGTGACCGGTATTACAGCGGCGGATACCCGCCTGAGCGCATCGGCGTCTGCACAGACGTGGTGTGGCGGGGACTGACAGGATTGGATGTGACCCTGAAGGAACTTGTGGATCAGGATATCGCTTCGAATTTTCAGGCGTATTCGCAGGTGATTGCGAGCGCGGATCCGTCCATCGATTTCCGGCTCGTACCGGTGCTGCGCGTCTACTTTGACCGGCACTGTGTGCGGCTTTCCGATGATCCGTTCAATCTGCTGGCGTGGCAGCCGGGCGATTTCGTGGTCTATGATGATCAGCATGTCGCGGTGGTCTCTGCTATGCGAAGCTTTTTGGGATATCCGTATATCATCCAGCACGGGAAGGACCCGGCAGGGGATGAAGATCGTCTTTTCAATGACAGCGGTCTGAAACTCACAGGGCATTACCGCTGGCCGAAAACAATCGTAATGGGGAGTAATTGAGATGAAGAGAGCATTGGTAATCATTAATCCGTGCGCGGGAACCAAACAGGCGAACCGGCATTTCGTTCAGATCACGGATATTCTCTGCAAGGCAGGGTATGAAACTGTGGTTGCGACGACGGCGGGCCGGGGAGACGGCACGGAGATCGCACGGACCAGAAGCAGAAAATTTGACCTGGTGGTATGTATCGGCGGCGACGGGACATTTAATGAGGTTGTGGCCGGAGTACTGGAGTCGGGCTCGAAGGTTCCTATCGGATATATTCCGGCAGGCAGTACGAACGATTTCGGAGCCAGTCTCGGGCTTTCCAGAAACATCATTCAGGCGACAAAGGATATCGTGATGGGAGTGCCTGTAACGCTGGATATCGGAAGCTTCAACGACCGGTATTTTTCCTATGTAGCTTCCTTCGGGGCCTTTACGGCCACCAGCTACAGCGTGCCTCAGGATCTGAAAAACACGCTGGGGCACCTTGCGTACATCCTGGAAGGAATCCGTGACATCCCATCCATCAAGCCGCTGAAACTGAGAGTCCGGAATGAGGTGGGGGTCTACGGCGGAGAGTACATTTTCGGCGCTGTATGCAATTCGACCTCAATGGGAGGAATCATCACTCTGGATAAAAAACTGGTGGACATGAATGATGGCCTGTTCGAGGTCCTGCTAATCCGTTCCCCCAAAAATATCTTTGAGCTCACGCAGATCACCATGGCGCTGACGCAGGGGAAATATAAGGAGTGTCCGATGATGTCGTTCTTCAGCTCAGGAAATCTGCATATTGAGGCGGATCCGGATATGCCCTGGACGCTGGACGGAGAATATCAGCCGGGGAGCGAGGAGATCAACATCCGGAACAACAAGAGTGCGATCCGCATCATGGTCGGGAGGGACAACGCCGCGGCGCAGGACGTTCTGCGAACAGCGGGGAACAAAGGAAAACTGTGACGCCCTCCGGAACACAGCACTGGTTTCCGAAATATTGCTTATCGTAAATCGAAAGCAAGTTTCAGCAACGGTGTGAATGTATCAATATACCAAATATAACATATTAATGAATCAAGGGACCGGAAATTATTAAGAAATCTTAATAATTTCCGGTCCTGTTTAATGCTTGAAATTCCAATAAAAATGATGAAATCATCTGTGAAAGTTATGTGAAAATGAACATTATGCAGTTGACAGTGCTTTGTATATAGAATAGGATATTTTCTATTGGTACAGCTGCGACATGAACAGAAACAGAAGAAACATAAAGGAAAGGATTTGTGCTTATGTTTGCAGGGAATGACTGCAAAGGGGTGTTCAGGGAGCTGACTGTATATAACAGGGGAAATAAGACAGACGGAGAGAGGAACCGATGAGAGCCATGATAAAAAAGATTTCCGATGCCTCGAGCCGGAAGAAGCACAGAATCTATGCGGTCATCGCAGTGGAAATTCTGGCGCTTATCCTGGTTCTGATTACATCAACGGGCGTTTACGCCGCGAAGGATTACTGGACGGTGGAAGGCGGCGACAAGACCCTTGCGACACTGACATCTAAAGCGGAGGCGGAGAAGGCGATCCGTCTGATTCAGCAGAATTACACAAAAAAAGGCGCAAAGAACGTAAAGGTAAAGCTGAATCCCACGCTCAGCGTGAAACAGAAATTCTATGGAAAATTCGACAGGAAACCGAAGGTTTCCTCAGCTGAGGAGACTGCTGCCGCAGTGACCGTGAAGAAGGACGGGAAGAGACCCGTCGTGGACGTTATCACGAAACAGACGGTCGCAAAGAAATATAAGCTGGATTATAAGACTGTATATAAAGAATCCAGTGAAGCGGCACTGAATACCACCGCAGTGAAATCCGAAGGAAAGAGTGGCGTGAAGACACAGACGGTGACATCCACGTCTCTGAACGGTGATGTGGTGGATTCTGAAGTTCTCAGCAGTAAAACATTGGAAGAGGCGGTCGATAAGGTGGTCCTCCGGGGAACCGGAACCCGAGAGGCCGCGAAAGGCGAGACCACGACCAGTCTGGGCGCACAGTACAGCCGTGAGAGCGGCGAGGCGCTGGTGAAATATGCAAGGCAGTTTCTGGGAAATCCCTATGTGTACGGTGGGTCCAGTCTCACAAAAGGCTGTGACTGCTCTGGATTCGTAATGGCGCTGTACGCTCATTACGGAATTCAGCTTCCTCACGATGCCGGTGCGGACCGGGCGTACGGAAGAGGCGTCTCGCTTGCAGAGGCGCAGCCGGGCGATCTGATCTGCTTCTACGGACATATCGGAATCTATATCGGAAACAATCAGATCATCCATGCGATGAATGAACAGAACGGAATCACGATCTCTACGATCGGATATAACGGAAAAAGAGTGCTGACTGTCCGGCGGATATTCGGATAGCGCGGCAGACAGACTGCCGCGCTCTGTAACCGGACGGGTTGCGGCAACAGAATAAAATCTGATATGAGGCGGACGGCTGATGACGTCTGCCTCGATTGTTGCCGGACGGATCGCTACTCAATCTGGCGAATCAGGTTGACCATCTCGATGGCACCGAGGGCACAGTCATAGCCTTTGTTGCCGGCCTTGGAACCGGCCCTTTCCAGAGCCTGCTCGATGCTGTCTGTGGTCAGGACGCCGAACATCACCGGAACGCCGGTTTCCAGACCGATGGCCGCGATGCCTTTGGAAACTTCTGCGCATACATAGTCGTAATGGGAGGTTGCGCCGCGGATTACGGCGCCAAGGCAGATTACCGCGTCATAACGGCCCGAGAGGGCCATTTTTTTTGCGATCAGCGGAATTTCGAACGCGCCGGGGCACCAGGCGACATCGATATTCTCTTCGGGAATTTCATGACGTTTAAGACCGTCCATCGCGCCGCTCAGGAGTTTGGAGACTACGAGCTCGTTGAAACGGGCGCAGACGACACCCACATGTATGTCTTTGTTTACTAGTTTTCCTTCATAAATCATTGTTAAATCCTCCGTTTCTTTTAATGTTTTCATTTGACGTTCTTGTCTGATATTTATGTCTGAGGTTTATATCCCTCAGGTCGATGTCCCGGACTTTTCGACAGCTGTCTCCGCCTCCGCTCAGAAAGTTTTACGGATCGGTGCGGAGCCGTGTCTGTTCTGTGATCCGGTGAGACGGCCGGCAGATGCCGCGGTCCGGGGCTTCAGTAGTCGAGAATATGTCCCATTCGGTTTTGCTTTGTTCTGAGATAGAAAAGATCATGGGAGTTTGCCTTCATCTGGATGGGAACCCGCTCGATGATTTCCATGCCGTATTCACTGAGTTCGTAGACCTTTTGCGGGTTGTTCGTCAGAAGTCGCATTGTGCGGACGCCGAGTTCCCTCAGAATCTGTGCGCCGATGTAGTACTCCCGCAGATCCGGCGGAAACCCCAGCGCCACGTTTGCCTCAAGCGTGTCCATTCCCCGGTCCTGAAGCTCATAGGCCTTCAGCTTGTTGATCAGGCCGATGCCGCGTCCCTCCTGTCGCATATACAAAAGAATCCCGCGGCCTTCCTTTTCGATGGCGGTCAGAGCCGCGGCCAGCTGCTGTCCGCAGTCGCACCGGCTGGAACCGAAGGCGTCTCCGGTAAGGCATTCAGAGTGGACGCGGCAGAGAATGTTCTCACCGTCACCGATTTCACCTTTGACCAGAGCAACATGATGTTCGCCGTTCAGTCTGTTGATGAAACCGATGGCGCGAAAATCTCCGTACCGGGTGGGAAGGGATGTGTTGGCAACCTCTTCAACAAGAATGTCATGCTTCTTCCGATAGTCCTGCAGTGCCCTGATGGAGATGAATTTTATGCCATATTTCGCCGCCAGCTTTTTCAGCTTCGGTGTGCGCATCATAGTTCCGTCTTCATCCATGATCTCACAGCAGATTCCCACGGGTTCCAGGCCGGCCAGACGCATCAGATCAATGGTTGCTTCAGTGTGCCCGTTGCGCTCCAGTACGCCGCCGGGTCTGGCCAGGAGCGGGAAATTGTGCCCGGGGCGGCGGAAGTCAGAAGCCTTGCTCCCGGGGTCCGCAACCTTACGGGTGGTGAATCCGCGTTCCTCAGCGGATATTCCGGTGGTGGTATCGGCGTGGTCGATGGAGATGGTGAAAGCCGTCTCGTGATTATCAGTATTGTCGGTGACCATCTGGGTCAGATTCAGGCGTCGCGTGACTTCCTCGCCGACCGGCATACAGATCAGGCCTTTGCCGTGGACAGCCATGAAGTTGATGTTTTCTGTGGTGGCGTACTGACCGGCGCAGATGAAATCACCTTCGTTTTCCCGATCCGGATCGTCGGTGCAGAGAATCAGTCTGCCGCGGCGCAGATCTTCAATGGCTTCTTCGATGGTACTGAATTGAAATTCGTTTCCGTTTTCTTTTTTGTTCATCACAGATTCCCCTTTCTGAATAACTGTTCTGTGTATTTGGCGATGATGTCGGTCTCGAGATTTACCACACTGCCGCTCTGACGGTCGGAGAGTGCGGTGACGGACAGAGTGTGCGGAATAACAGAAACCTGAAATTCCGCTTTTCCCGGCGTGTGATCCACGTTTGCCACCGTCAGACTGATGCCGTCGATGGCGATGGAACCCTTCTGCACGATATAGCGTATCAGCTCGTCTGCAGCGGTGACGGTGAACCAGATGGCATTGCCGTCACGGGTGCGTTTTGTGATCGTCCCTGTACCGTCGATATGGCCGGTTACGATGTGACCGCCGAACCGTCCGTCCGCAGGCATGGCCCGCTCCAGATTCACACGGACGCCGGGGCGGAGAGCCGCCAGCGAGGATCGGGAGAAGGTTTCAGGCATGACATCGGCGGTGAAGGTTCCGCTTCCCAGTTCTGTTACAGTCAGACAGACTCCGTTTACGGCGATGCTGTCGCCGATGCGGGTTGGCGCGCCCCCAGAGGGATCGCTGCTCATGGAGCCGCTTTTTCCCAGTACCCGGCGGCAGACGATAGTAATTCTGGCTTCAGTTCCGCCGCGGCGTATGGCCCGTACTGTGCCGACTTCTTCTATGATTCCTGTGAACAAAGTTCCACCTCGCTTTCTATCAGATAATCCTCGCCGATCCGGGTTATCCGGCTGTCTGTCAGCATGAAGGCATGCTCCGGTGAATCTACTCCGGCACCGCCCACCGGCCCCTTGGCTTTCGCACCGCCGAAAATTTTCGGCGCGATGTAGGTCTGTACCCGGTTCACGATTCCTGAGTTCAGTGCAGACCAGTTCAGTTCGCTACCTCCCTCCAGCAGGATGCTGTCGATCTGCATCGTTCCGACTGCTCGGACGAGCGCGTTGAGATCAATGTGTCCATCCGCTCCGCGGGGGAGCGTCAGGAATTTTACGCCAAGCTCCTCGTAGGGTTTTGTTCGCAGGGGAGAGTCCTCTGCGGTGGCGATGACGGTCCGGGGCTGACGCAGAGACGGACCGGTTTCTGCAGCTGTCTGTACCAGTCTTGAACTGAGAGGAGTGTTCAGCTCCGTGTCGCAGATGATGCGCACCGGAGAAAGTCCCTGGCTGTCGCGGCAGGTCAGTTCCGGATCGTCTGCCAGGACGGTGCCGAGGCCGGCCATGATGGCCATGTTCCGACCCCTGCTGTGATGGACATGTGCCCGCGCAGCCTCGCCGGTGATCCATCTGGAACTGCCGCCTGCGGTTGCGATCCGTCCGTCCCGGGTCATGGCGTATTTCGCGGTAACAAAGGGAAGGCCGGTGCGGATATAGTGGAAGAATACCGGATTCAGCGCGTCACATTCCTTTTGGAGGCAATGTTCTGTTACGGAAATTCCGGATTCCCGAAGGCAGGCGATTCCGCGCCCGGAAACCAGCGGGTTTGGATCTC
>Ga0256404_1013676_pt1 | contig 10205 bp, 7 predicted proteins | sample RumenRJG_01DNA_FD_185990 | JGI IMG/M metagenome (GOLD analysis project Ga0256404, IMG submission 185990) | Bovine rumen microbial communities from Lethbridge, Alberta, Canada - RJG_01 | ecosystem: Host-associated > Mammals > Digestive system > Stomach > Rumen | place: Canada: Alberta | collected...
GGCGTGGTTGACGGCTGGACATCGACGTTCCTCGCTATTTCGCTTTTTGCCATGCTGCAGTTCCTTATTCTGGGATTCATCGGCGAGTACCTCGCCCGCATGCTTGACGAGCAGAGCAGGCAGAGCTCCTACTCGACCGTGTTCGAGAAGAACTCGCTCACCATGGTTGACGCTGACAGAATCAACGTCATGGAGTCCAGTACCGAATCAGAGCCCAACAGGGTGCAGACAGCAAGGAACAATTGAGGATTTAAAGATGACAGACGCGCTTATCGGCTATACCGGATTTGTCGGCTCGAACCTTATGGCAGCCCATGAGTTCGGGGCAAAGTTCAACTCGAAGAACATTGCGGAGATTGAGGGGCAGAGCTTTAATCTCCTCGTCTGCGCCGGGGCTCCGGCGAAGAAATGGTACGCTAACCTCCATCCTGAAGAGGACAAAGAGACGCTTGACGGCCTGATGGGGCACCTCTCGAAGGTCAGGGCAGGGCGCGTTGTTCTCATCAGCACGGTTGACGTGTTCAGAAATCCTTACCTCGCGGACGAGAACACTCCTGTGGATATGGACGGGCTCAGTGCCTACGGGCTTAACCGGAGGCGCCTGGAGATATTCGTTGAGGAGCATTTTGAGAATGTCCTCATCGTGAGGCTCCCCGGGCTTGTCGGGAAGGGCCTTAAGAAGAACATCCTCTTTGACTTCCACAACAATAATGAGGTTCTGAAAATCGACAGCCGCGGGGTATTCCAGTTCTATCCGGTAGGGAGACTCTGGGATGATATTAAAAAGGCGGAAGAGAATGCTCTGAGCCTCGTCCACCTCACGAGCGCACCGGTATCAGTGGAGGAGGTGGCGCGCGAGGTGTGGGGCAGGGAGTTCCGGAACGAGGTCCTCCCGAAGCCCGCGAGGTATGACTTCAGGTCGGCGCACGCCGGGCTCTGGGGGCGTGAGTGCTGGCAGGTCTCACGCGCTGAGGAAATCTCTGCCATCATGGAGTGGAACAGGACTGAGCCTGTGAGGTCAGTGGGGTAATCATGCAGCTCTCGATATCTAACATCGCCTGGGAGAGGGATGAGGAGCCTCAGATCGCGGAGCTCCTCGGGAGGCTTGGCGTGACCGCGGTTGACGTGGCCCCGGGGAAGTATTTCCCGGATGTGGCGGCAGCGTCAGACGCGGACATCAGGAAGGTGAGGAGCTGGTGGAATGAGAGGGGCATCTCAATATACGGCATGCAGTCGCTCCTCTTCGGGACAAAGGGGCTCAATGTCTTTGGTGAAGTCGATTCGCAGGAGAGGCTCCTTCAGCATCTCGACCATGTCTGCCGCATAGCGGAGGGGCTCGGGGCGAAGCGCCTGGTGTTCGGCTCGCCTAAGAACCGCGACCGCAGCGGGCTCAGCGACAGGGAGGCAGAGGACGTAGCGCTTCAGTTCTTCAGCCGCCTTGGGGACATCGCCCAAAGCCACGGCATTGTTATAACACTTGAGCCGAATCCGGTGTGCTATGGCACCAACTGGGTAACCACGACGAAGGAGGCCTATGCCTTCGTGAAGGAGCTCGGGAACCCCGGCATCGCCATGCAGCTTGACACCGGGACAGTCATCACGAACAGTGAGGACACCGCCGAGTTCAGTGAGGTCAAGGACACTGTCGGGCATGTGCACCTGAGCGAGCCCGGGCTCCTTCCTCTCTCCCTTGCGCCCGCTGAGCACAACATGGTGTTCCGGGCGGCGGCTGCCATAGCCCCGGGGACCGTAACCATCGAGATGCTGACAAAGGGGCAGGGAGACACGGCGGAGCTCGTGGAGGCATCCGTCAGGAAAGTGCAGGATCTTCTTCAGGAGAAACGGTGAGACGCTATGGCTGAAATCAAGACCTATGACTGGCAGGTGCCGGAGCACCGCGTCATTTTTGAGGGAGAGAGGAAGTGCTGGAGCTGCCTTGTCATCCCTGTCATCAACGAGGGGGAGAGAATACTGAGCCTTCTCGGGAGAATTCAGAAGAGTGACGCCGCTGGGAAGATAGACGTCATCATCGTGGACGGGGGCTCGACGGACGGCTCCCTGGAGCCGGAGCGCCTGAAGACGCTCGGCGTGAACACTCTCCTTCTCAAGACCGGCCCCGGCAAACTCTCCGCGCAGCTCCTCTGCGGCTATGCGCATGCGCTTGAGAAGGGCTATCAGGGGATTCTGACGATTGACGGCAATGACAAGGATGATCCAGCGCCCATTTCGGAGATGCTCTCGAGGCTCGCGGAGGGGTATGACTTCGTGCAGGCCTCCCGCTTTATTAAGGGCGGCGTCGGAGAGAACACTCCCGCGTCAAGGTCGCTTGCCATCCGCCTCATCCACGCGCCGCTCCTGAGCCTTGCCTCTGGCTTTCACTGGACTGACACCACGCAGGGGTTCAGGGCCTACTCGGCAAAGCTCCTCTCTGACAGCAGAGTCGCCATATTCCGGGACTGCTTTAAGGAGTACGAGCTCCTTGCCTACCTCTCGTACATCGCCCCGAAGCTCGGGTTCAGGTGCGTCGAGGTACCCGGGATGCGCCGCTACCCGAAGGGGCAGGTGCCGACCAAGATCAGCTCCTTTAAGGGGAACCTGAACCTTATGAAGGTGCTTGTCAAAGCCTGCCTCGGCTGCTACAACAGGAGAGACTCATGAGGTGGCTTCTCATCATATTCGGCATCCTCTCGAATGTATTCGCGAGCGTCCTCATCAAGGTCGCGATGATGCCCCCAAGGAAGATGCCGTCACTTCATGACCCATGGGCCATTTTCACCAACATCCCGCTTTGGTCGGGGCTCTTCCTCTACGGGATGGCGTTCATACTCTACGCTGCGGCGCTCAGGTTCTTTCCCCTCCATGTCGCGCACCCGATCCTGACATCGGGCGCGATCGCGGGAGTGGCGCTTCTCTCGGTAGTGATGTTCAGGGAGACGCTGACGCTTATGACTGTGGCGGGGATCCTGCTCATCATCACGGGAGTGTTGCTGATCTCGGTGAGCCATCAGTAGTGCAGGCATTCTGCAGATGGACCTGAGTTAGATGTTTGGGCTTGTGTTCCACCTGAGTCTGCTTTGGCTGCAGATGCAGACATGAACCATGCAGAGGTGCTGTTTTTCTCATGGCTCAGGTAAATTCAAAATTGAGTGTTGACAGGAATTAATACGGCTTACTGCGAGTCGGTGCAGTCTGAGATGGTGGATTCCCAGTCTTTCGGGAAGCCGTAATAGCCCATATCAATTTTTGGGTACTTGTTTTCAAGCGCAATGACGTTGCTTTTCATGGCCTCAAAGTCGCTGTCTCTTAACAGCCTTTTCATGACTATGATAAACCCGTATAAGTGGGAGTTGTCGGGGGTGCTGTATTGATATCCGTATAAATGATGGCCGTTATTATCTTTACTTAAAAACTTACGTTCTGGCTTGGATAAAGCAGGCTTTGTAGAAAATACTCGGTTGAACAGTCTGCTTCCATGCGCACAGAAATTTCTCAGGATGGTTAGGCATAACAGATTTCTTTTAAAATATGAAACGTTGTTTGTGCTTTGGTAATTTTTCCTGAGCATATAATCTTTTATGAAGTGTTTTGATACGGCTACTTTCAGCTCATCTGTTGATGCTGCAAATATCTTTGATAAGCCTCCGAATGTAAACATTTCGATGAATACCCAAATGGGTAACTGCTCCACATCCTCATAACGTTTGAGAAAAAGCTCATCAGGAAGTCTCTTTTCTCTCATTTCATTGGGCTTTTCCAGTAAATTTTCCAAATCCTGAGCAGTCGTGCCGCTCTTAAAATTGGCAGGATCAGTGTATCCCTTCGGACCATACATTTGGGCAAATTCGTATGCATATACTGATTTCACTCTGACTTCAATAATCTGAAGATAGTGTAGTAACAGACTTCTTAATGCCTGATCGAAATCGTATATATCAGCTATGTCCTCAAATGTAACACCAAGAAAAAAGTGATCGTCCTCCCTCAGAGTTATAGTAAACGACATTAGAAATTTCCGAATTGGTGGTCGACAATGCATGCCAATAGGCTAATGCCAAACGTCTATCGGAAGAAACTTTTGGCGTTTACTATAAAGAGTAACCACTGAAACGATAATAATTGGAAGCCTCGAGGATATCTTTTGCTGATTGCTTATCCTTAATTATCAAACCGCGGCTTCTAAGAAGTTCAACTTGCTGATCTAGAGACAAGAACGGCTTATCATCATTATGTGATTTATGGATTTTATTCGCTTCAGAAGAATTGGACTGGTCGGTAATCATCAGCTAAAAGAATTGAGGCCCCCAAGTGTGCTTGCGAAGATTCACAGAGGCCTGGGGGAACAGTTGATAATATATTAACTTGAATTGTTTCGCTATGCAAGTAAATGTTGACAATATCTAGTGATAGTGATCACAAATCAGTCAAAAGTCAGTCCTAAATCGCTATATCCAACCCATCTGCAACTTAAAGTTTTCGTTGTTAACATCAAGCATGAGCTTTGGACTCTCCATACCGGCTCTCTGCGCTTTATCTGAGTTAAACCACTCCTCTGCTTCACTCGATGCCTTCAATATCCCAAATTTCGAACCGTATATAGCACAAAGTGATAAATTCATCCGAATCAGGTTTTCCAAGAGTTTATCGTTTGCTGTAGGTTCCTGCTGTGTGGTGCTGGATATTGATGGTGCATTGCTGTAAATATCTCCATTATGTACGATTATGATGTCACTCGTTCTGCCTTTCCAGGACTCATCCGGCTGAGCAGGCTGTGAGAAGCCGCATGATTCAGCTCTTGAGTCTTTATCACCATGTTCAGACGGTTGATATGCCCCGTCCTGCTTCACTGCAACATTCTGCATCACCGAATCATCGTGATCATCATGATTTGAATTCATGTTTATATTCTCTTCTGAACGTGGAATAACTAAATCCTGATTAAAGCTATCCATAAAAACCTTTATTTCGGTAAATTGAACATTTGAACGACACGATTGCTGACATATTTCTTGGGAAATATCGCAGTATACCAGTTGGAATTGTATGGGCAGGATACAGCAATTTCAAGGATCATCTGCTTTGATTGAACGGAAAATTCTTCAATCTGGATCAGATACAGGAAGTTATGAGTCATACGGTCTGTCAGAATCTGCACCGACCTTGATGGTTCACAAAGAGAAACAGTACTGGCTCTCCCGGTATCCATGATGAGCGACTGCCCCGTACTGCCTGTGCCCTGTTTGCTGAGCATTTCCGGAATTCTCCAAGCGTGCCACGGAGATGGCAGCTGCGCCTCCGAAGCGCCGGAACATCATGTCTCTTGATGATGGGGTTATGGCCGGCATGCTGCTTCTTCAGTGATCTTCTTCCTGAAGCAAGCAGCATGACCACGTAGTCTACTGCTCCTGGCAGATGAGTCCAGGGCTGCAGGGCACTATTTTCAGCGTCTCTTTGTACCCGACTCATCTTGCCGGCCAAGAACAACGCCAGCAGCCAGTTCTTTCTCCACGGCTTCATCAGTCCATGCCTACTCGTAGGAATTCTGACGGCTCTCAGAGCAGCGTACGGTGTACTCCATCTGTAGTCCGTAACGCCATGGGATCTCAATGATCAGATGTCTCCAGTACGAGCTTTAACCTCATTCGGGCAGTGAAAAGCTGATTGGAGTATGATTGCGTGGCGGCGGGCTTCATCTAATTTTCGCACTGCGTCTTTTGGTCATTCTTCTGGAACAGCAGGTATGTTTTCCAGAAAGGCTGGAAGATCAGGAAATTGGCTGTTGCTCTCCTCAGAATGTAGCAGGCGCATTAAGTGAGCGGTGTTTTTCCGAATAATGGCTCCTTTATTTATATATCTAAGTCCTAGGGATATCAGTTTATATCGCGCCGATACTGCCGCCAATCATCTGCGTCTCGGTAAATTTCATTATGAACAAGTACTGGACATTCGGATGAGCTTCTGCAGATGCATGGAACCAACAATCAACTACTGTCATTAAGGAACAGACAAGATCATGCCAGTCAATTCAGCTGAGATAAGTCACGTAAAAAATTCAATGAGCAATAACTGGCTCCTTCTTGCGAACAATGCCATTTTTGCTGCGTTGCTTGCCTGTCCGATGATTCCTGGGGCTTCCAGGTATTTCGCGGACACGTATCTGTGTCTTGGCATTATCCTGCTTCTTTTATTTCTCAATTTCCGGCTGTATAAGACCATGGAGAGCCTGACTGCAGCAGGCAAGATCTTCACTGCTGGGGAAGACAGCTGGAAATTAAAGGCCAGGATTCTGGCCTGGTCGGCGCTTGTTCCTGCCGTCATGCTTCTTAGTGTCGGTCCTATAACAAATCCATCTGCCTATGCTGTCGACAGGTTCACGAGGATTTTCGGCGGCGGAATAATCAATGACTATTCTGTCTCGAAGAAAATTCATTACTTCTATTTTGCGCTCATTATCTATGGGCTTCTGGTATTCAGCTTCTGTCAGAGCATCAGATTTTCCCTGGTGAATAATGTGCACAATAAAATCAGGAGGCTTGGCGAGTTTGCCGACACGCTGCTCTTTGTCGGCTGGTCGTTCCTCATTGTCTGCGCCTACAGGCAGTTCTCGAACCATTACAGTTACGATCTGACCCTTTATCTCCTCAAATCATTCCTGGTTTTCATGATTCCGGCGTTCTATCTTTGGGAGACCGGCAGGCTTAAGGTTCATGATGTCCGCGTAATGCTGGCACTCGCGCTCTTTTCCCTGGTATTGTCCCTGAACATTGTCGTCTGTTTCGATACCAGGAATTTCGGTAGGTTCAGCGATATCCTCGCGGTTGCGCTCTTTGCCTCTGTGCTCCTTTTTATTGTGAATAAAGCGTTCGGTATCTTTAATGACAGTGTTCTTTATTCAAAGATAATTGTCATTTCCCTTATTGGATCGCTTTCCCTTGCAGCCTGTTCACTGGTGTTTGAATTCACCAATATCATGGCGCTGAGGACTGACAGGTTCATAGACGCAGGGAAAATCTTTCACATGATGTTCTATTCTGTCTGCTGGCTGTCAGTCTGGTGGTTTTGCTGTGTAAAGAAAACAGTGAGCGCGAAAACGGCAGGCAGGGCGCTGTTTGCGTTTGTGCTTGGCGTTTCTCTCATTATTGCCCAGCCTTCGTTGGTCATTGGCAGCTGGGTTGACATTTATGAAACTGCCAATTACGCCAATCCTGTGAGTGACTTTTTTAATTTCGGCAAGATTCCTCTCTTTGAGAATTTCCCAGGCCACAGCCTATCCCACGTTATCAGTTCGATTGCGTATGGTTATCTGACGTCAGATTACCGTGGCGCCAGTCTTTCTCCCTGGTACGGCTGGCTTTACAGCGCGGTTATCGTTCTGGTTCTGTACTGTTTTATAAAAAAGATTGCAAATGGCTTTGCAGCAGTTTCCGCAGTCCTTTTCATGCCTTACCTGATCAAGTTCGTTTCGTATTATGGCATCGGCCTCATTGCCATTCTGCCATTCATGATCTATGTCAGGACCTTAAGGAAGCGGTATCTTGCCCTGACTGTCATCCTCTCGATTTTCCTCGTGGCTTACAGGCTTGATATCGGCTTTTCGTTCCTGGCGGCCGTGCTCTGTTCTTCTTTTGTTGTGAGAGCATTGTACGGCAGGAAAATACTTCTGGGTACAGTGCAGTATTTTGCTATAGGAGGAGCTGCGGCATTCCTGCTGTTTCTTGCTGTCTGCCTTATCAAGGATATAAACCCACTGTTCAGGATCCAGCAGTTTCTCGCCATAGCATCATCAAACGATCAATGGGGATATGCCTGGCTTGGGGACACTGAGAGGAGCTCCTACGCGTTTTTCTATTACGCTGTTCCTGTTTTTTCATTGCTTTGCTTTGCCGCAGCGGTTATCTTCAGAAAAAAGTTTTCAGTTGCCCAGTCTGCAGTTTTGCTCTGCCTGCTGTTTGCATATTACGCCAATATCCCGCGGCTCCTTGTCAGGCATTCCCTGGCGGAATACGTGGATTTCCTGATTAGCCAGTGGATTTGGACAATGCTTCCTGCTTTGCCGTTTCTGCTTTCAAGGCTGTTTGCAAGCAGGCCGTTATTCATACTTTGCCAGACCGCCCTTATTATGGCTGTTGCAGTATTGTTTAACAGCACGACGTTCTACGATAATTCACCTCTGCAGAATATGATCAGCAGGGTCGAGGTGTTGTCAGGCCAAATCACACCTGAGGCCAGAAAACACGATATCGGTTTTGTATTCAGCCGAGGCAGCAGGGTGACATACGATAACAATGCCGAAAGCGTGATTTATTTAAATGAGATTAAGGCCATAGCTGATTTTCTGTTATCCTCTGATGAGACATATCTTGACTTTACCAACCAGAGTACAGCGTATGCATGGAGCGGAAGGGAAGATCCAGCTTATCCAGTGCAGCCACCTTCAATGCTCTCGGGAGAAAAGAGCCAGATATTATTCCTTAAAGAGCTTGAGGCAAAGGTTAATAGTGTCCCGATCGCAATAATGCCAACGGACAAGAGCTGGTATTTAAATCTGCAGCTTGATGGAATCAACCACAATATCAGGCATTATCTTGTTGCTGAGTGGATTTACAATAATTACCGGCCGCTCATCAAATATAACGATTATTCATCAGTATGGGTACTGAACTCTCGATACGATGAGTTCTATAACAAGCTCAATAAGACTGCCGATGGCGCAGGAGTCATTCATTTACAAGAAGGTTCAGCGGTTAAACATCAGATCCGTTTTATCGACTGGGGGTACGACAATTTCGTCTCACTGCCTCAGGGCGCAGCTCCTGACGCACAGCATATCACCGTTGCTCATGATTACAATGTGGCATTCCTTCCGTTCATCTGGGGGCAGTTCGACTCCAGAAACGCGGCATCGAATGCGGATCTTGCAGTTGTTTCCCAGAACAGCGGCGTGTACGCCTGGGATTATTCAGGGAAGGAAAAGAAGCCTGCCTATCTCCGTGTAGATTTGTCCTTGAGTCCTGATTTCCTGAAGAGTACGAATGCGTCCACCATTACTTTGGGAAATATGGAAGGAGGAAAGTTCACTCCGCTTGCCAGGTTCAGTTTTAGGCTCAAGGAAGGGAAAAAAGTGTATCTGTTCAGGATCAGTTCTGACTACTACTGGTCACGCGGAAAGCTGAATGCGCTCGTCCTGGATCCGAACCTTGGAAGTAAGGCAGGATCTGTAAGGATCCTGGAAGGAGACTGACATTAGAGCAGTATGGTTTTGTGAGTGGCAGATAGCGGTCTTTATCTGTCGATGCATTTGCCATGCCGTCCATCGAATTGTTATCCGGTTGCGGCATTAAACCGAAAAGGCAATCGTTATTCAGAAATCAGAAGAGTGTGGTTTGAAAAATCAGAATTTGTCTCCATATATTAGAAGTGTACAGGCTACGCCAAACATAAAGGCTTGGTCGCTGTGTTCAATGTTTGTCTGATATGGAGTCAGTTGTATGCTTAAAAATAATAAGAACCCTAGAATCCAAGCACACGGTTACAATGGCCACGAACCTACGCGTATATGCCCTCATTGCGGCAAGGAGAAGCCTCAAAGCGAATTCGGCTGGCGTGAGACGGCAAACGGGGCTATCAGAAATCAGTCTTGGTGCAGGGAGTGCAGGAGCAAAGCAGCACGCAAGAAATCCTGATATACCGGCTCAGCTGGATGTCCGCGGCAGAGAACAGATCCAAAGAGGAACCCATACTGCCTGAATCAGGCGATATGAGTTCCTCCCAGATTTCTGAAAGTGCAGGTTTTACCTTACGGTCATCCCTTCAGCCGCCCCCTGATCCGGGAACACCAGCCTGACCTTCTCGTCATCCCCGCATGCCGCGAGGATCATTGACTCGGATACGCCGAAACGCATCTTCCTAGGTGCAAGGTTCGCAACAGCAACCACGATTCTCCCGACAAGATCCTCAGGCTTGTAGAACTCCTTGATTCCGGAGAACACGTTCCTGACATCGCCGTTGCCGAAGTCCAGGCTGAACCTCAGGAGCTTGTCAGAGCCATCGACAGCCTCACAGGAGAGCACCTTGGCGGTCTTGAGGCTCACCTTCGCGAAATCATCGAAAGAAATGATTCCGGCAGGAATGGATTCTTTCTTCTTCTCGTCCTTTTTTTTGCTGTCCTTGCCTTCAGCTGATGCAGTCTGAGCCTGCTGCGCCTTGAG
>Ga0256404_1013677_pt1 | contig 10205 bp, 9 predicted proteins | sample RumenRJG_01DNA_FD_185990 | JGI IMG/M metagenome (GOLD analysis project Ga0256404, IMG submission 185990) | Bovine rumen microbial communities from Lethbridge, Alberta, Canada - RJG_01 | ecosystem: Host-associated > Mammals > Digestive system > Stomach > Rumen | place: Canada: Alberta | collected...
AAAGTTAAACAAAACCTTAGAACTAACGACGTTGCAGGACGCTATGGCGGTGACGAAATAGCTCTAATCCTTCCGGAAACAGATACAAACGACGCTAAATATATTGCAGAATATATTACATATTCACTTTCTTGCTGTTTTGTTGATGACGTTGGACCGGTTAAAGTTTCAGTCGGAATTTCAACATATCCTAGTTGCGCAAGCAATCAGGAAAAATTACTTATTCTTGCAGAACAGGCAATGTATGTGTCGCAAGCAAAAGGTTATAAAGAAGGCATGTCTGCAATCGTAAGTTCAAGTGACTTCAATTTCTGGGATGATAACGCCCTTAATTCTTTTGCCCAAATCGTTACAAAACGCCATGCTCAATTAGGTGTAAACTTTGAAGATGAATTGGTACAAAGATTTAATAATGAACAAGTTCGCTCACGTTCTCACCTCGTTGAAATGGTAACATCTCTTGCCGGTGCAATTGATGCCAAGGATACATATACAAAAGGTCATTCAACGTCTGTTTCAAGATATTCGGAAGCCCTTGCTCGTGCAATAAATCTTCCGGAAGAAGAAGTTCAAAGAATCACGCTTGGAGCGTTGCTTCACGATGTAGGCAAAATCGGTATTCCTGAAAATGTTCTTAAAAAACCAGGTAAACTTGATGATGAAGAATGGAATATAATGAAGCAACACCCAACAATTGGCGCAGAAAAAGTTCTCGCTCCAAACGAAGCATTGCGTGATTTGATACCAATTGTAAAATACCATCACGAACGCGTTGACGGAAAAGGTTACCCAGAACAATTAAAAGGGGATGAAATTCCGTTAGCAGCAAGAATTGTAGCGGTAGCAGATGCCTTCCACGCCCTTATAAGCGACAGACCTTATCGTAAAGGCTTGCCTATTGAACAAGCTTGCGCAATTTTAAAAGATGGAGCAGGAACTCTTTGGGATTCAGATTTGGTTCGCCAATTTATATCAATTGCACCATCAGTTTCAACAAGCATTTAAATTAATATCTAAATCCATAATTATCAGAAATTTTGCGACCTATTGCTTCAATTTTTGACGATATGCACTGTCTGCAGTGAATAGGAGTATCATTTACGCAAATTTTGCCGGGATAAATTTCATATTTTCTTCGGTAGTCCCCTTCCGTGATGTTTGGCATAACAACATTTGCACCACTTTGCAGTGCTATAATTCGTCCCTGAGGGTTAAGAGTTTCCATTGCTGTCGTTGCCGGAATATTTATGTCAGGCAAAAGTAACCTGATTATCGCCATAACTCTTAGAGCAAGCCAAAATCCACCGCCTTTACTACCTGCTAGTGGCGTATTTTCGTTCGGAATAAACGGCCCAACACCTACCATATCAAAATCATTTTCTTTAAAATATAAAATATCATTCGCTAAGGATTCAACACTTTGTCCGTCAAGCCCAACCAAGCAGCCACTACCCGTTTCAAATCCCAACTCTTGAAGATTCTTTAGGCAAACTTTTCTATTTTGCAAATCCATTCCGGGATGAAGCAATTTATACAATTTTTCATCAGTTGTTTCTATTCTTAACAAATATCTGTCTGCACCGGCATCCTTATAAGCTTTATATTCATCATAAGTTTTTTCTCCGATACTTAACGTAATTGCCAAATCAAATTTCTTTATCTCACTGATAATTTCACATAGCCTTTCACAAGAAAACCATTCATCCTCTCCTGATTGTAAAACTACAGTCTTGTATCCGTACGAAGCACCTTTTTTAGCAAAATCAATAACTTCATCCGGGGTTAATCTGTAACGCTCAAGATGCTTGTTATCTCGACGCAATCCGCAATATTTACAATTCTGCTTGCAAACATTTGAAAATTCTATCAATCCTCTCAAATGAACATCATCACCCTTATACTTGGTGCGAACCCTGTCTGCAGCATCAAACAAAGACTTGTCATCCGTTTCCAAAAGTTGAATGATTTCCTCTTTTGTCAATTCATGCGTTTTTTTCGCTTTATTAAGTAAAATTTCCGAGTAATCTAACAATATTTATCTTCCAATCTCATTTTTTTTACATAATTTATCAATTCTTTTTCCTCTGGGGATTTTTTGCGGAATAGATTTAATATCGCTATTTTAAAAACAGAAAGCCCCTCCTTTGTAAACAAAGAAACCCTTATATTTTCGATAGGTTTCTGCTCATAAAGTAAATACTTATTTTGAGATGCAAACTTTACATAGCGGTTTAAATTGTTTTTATATGCCTTATAATTTCCGGATAACAAATCAATACGGATTGTTTTTTGCATTTCGTTCAATAGATCTAATTTTATTTGCTCACTAGTATGAATTCTACCGACTCTCATATCATCTCCTTTGTTCAAGTTAAAATATATCATAAACATACCCAAAAGAAACGCTCGCAAAAGTTGCGAGCGATTTTCCATAGGAGTTTAAAGTTATTATTATAAGCAAAATTAGATTGTTGTGTTAACAGGTTTTCTTTGAGGCGCTGCACCCGGTATTGATTGCCAGTTTGCCGCCATAATTTTTTTGAAAGATTTCAACGCAGTATCTTCAAGTTCGCCAAGTTCTTCAGCTTCCATAATTAATTCTCTTAACGGAAGCAAAGCCCTTTGGTCACGAAGAACTCCTAATGCAGCTGCCGCACCGGCTCTAACTAATTCATTTTCTGAACGATTTTTCATAACATCAATAAGGGCAGGAACAGCCTTAACGTCATTTAATTTACCTAAAGAAGTTACGGCATAAATTCTAACGTTAACCCATTCGTCATAAAGCATATTTATAACCTTGTCAACAGCTTTTTTGTTTCCAATTTCGCCCAACGCACGTGTAGCATCACATCTAACATTAACTTTTTCATGGTCAAGGGACTCCATAAGTGCATCGGTAGCAACATCTCCAATTTCAATAAGAGCATCTGTTGCTGTGATACAAACCTGTGGGTTCTCATCATTCAAAGCTTCTACAAGCGGCTCAACAACAATTTCGCCACCCAATCTACCTAACGCACGAGCCGCACGAACCCTTACGTCAACATTCCTGTCTTCACGCAAAGATTCAATTAAAAAAGTTGTTGCTTTACTGTCACCAAGTTCACCTAATGCACGAGCAGCATACAATCTTACAGACCCATTTTTGTCGTATTTCAAAACATCAATCAATGGCTCAACTGCCTTTGAATCCCCCATCTCTCCGAGAATTCTGGCAGCATTATATCTAACTTTCTCTGAATTACTTGTTTTTAAATCCGTTAATAATTCGTCAAATGTTTTCTTAACCTGTTTCTTTTTACTGTTCACACTAATTGTCATCTAATTTTCTCCTACACAAATTACTTATTCTACACTTACTCATATATAAAAAATTTTTTGAATAAATAATTGCCTTTTTCTATCAAATTGGTATACAAAATTTAACATTTCGTACCGTGTAAATAATCATTCATTAAGGGTAACATTTACACTTTATATTTTAACTATATCACGTGTTTTACAAAAATGCATGAAGATAAATATATTTTTAATACAAAAGTAGTAATAATTTCTTAAAATTGCCGGAAAGTATGATTATATTGGGATTTTCATTTTTAATATTTTGTAACATTAATTACTTACTTTGGATAGTAATAATAAATTCACTACCTCTGTTTTCTTCACTAATTACAGTAATTTCCCCATTATGCTGTTCTATAATTTTGGCACAAATTGCAAGCCCAAGACCTGTTCCAACACCTACTCCCTTAGTAGTATAACCAGCAGTAAAAATTTTATCCAGATTTTCTTTTGAAATACCACAACCAGTATCTTTTATAGATACAATCAAGCTTTCAGCCTCATATTTAGTTGTAATTGTTATAGATCCCTTACCGTCAATTGCCTGACATGCATTTACAAGTATATTTGTAAAAACTTGGTTTAAAGCATTTGGAAAACACTTGATGGCAGGCAGGTTTCCGTAATTTTTTATAATTTCTATTCTATTTTTAGTTTCATGTCTTATAAGCTCTAAGGTTAGATCCAATTCATCGTTAATGTTAGCTTCTTGAAGCTCAGCCTCATCCAAGCGAACAAATTTTTTCAAAGAAAGAACAATTTTATTTATTCTGCTTATGGCTTCCTTGTCAAGAGAATTCAAGCTTTCTGCCATTTCTTTTAGCTGCTCATCTTTAATTTTAGGTAATAGCTTAGCAAAAAGTTCGTTGTTCGATTTAATAGACGCGACAGGAGTATTAATTTCGTGAGCAATACCTGCAACCAACTGACCCAAAGATGCCATTTTTTCTGAGTTAACAAGTTGTAGCTGAGTCGCTTTCAAATCTTCCAATGTTTTTTGGAGTTCCTTTACATTTTCAAGATTTTTGTGATACAACTCTGCACGCGAAATTGCATTTGAAAGCTGGGAAGAAACAGCAGAAAGAATTTCTAATTCATCCTTAAATTCGCGTTTCTTATAACTTAAAAGAACAATTATGCCAACCGGCACATTAAGCTGAAATATAGGAACAATTATACGCATTACAGGTTGTTTAAAAGGTGTTGCACCTCTATACTCTATAAGACAATTTGAGATAATAATTTCGTCATTAAAAACATGATTCAGTGTTGCATCGTCGAAATCAATAGTTGCCACATCTATTCTTTCACCGTATTTCTCTTTAATGACAAATGCATTATTCAAGTATTGCGCATAGTAAGCCTTGTATGCCCCAAACATTGACGACAATTCTTTCAGCGTTGATTGAAGTATATCTGAAATATTAATACTTTGTCTTATAATATTAGAAATTTTATTTATAAGAGCAATTCTGATTGCTTGGGCCTGAGCTTTTTGCTTTAAGTTTGCCAACTCGCTATTTTCCGACTTTAAAAATTGAACTTCATGTTTTAGTTTTAAATTTTCATGTTTTAAATTTCGAAACTCCTGAAAATCTGTTGTATCAATAAAAAAAATAATAGTATATTTACCGCGTTTAATTGCAGCTAAATCAAAATATAAATATTTACCTGATTCGATTTGATACGAAACAAAAGCTGAAAAGTCTTCTTTCGACGTTACCGCTAGATACAGAGGAGAAAAATTTTCAACATTCCCGGCATCCAAAGGGCAAATTTCAAAATTTATGTTATGTGAAAACTTTTTCACATCAGAAAAATTTTTAAATTTTCTTTTAAAAGCATTATTCATAAAAACAGATTGAAATTCGCTATTAAGAACGATTACCGAATCTGTGTATCGATTAAAAAAAACAAACTTTTCCATAATAACTATTATAGTTTTTTTATTAAAGGGTTGCAAATTGTAACGGGTTTATACCAAATTTTCTAGTGAAACTTCGACCAAATTTTTAGCAAGGTTAAGGGCAGAATTAAAAATTTGCGGATTATCAAAAAAATCTTTCCTTTTAATAAATTCATTAACTATTTTTCTTGCGTAAGACCCCATAGAGATACCGTTTATATTAACCTGACAAAGCTTGGCAAGTTCGGTTGACTTTGAATTTGTCCCGCCTGATATCAGAATATTTACAGGGAGATTAGATTTTTCAATAAAATCAGCCATGGCAATAGCTTGAAGGGTAGCATTATAACTGTCAATTCCTCCTGACATAGGTATTCCATCCGCCTGTATTGTAATTTCATAAGGATTAAGGCCATCTATCATTCGCTTAAGCCGATTCAAAATAACTTCATCTGAACACTTTGCTCTATTTATGCAAATGCTAAAATCACCATCAAAATGTTGGCGTAAATATTTCCATTTAGTAAAAATCTCATCTTCATCATCTGTAGAAATATGAAATTCTATACAATCTATTCCTTTTGCAAAAACAGGAGGCAGCAATTTCTCATAATCTTGAATTTTGTATTCCATTTCAATACAACCTTGAGGACAAATTGTAAAACATTTTCTGCAACCTATACACCGCGAAGGTTCAACATTATATCCTTCTTCAGAACCATAAATTGTATTTTGCGGACAAACCTTTTCACACATTCCACATTTTACGCAAGATGACTTATCAATCTTGGCTTTTGATATGTGGGAATCACCTTTTGTCCCAACACTCACACATAAATAACGATTTTCAGTTATACCGGATTTTTTTAGACCTCTTCTTGCCGCATCGATTATGTTGACATTTGGGCTCAAATCAAATAAAGTACAACCCGCTAATGAATATAGCGTTACAAGACGTTCAACTTCGACCTCATCAACATTTTCTGCGCCACATATCAGTTTAAAACACTTTCTTTCTCTTAATATGTCCGATAACATTAGAATAGCAATCCTTAAATACCCTATCTGCACCAATTATATATAAAAAATTAATTTATGTAAATTTATAACAAAATAGTGTCAAAAAAATTTTTTCCAGGGATTTTAAAGTAATACCATGTATATAACTGCAATTAATCCGACAATAAATAACGTTAATCTAATAAATACAAAATCAAACCTTCTGTATAAACGGAAAACCACTCAATCCGGTTATGATACAGTAAGTTTCAGCGGAATTAAGCCCAAACTTAAAGAATTATCTTGCATTCCTCAAAATGTTGAAAAGATGCTTCAAACACGGGATATTCCGGATATTTATTCTGATTCCCTTCTTTTAAATCCCAAAATTCTTAAAAATTTTGATAAACAAAAAACTTACAGAAAATCTTCAAAAGAAATTATTCACGATTTTGAACCCTACGAAAAATATCTTCAACCGGTTGAAAAAGAAATATTTAAACGACTGTCAAAAATGATTGAGTCACCGGGAATGGCAAAAGAAGATTTCAGGTTTTTGATAAGACAAATGCGTCCTAAAGCCGAAACTGAACTTTTTAAAAAGGAAAATAGAATATTTAACGATATTGTTTATCTATCAAAAGGCTTGAAAGAAAAGTATGCCGTTATGGTTAATGATTTTATCGAAAAACAAAGAAAGATTGTTTTTGAACCACAGGAAAATGTAACATTTAAAAGAAAAAGATTTTTAAATGAATTAGAGCAACTCTTGTTAAAGGTTAGAGATAAAAAGACAGTACGGGCAATTATGAGTGCCGCTTCAAAGCTGCCTACATCAGGAGATGATCCAAATGCATTTATAGTGAAGTATTCAGAACGCCCGGCAGCAGCAATTGCCCAAAGACTTATAACTCCATCAGCAGCTTCTATCGAGCACATTCACCCAAGAAGTTTGGGGGGTGAAAATGACTGGAGCAATTACGCATTGGCCTGCGTAAAATACAACTCAGACAGAGGAAACTGTGCGCTTTCGGAAATGATTCAAAAAAATCCAAAAATTCCGAAATACATTCAAAGGCAAGCCGATGCATTTATTGAGCTTGCTAATGAGGGTATCATTACTGATAAAAATTATATACTTTGCTACCGTAATGCATTTTTAAAAGAATCAGAAGGAGCTATTGATATTGATATTTCAGCACTCGACGGACTAAAAATCGATTCAAAAGGAAATTACTACGTAGAAAATCGATTCCCTGAAAAAAAATATTACATTATGAGCCTTGAAAAAGAAGAAAGGGATATAGAAATAAAAAAAATAATTCAAGAAAAACTGGAAGCTGAAAAAGCTGCTTCTCAAAGGGAAAAATCCAAAAATTTTACCTCCCCTAAATTTGAATCTCCTGCCGAAATAATGCAAAGAAAAGAATTAGAACGAAAAAATAATGATTTCTTTAATATGGGTTTTAGTCAAATTTTGCATGCAAACAGATTAACCGTTAAAGATAATCATTACAACCATCCATTTAAAAAGAAAAAATAAATTTTTTGTAATATAAATTAACATTTGCGCCAAAATATTAAATATTTTTTTCAAAAGTTCCGATAGATATTACAAAGGACGGATTGAAAAAATGACAGACGCATCATTTAACAGACCATATAAACCATTCGGATTCAACGTAAAAGTACCTGAGGTTGGAGAACATACCCTTAGACAAATGGGTAAAACTCTTAATGAAATTGTAACAGGGCCGGTTGATCCGTTATTCACGTTTTTAGCCGAAAATGAAGAGGTCTTTAACGGGGATATAAATTTTGAAATAAATAAAGCATTTGCACAAAGCTTCACAATAGGATCTGCAATGAGAATGGAGGATGAAAAAATAAACGGTATGCCTCCGAGTTTTGATATGCACTTTTAATACATCGTTGCTAAAATCCCGCAACGGCGCAATGGACAGTACTGATTCAGTAATAAATAATCTGTAAATGCAAAGATTAATTATTACGGCATTATTTTGTTTAATTTGTCAGATTTGTGTTTTAGCATCTGACTCCAAAATTATTGGTGATATTTTAAAAGCAGAATTTCCTGCTAATATCAACATAATAAAAACACCTCGCGGAATAATAGCAAGTTTTCCCGATGACATGATATTTTGTTCTGATTCACTTAGCCTTAGTCCAAGCGGCAAAATTATGCTTAGCAGAATTAGCAACATACTAAAGCAAATAGAAAATGAATGTACAATAGAAGGACACTCAAAAGAATTTGGTAAACTTGAATCATTTGAAGTCTCAATGATTAAGGCAGATATAGTTAGTGAATATGTAATAAATAATAATCCAAAACTCCACGGTAAAGTATTTTCAGTCGGTCTTGGTGACTTTGATCCACAAAACAAAGCAATATCAGGAAATAAGCAATTTACAGAAAGAATTGATATAATATTTTTTGCTTACGACTTTACGCGATAATTTTTTCTTGCAACCTATGAGAACGCTCTTCACTTAAAATATTTTTTAATTTCATAATTCCTTGAGCGTGCAATTGGCATACACGTGATTCAGACATATTAATCGTATTTCCAATTTCTTTTAAGGTCATATTTTCCTGATAATAAAGAACTATTATAATTCTTTCTCTTTCCGGTAATCGCTTCAATGCTTTTTCCAGTGCCTCCCCTACATTTTTTTCTTCCATTTTCTCCTGAGGATTTAACTTATAAGTATCCTGAATAGTATCTATAACTTCAACACTATCCTCAGCAGAACCCTTTTTATCATAAATAGAAGTTACAGTTGTATCCTCTGAAAGAATTTTTAAAACTTTTTCCGGTTCCATATCAACCTTTTTTGCCAATTCGTTTGTGGTCGGCATTCTTCCAAGTTCTTGACGCAATTCTTCTTGCGCAGTCTTTATTGTTTTAATTTTCAACCTTAAACTTCTCGGTAAAAAATCTTCTTGGCGAATTCTGTCTAAAATTGAACCACGAATTCTTATAAGGGCGTAAGTTTCAAATCGGGTATTTTTTTGTATAGAATACCTTTCAACAGCATTAATTAAACCTTCAACACCGTAACCGGTAATATCCTCAATTGAGATAGTCGCAGGAAGTGTAACCTTTACACGACCAACAACATAGCGAACCAGGTATAAATATTGAACAATTAACTTATCTCTTAACTCTTTAGTTTTATTTTTAAAGTAGTTATGCCATAATACTGTCAAGTCATCTTCAGATAAGCGCTTTATATTATTATAAGATTTAAATTCCAAGCCTTCTGTCATCTGCTCGCCCAAATTATCGTTCTCACTGTGGCAAAAAACAAGCCACCATTTTATTTTACCCATTATTAGAAAATTCACATCATTTAAAAGGTGGAATTTTAAAGATTTAATAAACCAACGTAAAAAAAAAACCGATAGCAAAGCATCGGTTAATATTTAAAAAACATAAACAAAGAATTAATTTTTGAACTCTACCGGAATTTTAATTTTTTCACCGGCCATAAGCTTGTTAGGATTACTCATCCCGTTTGCTTTTAGAACTTTTTCTTCATTTTCTTTAGATGCGTTGCCATAGAATTGAATAAGAATATTACTCATAGTATCGCCGTTTTTAACTTGGTATAGCTTATTTTCTATCGGAACAACATCATTTTCAACCTTTACCTCGGATGCATCATTTTTACCAAACCATTTTTTCTTAGATTCTGAGGATGCCTCAACCGTAGAAGCTGCTTCCTGAGGCGAAACTAGAGCTTCTTCAACCGGTGCTTTTGACCCATTTGAAAATAATCCGACAATTCCGGATATAATTAACACGGTAACAACCCCGGCAATGAATCCTGAGGTCAAATAAATTCCGGGAGATTTATCAAATTTTTGATTGGATTTGAAATTCTGCCATAAAAGGTCAATTTCCTGTTCTTTATCCGGCCTTACATA
>Ga0256404_1013678_pt1 | contig 10203 bp, 11 predicted proteins | sample RumenRJG_01DNA_FD_185990 | JGI IMG/M metagenome (GOLD analysis project Ga0256404, IMG submission 185990) | Bovine rumen microbial communities from Lethbridge, Alberta, Canada - RJG_01 | ecosystem: Host-associated > Mammals > Digestive system > Stomach > Rumen | place: Canada: Alberta | collected...
ATCCCTCCTTTTGTTCCTCAGTTTCCGTATACATTCACGCGTCCTGCGTTCCGGCCTCCGCTGATCACGGGCATCGCGTTCATCGAAGCCGTAAACACAGTTCCAGTATATCACACAGATTCACAGCGTGGCGGACGAAGTCATAAAAATCCGCCATGTTCTTCACGCCCTGATCAGAGACTTCTGCCAGAGCGCCACGATCTCCGTCTGCAGCGCCGCCGGCAGGAGCGGCATAAAAATCCTGTACGCCACACAGTCTGCCGCAGGAATCACCACAAGTTTTCCCTCCTGCATGCCAGCGAAACCGGCCTTTGCCACCTTTTCGGCACTGACGGCATTGACCGAATCCTTCTTGCCCGCACTGGCGCACCAGTTCGTCTTCGTCGGTCCCGGGCAGAGTGCGGTCACCGTCACCCCGGTTCCCTTCAGTTCGCCTCTCATGGCCTCCGTCAGCGCCAGAACATAGGATTTGGAAGGTCCGTACACATTAAAATATGGATCCGGTGTAAAGGCGACGATGGAGGCGACATTCATGATTTTTCCGGAGCCGCGGCGCACCATGTCCTGTCCGAAGAGCCGGCAGAGCACCGTAACAGCCGTCACATTCATCTGGATCAGATTCTCCATCACGGAAGCATCCGTATCCGTCACCGTGCCCACCCTGCCGGCACCTGCATTGTTCACGAGCTGATCAATCACCAGCCCCCGTGAACTGATTTCGTCATACAGCTCCAGGGGTGCCTTCTCGTCCGTGAGGTCCTTCGGGATCAGCGTCACGCTCACGCCGAAGCTGTTCTCCAGTTCGATCTGCACTTCCCGGAGCTTCTCTTCGTTTCTCGCCACCAGCACCAGATCAAAATGGTGCTCCGCAAAAATAAAGGCCAGTTCTCTTCCGATGCCGCCGGATGCGCCGGTGATCAGTACGGTCTTCCCCGTGCCGTCCGTATGCATCGCCTTTTTCCTTCCTGCCGCTCCGTAAACGGCTGCTCCTGCCGCAGCTCCCGCCGCGCACAGCAGAATGCCTTTTCCGCTCATATTCAGATGCCTCCGCCATGTAAGGTTCTTTTCAGGTATGTGTCCTGCAATATGACTGTCTTCAACAGTTCTATCTTACATCATGCGGACATGAAACAAAACAGACTTTGATGCTGTCATGAAAATCTGTTTGTCAGCCACTGTTACGCCTCCGGTACGGAAAGCGCCTTCATCTCTTTTACGATGACGACAAGTGAAATCACGAAAGTCAGAACATCCGAGACGGGCATGGAGTACAGCACACCGTTCAGTCCGAAAAACACCGGCAGCAGCAGGGCGAACCCGACGCCGAAGACCACTTCCCTGACAAAGGAGAGCATGGACGAGATGAACGCACGTCCCGCGCCCTGCAGATAAATGAAATTGCCCTTGTTCAGCGTGGCCAGCGGCATCATGCAGAGATAGATTCTGAAGCTCCTGACGGCAAAGTCGGTATAGTACCGGCTTTCATTGGCAGCACCGAAAATATCAGTCAGCTGCTTCGGGAAAAATTCAACCACGATCAGCGAGATAAGACCGAGGAGAAACTCGTGCAGAAGAACCATTCTGTAGAGCTGCTTTGCCCGGTCTTTTCGTCCTGCGCCGATATTGTATCCGACGATCGGGATGCAGCCTGCGCTCATGCCGACGGCAATGGAAATCACGATCTGGAACACCTTCATGACAATGCCGACGACAGCCATGGGGATCTGCGCATACTGCTGCTGACCGAAGACCGGATCCTGCGCGCCGTACACCTTCAGCATATTATTAATGGCTGCCATGGCTGCCACCAGCGAAATCTGGGAAAAGAAGGATGTCATGCCGAGAGACAGACATTTTCTGACGAGATCCGGTCTGAAGGCAAAGCTTGATTTTTCGAGTTTTAACGCCTTCATGTGACAGAGATACCAGATGGCCAGAACGGCTGTGATCAGCTGTCCCGCGACCGTGGCCACGGCCGCGCCCATCATGCCCCAGTGGGCGATAAAAATAAACACCGGATCAAGAATGATGTTGGCAACGGCGCCGAGAAGTGTGGATACCATGGCAAATTTCGGGCTGCCGTCCGAGCGGATGATGGGATTCATGGCCTGACCGAACATATAAGCCGGGATGCCCATGGTAATATAGGTGAAATATTCCCTGCTCCGCTCAAAGGTTTCTTCGTTGACTCTTCCTCCGAACACCGTCAGAATCGGGCCCTGCCAGATGGCATACACGGCCGTGAGCGCCACACTGATCAGAAGAACCACCACCACCACGGCATTGCCGATGGCTCTGTGGGAGTCCTCTTTTCTGCCCTGTCCCAGGCACAGACTGACGAAGGCACAGGTACCGTCTCCGACCATCACGGCAAGGGCGAGGGCGATGACCGTCATCGGGAAAACGACGGTGTTTGCCGCGTTGCCGTACGATCCGAGGTACGATGCGTTGGCGATAAAAATCTGATCGACGATGTTGTACAGCGCGGCAACCACCAGAGAGATCACGCAGGGAACTGCGTACTTTCTCATCAGCACGGAGAGTTTTTCCGTCTCCAGCCAGCTGTTTGCCTTTCTGTTTTCTGCTGCTTCCATTTCTGATTCCTCCTTTATGTCTCTTCAGATAAAACCTGAACCGTGCACCGGCACAGGTAAGAGATAAGACACGCTTCGCGGGGGCAATCCCGCCGCCGCGGCGCATGCATAAAAAAAACAGGAAATGCGTCAGTCTCTAACCCGGACTTACGCATTTCCTGCTGCTCAGTTATCTGTTATTTCTATTTTAGCCTCTTTTCCGCTGCTTCATAATATGTCAAAATCACAAAAATCGTCCTTTTTGCCGGCGGCTGCCCTGAAATTTTGCCAACGGATGCCTGTCTGTGATAAAATCCTGTATAAGTCCGTCGCATGCCAGAGGCGGTCTGCACACCCGAAGGGTGCGCAAGGCCGACTGTGGCTTTGCGACGATAACAGGTATGAACAGGAGGTATCAGTTATGAAAATTGCAGTGCCCAGTGAAAACGGAAAGGTTTTTCAGCATTTCGGACGCACCGGATTCTTCACATACTATGATGTGACCGACGGAAAGGTCTCGCCGGAGGGTACTTTTTCTACAGAGGGAACCAGTCATGAGGCGCTGGCGGATCTGCTCGCTTCAGCGCATGTGGATGTGGTCATCTGCGGCGGTCTGGGCGCGGGAATGATCCATGCGCTTCAGTCATACGGCATCCGCGTCGTTCCCGGTGCTGAAGGCAGCACGGATGACGCCGTTGCCGCCTTTCTCAGCGGTGCGCTGACAGCATCGGACGTACCGAACTGTGACCGTCACGGCAAAGCGCATGACGGCGGAGATGAAGAAGCCGCGGAAGGTGCACATGCCTGCGGCGGAGAAGAAGAGGCGGAAGGCGCGCATGCCTGTGGCGGATGCGGCGGCGGCTGCGGCGGATGCTGCGGTCATCACACCATGCCGGAAGTAACGGGAAAGAATGTCGGAAAAACCGTCCGCGTTCATTACGAAGGCACTTTTAACGACGGAACCGTATTTGATTCCTCATGGGAGCGCAACGCTCCGCTTGAGTTTATCTGCGGTGCCGGCCAGATGATTCACGGCTTCGACCAGGCTGTGGCAGATATGGAACAGGGACAGACCGTTCAGATTCATCTCATGCCGGAGGAAGCCTACGGCATGCCGGATCCCGGGGCCGTTCTTACGTTTGAGATCAGTGATCTGCCGGGATCCGAAAATCTGAAACCCGGACAGCGGGTGCACCTGGAGACCGACCAGGGACAGGTGGTTCCGGTTCGTGTCACGGCCGTCAGTGATCATGAGATCACGCTGGATGCCAACCATGAAATGGCCGGAAAAGAACTGAATTTCAGAATCGAACTGCTCGAGGTTGTCTGACCTTCAGAGACAGCTGCTGCCGGTTCTGCACACTATCCCGGTGTGCAGGGCCGGCTCTTTTTATAACAGATTCAGCACGATCATATAAGCCGCGGTACCGGCTGCCATGGAGAGAAACATCTGTCTCCGTGCGGCAAAAACCGCGACAGTTACGACAAGGCCGATGATCGCGGGGATCCCGTGATTTCCGCCCGCCGCAAAAGATGTGATAAAATCCGTGTTCCGGAAGCAGTAGACACAGAGGAGACCGAAGACGGCCGGCCCCAGCACTTTTCCGAGATAGGTGACATATTTCGGGATCTTTCTTCCCTCAGGGAAGGCGATATACGGAAGGAACCTGGTAAAAACCGTTCCCGCCGTCACAACCAGAATGGTAATGGCCATATCTGCCGGTGTCATACTCATTTCCGCTCCTCTCCTGCCGCCTCATGTGCGGTCCCGCTCTGATTCTTCTCTTCTGCCGCCTCACCCGCAGATGCTTCCTGATCCTTCTCTTCTGCCGCGTCAATCACGGCCTCGACCGGCTTCCGCATCAGTGTCAGCAACGCAAGAATGACGATCATGGAAGGCACAATGAACCGGTCCGGTCCGAAAATCAGGAGGCAGAGGACAGAACCTGCGACACCCGTGAGCTCCGGCGCATGGCGGAGAATCCAGTCCTTCGCGCGAACGTTTTTCCTGCCTCCCGGCGCTGATGCCTGCGCCGTTTTTTTCAGTTCGTCACGGTCCTTCATCCACTGGTTCATAAAAATCGACACGAACATGGCTGTCATGACGAAATCAAGTCCCTGCACCGGAATCGTAATCATCGATCCGAAGAAGGCGCCGAGCGCCGCGCCGAAAACCCAGTACATCTGATCAAGAAAAGAAACCGCCAGATAATACTTCGTCCGGTCGCACCCGTGCGGAATCACCGCATCGTAATTCAGGGCGAAGGTTTCATCACTCGTCGTATAAATCAGGTAAAATTTTGCCTTTCCTGTTCCCCTGTATTTATTCAGCATGGAAATGCCGTAAAAAATATGACGCGCACCGATCATCAGCGCCGTGACCAGCGCCGACACCGGGTTGAACGACGAAAGCAGAATATCCACCATCAGGAATTCCATGGATCCCGTGTAGATCACCAGTGCCGTCAGCACCGGCAGCCACGCCGGAAAGCCGTTCGTCGTCATCAGTATGCCGTAAATGATTCCAAGGAACACATATCCCGTCAGCACAGGGATGGTCTTCGGAAATGCACATTTCAGTTCTCTCATGCTGTCCTCTCTGCTCTGTCCTCAGGAACAGAAACCTCATTTTCCTCCCTGTCACCCGGTCAGTCCAGATGCACGGTCTTTGTCGCGATTTTTTCACGGAACGTCCGGTCATGTTCAACAAAAATCAGCGTCGGTGAGAACGCCGTGATCAGCTGCTCGATCTGCATTACGGACGGTACAGCGCCTCCGGTTCAATTTCCAGTCCTGAAGTCTCCTTCAGGAATTCCCAGTCCTCCGCCGAAGGGCAGATCTCCTCGAGGATCTCTATGGTCATGCGGCTCATGTCGCTTACCGGACAGGGGAAATAATCAAAGGTCACGGAGGAAATGATCCGCCCCGTATATGCCAGTTCTCCCTGAAGGAGCCTGAGGAAGGTTGTCTTTCCTCTGCCGTTCCGTCCGATCAGACCCAGTTTCCAGTCACTGTCAATCTGGAAACTGACGGAATCAAAAATATTTTCTCCGCTTTCAGGATAGGCAAAGGTCAGATTTTCTGCTTTGATCACTGACATCCGCTGCTGTTTCCTCCCTTGTCTTCTTTCTGTTCTCTCTTCTGACTTTCTCTTCCGGCTTTCTCCCCGGGTTTCCTCTCCGGGTTTTCTGCCCGGGCTTCCCGCCCCGGACAGCTGCCAGTCATGATGACTGCAGACATTCTGAATGAGTATAACGCCGGAAACGTCTGTTTAAAAGGGTATCCTGCGCTTACGCCCGGCGGACGGCATAAAAAAAAGGCGGCATCTGCCGCCTGTCACTGCCTGTCTGATTTATTATTTTTCGGCGAGCACCATGGCCGCCGCAACAACGACAATACCGATGATGCCGGTAACCGTCAGCTTCTCACCGTAGACAACAGCGCCGGCGATGGTCGCCGTCACCGGTTCCACTGAGGCAATCACCGATGCCACGGAATTTTCCACGTGAGTGAGACCGACAGTATACAGCACAAAGGGACATACGGTACAGATCACGCCGAGACCGATGCTGACGGCCGCAAGAGGCAGTGTGGAAAACGCGGTGGAAAACAGCCGCGCCGGTCTGACACAGATCAGGGAAAAGACGGCTGCCACGAGAAAGGTATAAAAGGTGATCGTCATGGAACTGTATGCACGTTCGATGGCGAACCGCCCGAAAATCGAATAGAGCGCATACCCGAGACCGGCACCGAGGCCGGTCAGAAGTGTCATGAAGGATATCCCGCCGGATCCGGTCTCGCCTGTCACGAGCGCACAGCCGGCCACGGTAAGAAGCGCTGCGGCGATTTTTCTCACCGTCAGCTTCTCCCTGAAAACAGCTGCCGATATCAGCATAACAAAGACCGGCGCCGTATAGAGGAGGACGGCCGCAACGGAAAGCGACGCCTCCTCGACCGTTTTAAAGTAGCACGTATTAAAGAAAACAATGCTCCCGATGCCCGTGCCGGCAAAAATCCACAGGTCCTTCAGTCTGATCCTGAAAGCCCGGCGGTTTCTGAAAAGAAGAATGAGGCCGGTCACCGAAGCCGTCACAGAGGCCCGCAGCGCCACGATATCCATGGACGCAAGGCCTGCGCCGTTCAGCTGCCTCGTAAACAGACCGATGACGCCCCACAGGATGCCAGCCAGAAGAATCATGAACAGATACAAGCTCTCACCCCGCTTTTTTGTGAAAATGCCGCATTTCTGCAGACAGCCGCCTGACATTCGTCCTGTCGACCGCCGGACACTCAGTTCACATGACCGCCGGATACCCAGTTCACACAGCCGCCCGATACCGGCAGATCACATGGCCGCCTTATGCTCCGTTTCCGGCGATACGGTTCCGCTGTCAAGCAGGAACCCGTAGCGGAGCGGATCGTCAGGATCGATGATCCAGGAATTCATCCCGGTGATGTAGGCGCTTCCGGTGATCTTCGGAATGATGGCTCTGTAACCTCCGACCTCGGTCTCCTCCACAGCCTCTCCGCGGAATTTCGATCCTGTGATGCTTTCATAGATAAATTCCTCATGCAGCCCGAGCTCACCTCTGGCATAGAGTGTGGCAAGCTTGGCGCTCGTTCCGGTGCCGCAGGGCGACCGGTCGGCCTGGGCATCTCCGAAGATCACGCAGTTCTTCATGGAAGCACCGCTGTCTGCCTTCCGTGTGTAGAATTCCACCAGATCAACGGTCGTGATATCCAGCGTCGGATGCCGGATTTCCACAGAAGCGTTGATTTTTTCAAGCAGCTCCATGCCGAGACGGGTGATTTCTTCCATATGAGACGGATCCAGAACAAGACCGATCCTGTCCGCGTCTACCAGTGCGAAAAACGAACCGCCGAAGGAGATATCGTACGTCACCGTGCCCCATTCTGTCTCTGTCTTCAGATTCTTTCTGTAAAGAAAAGAAGGCACATTGTAGATGCTGACATCCGCTGCCTTTCCATTCACGACATGCACCTTCGTCCGGATGAGACCGCTCGGGGAATCGAGCACCACCTCTGTATAAGGCTCGTGCACATCCACCATTTTCGTGTCCACCAGCATGGATGCGACGCCGATGCTTCCGTGACCGCACATATTCAGATACCCGCCGCTGTTCAGGTAAATCACACCCACATCGGCTTCTTCATTCACCGGCTCGGTGAGCATCGCTCCGAACATATCGCGATGGCCCCTCGGTTCGAGCATCAGAGCAGCCCGGAGGAAGTCATAATGCTCCTGCATATACTGCTTTTTCTCCATCATGGTTCTGCCGGAAGGCTCCGGAATGCCGTCATAAATAATCCTGGTCGGCTCCCCCATCGTATGTGAGTCAATAACCTTGATGATAAAATTGTAGGAACTGATTTCCGGTGTGCGTCTCATGGTGCATCCCCCGCTCTCATTCGTCGTCTGCTTCTCCGAACTTGGCCTTCGTGATCGCAGCCAGTGCTCTTGCCGTGCCCTCGACACCCAGCAGTGAACTGTTGATGATGATGTGCTTGTATTTCGGATCTCCCGGCGCATAGCCGGCGTAATGTCTGTGATAATTGAGCCTTGCCTTATCGACCTCACGGATCATTTTTCTGGCCTCTGCCCTGTCCATGCCAAGGGAATTGATGCAGTTCTCAAGCCGCGCTTCTTTGGGTGCGTAGATATAGACGTGGATGGCATTCGGATCATCCCGCAGGACATAGTCCGCGCATCGTCCGACAATGACACAGGATTCTGTAGCCGCAAGCTTCGCGATGATTTTACACTGAACCTCAAAAACCCTGTTCTGCTGATCTGACGACTCCGTGCCCAGGGGAACCACCATGCGCCAGAAGCTGTTCTTCCTGGATTCCTCCTGATCCCCCAGAACGGACACCGGAAGATTCATCATTCTGGAGGTTGCCTCCAGGATGTCCCTGTCGTAATAGGAAACGCCGAGAAGCTCTGCCAGCCTTCTTGCTACCGGCCGGCCGAGACTTCCGAATTCCCTTCCGATCGTAATGACAAATTTTTTCATCTGCTTTTCCTCCGTTACCTGTTCCGGCGTTTTTCAGGCCTGTGCGGCGTCCGTTCCGAGGAAACGGGACAGGAATGCCCTCGTCCGTGCTTCCTTCGGACTGCCGAAGATTTCCGCCGGCGCACCTTCTTCGACAATGTAGCCGTCCGCCATAAAAATCACCCTGTCTGCCACATCACGCGCGAAAGCCATCTCATGCGTGACCACCACCATGGTCATGCCTTCCTGCGCGAGATCTTTCATGACATTCAGCACCTCGCCGACGAGCTCGGGATCCAGTGCCGAAGTCGGTTCATCAAACAGCAGCACCTCCGGTTCCATCGCCAGCGCTCTGGCGATGGCCACACGCTGCTGCTGTCCTCCGGAAAGCATCATCGGCTTCGCCTTCGCCTTGCTCTCAAGTCCTACCTTCTTCAGAAGGTCCATCGCCAGTCCGGTTGCCTCGGCCTTTGATTTATGCTTTGTCAGGACCGGCGCCATCGTCACGTTGTCGATAACATTCTTCATCGGGAAAAGGTTGAACCTCTGGAACACCATGCCCACTTCTTCACGGAACTTCCTGATGTCGGCGCCCTTCTCCAGCATGTTCTGGCCCTTGTAGATCACCTGTCCGGCTGAAGGAATTTCCAGCTGATTGATGCATCGGAGAAGCGTGCTTTTTCCTGAACCGGAGGGGCCGATAATGACGATCACCTCGCCCTTTTCCACCTGCATATTGATATCCTTCAGCACCTGCAGATCATTAAATGATTTGGCGAGATGCCGGACTTCAAGTAATGCCATACCGATCCCTCCTTACTTTTTCAGATGACTTTCCACGGTCTTCTGGATCACGATCAGCACCGAAATGATCACGAGATAAAATGCCGCGCCGATGGTATAGGCCTCGATGGTCTTGTATGTGATAGAAGCATAGTTCTGAATCTCATGTGTGATCTCATCCACGACGATAACGGAAAGCAGTGCCGTATCCTTCACGGAAATAATAAACTGGTTGAACAGCGACGGAAGCATCGAGCGGAAGGCCTGCGGAATAATGACATGCCACATGGTCTGCGCCGGCGAAAGGCCAAGGCTCAGGCCCGCCTCCCGCTGCCCCGGATCGATGGAATCCAGGGCGCCGCGGACAATCTCGGCGATGAAGGCGCCGGAGTTAAAAGTAATGACAATGATGCCGGCTGCATTGCTTGAAAGATCAATGCCGATCAGCTTCGGTGTCACATAGTAGATGTACAGCGCCTGCACAATCAGCGGTGTTGCACGGATGATCCAGATATAGATTTCCGCAATGGTTCTTGCGATTTTATTTTTTGCCCTCAGCCCGAATCCGGCCAGAGCCCCGATGGCAAATCCAAGCAGGATACCGATAACGGCGATGTAGATTGTCGTTTTCAGGCCCCGGAACAGCATCGGGAGCAATACTTTCAAAACCTCTGCCATGGAAAATACCTCCCTCCGTATTTAGCTGGAAACTGCCCCAGGATCCGCGCTGAGGCGGTGTACATCAGTGTATCAGTGAAAGATTTTCATCAGTCGAGCCATTTCGCCTTCAGTTCGTCGAAGGTTCCGTCATCAATGAGTGCCTGAATCGCCTT
>Ga0256404_1013680_pt1 | contig 10202 bp, 6 predicted proteins | sample RumenRJG_01DNA_FD_185990 | JGI IMG/M metagenome (GOLD analysis project Ga0256404, IMG submission 185990) | Bovine rumen microbial communities from Lethbridge, Alberta, Canada - RJG_01 | ecosystem: Host-associated > Mammals > Digestive system > Stomach > Rumen | place: Canada: Alberta | collected...
GCTATAACTTCTAACGACCGAAGGGAGTGATAACTTCTTTAACTTCTATAACTTCTGAACTTGCGAATGTTCAATAATATTATAAAAACATGGAATTTGCAAGTAAAGCATATTTTCTGTTGCTCCTGTTGCTGATACCTTATATATTATGGTATTTCCTGTACAGGAAGAAGAACGAGCCTACCATGAGGCTGAGCGACACCCGGCAGTTTGCCTATGCTCCCAAGAGCCTGCGCCAGCGCCTTGTCCATCTGCCCATGATGCTCAGATGTCTGTGCTTCGTGCTCATCGTCTGTGCGATGGCTCGTCCGCAGACCCACAACTCCTGGGACAACAAGACGGTGGAGGGCATCGACATCATGATGGCGATGGACGTCTCTACCTCTATGTTGGCAGAAGACTTGAAACCCAATCGTATGGAGGCTGCCAAGGATGTGGCTCACGAGTTTATCTCGGGCCGTCCCAACGACAACATCGGTCTTACCATCTTTGCTGGTGAGGCCTTCACCCAGTGTCCTATGACCACCGACCACGCCAGTTTGTTGCGACTGTTGCAGGACACCCGTACCGACATTACTGCCCGTGGACTCATCGACGACGGAACGGCGGTGGGTATGGGTCTCGCCAATGCTGTCAGCCGACTGAAGGACTCCAAGTCCAAGAGCAAGGTGGTCATCCTCCTGACCGACGGCAGCAACAACACCGGTGACATTTCGCCTATGACGGCCGCCGAGATAGCCAAGAGCTTTGGCATCAGAGTCTACACCATCGGTGTGGGAACCAACAAGGTAGCTCCTTACCCTATGCCCACAGCGGCTGGCGTTCAGTACATCAACATGCCTGTGGAGATTGACACCGAGACACTCAGGGACATAGCCCGTACCACTGATGGCAACTTCTATCGCGCCACCAACAACGCCGAGCTGAAGCGCATCTACCACGACATCGACAAGTTGGAGAAGACGAAGATGAATGTCACCCATTTCGCCAAGCGTTACGAGGCTTATCAGCCTTTTGCCCTTGCAGCCCTGTTGGTACTGCTCGCAGAGATATTGCTTCGCATCACCTGGCTCAGAAGAATCCCATAGGGAAGGGACGAGCCGAAGTTCAATTAATATCAAATGAATATGCTAAGATTTGAAGATCCAATATATTTGTGGCTGCTGTGGATGTTGCCGGTACTCGTACTGGTGAGGTTCATAGGATGGCGAAGGAGAAGGGCCAAGCTCCGAAAGTTTGGCGACCCTGAGCTGTTGAAAGCCCTTATGCCCAATGTGTCATCTTATCGCCCCACGGTGAAGTTCGGCTTGCTGCTTGCAGCCTTGGCCCTGCTCATCCTCATGGTGGCGCGTCCACAGATGGGCAGCAAGATTTCTCACGACAAGCGTCAGGGCATTGAGACCATCATCTGTCTCGACATCTCCAACTCGATGTTGGCAGAGGATGTGGCGCCTTCGCGACTCGACAAGAGCAAGATGCTGGTGGAGAACCTGGTCGACAAGTTCACCAACGACAAGATAGGTCTCATCGTCTTTGCCGGCGATGCCTTCGTGCAGTTGCCTATCACCAGCGACTACGTGTCTGCCAAGATGTTCCTGCAGAACACCACACCAACCCTCATCCAGACCCAGGGCACCAACTTTGCTGCAGCCATCGACCTGGCCACCAAGAGCTTCACCCAGCAAGACCATGTGGGACGTGCCATCATCGTCATTACCGATGGCGAGAACCATGAGCCGGGAGCCGAGGATGCTGTCAAGGCAGCCAAGAATAAAGGCATCAATGTCTTCATTCTGGGAATAGGAAGCACCAAGGGAGCCCCCATTCCTATGGGCGACGGCTCTTATCTCAAAGACCGTACGGGCAACACCGTGATGACAGCCCTCAACGAGCAGATGTGCCGACAGTTGGCTCAGGCTGGCAGTGGACAGTATATTCACGTCGACAACACCAGCGATGCGGAGCAGGCACTCAACGATGACCTCTCCAAGTTGCAGAAGGGCGAGACCGACACCGTCATCTATAGCGAGTACGACGAGCAGTTCCAGGCTGTAGGCATCCTGGTCATCCTCCTGCTCATCCTCGACATCTGTATGCTCGAGGTGAAGAATCCGCTTCTCCGCAACGTGAAGTTCTTTACACATTAAAAATTAATCGCAATGTATCTAACTTATCATATCATACCGACCCTGCGACTGCGCAGGCTGTGCCTGCTGTTGGGGCTGCTCCTCGTCAGTACAGTTGCAGCACTGGCACAGAACGACCGCACCTTCATCCGTCAGGGCAACCGCCAGTACAGGGCACGCAAATGGACTGCTGCCGAGGTGCAGTATCGCAAGGCGATAGCCAGCAATGCCAACAATCCACAGGCGGTCTACAACTTAGGCTGTGCGCTCATGATGCAGCAGAAAGACTCGCTCGCCATGCAGCAGTTTGCCAAGTCTGCCGACTTGCAGACCACCAACAAGATACGCCGCGCCAAGAGTTTCCACAACATGGGCGTCATCATGCAGAACCATCAGGAGTTTGCCAAGGCAATAGAATGTTACAAGATGGCGCTGCGCAACAATCCTCAGGACAACGAGACCCGCTACAACCTGGCGCTCTGCAAGCATCAGCTGAAGAATCAGAAGAACCAGCAGAACCAAAACAAGAACAAGAGCGGAAACGACAAGAACAACAAGGACAAGAACAAGCAGAACAAGAAGAATAAGGATCAGAACCAGAACAAGGATCAGAACAAGGATCAAGACAAACAGAAAAATAATCAAAACAAAGATAAGAACAACCAGTCACAGAAGCCCGAGCAGGACAAGATGAGCCGTGACAATGCCGAGCAGTTGCTCAATGCAGCCGTACTGCAGGAGAAGGCCACCAAGCAGAAGATGCAGAAGGCGATGAGTCAGCCACGACGCAGGCAGTACGACAAGAACTGGTAAAACAATAAGCAAACATCATTTCATTATGAAGCAAATAGAATGGTACACATTGATGATATTCGTGATGCTGGGTCTGGCGGAGGAAGCCAAGGCGCAGCGTGTGGCGGTATCTGCACCAACACATGTTGCTGCTGGCGAGAACTTCAGAGTAGCCTATACGGTCAACGCCCGTGAAGTGGAGGAGTTCCGTATGGGCAATGTGCCCGATGGACTGGAGGTGATAGCCGGACCCTACACCTCTTCGCAGTCGAGCTATCAGGTGGTCAACGGCCACACCAGCTCTTCTTCCTCTTTCACCATCACCTACACGCTCTATGCAGGCAAGGCTGGAACTTACACCATCGGTACCTCGCATGCACTGGTTTATGGCAAGAAGCTCGCAGCCCATCCTGTCAAGATCACCGTCTCGGGCCATGCTCACAACTCTGGCGGAGCACCCAGGATGCACAACGATGATGCCGATGAGCCTCGCATGCGTCAGGCGGGTTCTGCCATCTCGGGCAACGACCTCTTCATCAAGGTCACTGCCAACAAGAAGCGTGTGCACGAGCAGGAGCCTGTGCTCCTTACCTATAAGGTCTATACACAGGTCGACCTTACCCAGCTCGACGGCAAGATGCCCGATCTGAAGGGTTTCCACTCTCAGGAGGTGCCACAGCCACAGCAGAAAGTGCTTCACACCGAGGTCATCAACGGCCGTCCTTACCGTTGTGTCACCTGGAGTCAGTACGTCATGTATCCTCAGATGACGGGCAAGCTCGAGATTCCTTCCATCACCTTCAAGGGTATCGTGGTTCAGCAGAACCGCAATGTCGACCCCATCGAGGCTTTCTTCAATGGCGGCTCTGGTTATGTGGAGGTGCATAAGGCTATTAAGGCGCCTGGCATTACCATTCAGGTGGACCCGCTGCCTGCACGTCCTGCCAACTTCTCGGGTGGAGTAGGCCGCTTCAATATCTCTGCCACGCTCGACAAGAACGACGTGAAGGCTGGCGATCCCATCAACATCCGTGTGGTAGTGGGAGGCATCGGAAACCTGAAACTCCTCAAGCAGCCTGTGCTCAACCTGCCGAAAGACTTCGACCAGTATGACGCCAAGATCACCGACAAGACCAAGCTCACCCAGAACGGTGTGGAGGGCAACATGGTTTACGACTTCCTCGCTGTTCCGCGCAACCAGGGCAAGTACACCATTCCATCGGTAGAATTCACCTACTACGACACCAAGACCAATGCCTACCGCACCATCAAGACCCAGCCCTTCACCCTCACCGTGGAGCAGGGCGACGGCTCAGACGGTTCGTCGTCGGCCAACTACAGCAGTTCCGACAAGGACATTCATGCCCTGAAGTTGGGCAAGAGCAAGCTTTGCGACATCGACGATATGTTCTATGGCAGCTTTGGTTATTGGACGAGTCTGATGGTGCCTCTCATCGCCTTCATCGGTCTGCTCATCGCCTTCCGCCGCCGTGCCATCGAGAATGCCGACATCGTGAAGATGCGTTCCAACAAGGCCAACAAGATAGCCACCAAGCGACTCAAGAAGGCACGCACCCTGATGATGGCCCGCAAGCAGGGCGAGTTCTACGACGAGGTGCTCAGAGCCTTGTGGGGTTACGTCAGCTACAAGCTCAATATGCCTGTCGAACAGCTCTCGCGCGAGAATATTCAGGATAAGCTGTTGGCTCACTCCGTTGATGCCGACACCATAGAGAAGTTTACCCAGGCTCTCGACGAGTGTGAGTTTGAGCGCTATGCTCCTGGCGACCCTGCCGGCAATATGAACAAGACTTTCGATTCAGCCATGACTGCTATTATGGAAATAGAGAATGCCATCAAGGCTGCCCGCAAGCAGGGCAAGAAGACTTCTGCCCGTCAGGGCGACTATACCTTCGGTGTGGTGCTGCTGCTCATCTTCATGGGCTTCAGCCTCTCTGCCTCTGCTGTCACCAAGCAGAACGCCGACACCGAGTACACCAAGGGCAACTATCAGCAGGCCATCAAGGACTATGAGGACCTGCTCAAGAACGGTGTTTCGCCCGAGGTCTACTACAACCTCGGCAATGCCTATTATCGCACCGACAACATCACCAAGGCTGTCCTGGCTTACGAACGTGCCCATCTGCTGTCGCCCGGCGACGAGGATATCAACTTCAACCTGCAGTTTGCTCGCAGCAAGACCATCGACAAGATCACTCCTGTCAGCGAGATGTTCTTCGTCACCTGGTACAAGGCGCTGGTCAACTTCACCAGTGTCGACAACTGGGCCAAGACGGGCATCCTGTCCATCATCCTGGCCTTGGTATTGGTGCTGGTCTATCTCTTCGCGCCCCAGTTGCCGTTGCGCAAGGCCGGCTTCTTCGGCGGCATCCTCTTCTTTGTCGTCTTCCTCTTGAGTTCGCTCTTTGCCTATCAGCAGAAACAGATACTCGTCAACCGCACGGGCGCCATCATCGTGGCTCCTACGGTCAATGTCAAGAAGACTCCTTCCCGACAGAGCGCCGACCAGTTCGTCATTCATGAGGGAACGCGTGTCGACATCACCGACCGCTCTATGGATGGCTGGCGTGGCATCCACCTGGCAGATGGAAGAGATGGATGGATAGAAACCAAACAACTGGAGGAAATATGATGTTTGTCTCATGTCTTCTCACCGATCTCGAGGTGCTCCACTTCTTCAATGGAAGCGACAATCTGTTCATCGACCAGTTGGCGCTCGTCCTTACGTCGGGGCTCACCTGGATACCGCTTTATATCACCCTCTTCTACATCATTGTGCGCAACAATGAGACGATGGCGCAGATTGGTCTGGCGGTAATGGGAGCACTCGTCTGTGTGGCTCTTTCCGAGGGTATCACCGATGGCGTGGTAAAACCCTTGGTGGAACGATGGCGCCCCAACAACGACCCCATTCTGAAATACTCCATTCAGGTGGTGGGCAACCTTCGTGGCAGTGGCTACAGCTTCTTCTCGGCTCATGCAGCCAACACCATGTCGATAGCGATGTTCTTCTCGCTCCTCATGAGGGGCAAGCGCCTCGCCATCGCCCTCTTCTCGTGGTCGCTGCTCAACTGTTGGACACGCCTGTATCTCGGCATGCACTATCCCTCCGACATTCTCTGCGGACTCCTTGTGGGTGCTGTCATCGGTGTCGTGTGCTACATAGGTTATCTGAAACTGTATTACAAGGTGTCACCCCACATCACATATATTTCCGACCAGTATACCCCCACGGGTTACGACCACGACGACATCGACAAGATACTCTGCATCCTGGCTTTCACCCTGGTCTATGCCTTCTTGCGGGCGATAGTCATGGCTGGAGGAGTGTAACATTAAAATTCAATCATAATGGATACAAAACATATAAAAATCACCTATTACAATTACCCCCTTCCTGATGAGCGCATTGCCAAGTTCCCCTTGGCGCAGCGCGACCATTCCAAACTCCTTCTCTACCGTCATGGTGAGGTAGGTGAGGATGTGTTCTACCATTTGCCGGAATACCTTCCCAAGGGCGGACTGATGGTTTACAACAATACCAAGGTGATTCAGGCGCGTCTGCATTTCCGCAAGGAGTCGGGTGCCCTGATCGAGGTCTTCCTCATGGAGCCTGCCGATCCTACCGACTATGAGCTCATGTTCCAGACGGCTGGACATTGCTCATGGCTCTGCATGATAGGCAACCTGAAGAAGTGGAAGGAGGGCAGTCTGAAGCGTGACTTCGAGATCAAGGGGCATCAGCTTACACTCTCTGCCACCATGCGCCGTGGCGACGCCTTAGGCTCGGAGGCTGCCTCTATGGTGGCGAAGGGTGGTGGAACCAACTATTGGGTCGACTTCGACTGGGACAACACGCAGGTCTCCTTTGCCGAGATTCTCGAGACCGTGGGCGAGTTGCCTATTCCACCTTATCTCAACCGTGCCACCGAGGAGAGCGACAAGACTACCTATCAGACGGTTTACTCGAAGATAAAGGGCAGTGTGGCTGCTCCTACTGCCGGACTTCATTTCACCGATGCCGTGTTGCAGGACATCGACCGCCATGGCATTGAGCGTGAGGAGGTTACCCTTCATGTGGGCGCTGGTACTTTCAAGCCGGTGAAGAGTCTGGAGATAGAGGGGCACCGCATGCACACCGAGTATATCGTGGTGCACCGTCATACGTTGGAGAAGCTCCTGCAGCACCATTGCGAGGTGATTGCTGTGGGTACTACGAGTGTGCGAACCATCGAGAGCCTGTACTATATGGGCGTTTATCTGCTCTCTCATCCCGAGGCGACAGAAGACGACCTGCACGTTAACCAGTGGGATCCTTACGAGTTGTCGGCAGATGGCGGTTTGGTGAATGCCATTCAGCCTTCTCAGGCGATACAGGCCATCATCGACTATCTCGACCGCAATGGTCTGGAGGCTTTGCACACCAGCACGCAGATCATCATAGCCCCCGGCTATCAGTACAAGATAGTGAAGATGCTTATCACCAATTTCCATCAGCCTCAGAGCACTCTTCTCCTCCTCGTCAGTGCCTTCCTCCATGGCGACTGGAAGAAAGTGTACGACTATGCTCTGGCTCACGATTTCCGTTTCCTGAGCTATGGTGATTCTTCGTTGTTGATTCCGTAATTCATTGCGTGGTTAATGTCTGAAGTTGAGTAAAGTTCTGAAGTTTCGCAAGTTCTGCCCCTTCAGGGCGTGCTGCTTATATGGGCTCCATGGTACAAAGTTACGTATTACACTCCAGCTCCTTCAGGGCGTATTGGGTAATTCCAACCGTACAGTTAGAAAACTTTAGCACCATCACTTCCAGTATGTAAAGAATGCCAATACAAACTATGAATAAGAAGAAAGATTGACAAGCTGGATTAGGAATAAAATCACATAAGCCGTTCTGTAAGAGCCCATCAGGTGGTCTGTCTTGCCCGTCAAGTGGGCACTCAGGGAACAAGCGTTGGGCATCGACTGAACAAGCCTTGGGCATCGACTGAACAAGCCTTGGGCATCGACTGAACAAGCGTTGGGCATCGACTGAACAAGCGTTGGGCATTCATTGCCCATGCGGTGTGCACAGAGTGCCCAAAAGTCTGGAAATTCTTGGGCACTCCTTACAGATCGGCGGCTTTGCTTTTATGCATAATGCCTCATGACGATTTTGTGATAATTAGATGACGTTTTTATGATACTTCTATCAGATTTATGATACTTCCATGATACTTCTTGTAAGATAATTCAAAATGTATCATTCTTCTATCTTATTATATGTCAGTTATTTATCTTTACGTTCAGCAAAAAAATGATACTTTGATACTTTTTTCATAAAAAAACTTTTTTCGTATGAGCACATACTCAACAGTAAATCCAAAAAGTATCTGATATGAAATCTTATAGATTGAGTCCACTTGAAAAAGTAGAAACTCACATTTTTTGTCTTTGTGACTTGTTGATAATCAATAGCTGGTTTTCGTAAAATAGACTTTTTCAGGTGGACTATAGATTGAATCCACTTGAAAAAGTCAATTTTGATAATTTCTTCAAATGTAACCATCTGATAATCAAATAGCATTTTGTAGGGAAAAGAACCAAAAACTACTTTTTAAAGTGGACTCATAGATTTAAGTTTCTCAAGTGGTTTAAGTACGGGCTAAGAGCTTCTGCCCCTTCAAGGCGTGCTGCTTCTATGGGCTGCTTGGACTTCAGGGCGATGCAGTTATGGGCTTTTGGGCGTTGCTGTTTATATGAGCTTCTTGACCTTTTGGTCGTGCTTCTGTGAACTTTTGGGGCTTCGCCCGTACTTGAAACCTGCTAACTTTAAAAGAATTCTCCAGAAAAAGAGAGAAAATGATGGCAATTTGAGAAAATAATCGTAAATTTGCAATTGTAAACCAAAGATTCTGGAAGATGGTAGAGATAAACGACAGAAGATTGCCAGTAGGCATCCAGTCTTTTGAGGTAATCAGAGAGGGTGGATACCTGTATGTTGACAAGACAGATATCATCTGGCAGCTTGCCAACAGAGATAAAAAGTATAATTACCTGAGCCGCCCACGCCGCTTTGGTAAATCTGTCCTTGTTGATACACTCGAAGCTTATTTCTTAGGCAAGAAGGAACTCTTTGAGGGACTGAAGATCATGCAGATGGAGACAGAATGGGTGAAGCGTCCTGTCATCCGACTGGATATGAGTCTTGCAGGTGCTGCACCGGAAAGTGTGCGGAGCTATCTGGACAACGCCTTCCATCAACTTGAGTCGGAGTATGATATTGCCGTACGACAGGACAGTTCTCTTGCCGACCGTTTTGATGCTATCATTCAGACTGCATACAATAAAACCGGGCTTCAGGTGGCGATTCTCATCGACGAATACGACTCGCCCTTGCAACATTCCTGGAAAACTCCGCAGCATGAAGCATGTACTGCTGTTTATCGTGAGGTGTTTGCCATCCTCAAGGCAGATGACAAATACGAGAAGTTTGTCTTCATCACAGGTATCACCAAGTTTACGCAAATCTCTCTCTTCTCTGTACTCAACAATCTGAGCAACATCAGTTTTGAGCCAAACTATGCCGCCATTTGCGGTATTACCAAGGAAGAAGTCTTACGTGATTTCAAGCCGGAAATCAATAAGCTGGCTGCAAAGAACGATTGGAACCTCGACGAGGCTGTGGCACAACTGGCAGCCTACTATGATGGTTATCATTTCTGTCATGAGAATATGGTGGATGTATTCAATCCCTTCAGTCTTATCAATGCCCTGGCAGATTCCAAACTGAAGAACTACTGGGCTTCATCGGGTGCAACCTCCACGTTGCCTAAGTTTGTGGATAATATGGAAATTCGTTTGAAGGATTTTGAAAATTGTCCGGTAGACTGCGATACATTGGAGACTTCCGACGTAACAGGTGGCGGCGCAGAGCTATTCCTCTATCAGTCGGGCTATCTTACGATAAAAGGGTATATGGATGATATCTATCTGCTTGGCATTCCAAACTATGAAGTCCGTAAGGCTCTCTATAGGATTGTTTTGCCAGCCTTGACGTTGAAAACGAATGCCCAAGTGATAAGTACTCAGAATATGTTGTTGTACTCGCTGAAGCTTGGCAATCTTCCCGAAGCCATGAAATGCCTGAAAGCCCTCATTGCAGATGTGCCCTACAGCAACAAGAAACTCGCCAGTATGGACATGGAGGAGCGTTATCGCCTGATTATGAGCACCATATTCAATGCCATCGGTTGCAGGGTGGAAGTGGAAAAGATGATAGCTACG
>Ga0256404_1013683_pt1 | contig 10198 bp, 8 predicted proteins | sample RumenRJG_01DNA_FD_185990 | JGI IMG/M metagenome (GOLD analysis project Ga0256404, IMG submission 185990) | Bovine rumen microbial communities from Lethbridge, Alberta, Canada - RJG_01 | ecosystem: Host-associated > Mammals > Digestive system > Stomach > Rumen | place: Canada: Alberta | collected...
TGCATTAGAATTTTTAGAATTACTTGAATTACCGCCAATTACCGGTTTGTCATGAAAACTCTCATCATTTTCAATTTCAACAATCAACTCATTCATTGCAGCAATTCTTTTTGAATCAGCAGGATGTGTTGAAAAAAAGTCATGCTGATTAGAGTTTTTAGAAGACATTGCCTGCCAGAATGCAGGAATCTGAGAAATGTCATAACCTGCCCAATGAATTATCATCATTCCCAACCTATCAGCTTCAAGCTCCTGGTCTCGACCCCATGGGTTCATCAGCAAGAATTGGGAACCTACACTTGCCACATTAGTAGCGGCACGGGTCAGATTTCCAAGACCTCCCAAACCCATAATGTCCATGGCAATACTGCCAACCCAAGCAGCAGAAGTAATGGCATTTTGAGCACTTTGAGCACTGGCCCTTGTTCTTGAGTGATCAAGAAGTGCATGAGCCATCTCATGGCCTAGAATAAAGGCAACTCTCTCTTCAGTATTTGCAACTGAAAGAATTCCTGAGAACATGACAATTTTACCGCCAGGCATGCAAAAAGCATTTACAGTATTATCTGCAACCAAATGAAAATCCCAATCATAATAATTCTCTACATAATCCAAACGGCCGATTTTAGCCAAATAATTATTTACTGCATTAATTAAATTCACAGCAACATTCCTGACAATCTGACCGTTTTGAGTATTATCCAAAAGCTGCGCTTTATTTATCAAAGCATAATACTCATTATATGACTGCTGTAGAAACTTATCATCATTGACAATATCAAAATGCTTTTTACCGGTAAATGGATTTACGCCACTTCTGTCATCTTTCGCCATGATTAATTATATGTTAAAAACATTATTTAAAATTGTGTTTAAAAATTATTTTAAACAATGAATTATATACTAGATTTATGAAAAAAATAATGATTTTAATCATTACATCCATTTTTCTTATAGGATGCGTTTACGCACAGGAAGATTCCCTTGAAATAAATGGAATAACATTTAAAGTGCCTGAGGAATTTTGTGGAGGAGACAACATTACAAACGGGTACAGATATGACAATAATTTTTCAATAATCTGCATTGATGAAGATATTCCAAATGCAATCGGTCTTTGGGCAATGGAATATGATTATACCAATGATTTAAAAATAGGAAAACATCCTGTCAGACATTACTGCAAAAACAATGAATATGTAGGAGACAATCACTCACATGCTTATTTTGCATCAGGAAAATCCATTTATGAAATTAGTTGGGTCGGCAAGAATATTACAAACGACATTGAAAATCTAATTAAAAACACTCCAAAATCAAAAATAAATGATGATGCATTTTATGAGAAGTTGGATGAATCTGTTAAAATATATAAACTACAGAAAATCGACAAGCTAAATCAGGAAGCAGAATACGATTACCTAAAATCAAAATATAATGTCCAAAATGATCAAAAACCAACACATGATGATACTCAATTTAAACAAATATTATTATATCATTATCTATGAATTACTTTAAAATTTCTTAAAATTCAAAAATGTTTATATAATTTAATTTAAAGAAATAAAATATGAATTGTTTTATTAATAAAACAATATCATTTTAAATCATGCATGGGAATTAAAATGAAGAGAAGTAAAAAATTGATTATAGCAATACTTGTGGTTATTCTTATTGGATTGCTTGCAGTTATTGCTGGCGCATTGTTTATGGGACCGGATTTAACTAATGAAAGTAAGAATATACTTGTATTGGCTTCAGATAAATATGAACAACCTAACGGTGGTGTGGATATGGCTTACATGGTTCATTTAGAAAATGGAAGCCTTGCAAATTACACTCCAGTCTATCCTGGAGAAATGTATCACCCGTCACAACCTGCTCCAGGAGAGCTTAGTGGAAACATGATGCTTCACGACTGTCTATGGAACGGATTGGACAGCGGTATGCAGTATGCTGCAGAAATTGTTGAAATTCACACCGGAATGCATGCTGATGCTGTGGTTGTTGTTTATGATGAAGGTGTCGATAACGTTATTGATTCAATCAGACCACTTTATGTTGACGGTCAAGAAACAAACCTTAGTGCAACAGACATTATCCGTGAAAACGACGCTTACCAAGGATATCCTGGTAATGACAATGTAAAAGGAAACATGTCTAGGGCAGATGCGGTTATGGTATTGACCAAAGCACTTGCTAATGCAAGTAAAGACCCTGTCAAAAAGAGCACTATGGTACAAGCAGCATTGCAAGAATACACCAATGGAAATATCGTTATGAAACCTGATGGAGCATTCACAAGATTGCTTGCTACAAAAGGATTTGAAAATATAGCGGGATAATTTAATCTTTAAAGAATTTTTATTCTTTAAAGAACTTTTTTTATTTAAAAAAATTAAAAAAAAAATTTATTTTAAATACCATTTAAAGTCCGAAGAAAGACCTAAATATGATTGGAGTGATATGTCCTTCAATTATTGCGGCAATTGCCAAAAGAATCACCATTACAATGACCAAAACCAAAATATCTTTTAATTCTGTTTTTGAATCTCTTAAAGTTCCTTTGAAACTTCTGTTTTTTATCATTGCAATTTCAAGTTTAGTTATTAAAAATGCCGCAGCAAGCGCTATAACAGTTGCAGTATATTCAAAGATACTGTGAGGCAAAATTGCAACAAGTGAAAATGTTAAGTCAGTTCCAAAAGGTGACGCTATTGAAACAGCATTGAAAGCAGCAATCAAAACCGAAATAATTGAAAAGAATAAACCTCCAACAATTATAATAATATTCGCAACCAGGTTATGTACAAAAATATCAAGAGAACTAATATCTAGGCCAACATCCTGATTTGTCTCATTTTTCGGCAAGTTTAATAATGCTTTTGTAATCTGTCCCTCATCATCTCCAATCATCATGTGTGAAATCAACATTCCTGAAACAGCAAATACCAAAAATATGATTAATGATATTAAAATAATTTTTTTATTTCTCTTAAGGAAACCTTTTTCAACTAATTTTATAATTATACATTTAATTAATTTAATTTATATATTTCACCACATCATTGAATACACTTATTTAACAAACCATTTAAATACATTTTAAAAAAATATGAAAAGAATATTACAATTAGTTGTAAAAGTAGCTTTAAAAGTTAGACGTTAGAGATTTAATCTCTAACCCCTTATTTTTTTAAAAAAAAATAATAATTTAATATTTAAAACATGTGCTGGTTTTTTTAGAATAGCAATTGTTGCAGCTTTGACAGATTGAAACTCCCTCACCGTTTTTCTTCCAGTCCGCCAAGAAGTCAGCCTGAGCAACGAATGGCTTGGACATTGACATGAATTCTATATTTGTATGATTTAAAATATCATTCATTGATGACATATCTCTTGAATTACCGCCCAATATAACAGGAATCTCCAAAGAGCCAATCAATTCATCAGCATACACTAAAAATGGATGCTTTTCCTTACCATCATAGAGATAAGAAATTGTACGTGCAGTCAATTGAATACTGTCCGCACCTGCATTTTCAAGTTCCTTTGCAACTTTCAAACTTTCTTCAGCAGTCATTCCATCCTTTCTGACATCCCACGGATTAATCCTGATGCTGACATGGAAATCCGGCATGGTCTTTTTGATTACTTTAATGATTTCTGATGCGATTCTTACACGGTTTTCAGTGCTTCCACCGTACTGATCATCTCTTTGGTTAAAATAAGGATTAATGAAACGTGCCAAATAGAAATTATTCCCCATGTCGATTTGAATTCCATCAAAACCTGCAAATGAGAATTTCTTAGCGGCCATTATCACTTCTGCCTGTAATTTTCGAATACCCTCAAGATTCAAATCATTTGGTTCTGCCTTTTGATTGTCGCCATCATCATAGTAAAAGAAAGCCAATTGACCAAGAATTGGAACATTGTGATTGTGACAAATATCTGTAATCATTTTATAATCCTTAATAAAACCCCTATAATTCAAGCTGGAGGAATATTGTGCAAACCTGTCTTTTCCATCCAATACAAACATTTCAGATACAATTAAACCTGTACCACTACTTGCAATCTTTTCATATTTATCATAAACTGCCGAAGATAGGAATCCACCCTCTTCAGTTTCTGTTTCCCAATTACCAGTTCTTACAATACGGCTATTAAGTTTAAAATCTCCAAATTGACATTCATCAAAAATATCTTTCATAATAATCACATAAACTACTTCTTTATATTATAATCATTCTAGAAAGTATTTAAAGATACAAGTAATGTTAAAGTAACTTAAACTAGAATACAATTCTTTTTTACAAAAAATTAATATATGCCCATAAAAAGATTAAACAATAATGTTTAGAATGAGTGATTAATAACACAAATTACAAACACTAAGCATTAGCAAAAAAAATCAACTGAAAGGAGGAAAAAATATGAATGGAATTATAGCTGCAATTTTATCCTTTATTATTCCTGGTTTAGGTCAAGCTGTACAAGGAGATATTAAAAAAGGTATTATATTCTTCATTGTTGCTGTTGTTATCGGATTAATTGCATCATTAATATTCAGACATTGGATTGTATATATAATTCAAATATGTTATGCATTATTTGCGGCATATGACGCATATCAAATGCAATAATTACAAAAAATTTATTTTAGGGAGTTTTTCAACTCCTTAAAAATTTTAATTTTAAAAAAAAGTAAAAAAGGCAATCTATTCGATTACCATCAAAGTGTCACCTGCACTTACTGCATCACCCGGTTCTACAAAGATTTCTTTTACAACACCATCTACTTCAGACTGTATGTCGTTTTCCATCTTCATTGCTTCGATAACACAGATAGTGGATCCTTTTGTGACCTTATCTCCAACATTAACATTGAGTTTTATTACCATTCCTTGCATGGATGAAGTGACTCCACCTTCAACAGGCTGGAAGTTTCCGCTTGCGGTCTCTTCGATTTCCATAAATCCTGTAGGCATGATTTTAACTTCAAACATGTCTCCGTCAACTTCAACGTTGTACTGGGTTGGGATTCCAATAGCTTCATCTTCACTGAAAGCGTGAGGAGGTTTGAGTTCTTCCTCTTCAGCTTCTCCTTTAAGGAATTTAGGAGCAATTGGAGGATATAATGCATAAGTCAAAGCATCCTCATCAGATTTGACGAATCCTTTTTCTTGACCTTCAGTTTTGAACTTGTCGAATTCAGGTTCGAGCAAATCTGCAGGTCTGCAGGTAATTACTTCATCATCACCAATGATTCTTTTTGAGATTTCCTCATCAACTGGTGCAGGTGGTTTACCGTACATTCCTTTCATATACTCTTTAACCTCATTTGATACGGTTTTGTATCTTTCTCCACCCAATACGTTCATTACAGATTGAATACCTACAATTTGACTTGTAGGAGTTACAAGTGGTGGGTATCCCATATCTTTTCTTACACGAGGCATTTCTTCAAGTACATCATTATATCTGTCAAGAGCATTTTGCTCCTTGAGCTGTGAAATAAGATTTGAAAGCATTCCACCAGGAATTTGGTATAATAATACATCAGCATCAATAGTTGTGGAAATCGGATCAAGAATACCTAAGTATTTCTCTTTGATATCATCAAAGTATTTTTTAATGTGAGTCAATAATTTTAAGTCAAGACCTGTGTCGAATGGAGTTCCTTGAAGTGCTGCAACCATACTTTCAGTTGGTGGCTGACTTGTACCCCATGCGAGAGGTGAAATAGCAGTGTCTAAAATGTCCACTCCAGCTTGACATGCAGCATAATAGCTGATTGGAGTCATACCACTTGTACAGTGACAGTGCAAATCGACAAGCAAGTCAGTTTCTTCTTTTAATTTTGACACCAAATCGTAAGCAGCAGTAGGAGTGATTAAACCAGCCATATCCTTAATAGCTACAGAGTCACAATCAAGAGCTTCGAGATTTTTAGCTAAATCTACAAAATCATCAATAGTGTGAACAGGACTTATTGTATAACTTATTGTTCCTTGCACATGAGCTCCCTGATCTTTTGCAACTTTAATAGCTTTTTCCATATTTCTAATATCATTTAAAGCATCGAAAACTCTGAAAATGTCAACACCATTTTCATAAGATTTTTCAACGAACTTAGTTACAATATCATCAGGATAATGTTTATAACCAACCAAATTTTGACCTCTTAAAAGCATTTGGATTGGTGTTCTGTTAAATTCAGATTTTAATTGTCTTAATCTTTCCCATGGGTCTTCGTTTAAATATCTAATACAGGTATCAAAAGTTGCTCCACCCCAAGCTTCTACTGAAAAATAACCTACTTTATCCATTTCCTCCGCAATAGGAATCATGTCCCTGGTTCTCATCCTAGTTGCAAGTAGAGATTGGTGAGCATCACGAAGAGCTGTTTCTGTAAACCTTACTTTTGCCATTAAATTACACCTCTTTCAAATTTTATTTAATGATAATCATAAAATATCCAACTATAATATATGTTTTTTGTATTATATAAATTATACCAAATAGCTAATTCTATATAATATTCAAAAAGATTAATGAAAAAAAAGAAGTTAATAAAAAAAATTAAAAGAAAAAAAGTAAAATTGAAAAATTATCTTTCTAATTCGCCAGAAATGAATTTTTCAACATTTTCATATGCTTCATCATCAGTGAATTGCACTGGAGGATGTTTCATGGTATATGAAGAAATTGAAGTTAATTGTCCGCCAATTCCTCTTTCCAAACCAATTTTACAACATCTTACAGCATCAATTACACAACCAGCAGAGTTAGGAGAGTCTTCTACACTTAATCTGAGCTCGATGTTCATTGGAACATCCCCAAATGTACGGCCTTCCATTCTGAGGAAACATAATTTATTATCATTTTGCCATGGGACATAATCACTAGGTCCAATGTGAATGTCTCTGTCATCCATTCTTTCAGTTAAAACGGATTGTACAGCTTCGGTTTTAGATTCTTTTTTGGAATCTAATCTTTCACGGTTAAGCATGTTTAAAAAGTCAGTGTTACCACCAGTATTGATTTGATAGGTCTTATCTAATTTTACACCCCTATCCATAAATAAGCTAGCTAGTGTTCTGTGTGTGATAGTAGCACCAATTTGAGCCTTAATATCGTCACCTACAATAGGAATGCCTTTTTCTTTGAATTTAGCATCCCATTCATCATCACTTACAATAAATACAGGCATACAATTTACATATGCAACACCTGCATCCAAAGCGCATTGTGCATAGTATCTTGCTGCTTCTTCTGAACCTACAGGCAAGTAATTGACTAAGATTTCAGCTCCGCTTTCTTTTAAAACTTCAACTACATCCACAGGATCTTCATCACTTACAACAAAAGTGTACTCATCATCGTAATTGGACATGTGATCTGCAACACCGTCTAAAACATGACCCATACTTACTTTAACATCATATTTAGGAATGTCCTCTTGGAAAACAGTTGTACAATTTGGTTTTGCAAAAATTGCCTCATCAATAGTTTTTCCAACTTTCCTAGCATCCACATCAAAAGCTGCAACAACATCAATATCACTAGGTTTGTATCCTCCAATTTCCCAGTGCATGAGTCCTATCGCATCTTCTGGATTTTTACCATCATAATAATGAATTCCTTGAATAAGAGAACTAGCACAGTTTCCTATTCCAACAATAGCTATTTTAATCTTGTTCAAATTTAACACCAGCTTTTAAAAATTATAAGTATTACTTTAAATAAATAAAATACTAATATTATGTTAAATAATATACTTTATATAATTATCCTTTTAGTATATAAAAGTTTAAGAAAACAATGAACAAAAAGAGAAAATAAAATGAATCCATATATTGAAATTTTAAGACCGGGAAATGCAGTGATGGGAGCAATTTCCATTATTCTTGTTGCACTTATTGATAAAACTATTTCTATTCCAGTAATACTCGCAATTCTTGCAGTATTCTTTGAAACAGCAGCAGGAAATGTGATTAATGACTATTTTGACTATAAAATCGATTTGATTAACAAGCCTGAAAGACCAATTCCTTCAGGAAGAATCTCACTTAAAAACGGGAAAAATTATGCCTACTTGCTATTCCTCACCGGAACAATATGCGGTTTTTTAATTAACTATCTGACAAATAACTGGATTCCATTTGGAATCGTTATCATTGCAGATATCGTGCTTTACTTATATGCATACAAATTAAAAGCAACACCCCTGATTGGAAATTTAGCAGTCGGATTTATGACCGGTTTCGGATTTGTATTTGGAGGATTTTCAATAAACAACCCTACAATAATCATGACTTCAATATTTTTAGGATTCTTTGCATTCGTAATGACAACAGCACGTGAAATAGTTAAGGACATTGAGGATATTGAAGGGGATAAGGCGGACGGCGCCAAAACATTACCTATTATGATTGGCCCTAAAAAGCCGGCAATCCTTGCAGCAATATTAATAGTGATTGACAGTGCATTATGTCCATTGCTTTATTACTACCATGTTTTTGGAATTTTATACCTCGTGGTTATTGCTATTGCAGTAATCCTATTTATTTATTCAGCAATATTAATTCTTAAATCACAGGATAAGGCCACTGCATCAAAAGTTTCCAAAAATTTAAAAATAGGAATGCTGATTGCTTTTGTTGCATTTGTTTTCGGATCATTAATTTAATATCATTTATATAAAATTAATTTAAAAAATAATAATAATGTTTGAAGAATTCAATATTACACAAAAGGATAAGTATTATCTCACATTTATCACATTATTTAGCGTAATCCTGGTTGGGTATTACATACATTTCAATGATGTAATTGGAATATTCTGTTCTGATGTGTATGTTTATCTTTTAAATGCCCTGTATTACACCGGAACAAATGTGCATTCCACTAGCTTTATCTATTTATCTCCGTTAATCTGCTTTTTAACATCACTTTTCTTTAGAGTCGGATTTGTGGACAAATTAGCGATTTATATCGTTACAGGAGCATTGGCAATATTTGGAAACATCGGTTTCTACATATTGCTTAAAAGATATTTCGATGAAAAATTAAGCCTGACTGGAACAATATTGTATTCAACATTTACCCTTTACCTGACTTGGCTTGCAAACGGCACACTGGACATTCCCGCAACAGGAATGATAATCTGGATTAGTCTATTTTCAATAATAGCCATAAAAGAAAATCCCAAATTCTATGAATATCTTGTTCCGTTGATAATCATAGGATTGTTTACCCGTTACACCGTCATGCTAACCATACCTGCGCTCCTACTTTATTATGTCTTAGAGAATGGATTCAAGGTGCATGAAAAGGACAAGGAACATATCAAAAAAGGATTGAAAATTGGTGCGGCGATTATTGTAATTATCCTAGCTGTGATATTTATAATGGGGCAAGGACAATTTGAGGTTGCAAATCAGGTATCAAGAGGAATTATCGGAAAGACAGGATCAGATACCGACCCTGCATATAATCCTGACCCAAGCTATTATCTGGTGAATTTCCCTAATTTCATTTCAAATTCCCATACTGTATTTGAGGCAAACCCAGTTTTAGAATATCCTACAATACTTTCATGGACCATCTTTGCAATATTGGCAATCGGTGCGGGATTCTGGTTATATGACAACAGAATAAAGCCGGAAAAAAGGGACATATTACCAATGGCAATAATATTAATTGCTATTTTAAGCTTTACAAGAGTCAGTTCAGTCATAACAACATTATTGGTTTTAATCGGATTATATCTGATTGGAAAGGACAGGGAACATAAGACAGGACTGTTTATGCTTGCATGGATATTGTCAAATGCAATATTCCTCAGCTATTATCATATAAAAGTAAACCGATATATCATACCGACATTTCCACCGTTTATCTTCTTTGTGCTAACTGCAATTGAGGAAATTCACAAGCATGTAAAAATTAATGAAAATATAATCCCGATACTTCTGATTATTGCATTTATAGTTCAGGCATTCGCTTTCACCGCAACATTCGAGCCAACAGATCAGTACAAATCAACTGAAGAGATTTCAAATTACATTATCGAAAACAACCCTGACTATGAGAACATGCAGATTGGAGTATATAATATCAGGCCGTATAGCTGGTGGCTTGGTGGAAACACAACTGGAATTCCAAGCGGTTCGCAAGATGAGAT
>Ga0256404_1013684_pt1 | contig 10197 bp, 7 predicted proteins | sample RumenRJG_01DNA_FD_185990 | JGI IMG/M metagenome (GOLD analysis project Ga0256404, IMG submission 185990) | Bovine rumen microbial communities from Lethbridge, Alberta, Canada - RJG_01 | ecosystem: Host-associated > Mammals > Digestive system > Stomach > Rumen | place: Canada: Alberta | collected...
CTATTGTTCCCTTGGAGACGGGGAGGAGACGGCCTCCGGCCAGTGGACCCTTCAGGAAATGAACGAAGCCCTTTACGGTCTGAGCCATAAGGGAACGGGCCGGGAGCCGTTGGCTATGCCTTCTTCCAAGAGTTTCGCCCAAAGGGCCATAATCGCCGCAGCGCTGGCGGAAGGAACGTCCAGGCTTTCAGGTTATTCTCCCTGCGGGGACAATGAATCCGCCCTGGCCGTTGCCAGAGCCCTCGGCGCCGAGGTCCTTGAAGAAGGCTCTGTGTTGTCCATAAAGGGTATAGGGGCTTCTCCCGGATGTCTTTCCATGGAGAGCCTTCATGTCGGGGAGTCCGGCTTCCTTACCAGGATGATGATTCCCCTGATGGCTGCGCTTGGCGGCGGGTCCTGTTCGATTACAGGGGAGAAGACCCTCCTGAACCGTCCGCTGAAAGGAGCCGAAGAGATAATGATGAGCTTCGGGGTAAGGCTTTCGGGCAACATGGTTCCATTGAAGATATCCGGTCAGCTCGTCAACGGAAGGGCCGAGATTTCCGGAAAGGACGGCTCCCAACTCATTTCCGGCCTGCTTGCCGCCCTTCCTCTCGGTGAAAAGAACTCGACCGTGTATGTCACCGATCCTCGGAGCATTCCATATATGTTCATCACTGTGGACGTACTGAAGAAATTCGGTATTTCGATAGGGAGTGAAATGGAAGGAGGAGAGGATTTCCTTGCATCCGGAGACTGGTCCCTCTGTTCCGGTATCACATTCAAGGTCAAGGGAGGACAGAGATACAAGGCGGCGGATTTCAGCATTGAGGGGGATTGGAGTTCTGCTGCCAATTTCCTTGTTGCCGGGGCCATTTTCGGAAAATGCGAACTTGAGGGACTGGATACCGGTTCCCTTCAGGCCGACCTTTCCATCATGGATATCCTCACCCAGGCCGGGGCCAGCCTGTCACAGGTCGGAGAAGACCACAAAGGACTGATACACATTCAGAAAGCCCCTCTCTCCGCCTTCGACACGGATGCCAACAACTGTCCCGACCTCTTCCCTATAATATCCATCCTTGCGGCCTTCTGCGAAGGGGAAAGCCATATTGCAGGAGTCGGCCGTCTGGCATCCAAGGAAAGCGACAGGGGAAAGGCCATCCTTTCCATGCTCTCCCGGATGGGTGTTCCCGCATCTATCGACCATGACATCCTCACTATCAGCGGCATGTCCCTTTCCCGCAGGATCCTTTCCGGAAACCTGCTGCACGGCGGAGAGTATACCTCCAATCACGACCACCGGATGGTCATGGCATTGAAAGTGGCTTCGCTCGGTGCGGATTCTCCCATAACAATTGACGATACCGCCTGCGTCTCCAAATCATTCCCATCTTTCCTTCCTTTGTTTGAGAGGTTTACGGGGACCGGCGAATATAAATGATGCACATGAAACAACCGATTGCCGCCTTTCTGGCGTTTCCTTTCCTGGCCATTACTCTTCTGACCGGCTGCTCCGGCAAGAGGGTCGGGGACATAGTCCTTGATTATGAAGCCCTTAATGCACAGGCCCTTGAAGAAAGCCTTGTTCCGGTACATCCCGGCGTAAAAGGGGAAGTTCCTTTTTGGAACAAGTATTCGTTCAAGTTCTCCCATGCTCCCATTTTCGACTTTGATGATGTGGAAGGGGCTGAAGGATATATCTTTACGGTTAAGAAAGATGATGAGAAGTTCACCTTTGAATCGGATTCTCCACGCAGCCCGCTGTCTGAGATCTGGAACGAAATCCCATCCGGGAAGGTTGTCCTGACCGTTCAGGGTCATGACGGAAATGGAAACGCTGTCGGAGAGCCCATGACGCGAGGATTTGAAAAGGACAGTCCTTTCCATGGTCCCTATCCGGAGGCGAACAAGGGATATCTTGAATCGGCAATCTTTGCCGCAGAGGGCGCCCACCGCAGCTTCATGGTCCAGAACTGGTTTACCGGAGACCTTGAGCATTTCTATGAACTCAACGGCTATCCCTGCAAGATCTGGAGCGCAACCATCCAGAACGAGTGTTTCCTTGCATCGCATAAGCCGGAACTCAAGGATTCCGCCCTGGCCGCCGCCCGGATCATCGCCGACAGCCTTATGAAGATGTCCAGGCCCGCTGATGCCCCTCTGGCTTATTTCCCTCCGACTTATTACAGGAGGGCCGGCTATGACGGGGGTATCATCAAGGGAACCCTGGACGACAATGAAAACCTGACGATGTTCGTTGAAGCGGTCTGCGCCGCCAAGGCCTTGCTGGACCTGTATGACCTGTGCGGGGAAAAGAAGTATTTCGATTTTGCCTGCAACATCGCTTCCACCTACAGGAAGACCCAGAATGCGGACGGTTCCTGGCCGGTCAAGGCGAATTTCATTACGGGAGAGCCCTTCACGGACGCTCCGTGCATGCCTACCACCATTCTCCAGCTGGCCCAGAGGCTTCAGGACCAGTATGGGGTCAAGGGATATGAAGAGATGCTGTCAAGGTCAGAGAAGTGGCTGTGGGACAACATTCTGGCTACATTCAACTTCAACGGTCAGTTCGAAGACGTCCACGTCCGGGACAAGAGTCCTTTCCAGAACCTGACCAACTGCACGGCTGCCGATTGCGTGGATTATTTCCTTGGCAAGAAGAATCCTTCGAAGCAGGAAATCGAGGTCTGTGCTGAGATCGCCCGTTTCGTGGACGACCAGTTCACTTATTGGAACTCCCCCACCAACCAATATCTTAAAATCAGGTTCAACGAGGATATCGTTCCGTTCTACCGTCCATATGTTTATGAGCAGTACAGCTATCTGTGCCCGATCGACCACAGCACCTCCGGGGTCGCGATGGCGTGGATGAGGGTTTTCAAGGCGACCGGCGACAAGCTTGCCCTGGCAAAGGCGAAGGCCCTCATGAACACCATCATCCTCTCGCAGGATCCTGTGTCGGGAATCATTCCGACAGGCCTCATAAATGAGAATTATACCTTCGGCAACGGCGTCCACGAGATCTGGATGAACTGCTCATATCAGAGCATCACCGCCTTGTCCCGCATGGAGGCCCTGCTCTGCGAAAAGTTGTAAAGTTTACTATCTTTGTAACTCAAACGGATCCGTTATGAACAGTTTCGGCAGAAAATTCAGGGTGTCAATCTTCGGGGAATCCCACGGAGAGGCCATCGGCGTGGTCCTGGACGGGGTCCAGCCGGGAATCAGGCTTGAAGTTGAAGACTTCATGGGTGATATCCTACGCCGCAAGAGCGGTTCAAAGGGCACGACGCCCAGGACGGAAGATGACATTCCACAGATACTCAGCGGCGTATACAACGGCTGCACGACCGGAGCTCCGCTGACCATCATATTCCACAACCGCAACACCCGTTCTTCCGACTACAAACTGTTCAACGATGTCCCCCGTCCCGGGCATGCCGACTTTACCGCATCCGTCAAGTGGATGGATTTCAACGATCCCCGTGGAGGAGGCCACTTTTCCGGTAGGCTCACGCTTCCTATCGTGGCTGCAGGAGTCGTGGCAAAGAAGATGACGGGTTTCCCCATCGGGGCCGAACTGATCGAGGTCGGCGGAGTCACCAGGGAGGAAGCGCTCAAGGACATTTTCGAGGGTTCTTGTTCCGTCAGCACCGGATGCGCCGGGGAATTTCTCGCCAATGAGGAAGATGACACTGAGGAGAAACTCCGCAATGATGAGAATGAATCCCTCGGCGGAGTTGTCTCTCGCGACCGGGGGCATGGAAACGGGGACAGTTACCAGGTAGGGGATGAGCTTACCCTTTCTTCCGCCGACATCTGGCGGAAAGTCCTGGACAAGGCTATTAAGGAAGGTGATTCTGTCGGGGGAATCGTGGAGTGCCGCGTAAGCGACGTGCCGGCAGGTATCGGTGAGCCTTTCTTCGATTCAGTCGAATCCTTGATTTCCCATGCCGTTTTCTCCATTCCGGGTGTAAGGGGAATAGAATTCGGGGACGGGTTCCGCGCTTCCAGGATGAAAGGCTCGGAACACAACGATCCTTTCGACAACCTCGACCAGCCGTTCCGAGTCCATCCAGGCAAGAACGGGGCCGGCGGGGTCAACGGAGGCATTACCAATGGCAATCCCATCGTGTTCAGGGTTGCCTTCAAACCGACATCCAGCATATCCAAGCCCCAGAAAACATATAATTTCAAGACCAGGGAGATGACGACCCTCCAGGTCCCCGGACGTCACGATACATGTTTCGCCCTCAGGACCCCTGTGATCGTGGAGGCAATGACTGCTATAGTGCTGGCAGATTTGCTGAAACTGCAGTAGGATATGAGCAACGAGAAGATACTCAAGGACATACAAGCCCAGGAGTATAAAGAGGGGTTCGTTACGGAGATAGACCAGGAGTTCGTTCCGAAGGGTCTTAATGAAGATGTGATCCGCACGATTTCGGCTCTCAAGGGGGAACCCGGATGGCTTCTCGAGTTCAGGCTGGACGCTTTCCGCCGCTGGCAAGGCATGGAAGAGCCCCGGTGGGGCCATCTTGACCTCCCGAAAATTGATTATCAGGATATTATATATTACGCCGCTCCCAAGAAGGATTCCGACCGGCCGAAAGAAATCGACCCTAAGCTCGAGGAGACCTTCGAGAAACTCGGGATTCCCGTCAGGGAGAGGGCGGCCCTTGCCGGAGTGGTGGCTGTGGATGCTGTATTTGATTCGGTATCAGTTACTACCACTTTCCGGAAAACCCTGGCAGAGAAGGGTATCATCTTCTGTTCTTTCTCCGAAGCCGTACGTGAGCACCCGGACCTGGTGAGGAAATACCTCGCTACGGTAGTCCCTTCCGGAGACAATTATTTCGCAGCCCTGAACAGCGCGGTTTTCTCCGACGGCTCTTTCTGCTACATCCCGAAAGGGGTGAAATGTCCGATGGACCTTTCAAGCTATTTCCGCATCAATGCGCGGGGGACCGGACAGTTTGAGAGGACCCTCATCATCGCCGACGAAGGTTCTTCGGTAAGTTACATGGAGGGTTGCACGGCCCCGATGAGAGATGAGAACCAGCTTCATGCAGCGGTGGTTGAAATAATCGTCGAGACGGGGGCTGACGTGCGTTATTCCACTGTCCAGAACTGGTATCCGGGAGATGCCGAAGGAAAGGGAGGCATCCTGAACCTGGTGACCAAGAGAGGATTGTGCAGGGGAGAGGGCTCCCACCTTAGCTGGACCCAGGTGGAGACCGGTTCCGCTATTACCTGGAAATATCCTTCCACCATCCTGCAGGGGGACAACTCCTCCTCCGAGTTCTATTCCGTCGCCGTGACCAATAATTACCAGCAGGCCGACACCGGCACGAAGATGCTCCATATCGGAAGGAATACCCGGAGCCGGATTGTCAGCAAGGGAATTTCCGCAGGTCACAGCCAGAACAGCTACCGCGGCCTGGTCCGGATGGGGAAAGGCGCGGCGTACGGCAGAAACTATTCCCAGTGCGACAGCCTGCTGATAGGCTCCCTTTGCGGGGCGCACACGTTCCCCGATATCCGGAGCTACAACCCTACGGCCGTCGTGGAGCACGAGGCCACTACATCAAAGATCAGTGACGACCAGTTGTTCTACTGCAACCAGAGGGGCATCGGTCCCGAGGAGGCTGTGGGCCTGATAGTCAACGGATATGCGAGGGAGGTGCTTTCCCGCCTTCCGATGGAATTCGCCGTCGAGGCGCGCAAACTTCTTTCTGTCTCCCTGGAGGGCAGTGTAGGATAATTATGGGAATATTTGACCTGAACAATATCGTTTTCACGCTTGGAGGCTCCGGAGTAAGCCTTCTGGAACTTCTGTCTGTCATTGCCGGCCTTGCCTGCGTGGTGCTTGCCGGCCGCAACAGCAAGTTCAACTTCTGGGTGGGATATGTCTATAATATCCTGCTGTTCATCCTATTCTGGAAACGGCACCTGTATTCCGCCATGCTCATCCAGCCGGTAGCCTTCGTCATTAATGCTTTCGGGCAGTGGAGATGGTCGCACCCCAGGGAAGGGGAGGAAAGCGCCTCGGACAGCAGTTCCCTCAAGGTGAGTACCTTGACCTGGGCGCAGCGAGGCTGGTCGCTGGTTTTCGTCATAGTCGCCGGCGCCATCTGGGGCTTTGTTCTTTCCAAACTCGGAACATCCTGGTTCAAAGGGACGTTCTCTCCGGATCCCATCCCCTGGCTGGACGCCTTCGTCTTGATGCTCACCTTCCTGGCCCAGTATCTCAGCGCCCAGAAGAAGTGGGACTGCTGGATAGTCTGGCTTCTGGTCAACATCGCCAACATTACCCTCTATCTCAAGGCGGGACTGGTGTTCATGCCGATCGTGAGCGCCCTATACACCATAAATGGCCTCTGGTCCCTTTGGACATGGTACAGGCTGTATAAGAAGAATGTATAAAAATGTTTTTATGGATAAGGATATAATGTTGAAAATCAGCGGACTCCATGCAAGCGTGGGGGAGAAGGAGATCCTGCACGGCATTGACCTGGAGATAAGGAAGGGAGAGGTTCACGCCATCATGGGCCCCAACGGTTCAGGCAAAAGCACCCTTTCTTCCGTCCTTACAGGCAAGCCGGATTACATCGTGACCGGTGGCTCCGTGGTTTTCAATGGGGAGGATCTTCTGGCGATGAAGCCCGAGGAACGTTCCTGGGCCGGTCTTTTCATGTCTTTCCAGTATCCTGTCGAAATTCCCGGGGTCTCAATTACCAATTTCATGAAGAGCGCCCTTGACGCCCGTCGCAAGGCCCATGGGCAGGACCCCCTTTCCGGTGCGGAATTCCTCAAGCTGTTGAGGGAAAAGATGGCTTCGGTCGGAATGAAACCGGAGTTTGCCAAGAGGGAAGTGAATGTCGGTTTTTCCGGAGGAGAAAAAAAGAGGAACGAGATTTTCCAGATGGCCGTGCTAGATCCGGTGCTGTCCATCCTGGACGAAACGGACAGCGGTCTTGACGTAGATGCCCTGAAGATTGTCGCGGCCGGGGTGAACGCCCTCCGTTCTCCGGAGAAGTCATCAATCATCATCACTCATTATCAGAAACTTCTCGACTATGTCAAACCGGATGTCGTACACGTGCTCAAAGAAGGAAAGATTGTGGAAACCGGTGGTCTTGACATCATAGACAGGATTGAAAGAGAAGGATTTGACAAGTTTTAACGGAATGGGCAAGGTTACAGATCACGGCAATTATGTTCCGGTTCCCGTCCCTGCAGGAGCCCTGCAGGTCGGCAGAGGAGAGGTTCTTGACAAGGTCTATGTTCTTGACGGGAACGCCTGCTCCCGGATGCCGTCAGCCATCACAGTGGACTCAGACGCTTCCGTAAGTCTCTGTATAATAGCCTTTCCAGGAGCTACTGCCGATATCAGCCTCGATGTCTTCATCCGCGGGTCCCATTCCAAGGTAAACCTTTCCGGAGTGTTCGTGGAGTCAGGCACTGACAGCATTTCCCTCAAGGTCAACATGCACCATCTTGGCCCGGACTGCACCTCGGACCAGCTTTTCAACACCCTTGCATCCGGCAGTTCCCGTTTCGATTTCCACGGCAAGATCATAGTCGCCCCCGAAGGCCAGAAGACGGAATCCTTCCAGACCAACCGCAATATCCTCCTTTCGGATGACGCGCAGGTCCTGACCAAGCCCCAGCTGGAGATTTACGCCGACGACGTGAAATGCTCCCATGGAGCGACCGTCGGCCGGTTGAATGAGGAAGAACAGTTCTACATGCGTTCCAGGGGAATCCCGGAGGATGAGGCCAAGGTGCTTCAGATGCTGTCATTCATATCTCCTGTCCTGGCTCATCTGCCGTCGGACGGAGATCTCCGGGAACGTCTTGAACAAGCAGTCAGATCGCTGTGAGCCCATATTCCGTAATCCTGGTGGTCGTCGCCTATTTCGCGGCAATGATTCTTATATCCTGGCTTTCCGGCAGGGGAACGGGCAATGATGATTATTTCCGCGGAGGCCGGAAGCAGAAATGGTGGGTCGTAGCCTTTGCCATGATCGGTTCCTGCATGTCCGGAGTCACCTTCGTTTCCGTCCCTGGAATGGTCGGAGCGGCATCGATGGGCTACCTGCAGATGTGCATGGGTTTCTTCGTCGGATATCTTGTCATAGCTTTTGTCCTGACCCCCATATATTTCAAGTATGACCTGGTGTCGATTTACGGCTATCTTGAAAGACGTTTCGGACTTTCCTCATACAAGACCGGAGCCTGGTTTTTCTTCATTTCCAAACTGCTCGGGGCGTCGGTGCGGCTCTTCCTCGTATGCCTGATCCTTCAGCTCCTGGTGTTCGGTCCCCTGGGGCTGCCGTTTCTGCTCAATGTCGCCGTGACCATGGGCATCGTTCTCATATACACTTTCAGGGGAGGGGTTAAGTCCGTCATCTGGACCGATAACCTCAAGACTTTCTGCATGATAGCCTCGGTGGTCCTATGCATCGTGTTCATCGCCAAGGGGCTGGGACTCGATTTCAAGGGGCTGGCTTCTGCGGTGTCCGGAAGCGGAATGTCGCGGGTGTTCTTCTTCGATGACATCAATGATCCGGAATATTTCTGGAAGCAGTTCCTCGGGGGTGTCTTTACGGTTGTGGCCATGACCGGACTCGACCAGGACCTCATGCAGAGGACCCTGGCATGCAAAGATGTGAAGGATTCCCAGAAGAATCTTATAATCAGCAGTCTGCTCCAGATTGTAGTGATAGCGATGTTCCTTGTTTTGGGAATACTCCTCTATGTCTATGCCGGCAAGGCCGGTATTTCGGAGACAGGAGACAAGATATTCCCGGCCGTCGCCGCTTCTGGTTCCCTGCCGGCAGTGGTCGGAATAATGTTCATACTGGGCCTGGTGTCGTGTTCGTTCAATGCAGGCGGCTCGGCACTCACATCCCTCACTACGTCTTTCACCGTGGATATCCTCGGTGTGAGGAACAAAGGCGAGCAGGAGATTACCCGTACGCGAAAGATGGTCCACCTCCTGATGGCCTTGTTGATGGCTGTGACGATATGCGTTTTCAACCTGGTGAACAACACCAGCGCGATAGATGCGGTTTACAAGCTGGCGTCATATACCTACGGCCCCATCCTGGGCATGTTTGCCTTCGGCATACTCGTCCGCCGTCAGGTACGGGACCGTCTTGTGCCTGTCGTGGCCGTGGCCGCCCCCCTGCTTTGCCTGGTACTCCAACTCAACTCCGAACGCTGGTTCGGAGGCTACAGGTTCAGCTATGAACTGCTGCTTCTGAACGCTTTGCTCACTTTCCTGGGCCTCTGCCTGCTGATCCGCCGTACGCCTCAATCATCGTAATACCTTGGATAGGGCCTGTCGGTTCCTGGCCGGCGGGCGACTTCGGGACGATAGTCCATCTGGTCTGAGTTGAAGTACTCCGTCTCCTTCTCGCGGACGACTTTCCTGAAGTCCTCTTTCTCAGCGGCTGTCATCTCTGCCTTAGCCTTCCACGTGGCGTCGCCAATGACCCCTGCCCGGCTGTAGTCGAAGGGCTTGAAGCCTATCCTCCTGGCTGTCTTGAGGTTCTTGAAGGTAAAGTCGCCATGGAGAGGGTCGTTGAACATCGGGTCCGCCACCAGGGTCTTCGTGTCGCGTAGCTTGCGGAATTTCTCAAAGGTCATGTCGTCGAAATACGGCTTGTCGTTGGTAATGTCCCAGAAGCAGTTCCGGTCGAAATCCGCCTTCCCCTCTTTCCAGGAACCTTGCCTGCTGAGGAAGGGAAAGCCGTCGTTGAGGATGATGTTGCGTTCGAAGAAGAAGGACCTGTGGTCTTCAACCCTCGACCACTGCAATTCCTGCCATGTGCTCCAAGCGAAAATATTGTTCCGGATTATGTTGTCTTCGCCATAGTGCTGGTGGAAGCCTCCGCACTTGCATGCATACACAAGGTTGTTTTCCATCACGATATGAGAGCTGCCCTCGTCGGTGTAGAGTCCCCATCCTCCGTAGTTGTGGGAATAGACGTCGTGGATGACATTGTCGTGGACTGTCGTGCCCGGCTGGATGCCTAGGGTATAGACTCCGCCCATGTCGTCAAGTTCTCCCCAGCCCAGGTGATGGATATGGTTGAAGGCGATTTCATTCTTGAAGGAAAGACTCCTGGAATAGCCCCAGACCCATCCGCAGGATACCCCGGAATAGCGTAGGTCACCGATGTCGTTGTGGATGACTTTGTT
>Ga0256404_1013686_pt1 | contig 10196 bp, 10 predicted proteins | sample RumenRJG_01DNA_FD_185990 | JGI IMG/M metagenome (GOLD analysis project Ga0256404, IMG submission 185990) | Bovine rumen microbial communities from Lethbridge, Alberta, Canada - RJG_01 | ecosystem: Host-associated > Mammals > Digestive system > Stomach > Rumen | place: Canada: Alberta | collected...
TACTCTACCGTATGGGATTTTCCATAGAAAAAATCCTTCATTGACAGTGCAGAAGTTTCTCAGATTCATCATGAAAACATACGGTGAAGGAAATAAACAGGGCATCGTGCCGGTGCTGTAGACCATCTGCTTTGATCAAAGCGATTTAGTCTTTCGCACCGCCCTTGCAGCTTAGTCAATATAACTAAGTATTTGTTTTTCTGTATCGCTAAGATTAGCGTTACCGATACTTTATCCGATACTTTATCCGATACTTGTAATCTGCCAAATCTATATTTTCAACAGGTAATAACTCAAACTTCATTTATATTCTGCTCCATCATGGTTTCTTCTCCATTTAACAAATACTTTATTTCAATGCTGCACTCAGACTATTTGGTATCCCCCTCGGTCCTCGCACAGCATATATTCCATACTCAGATTTCAGTCTGTCAAAAGTAAACTTATCAGGCTTATATCTCTTTTGTAGTTTTATCTTCATAAGTGCCGTAATCTTAAGATTCTTATCCTCATACTCATAAGGAATATCGACCTCTGTAACCTTACACTTATAGAGAATTGCAGATACAGGTGCGCCTACATACATAAACACTGTATCGCCTTTTATAATCCCTGCGCCCTGCTTCCAGTCTATTTCATCCATATCATCAAAGGCATGTTCAATGTCATAATACTTGGGATTTGCAGGCACTAACCATTCCTTGGGCTTACGGAACTTATCCTTTTTCTTCTTAGATGCAGTATCTAAAAAACTGGCATCAACCATATTGCAGATTTCATCAAGACTAACTGTGCCATCAATCAAAATTGTGATCCAGCTGGTCTTATTCATATGATATCCAGGATAAAATCCCGGTTGCTGCAAAAGTATATCCCTCAGCATCAAATCATCAATTTTAACATTTATGACATCAACTTCCTCAGATGATGCCATGCCTAACTTATCCATGCTTATAGTGGCTGTAAGCGCAAACCATTTACGATTATCTTCATGTCTGAATATCGCAAAGCTTGGATATTTTTTCCAAAGATATTCCGGAGATGCTTTGTATTTTTTCTTTATGTATTTGGATACATCATCCCTTATGGATGTCATGACATGCCTCCTACTAAATTCTCACAATCATTAGTCCGGTTGCTGACCATCATGAGCCTTCCATGCGCACTCTGTTATTTGCATATCTGTAAACACAGCCTTGAAGCTGGAATCTTCCGGACTGCACGCATAGATTCCGAAGGAAATCGTTCCGGCTCCTTCCCACATATGGCAGACTCTCATTTGAAAAAATTTTTTCCATCGTAGGAACACTCAATACAGTAATCATCTTCTCTCCTGCTAAGTCTATACCACATCTGCTTTACATCTGCTGAAATAGCCGTAGTTGCCCAATCAGAATGCCCATGGTTTGTAACAACAGAGCCAAGATGCTGGAACTTTTCGTTTTCATATTCAACAGAAGCCTTGAGCCAGTTCTCTGAATCAAGATACATGACAATCCCACACTGATCAAAACGATGATGGCTGTTAGTAAAGTCTGTCTTTACCATAAAGGAGAAGAATTTATCATCTGTTTCCATCTGCAATACAGGAGCATTGTCATTCCTAAAATGATAGTAGGTTCTCTGCCACAAATCTGTGTGCGGCATCGTTGTTACCTCAATGCATTTTTCTGTGATTTTATAATCCTCCGGCTCCCTGAGCCATTTCATTTTTTTAATCATCATTATCACCCTTGTATTCTCTGATATCTTCCATAGTTGTCAGTGCTAGTTCTCATCAAATATCAAAAACATATTTACATAATCATATCCTAATTGTATAATTAACAAGAACTAGATTACATAGCGTTTTTGCTTTCGGTGTCTATTTATAGATGCTTAATTCAAAAGCGTTGATGACAGAATTACAAGGGCTTCACGAGCGGTGTTTGTTTACAAATGCTTTAGTCGTGAAGTTCTTTTTATTTTCGCCACTTTAAATAGTCATACACCAATATCAGTCTTCTAATATGGCTTCTTGTTCCATCCGGAGCAGTTTCTAATACATTGGCATCATTAGAAAAAATTTCTTGTAATACTTTTTCTAATTCAGATACATCTATCTTGTCTTCAGGCAGATGTGAAATCAATCTTGTCGCTCTTTCTAACGATGTTTTCTCTTGATTCCATATTTGTATCACTGATGTATATTGACCTAAACATCTCCTATTTCTCTTTATTGTATTGGATATGATGTGTTCAAAGTCCAATGCCGCAGCAACTTTTTCACATTCCTCGAATTTCTTAGTAGCCTCATTTAAATATTTATTTATTGGTAATCGGCCTGAGTTCTGCTTTATCAACGAAGGAAATGCATATTCTAAAAGATCATCAGCTGCAAAATCAAGATCGTTTAATATGACATTTCTATACCACTCATTTGGTCTTATTCCACTAAGTCCCTTGAGTCCGTAATCCGACATTCTTCCAATTGATAAAACTAATTCCTCATCTCCTACCCTTTTATCGTCCAATGCTGCCACTCTCAAATGTCCCGTTGGTACACTTGTGATAGTATAGTCATAAATCTCCTGTTTAAATCTTCGCAAAATCTTAACAGGCAATTTAGCTCTTTTGTTCTCTAAAGCCTTATATAATAGCATAAAATCTGACAATATTACTCTTTTCATTGAAAGAGGCTTATCTCCTGCCATAATCACATAAGGCGTGATTTCAGTTCCAACAAAATTTTCCCTATATTCTACAAATATAAATCTATCTTCCAACATTTTAAGCTGCTCATCATTTAAGCATTCAACTATAGCTTTTATGATATTGATAATATTTGAATCACTTATAGAATAGCCCATAAATATTATTGGATATTCCATAAAAATCGTAAGAAGCTTTGCTGCAAGATATGCGCTTTTAGATTCAAACTCAACATAGTCATCCTCATTGATTACTATACTATCAGGCTTATCTATATCCCCATGTATTTTATATATTTCAGCCACACCTTGTAATGCAGAAAAAATAAGCTCATTTTGTCCTACATAAGTGGAATATCCACCAAAAATTTGTTCAAGAAGTTTATCATAATTTGTAGTAATAACCCCTGATATACTCCTTTCAGACAGTTGCCTGAGTTCATCTAACTCCTCCTTATAACTATCTTGCCTCAGACAATTGTTTCTTATATACTCTGCGATTTCAACCTTAAATGGAGATACTCCTCTATGTATCGCTTCTAATGCGTGTTCATCAGCCGTTCTAATAGCTGGTTCTGCAAACCATTTTGCATCGTAATCCTTTTGAATTAACTCAGCAATCTTTGGCATAATTCCAGCCTTGCATTCATCAGATTTTGCTTTATTTTCAAAAGCATTATATGCAAATTCATCCTTTCCTAGCTGATTAACAAAATGCTTTAAAAGTCCTTTCCAATCTGGAAGATTTAGATATCTTCTAGACATTCCGGAACCCACAAATAAAAAGGGAGTTGTATTAAAATTCTCCACCAAATCTTCCATTGTCATACTTTCTTCCCTCCAACCATATTAAATAGCTTCATAAACTCAATTTCACTATTTTTTATCTTAATTTCAAAATCCTGGTAATTGATTGTGTTTCGTGGTGTTTTCAAGCCATGCTTTATAAGGCTAACATCATCTCTGGCTACAACATTATCTTCAAAAGAAGAACCTCTATTCAACCTCAGCTCTTTCTCTTCCAGATCTGTAGCCTCAGGATAAAAGTAGAATGCTTTCTTTGCATCAAACCTAAACATATAAGCTAAAACCTGCAGATATCCATTGTATCCCTCCTCGTATAGTCCCTTCTACAGCATATTCTTATACGATACCAATAAAACTATAGTAGCCATCATCCCAAGTAACATAGTTGGAATAGTCTTTACCACCATAATATTTTATTCCATCTATCCCGGCACTCTTGCAGCACATAGAAATAAACGATGGAATCAAATATACCCTTGGGTTATTGCCATTATCATTTAATGGAAAGCGTATATACTTAAGTAATGTATTTAACCCTCTCATACTTTTTGCAGATAAATCTATAAGGTTCGCATTTTTTGAAATGCCCACCTTAACGGTTTGTAAAACCTTATCATTCTTATCTTGCATAGACATATGTTTATATATTTCTGTTTCTGCACCAGTTTGCATATCAGAAAAATAAAAATACGACTGCCCTGCATGGTTAAATCTACCTGGCCCCGTCACCCCATATGGTGCTTTTTTCATCTGCTCCCAAACATATGGTGCTTCATCTTTCAATCGTGCTCTGCAATGATAATATTCATTACAATCAAAGCCAATCCGTAATGGAAAATCACATATAATCCTATATATTTTCTTTCCAGCTTCATTCTGCATTGCAAGCATAGGCATTTCATCCAAGTAAGTCATAAAATTCATGAGTTCATTTTCATTAAAGACTTCCTCTGAATCAGCAATTTCAAACAAATCTTCACTCTTGCATATAATGTTTAATTCTTTTGCATTGGCATGATCATTCTTATTTAATACGCTAACAAATCTTCTTTCATCACTCTTATAAACAATATTATTATTATGTGTTAGCCGTTCAACACTTGATTTATTTAATTCTGAAATTGCTGTTGCTAATCCCACTGGCATTATCAATTCAGTCTTTATGCTCTTCATTAAATCAGCAGTCTTAAGGAATGAAACATCAGGCATTGCTATCGATGTACAATCCAATGATTTTTGGATAGCCCCAACACATGCACTAATGTTTGAATTCGCCAGACCGAGCTGAACGTCCTTTAGCATCTGAGTAGCAGTTGGCAAACTTGCCATCACAGCCACCGCTGATTGAACATTCGCTAACTGCTTAGCTACGTCTCCATTACTAAATATTTGCGTAGCAATGTACTTTTGACTCATCACTTCAGAAATAGCGGGTTGGATATTTTGCTGCATCTTAGCCACACTCAATGCACTATTTTGTTGATTTTGCATTCCTTCCAGTAGCTTCAACTGCTCCGCTACTATTTTTAATGCTGAAGTCATGCCATCAGTATTAATCTGCCCAATGACTTTCTTAGATTCTTCAGAAAGCTGTGAAAGCGATTCAGCAATATTCATATAATCTTTTGCAGATGTCATTTACTCTTCCCTCAATGTTATCCCTGATACTTCTTAAAATTCTCAGCCTGTTCCAAAACTTCTTTGTATACATCATCGATTGTTACTGGTGGATAATCATACTTATCCAAAAGCAAAATCAGATCCACCTGAAGATTTGCTTTAATATCCTCTCTTGTTGAGAAATCCGGATATTTAGCCTTATCCTCTACTACAACCTTGATTTCCTTTGAAAGTTCAATCATCTTATCTTCTGGATATTCAAATTCATATTTTTTTGCCACAGCAGATAAAATGTCATAGAACGCTTTTTCTTCGTAGTCTATTCCCATGTCTTCAAAAGAATTTTTCTCTTTTTTAAGCTCATGGATAAGATCAGCGAGCTGATTCGCAACATCATCAAGGACTTCATTTGCAAAAGCCTCGTCCTTCCGCCTATTATTATATGTATCTACGACCTGCTTCATTCGCTCTGCGAACTCTATGCTCTTAATCTTATTTACTCTCTGGAACTCTTCTATTGCATAGGTCAGTAGTCTCTGTAATGCCTTAATCTTTGTATTAGGCAGATTGATTTTCTCAATTCGAGCCATATACTCATCACTGAAAATGTCAAAGTCAATGTGCTTTCCGGTCTCAAAGAGCTCTTCTATACCATCAGACTGTATAGCACCTTCAAGAAGTTTTCTGACCTTCATGTTCATCTGCTCAGTATCTGGAGCTTCACCCTTGGTCAGTTTGTAAAGAACAGATCTTACTGCCTGATAAAAATGGATTTTCTCTATATCTTCATCAGTAAAGGTTTCACTTGCGCTACACAGATTAAAGGCTTTCTTCATCTTCCTAACGGCTGCCATGAAGCGTAACTCTAACTCTTCTGTTTGCTGAACATACTCTACAGCTCTGTTTAAACAATTAAGTTGCTGCAACGGATTTCCATTAAAGAAATCATCTGAATTAAAATTACAGAACATACTATCAAGCACATCAATTTCATCCAGAACAATGGTTACGGCCTGTTCTATATTATCGAACTCCTGCTTTTCAAAGTTTGTATACTTACGAAGAGCAAGATTCATATTCTTTTTTATACCAATGTAGTCAACAATAAGGCCTCTATCTTTGCCCTCATATACACGATTTACTCTTGAAATTGTCTGGATAAGTGTATGCTGCTGAATAGGCTTATCAATGTAAATAGTATCAAGACATGGAACATCAAAGCCTGTAAGCCACATATCTACGACAATTGCAATTTTGAAGTTAGACTTTACATTTTTGAACTGTCTATCCAGTTCTTTTCTGTCTTCTTTTGTGCCAAGCATATCGTAAAGCTCTTTTTCATCATCTTTGTTTCTTGTCATTACAAGCTTTACTTTTTCAATAGGTTTGAGTTCCTCTTCGTCCTTCTCAGAAAGCTCAACTCCTTCAGGAGCCTTTCTCTTTTCTTTCCACTCTGGACGAAGTTCCATAAGATTCAAATAAAAGGCATAGGCAATAAACCTGTTTGCGCAAACAAACATGGCTTTTCCGGCTACGGTAGAACCTTCCTCAACTCTCTTTTCATAATGTGCTACAAAGTCCTTAGCTACTGCCTTAAGTCTGTCAGGATCACCAATAATAACGTCAAGATGTGCTACTGCTTTTTGGCTTTCCTCAATTTGTTCTTCCGATGTTCCCTGTGTTGCACATTTATCATAGTATTCTTCGATTTCACGGAGCTTATCATCCCTAAGCGTAACCTTTGCTGCACGACCATCGTAAACAAGATTGACTGTTATCTCATCCTTAACAGCCTCTGTCATTGTATATGGATGACCAACTATATCACCAAATACCTCAAGAGTCGCATCAATAGGTGTTCCAGTGAATCCCACATATGTGGCATTTGGTAAAGAATCATGTAAGTACTTGGCAAATCCGTACGTGCGATTAACACCTTCATCAGTGATCCTTACCTTCATATCAAGATTTACCTGCGATCTGTGTGCCTCATCAGAGATGCAAATTACGTTATATCTATCCGTGAGAAGTTGCGTATCTTCTGTGAATTTCTGGATGGTCGTGAGATAAACTCCTCCACTTGGCTTTCCTTGCAACTCATTTCTTAATTCATCCCTGGAATCTATACTGATAACATTATTGTCCCCAATATATTCCTTTGATGAAACAAATTGCTTAGAAAGCTGGTCATCCAAGTCAGTTCTATCTGTTATCAAAAGTATTGTAGGATTCTTGAAATAACCGCTCTTCATAAGCATTCTTGTTAAAAAGAGCATAGTGTAGCTCTTTCCACAACCCGTGGTTCCAAAATAAGTTCCGCCCTTACCATCTCCCTCGGGTTTCATGTGTTTCTTTATATTTTCATACAGATTATTTGCAGCAAAAAACTGTGGATATCTACATACAACCTTCACTTCTTTGTTTGATGTATCCGGGAAATAAATGAAATTTTTAATAACAGAAAGAAGCCTGCTTTTCTCAAGCAGACCGTCTACCATGGTAAACAATGAATTGATTCCGTCCATTTCAGGATCGTTATCATTAACTTTGCGCCATGCATAGAAAAATTCATATGGAGTAAATAAAGAGCCATACTTACTATTTGCACCATCACAAATAACTACAAAGGCATTGTATCTAAAGATTTCAGGAATATCCCTCTTATAACGCACTGTAAGCTGAGTATACGCATCCATGATAGTTGTATTTTCCTGAATGGCAGTCTTGAATTCAAGCACAACTAATGGCAAACCATTTACGTATATGATTCCATCAGGGATACGAATCTGGTAATTATATCCTTCTATCTCAAGCTGATTAACAATTTTGAAGTTATTCTTTTCAGGTTTATCATAGTTAAGCAGTTTTATATAAATATCCTTTTTTGTAGGATCTTCCCTATTAAAAACAAAACCATCCATTATCATTGACATGATGATCTTATTCGCTTCGTACAATGAGCCCCCGGCTGTTCTCAGAGAAAGAATTATACTATCAATCTCACTTTCAGTGATCTCAGCATTGGCATAACGAGTACGTAGATAATCCCTTAAATCATCTAACAGCAATACCTCTGTTTTCTTTCGTATAAGCTCATTCCCTGTCTGATGAATATACCCCTTGTCTTCCAAGAGCTTCATTATAGACATTTCCAATGCATGTTCATTGAAATTTGCCATGTAATTTCCCTCCTACTCAATGCATGCTTCCAGTACTTCTTTGCAATCAGCAAACACATACTTATATCTACCAGCATTTCCTTTAAGAAAAGTTTTATTAAAATCAATTACTGATTCCATATCGACTTCAACGACCCTATTACTTCTTTTTCTCAAATCTTCATAATTCCCCCACAGTACTGCCACTTTAGGGGATATCGGAAAATATGCCGTCTGTATATTTGCAGCATCAATTTCAGAATCCCTTCCAAATGAAACAGGAAAATCTGCAGTGATAAATCCTCCACCTTTGGAATAGAAAAACTCTAAAGCAACATCTTCCAGGTCGTGACACACACAATTAATATATGACTCTGGTAATTCATCCATTAGCACCACCTTTTTGTATGACATTTGTGCCAATGCATCAAAGTCACTAATTCCTAATGCTTTCGTCACTTCTCTAAGAGCTTCTATTTCTGAATTACCTTCAAGGTCATCCAATGAACCATCTACACCAAGTTTTTTCATGGTATAGGGATTCCTTAATAACATATTAGCGAAGAACCTACGTAATAGTTTCTTTTCTTCCATGTATAGCACAAGCGCATTCTTATTTTTATCATTTGTGCATATATCAAGAATTAACTTCTGCAAGTTAGCAAAATCAGCCTCACACCTCGAAAAATACTTCTCTATCTGATTATGCAAAACATATTTCCCCAGTTCAGGACTTTCCTTCTCCCAAGCTGTCTCATATAAATTATCTTCATAACATATGTCCTTTGGCCTGGTGACTATAAAAGTTTTCTTTTTTGCATTCCACACATGTATGAAGTTATCTTTTCCAACAAAATACTCCAAATATAATCGTGGAACATAATGTTGCTTTACTGTTATATTTTTCATGTTCCACACTCCTATAAATGATAATTTAGCAGAGCAATGCTCTGTCGATTATATACAAATGCTTCAGGACTACACAGTTGAAAGCGAAAGCCTTCCTATTGGCTGGAGCAAACAAAACATCGGCGCATACTGCGATATAAAATCAGGTTATGCTTTCAAAAGTGACTGGTGGACTACAGAAGGATATAAAGTAATCAAAATCGCTAATATTGCTGACAATACTATTGATTTAGATAGCTGTGATTGTGTTCTCCCGAACCACGTAGAGAAAGCAACAAACTTTATAGTAAAAAGCGGCGATATTCTTATCGCTATGACTGGTGCAACCACCGGAAAAATCGGTATGGTTCCTTACTGTTCAGATTCGGTTGTTGTAAATCAGCGTGTAGGAAGGTTTTTTCTTGGTGACAATCCTATAGAAAAAGCTCCGTTCCTTTATTCCACACTTCTATATAGCAGAGTAGTTCCACATCTTCAGCCAGATGGAACTGCCGGAAGTGCACAGGATAATCTGAGTGCTGATAATATTAAGGATATCGCCATCATTCTTCCAGAACAGTCCATTATCGATCAGTATAACAAACAGCATATCCCGCATATACGAACTATGATGAGTAATTGGGCTGAAATACGGGTGCTAAAAAAGTTGGCGGAAACGATACTGCAAACTATATCAAGCCGCTAAATTATCATTTATTTTCTTTTTTAGCTCTATTCTCTCCTCTATAATTTTATATGCTTTGACTATCTCTAATTGTTCTTCCATTGGTGGGACTGGCACTTCCATCCTACATATATCATCCCAGGTTATTCCTCCACGAACGGAGCCGTCCGTCCTGAGCCAACACTGTCTATCAAACTCTGGCCTTCTGAACCACATCATCAAATACTCTGCATTCAGCTTACCTGTATCAACTAGTGTAACGTCTCATTCATTTTTGAAATAATGAGATTCATGCAAGTGCCTGACCTGTACTGGTCAGGCACACGATTAAATATCATTGTGATTTTG
>Ga0256404_1013687_pt1 | contig 10195 bp, 8 predicted proteins | sample RumenRJG_01DNA_FD_185990 | JGI IMG/M metagenome (GOLD analysis project Ga0256404, IMG submission 185990) | Bovine rumen microbial communities from Lethbridge, Alberta, Canada - RJG_01 | ecosystem: Host-associated > Mammals > Digestive system > Stomach > Rumen | place: Canada: Alberta | collected...
AACCTCGATCATGGGATTCTGAAGAATAACAACACGGCAGGTCGGATCCGTAAGATATGCTCTCGAACCCTGGAAATTCAGCTTATCATCATCCGTGATCAGGATATCCAGATGCTGCTGCATCGTATAGACCTCATCATATTCCAGATAATGCAGCTTATAATGTGTTGCCAGCTTGATAATATTCTTCTTCAGCTGCTCATTTTTGACCACTGCAGAAATGTAAGGCGAATCCGTAGATTCCCGGTGCACGCCCGGGTGGGAATCCATGATCTTCTGCTCCAGTGTGAAGCTGATCTCTGTTCCCTTACCATATTCACTCTTCACATCCATCCCGCCGCCCATGAGTTCCACCAGGCGTTTTGCAATGGAGAGTTCGAGTCCATTTCCCTCATTGTACTGAGTGCCGGCGGCCCCTGCATGTGCAAAGGGGGTAAAGAGTTTCTCCAGATCCTTCTGACGGAAGCCGAGGCCGGTATCCTTAACAGAATAACGAATGGAAATATTATCCAGGTCGATATTCTTGATCTGCATGCTCATCTGAATGGAACCATGCATGGTGAATCGAACTGCTGAATTGAGAATACTGATCAGGATCTGACGGATTCTCTCCGCATCACCATAGAGAATCTTAGGCAGATCGGGGTCTGCATCGAGAACGAATTCCACTCTCTTACCACCGATTCTTGAAAGCGTTGCTCCGGAGAGAGACTTCAGGAATTCCTGTGGCTTGTATTCCGAAGGATGAATCTCAATGGTATCTGCCTCGATCTCCGAGTAATCCGCGATATCGTTCATCATGGTAATCAGCGCATGATTGGAGGTACGAATATTCTGGATGTACTCCTTGCGCTTACTCTCAGGCAGATCCTCTCTGGTCAGCATCTCCGTCATTCCCATAGCCACGTTCATCGGCGTGCGAATCTCATGGGACATATTGGTCAGGAAGCGGTTCCTGGTCTCGATGGCATTCCTTGCTTCCTCTCTTGCCTTCGCAAGATCCCTCTCCATCGAATGAAGTCTGGTCACATCCTGCAGGAAGAGAGCATAGCCCTGGATCCTGCCCTGAATCTCTACCGGTGCCATGGTCTTCTCGAAGGCAAATCCACCGATTTCAACCGTGGGACCTTCTTTCTTCATCAGTTCAACCACCTTTGCGGATGGTTTCCCATGTTCACTAATGAACATGCCCGGGAAAAGATGTTCTGCACTCTCTGATGCGTAGAGCAGATGGTATTCCTCATCTGTGATAATGAGGATATCCTTTCTCTGGAACACAGCCCATTCCCTGCCGGAATGGACGATTTCATCCAGGTGTCTGTCTCTTGTGACCTTGAACTGGTGCACAGCAATCTGCATCAGACTAAGAACCATCGTTATCACATTCAGGATTAGTATGACAAGAATCGGTGTGGACATTCCCATGTGACCTCCCGAGTTTTCGCTCGTTTCTCTCTACTGTGCTACCTGTTCCGGATCCCCCTCAGTCTGTGCTGCCAGATCCGCTCCTGCCTGAGTCTCTGCCTGGTCGCCTGTATTCTCTGTAGCTGGCTGTGCAGCTGTTGTCTCTGTACCCAGTCGATTGCTTACCGCTGCCTGCGTACCCTTCTGCAGGGCCTGCATACGTCTGTCTGCTCTGGACGCAACTGCCGTATCCGGGAAGAGTTCGATCAGATGCTGATAGGTTGCGATTGCCTGATCAGTCTGTTTTAATTTCTCATAAGTCTGACCCAGTCGATAGAGAGTCTCTCCATCCCGATACTTCTCATCTACAGCGATCACTGCATTGAAGTTCTCCAACGCCTTGTCATATTCTCCATCATTATAGAAGGTGGTCGCCGTAGCGAAGTCCGTATCTAACTTCTTGGCATTCACCGCAAGAAGGATGGTGTCATATACGCTCTGGCCGGTCGATGAGAGAAGGTCCCGGTTGATGGATGCCATCTGGGCACCCGCCTGATCCAAGTCCCCTGCCGCATAAGATGCATTGGCCTGCATCAGAAGTTCATAGGATGTTACCGCATCACTCATACCGGTATACTTGGATAGTTCGTCATTCAGGGACTTCACCTGAGCCTGCAGCTGACTGATACTGTTCTGGTTGGTTGTTGCTGTTTCATTGGCATCCACCAGAGCATTTGCCGCATCGTTCCTCGCATTCTGCCTTACGGTCGGAATGATGAGGAAGAAACATACCAGAAGGCCTAAAATCAGGCCGATCAGGATGTTAAGAATCGTTGTTCCGGAGCCATCGAGAAGATCACGGAAGGAATTCGTCGGCATCGTCACTGTCTCATTTCCATCCTGGAAACTGATGACCTTGGCCTTATGCCTCTTCTTCTTGCCGTTATTCTCCTTCTCACGTTCGGAGCGGATCTCCTGCTGATAACGCAGGGTTGTCGTATCCCCGACATCGATCACAATCGCCTTCTTGAGAATCTCCCAGGCATCATCGTATTCCTTCTCCTGGATCATAATAAGGGCCAGAAGGTGATACGCCGACAGGTTCCGGCTATTCATCGCGATGATACGCTTAAGCTGGATTCTGGCCAGATCGCGATTGCCCTCTCTACAGTATGCAAGAGCCTGATTGTAACGATTGATCATATCCCGAATGCGAGCCATCTCCCCTGCTGTCTGAATCTGCTGCAGATAATGATCAGCTGCATTGTCCGTCGGCTGCAGGTTCTTAGAGATGACCCATTCCGACAGAGCCGCCACCGTTTCACCACGCTCATAGAGACATAGCCCCAGAAGATTTCTGGCATCGGTGTGATATTTATGGAAACGTAGAGCATCATTGAGACAAGTGATTGCTCCTGTCAGGTCTCGTACCTTTGCCTTCTCAAGTCCACTGTTATAATATGAATCTGCTTCCTCGATGATTCTCCGGTAAGACAGCTGGTCTGCCCCACAGGTCGGACAGCGATCCAGTCCATCCGGAAGTTCCTCACCGCAGTAAAAACAAAAATCTGCCATTAGGAATGTCTCCCGGTTTCACCCTGATTTCTGCGGGTGATTTCTTTTAATACGTCTACCATGTCCGTAAGGTTACGATTGTGGATAGCATCCTCAGCTTCTGCAACCTCCCGGGCGGGCTTATATTTCTTAAGTTCTTCTTCAAAATCAATCATAGTAATATCTCCATATACATAGCCTATTTAATTATATCTTTCGCAAAATAAAAAGACAAGACATGCAAGGTTTGCATATCTTGTCTTTGAAAAGATACCCTATCGGTTTTCCATTCTTGCTTCCGATGGAATCCCTTATGATTGCACCAGGATCTTTTACTTCATCTCCGCAAGACGCTTGGTAACGTCATCGAGCATCTGCTGATACCTGGCCATCTTCTCCTTCTCTTCGTTAACCTTAGATTCCGGAGCCTTAGCAAGGAACTTCTCATTCGAGAGCATACCCTTAGAACGCTTCATCTCACCTTCCAGTCGGGTCTTCTCCTTCTCGAGACGCTCCTTCTCCTGCTGAAGGTCTACCAGGTCAGACAGAGGCATGTAGCAGATCGCATCTGCGATAACGACAGATACTGCATCTTCTGCAACACCGCTCTTATCAGCCTGAACAAGGATCTCTCCTGCCATGGCAAGATTCTGGTAGATTGCTGCAAGATCAGAGTAGGTGCTACGTACGTCTTCATTATCACTTACGATAATGAGCGTAGCCTTACGGCTGGGTGGTACGTTCATCTTGGTGCGGGCATCACGAAGTGCGCGAACCAGTTCGATGACACGGCGAATCTCTTCTTCTGCCTTCTTATCATCCCTATCTTCATCATATACCGGCCAGGAAGAGATCATGATCGATTCTTCCTCCGGATGCAGGGAGAGGAAGATCTCCTCTGTGATGAAAGGCATATAGGGATGGAGCAGCTTAAGCGCGTCAGACAGAACGTGCTTCAGAGTCCACAGAGCTGCATTACGAGATGCAACTGCTTCTGCATTCTCAGCATCCTTGTTATAGATTCTGGGCTTTACAAGCTCGATATACCAGTCACAGAACTCATCCCAGATGAAGTCGTAGACCTTCTGTACTGCGATACCCAGTTCGAACTTATCCATAGCCTCTGTAACTTCACGGATTACGGTATTGATACGGGACAGGATCCAGTGATCAACCGTGGAGAAGGCAGATGCTTCCGGCTTCTCATCATGAAATCCATCCAGGTTCATCATGATGAAACGGGATGCATTCCATACCTTGTTTGCGAAGTTACGGCTGTTCTCAACACGCTCCCAGTAGAAACGCATATCATTACCAGGTGCATTACCGGTAATCAGGGTAAGACGCAGAGCATCTGCACCATACTTATCGATAACTTCCAGAGGATCGATACCATTTCCGAGGGACTTAGACATCTTACGACCCTGGTCATCACGAACCAGTCCGTGGAAGAGAACGGTCTTGAAGGGCGCCTTACCCATCTGCTCATATCCGGAGAAGATCATACGGATCACCCAGAAGAAGATAATGTCATATCCGGTAACGAGAACGTCGTTAGGATAGAAGTAATCCAGTTCCGGAGTCTTCTCAGGCCAGCCCAGAGTAGAGAAGGGCCAGAGTGCAGAGGAGAACCAGGTATCCAGGGTATCCGGATCCTGCGTAAAGTGATTCTTACCACACTTAGGGCATACGGTAGGTGCTTCAGCGGCTACTACCATCTCACCACAGTTGTCGCAGTAGTAAGCAGGAATTCTGTGTCCCCACCAGAGCTGACGGGAGATACACCAGTCACGAATATTATCGGTCCAGTTGAAGTAGGTCTTATCCATACGCTTGGGCAGAAGCTTGATCTCACCATTCTTAACACCCTCTACCGCCGGCTTGATCAGCTCGTCCATCTTAACGAACCACTGATCCTTAACCATAGGCTCTACGGTTGTTCCGCAGCGGTCATGGGTACCTACATTATGCGTCAGATCTTCGATCTCAACGAGAAGTCCCATCTCATCGAGTTCCTTAACGATAGCCTTACGTGCCTCATAACGATCCATACCCTCGAATTTGCCACCATTCTTATTGATGGTTGCATCATCGTTCAGAACGTTGATGATGGGAAGATCATGACGCTTACCAACCTCGAAATCGTTAGGGTCATGTGCAGGTGTAATCTTAACAACACCGGTTCCTTCTTCCATATCTGCGTGCTCATCGCCAACGATGGGGATGGGACGGTTCATGATTGGAAGCATAACCTTCTTGCCGATCAGATCCTTGTAGCGAGGATCTTCCGGATTAACTGCAACTGCAGTATCACCCAGCATGGTCTCAGGACGGGTAGTCGCGAACTCGAGGAACTTCTCGGTGCTGACACTGCCATCCTCATTTATCAGGGGATACTTAATATGCCAGAAGTGGCTGTGCTGTTCCTGGTATTCAACCTCGGCATCAGAGATAGATGTCTTACATACAGGACACCAGTTGATGATGCGGGAGCCCTTGTAGATCCAGCCCTTGTCATACATCTTAAGGAAGACATTCTTAACTGCATTCGAGCAGCCTTCGTCCATGGTGAAACGCTCTCTCTGCCAGTCTGCAGAAGATCCAATCTTCTTCAGCTGCTTGATGATGCGTCCGCCGTACTCTGCTCTCCATTCCCAGCACTTCTCGAGGAAGCCTTCACGGCCGAGTTCCGCCTTATCGATGCCCTCTTCCTTCAGTGCCTTTGTAACCTTAACTTCGGTTGCGATGGAAGCATGGTCTGTACCAGGCTGCCAGAGTACGTTATAACCTTCCATTCTCTTATAACGGGAGAGAATGTCCTGCATGGTGTTATCCAGTGCATGTCCCATATGAAGCTGTCCTGTGATATTAGGAGGAGGCATCATGATGGTGAAAGGTTTCTTCTTAGGATCTACTTCTGCATGGAAGTATCCCTTTTCTTCCCAATTCGCGTAGATGCGATCTTCAATCTGGGAAGGATCATAGGTCTTTGCAAGTTCTTTTGCCATGACAAATCCTTTCTTCTATTCGGGCCTTTGGCCCACCAACGAAACAGGTACTTTTGGCACGGGTCAATATGAATGTCCGATGTATACCGGCATTAAAAAAGTGCCCCGTGTCGGTTAGACACAGGGCACTTACAAACAAAGTCTAAGTGCGGTACCACCTGTATTTCTTACTCTTCTTATCCTTAACGCGGACGAAACGCGAATCCCTAATACCCGAGCGATTACAGCATGCTCTTCGTTTCTCAGGAATCAAGCTCGAAAGCTACCTTGGCCCTGCCGCCTTCCGGATGACTCTCAGCCGGTGATCATCCTCTCTCATGGCGCGCTACAGAGTTACTCCTCTTTCTCAACGCTGTGAATATTCTAATTTGAGGACAGATTCTTGTCAAGACGTTAAGCACTTTTCTCACCATAGGAAGTAAGAAGGACTGCTCGAAAGGAACAAGAATATTCTGCAGGGTCGGCGTAAGAATGCGGTTATAGGCAGCACAGAATAAGAATCCCGCTGACACAGCGACGACTTCATTGATAAGAAGCTGCAGCCCCATCGGAACGCCATCATAGATCCTGTCGACGATGAACTGATACCAGTACATCTGGGAGAGCATGATGAACCACGTCTTCTGTCCTATCTTCTCTAAGAGGCGGGCAGGAGGATTCTTCAGCTCCAGATCTTTCAGATAATGACTTCCAAGGAAGAAAATAGGGAAGAAGTAGAAGGCTGTCATCATGGACGTTGCCAGCCAGTACTCGAAGGTGAAGAAGCTGTAATCCGTATACCAGTTCAGATAGACATAATTCGCTCCGACCGGAATGGCCAGAAGAAGAACTGCCTGCTTCCAGCGGATACCGTTTCGCATGAACTCTTCGCCATAGAGACCCATCCAGGTGCCGAAGGCCAGGTAGAGCATATAGCGGAAGCCCAGCAGTCGATAGAGACTTCCGGACATGTCCGTTACAGTTACCATCGACTCATAGAGCAGATTCAGAACCGCTACCAGTATCACGCCCTTGCCGCGAAGGTAAGCCACCAGGCAATAGAGCAGGGGATAAAAGAGGATTACTTCCACCATGACCGGAAAGTAATAAGAACCGTACCTGGTATATCCTCCCAGGAAATAATGATAGAAGATATTCCAGATTCGTTCTGCCTTCCCGCTTCCGAGCTTGGCCGGATTCGTAATCTCAATAGTAACAATCTCTATGATATAGAGGAAGAAGAGAGGCTCCGCCATAGGACGAATCCTGTGCCAGATCTGAGGCAGGGTATAGAGGCTCCTTACGCTGTGAAATCCTTTTCTCTGATTCGACAAGGCGTAGTTCATGCCGCTGATCAGCATGAAGATGGGCACTGCCATCTGTATCAGATAAGGGAATATTGGATTTGAACGGTCGCTCCAGCTCATATGCGTCAGCACGACCATCAGAATCGCAATACCCTTCATGTAGTTGATAAAATGATTCTGTTTTTTCATAAATAAAAACGCTCCAATGCAATAATCTATCACCGGAGCGTCTGTTTGTAAAACATTTTTTAATTTTAGTTTCCCTGGCCGTCCTCTTCATCCTTAGAAGCGATCGTATTGGCAATGGCTCCAAAGATACTTGAAAGTCCACCCAGAACTGCGATTACGGCAGCAATACTAATCGCAATTACGACAATAAGAAATATGATAAGAAATCCTGCGTCTGTCATTTTTCTCTCCTATTCCTTTGAAAAAACAATTTCCATGTCCTACTATATCACAAGAGCCATGCTCCGTATAGAATCATAAGGATTCCCCGTTCTTAAGAGGCCCTTTTCCGAAAAACTCCCTTAGTAGAGAATCTTCAGCGCCACTTCCGGTGCCAGCTTTTCAAGGAGCATGAGACGGGTAATTCTCTTCACTGCCTTATTCATCCTGCCAGACGCCAGGGCGATCAGAATCCTCTTATTCTCCTTGCGGAGCGGATAGAAATGTGGAGCAAGCGCAAGATAGATCTCTTCTTTCGTCTCGCGTTCCATCAGCGCGGCAGCCTCCTCTGCATTCACGCCATGACGGAGAAGCCGAAGGCAGGCGGAGGATAAGACCCTCATATAGCGATAGGACAGGACTTCCAGGGACAGCTCATCCCTTAGCCCCCAGTCCAGCCAGAGCTGATAGAGCTCCTCGATTACACGGCGATGCAGGGGGAGATAATTCGGCAGGAACTTGCCGATGCGATTTCCATCCGTAAAATTCCTGCAATGATAGAGTTCATCCGGAATCGTAATCATACTCGGCTTGTGTTTCATAACCTCGATATCAAAGAGTGCGCCTTCAATCTGTATCTCATGAGGGAACTGAATCTTTGCCTGACGTAGGAAGTCAAGACGATAGGCCTTGTCCCAGACATGACCGATAAAACCTCCTAATTCCATCTCCCGAACCGCTTCATAGAGCATCTGGTCTTCTGTAATCTTGCGACTCGGCATAGGGTGTGGCATCTGCAGGATAACCTGCCCCTTACTTGTCAGGAATTGTTCCGAATAAGAGAAGAACACTACATCATAGTGTTCATGCCGAAGAGCTTCATTGACACGCTTCAGAAGGTCCGGCTCCATCGTATCATCTGGATCGAGAAAGAGAATATAATCGCCGGAGGCTTCCCGCAGCCCTTCATTTCTCGTAAAAGATCTTCCCATATTCTTCGCATGACGAATAAGGCGGACATCCTTATGCAGAGAGCTGTAATGTTCGCCAATCTGGTCGGTCTTATCTTGTGATCCATCATCGATAATAATCAGCTCGAAATTCCCGTAGCTCTGATGCAGCACTGCTTCAATGCCTTGTTCGAGATGATCTTCTTCATTGTATGATGGAAATATAATTGAGAAACGGATATCCGAGTCCATATAAAAACCCTCCGCTTATGGTATAAGACCATCTTACACCGAAAAGCGGGGGGCGAACAATTTGGCAAATACCACAAAATCAGCCACGATGTCTTGTTATTATTTACGAAGAGCTTCTTCTCTCTTCCTGATGCTATGCCGAATTCTCTTCAGTTCCTTCTCAGAAACCTCGCTTGTCTTAGCATGATAGGAAGGACAGGATGCGCAGCTTCCACTGCAGCCTGCGCCACAGGAACTGACACCATTCTTCTTATCCTGATAGATCTTCCGTCCTGCGAGCCACATAAGAATCGCAATGACTGCAACAATAATGATATCTAATATATTCATCTGCTTCCCTCATCCATTCTAAGATCCAGCAATCGATAGCCCATAGGTTCGAAGGCTTCTTCAAGAGTTTTTCGAAGCTCTGTGGACGGCATCTCTTCTTCCAGGGAAAATACCGCTCTTCCTTCCATGTGATCTGCTCTTAATCCCTTTGCTTCCGGGACATTCTTCCGGATCGCTTCCTTCACATGGGCTTCACACTGACCACACATCATTCCATCGATGCTTAATACAATCTGCTTCCTGTCAGTCGCTCTTCTGTTTCGCTTCTTCTCTCCTGCCCGGGGATTTCGAAAGAAACTCAGAAAAGCCCTGCCACCGAAGAGAAGTGCTATGAAAACAAGTAGTAAAACGATGATATCTGCACTCCCATTGATGGGAATATTTAAGTTCATAATAACACTTTCTTATGTAAGAAGCCCTTCATTTCCGAAGGGCCATAGTTCTTATGCTGCCTTCTTATTGGGATCTCTTCTGAAGAGCAGATAGAGAACACATACAAGAAGAATTGCTGCTACGATGGTCCATACGCTGAACGCGACCTGACCTGCAAGAAGTCCGACCAGCTGGTAAAGCATCAGAGTTACAACATAGGCAGATACATTCTGGAAGATGATGGCATACCAGAAATGCTTACGGCTGCCGATCTCCTTCGCAACGGTTGAGATTGCTGCGAGACAAGGGCTGTCAAAGATGTTGAATGCAAGGTATGCAATTGCTGCCATGCTGGTAGGGAAGAAGGCCTGGAATGCAGTCTGCATTGCGGGGTCATATTCTTCAATGGCACCAAGCTGGGTCAGCTGGGCCATGGTGGATACCAGGCCTTCCTTTGCAACAAAACCGGACAGGGTTGCTGCCACGGGACGCCAGTCACCAAAGCCAAGAGGTATAAAGATGGGAGCGATGAAACCAGCGATTGCTGCGATCAGGGAGTTCTCAGGATCAACCAGACCGAATGCGCCGCCTTCGAAGCCGAAGCTTACCAGGAACCACATTACTGCACAGCAGAGGAAGAGGATGGTTCCAG
>Ga0256404_1013688_pt1 | contig 10192 bp, 6 predicted proteins | sample RumenRJG_01DNA_FD_185990 | JGI IMG/M metagenome (GOLD analysis project Ga0256404, IMG submission 185990) | Bovine rumen microbial communities from Lethbridge, Alberta, Canada - RJG_01 | ecosystem: Host-associated > Mammals > Digestive system > Stomach > Rumen | place: Canada: Alberta | collected...
GGCAAAGTCAGACGAGCTTGAGAAAATCTTGCCATGGTCGAAGGATCTTCCGGAGAAGTGCTACAAAGAGCATCGCTGAAAAATGCGATGCTTTATTTTAGACCCCGGCGCATGATTTGACGCTTACTATTACAATGAGAATATGTCCGTAATGATGGATGTAATGCGTGTTGATGATCATGCATTCTTATCAAAAAAGGGGAAAGTTGTAAATCCAACAAATGCTGGTGAAAGCAAGTTGAGAAAAGAGTTGGATGAAAGCGGTATCTTAGAATACTTTCCTAATTGTAAGGAAGTATTCATTAATGCAAAGACTTTACTTCCTACGGAAGAAGATCATAATTATAGATTTTACAAAGAAAACTTTGCACGTGTTATTGGTGAGCATGCACGAAAGGTTGAGTTGTACAAGCGGAACCATCCAGGGTATAAAATAGTTTTCTTTGTGATGGATGAATCATCAGCATATTTTCGTATATTCGATAAGTCTATAAAGCCTGAAGAAGGAAAACGTGTTATAGGCGCGCCACACTTATTCTTTTTTGATAAGTCCTTCATAGAAGAGATTAAAAATATAAGAATTGATTACTTGATTTGGTATGCACCGTTTAAGTTGTTAAGAACTAATGATGGGATTTTTACATTGCCACAGGCAGTTATTTATAATATTCACGAAATGGATTTTGATGATATTGAGTATGATCAATCTGAGATGCGTAGTAGTGAAGTATAGGAGGAAGGTATGACAGCATTTTACACAGAAGCTGATTATGAAAACTCAATAATAGAGCTTTTTCAAGGAATGGGTTATCAGCATGTTTATGGACCAGATATCGAAAGAGACTTTACAAACCCATTATATGAAACAGAATTATTAGCAGCTCTTTCGAGGATAAATCCAGATATGCCAGCTGATGCTATTTCTGATGCACTTTTTAAATTAAAGAATTTTGAAAATGCAGAGTTGGTACAGAAGAATGCTGTATTTATGGATTATTTGCAGCATGGTATTGAAGTACGCTACTTAGTAAAGGGAGAAGAACGTTCAGGATTAGTGTATCTTGTTGATTATAATAATCCATCAAAAAATTCCTTTGTAGTTGCGAATCAATGGACTTTTGTTGAAAACAGTAATAAGCGCCCGGATGTCTTGCTGTTTATAAACGGACTTCCTTTAGTTTTGATTGAATTAAAATCCCCATCAAGAGAAGAAACAGATGCATCAGAAGCCTATACGCAAATACGAAATTACATGCATGAGATCCCTTCAATGTTTATCTATAACTGTATTTGCGTAATGAGTGATCATCTTACTTCTAAGGCAGGAACCATAACATCTGGTGAAGACAGATTTATGGAGTGGAAGACTAAGGACGGCAATTATGAGAATACACAGTATGCTCAGTTTGATACTTTCTTTGAAGGCATTTTTGAGAAGGAAAGATTCTTAGATATTATTAAGAACTTTATCTGTTTTTCAAGTGATGGAATAAAGAAGGCTAAGATTTTGGCTGGATACCACCAGTATTTTGCTGTAAATAAGGCTGTGATTTCTACTAAACATGCGACAGAGACAGATGGTAAAGGTGGTGTTTTCTGGCATACACAAGGTAGTGGTAAGTCCTTATCTATGGTTTTCTATGCTCATTTACTTCAGGATGCATTAGAGAGTCCTACAATTGTTGTTATTACTGATAGAAATGATTTGGATGATCAGCTTTTTGGACAGTTTGCAAAGTGTAAGGATTTCTTGCGTCAGGAACCGGTGCATGCTGAGAGTAGAGAACATCTTAAGTCCTTATTAGATGGCCGAAAGGCTAATGGTATTATCTTTACTACCATGCAGAAGTTTGAAGAATCTGATGAACCATTATCAGAAAGACGTAATATCGTTGTTATGGCTGATGAGGCACATCGTGGTCAGTATGGCTTAAAAGAAAAAGTAGATGCTGAGACCGGTAAGATTAAGATTGGTACTGCAAGAGTTATAAGAAATAGTTTGCCAAACGCTACTTACATCGGATTTACAGGTACACCTATTTCAATGAAGGACAGAAGCACCAGAGAAGTTTTTGGTGATTACATTGATATTTATGATATGACTCAGGCTGTGGAGGATGGAGCTACACGACCTGTTTATTATGAGAGCCGTGTAATTAAATTAAAACTGGATCCTGATACGCTGAAACTCATTGACTCAGAGTATGACATTATGGCAAATAATGCAGATCCTGAGGTTATTGAAAAAAGTAAGAAAGAACTTGGGCAGATGGAAGCAATACTTGGTAATGATGAGACTATTGCTTCTTTAGTGGATGATATCCTGGATCATTACGAGAATTATCGAGAGAATCTTTTGACAGGAAAAGCTATGATAGTAGCTTATTCTCGTGCAATTGCATTAAAGATTTACCGACGTATTTTAGAGATTCGTCCGGGTTGGGAAGAAAAAGTTGCGGTTGTTATGACAGAGAGCAACAAAGATCCAGAAGATTGGCGTGAAATAATCGGAAATAAGCGTCATAGAGATGAGCTGGCTAAACAGTTTAAAGATAATGAGAGCCCATTGAAAATCGCAATTGTTGTTGATATGTGGCTTACTGGATTTGATGTTCCATCCCTTGCAACCATGTATGTATATAAGCCTATGCAGGGATATAATTTGATGCAGGCTATTGCTCGTGTTAACAGAGTATTTGGTGATAAAGAAGGTGGACTTGTTGTAGATTATGTTGGTATTGCATCAGCGCTTAAGCAGGCAATGAATGACTATACTACAAGAGATAAAAAGAACTATGGTGATACAGATGTTGCTACGGTAGCTTATCCAAAATTCCTGGAGAAGCTATCTGTTTGTCGTGATTTATTTCATGGATATGATTATTCGAAATTTACCAATGGTACAGATTTAGAAAGATCTAAGGCGATTAGTGGTGCAGTAAACTTTATCGTTGATGTAAGTAGAGAACGAGAACGTGAAGATTTTCTTAAGGAAGCTTTATTGCTTCGTCAGGCTTTATCATTGTGTTCTTCCCTTGCACCTGAAGAATTAAGAATAGAAGCAGCTTTCTTTGAATCGGTACGTGTTCTTGTAATGCGCCTTATGAATAAAGGTGAAGGTAAGAAAATATCTTTACCAGAGATGAATGCAAGGGTTAATGCTTTGTTAGAGCAGAGTATTAAGAGTAGTGGAGTTATTAATTTATTCTCTGATGTTAATGGTGATTTTTCTTTGTTTGATCCAAAATTCTTAGAGGAAATTGGAAAAATGAAGGAGAGAAATTTGGCTGTTGAGTTATTGAAAAAACTGATATCAGAGCAGGTTATCATTTATAAGCGTACTAATGTTGTTAAATCTGAGAAATTTAGTGAAATCATTCAGCAGGCAATGAATAGGTACCTTAACGGAATGCTTACTAATGAGCAGGTAATTGAAGAATTATTAAATCTTGCTAAGCAAATTCAAATTGCTCAACAAGAAGGACAGAAGCTGGGGCTAACAGCTGATGAATTAGCGTTTTATGATGCATTAACAAAGCCACAGGCTATAAAGGATTTTTATGAGAATGAAGAACTGATAGCTATCACTAAGGAATTGGCAGATGCATTAAGAAAGAATAAGACGATAGACTGGCAGAAACGTGATTCGGCTAGAGCTAAAATGCGCATGCTGATTAAGAAACTTTTGAAAAAACATAAATATCCACCAGAGGGCATGGACGATGCAGTTCAGACAGTTATGCTTCAGTGTGAACTCTGGACTGATAACAACGACATGATGGGAGAAAGAGTATCTAATTATGCATCAAGACTAGAACAGTATGTTTCGGAGGTTACTCAGTAACAATGTGTTTAAAGTTTTTATAAGATAAAACATAGAAAATAAGAATATGGAAGAGGGTATTGTAATGACGGAACAATTCAAATGGGTGGATTTTTATGAGGAGTTTGCATCTAAGCTTCTTGAGTATAAGAACAATAGAAAAGAACTTATCGATAAGCTGGTAAATGTTTATGACAGCATCAGGATGAAGCTCCCAAAGCTTGAAGCGAATGGTAGACCAGAAGACATAGATCCTTTTACAATATTTGGATTGTTTAATAAAGGCATTACGAATGATAATCGTATTTCAATTTTAGCAGGGATGGCAAAAGAGTTTTCCATTAGCTCTGAAGTTCCACATGATTTTGATGGTATTCCGGTCCTTAATAATATGATGGCAACTTTTTATGCTTTTGAAGGTGACGAGCGTAAAAATGATAGTGACATTCAGAATTTGTGGACTGTTTTTGAGAGTGCAATCAATCTTGCAAAGCAAGATGACTCTTCGAATAGAGCAACTTTTGTAGATGCATATGATCAGGCACTTTCACAGTTTGGTGTTAAATGGAATCTTACAATGGCATTGTATTGGATTAGACCATATGCTTTTGTTAATCTTGATTCTCGAAATAGAGAGTTTATGGGAAATCCTGAAAACATCAGTGCTAATGTAGTAGCTGATGTAAAGGCTATGAAGAACGTACCTTCTGCAGTGCAATATCTTAATCTAAGAGATAAGTGTAGCGAAGCTATAAAAAGTGGAAATTATGAGTATACTTCTTTCCCCGAATTATCTTATAAAGCATGGGTTATGTCATTAGAAAATGAAGAAATGGAGAAGGAACTGAAGGGCGAGAAGTCTAATGCTGCTTTTCTACGCTGGTTTAAGCCAGTGATACAAGCATTAAGAGATTTAGGCGGCTCTGCTACACCGGCAGATACCAGGGCAAAGATAATAGAGAATGAAAAGCTTACATCTGAAGAAATCAATGCTACAAGAGGGAAAAACAACGTTAATAAGTTTGAGAACGAAGTGGCTTTTGCAAGAAGCTACCTTGTAAAGGCTGGTTATATTGATAACTCTGTATATGGAGTGTGGACACTTACTGAGATTGGGAAAACATGCGAAATGACTGAGAACTTAGCATCAGAGATTTTTAAGCAGGGTGTGACTGATAATGTTGTGAAAAGAAAGTCAAAAAATACACTCGGGGATGCTGATGTAGAAACAACACATTACTGGATGTATTCTCCCGGTGAAGGGGCATCATATTGGGATGAAGTATGCAAAGCTAAAGTTATGGCTTTAGGTTGGCATGAAATCGGAGATCTTAATGCTTTTGCTACAAAGGATGAAATCGCGCAGAAGTTAAGAGAAGAGCTTGGAGGAGAATCATCTTATAAGAATTCTGCACATGCATTATGGCAATTTGCTCATGAGATTAACGTTGGCGACGTGATTATAGTGAAGAAGGGGCGTTCTGACATAATCGGTAGAGGAATCGTAGAATCTGATTATGAATACGATGAATCATTTTCTGAGGACCATCCAAACATAAGACGAGTTAAATGGACAGATAAAGTTAATTGTCATACAGAAGATACGTTTGCTATGAAAACTCTTACGGATATTACGAATTATCCGGATTTTCTGGAAAAAGTATTATCAGTGTTTGAAGGAGAGGAAGAAGATCCAGAAGATGTTAAGGTTATAAATTATCCTAAGTATACGTTAGAAGAGTTCTTCAATCAGGTATATATTAGCGAAGAATCTTACAATGACATAGTGGGTGTGCTTGAAAATAAAAAGAACATTATTCTTCAGGGAGCGCCAGGTGTTGGTAAAACATATATTGCCAAGAGATTGGCCTATTCCATCATGGGTGAGAAAGATGTAAATCGAGTTATGATGGTTCAGTTCCATCAGAGCTATTCTTATGAAGATTTTGTTATGGGTTTTAGGCCTTCAGCGACAGGGTTCGAATTAAAAAAAGGTGCTTTTTATAATTTCTGTAAGAAAGCAGAAATTGATAGCGACAATAAGTATTTCTTCATTATAGATGAGATTAACAGAGGAAATCTTAGTAAGATTTTTGGAGAGTTATTCATGCTTATTGAGAATGATAAGCGTGGAAATAAAAATAAGCTGCAACTTCTGTATTCCGATGAGATGTTCTATGTCCCGGAGAATGTATATATTATCGGAATGATGAACACTGCAGATAGAAGCTTGGCAATGATGGATTACGCGCTTCGAAGAAGATTTGCTTTTTTCAATATTGCACCGGGATTTGATTCTGAAGGCTTTAGAGCGTATAAGACTGATCTTGATAATAGCAAGTTTGATTCGCTCATTGCTTGTGTACAGGAACTAAATAAGAAGATAGCTTCAGATGAATCATTGGGAGATGGTTTCTGCATAGGACACAGCTATTTCTGTAATCTTGAAAAAGAAGATATTACTGACGCTAAGCTGCATGCAATTGTAGACTATGAATTAATACCAATGCTCAAAGAGTACTGGTTTGATGAACCGCTAAAAGTAACAGAGTGGAGCGATAACCTAAGGAGAGCAATCAAGTGATAAAGATTCAAAACATTTATTACATGCTTGCGTATGCTTATCAGGTTTTAAATGAGCAAGGGTATAAAAGTATCGCTACGGAAGAATTTGAAAATACTGCAGATTTGTGCTCGGCGATTCTGGCCAAAGGATTAAGTACGCAGATTAAGCGTGGATTAGGAAAAGAGTATATACAGACATCAGAGGCTTTATCGTCACTGCGAGGAAAGATTGATATTTCGGATTCTATCAAAAGTCAGACATTGATGAGACGGCAGATGATTTGTACTTATGATGAGTTTTCAATTAACTCGTATATGAATCAGATTATAAAGACAACGGTTCTTTTGCTTTTAAAATCGGATATAAGTCCTAAAAGGAAAAAAGAACTTAAGAAACTTCTGGTCTATATGAGCGAAGTGGATGTACTGGATATTTATTTGATTAACTGGAATCTGCAGTATAACAAGAATAATCAGACGTATAGGATGTTGATTTCAGTTTGTTATCTAGTAATAAAAGGCTTGCTTCAGACACAATCTGATGGTTCGACAAAGCTCATGGACTTCCTTGATGAGCAGCGCATGTGTAGATTATATGAGAAATTCATATTGGAATACTACAGGAAAGAACATCCTGAGATTAAAGCAGCTGCATCACAGATACCATGGCAGCTTGATGATGATTTTAATGAGATGCTTCCGATAATGCAGACTGATATTATGCTTTCTTCTGCTGGTAAGACTTTAATAATAGATGCAAAGTATTATGAACAATCTTTGCAACAGCAATATGATAGTTACTCGGTTCATTCTGGTAATCTTTATCAAATTTTTACATATGTAAAAAACAAGGAAGTCGAGCTTAAGGATCAGGAGCATGAAAGTGTTTCTGGAATGTTGCTTTATGCCAAGACAGATGAAACAGTTTATCCGGATCATGAATATAAGATGAGTGGTAATACCATAGCGGTAAGGACACTTGATTTGGATAAAGATTTTACGGAGATAAAGAAGCAGCTGGATGGGATAGCTGAGAAGTTTCTATATGAAAAAACATATACAGTCCAAAATGATTACTAAATTGACTAAAGAATGCGAGGCTTGAAATGAAACCAGGACAAATAGTAAAAGAAAAATGGAAAATTATTGAGGAAAAGGACGGTGGAGGTCAGGGCTCAGTATTTGTAGCTAGCTGCGCTGACTATCCTCAACAGAAATTTGCATTGAAATTTCTGAAGCAGCAGAAATCACTAGATAGAAGAGTTCGTATGAATAGAGAGGTTAGTAATGTTGTAACCCTATCAAATGAGCATCTGATGAAAATAATTGATTCTAATGTGGCTGATTATGAAAATATTAGTGAAAAATTGTTTTATGTTTCGGATTACATAGATGGTGAAACTTTAGAATCATATGTAAATCGTGAAACTGTTGGATTTGATGAGGCTTTAGATTTTTTTAAAACTTTTTTGGATGTAATGGAATATTGCCATTCGGAAAAGATTTTGCATAGAGATATTAAACCAGATAATATTTTACTCCGTAACAATTCTCTTTCTGATTTTGTAATAATTGATTTTGGCTTGTCATTTAACCTTGATGAAGATGAGACGGTTACGGAGACTAATCAACAGTTAGGTAATAGATTTATTATACTTCCGGAATTGGTTAGTGGAGATAAGAATGAAAAACACTGTGTAGAATCCGATATTACACAGGCATGTGCAATACTACTGTATGTTTTGACTGGTGTAATTCCTAATGCGTTGTTTGATGGGAATGGGAAAAAACCACATCAAAGACCGAAGGCAGCTGAACTATTGACACAGAAAATTATTGATCCGTTAGTAAGAAAAAATATGGATTCAATATTTAATAAAGCATTCCAAAATAATATTAGCGATAGATATCATTCTGAAAGTGAATTGATAGCTGATCTGGATGCTTTAAAGATTAATAAAGTAAATAGGTTAGGAGAAAATATTATGACAGGAGAAATTGTAACCGTTGATATGGCGTTACCTAAGACATATAAATATTCTGAGCTGATGAGACAGCTTAATCCTAGCACTGAATTATGTAATCCTGCAGGTTTAAACCTACCATTGGTAACTAATGTATCAGAATTGGTTCAGTTCGGAGTTGCCCTACCGGAGCCTGTTAGAAATAAAGTGGCTAAGTATTATCAGATTGGAGATTTTGTTACAGCGGCAAATGCTGTATGGGATAGAGCTATTAATTTATTGAGAAAGCGAATACTGTCGTTAGGTGAAGAATTTGTTGCTGATATGGTTGAATCTGATGATTTAGATTATGTACGAAATTTACCTGCATATCGTGTGATTGATTTAGCTCATGATCTTGGGTTTATTGATAAATCTGGTAGAAGGAAATTGCAATCCGCAAATGAGCAATATAATTTCTTCAACAATACAGATGCTGAGGATTATGAGGAAATGCCTCAGGATGAAGCAAACATTATAATAAAGAATTGTATCAGCTATATTTTGTGTACTACAGATGATTCTTTTGGACTTCAATTTAATGATTTTAGAGAAAAATTGAAAACGGGTGCAATTACTGAATTATATGATGATGATAAGGCAATGTTTGCAACGTGTCCTTACTTTTATTTAAAAACAACTGTTAGATCGTTGTTAAAACTATTTAGAGATACGGATGGTATAGAGTTTGATAATGTTACCAGAAATATGAATGCCGTTTTTCCTGTTATTTGGGATAGATTAAAAATTGAAGAGCGGAGAGCTTTAGCTGACGCATATACAGATTACAGTGAATCTGATGATGCTCGCGAAAAAATTATCAAAGGTGTAATGCTTCAAGTTCGTGGGTTTGATTATGTTAAAGAAAACGTTAGATCAAGGATGTATATTCAAACAGCAAAGAAACTGATAGATATCCATTTCGGTATGCAGAATTTTTATAATGAGCCACGTGCGATAAAGGACTTGGAAGACCTCGGAACTGTTATTCCTAAGCTTGCTTTAAAAGAATGTGTTACAGCTATTTTATATGTAAAACTTGGAAATCAATATGGAACAAGTTGGAGAGCGGAAGAAGTTGCTGATAGGATGCTTTCAAATTTGACTGAGGAAGATTGGATAACATATCTTGAAAACTATATGATTGAAGAGGAGCACCTTTTAGATGGCATCGATCAATCAAGGAAGATGAGAAATAAGTGGAAAGAAGTTATCAAAACTTATAATTTAAAAAAGCTTAACATTATTGCGCCTAAGGCAAAAAGCTTGATTATTGTGTGACTTTAAATTGGTATTATCTTTAGGGAGGATTGATTGGAAGACAATAAGTTCAAACCACAACCAAAACTATATATTAAAGTAGGCAAAACTGAATATGGTGCGACGGCATTCTTGTCTGTAAGAGATATGGAATATATTGCGGACGTAGATTTTAATCAAAGCGGTATTGATTGCAAAGAGATTACATTATCTATACTTGTGTCGCATTTGATTGATTACCCAGAACAGACAATAAATAAAGAATTAATTTTTGATTCAGAAATAGTGCGTTTTATCGAAGCATATATCGATAGCTCCGATGAATTAAAATCAATATATATAGAAAATAGAACTGAGGATATATTTGAACAATATGTAAACTCACTTAGAATACGAACAGAAGATTTGACGAAACGTAAGCCCTCAATCATGAGTACCTGTTAATCATATCACATCCATGAGATAATCGCCCCAAATCTTTTATTTTCGGAGGTAATCTCATGAACACATCCAAACTTGCCCACCAGGCCAGGCTCAAGAC
>Ga0256404_1013689_pt1 | contig 10191 bp, 7 predicted proteins | sample RumenRJG_01DNA_FD_185990 | JGI IMG/M metagenome (GOLD analysis project Ga0256404, IMG submission 185990) | Bovine rumen microbial communities from Lethbridge, Alberta, Canada - RJG_01 | ecosystem: Host-associated > Mammals > Digestive system > Stomach > Rumen | place: Canada: Alberta | collected...
TGAGATGATTAAGATTGTCATTGAGGAAGTTGATATGACAGATGGTGTTGTTAACGTTCTTAACACCTATGATTTGATACTTGGCGACATGACATATTCATATAACAGTCCTCCTCCGCTTTCAAACTATCAGGAAGACGTAACGATTACTTATCATGATATTGAATTGGAAACATCCTTAATAAATGAAAAGAAGAATGGACATGGTCAAGTTCAGATTACTAAAAAGGACGCCAGTGATGGAGCAGAACTAACTCATGATGACTTTAACTTCCAGTATCGTAAAGTGACTAAGTCCGGAAGCAACTATAATCCAATTGATGGGGAGAATTGGGTTGCATTTACTCAATCTGGCGCAGTCCATACATCTGATATCTTGGATTCAGATAGTTACTACGAGATTCAAGAATCTGGAACCGAGAATGGATATACAGGTCTCGGCGCAAGCGTATATATCTATGTGGACATTTTAGGAAATGTTAGAATTGATTCCAAGAATGGCATGGATGATTTCATCAAAGACGAAGCTACTACTAATCTTACTGTCGAAGGTGATGAATCCATTGTTGGTAAGGTTTTGACATTCACAGTATACAACAAGCCTGAAACAGGATTGGATATTGTTAAGGTCAGCAATAAGAAGGATGCGGATGGTAATCCTATTGCTGTTACCGGTGGAACAACATTCCAGATTAAAAACTTTAATTTTGGAAAGACCGGCAATTCCATGGCGAGCCCTGTAACAATAACTTTGAATGATAGTAATAGTTTCAGAATAACTGATATTATTGAAGCGTTCAAAGGCACCGGACCTAACGGAAGCAATTTAACGGAGAGTCAGATTGTTAATTCCAAGTTCTACATCCAGGAGACACAGACTCATGAGAATGGACGTTATAATGGCTTGCAGCATGTGATTCCGTTCACCATTACTAAGAACACACATGGAGCATATGTATTTACACCGCTTACCAAAGCTGAGGTAGAAGCACATAATAATGCCAAAGATTCATCAGGCACCTCCTTCTATGAAGCAGGAAAGGTTAGAAGTGTAATCAACTTCAACGATAGCGATAAAGCAGTTTATGTAGAATGGGCCGATGCAAGCGGCACCAAGATTAAGGACGTTGATATTGATTCGGGTAAGGGTTCCATTAAGTATACTGTTACTAACGAGATGAAGCCCATCCAGATTAAGGTTGCCAAGCTCGACGAGAACGGCGATCCGCTTCCAGGAGCTACATTCAAATTAAGAACAGCTGAAGGAGCAGGAGCCGATCCGTTGCTTCAGACTCCGAATACTCCGGATGATGGTATTTACACCTTTGTTAATGCAGAATCAGGAAGCAAGTCTAACTTCCTCAAGCCTGGCAATGCGTACTATGTATGGGAGGACGTTGCTCCGAATGGATATGCTCCCCTTAGCGTTGGTGCTTTCATCGAGATAGATGAGCACGGTGTTGTAAGCTTGGTAAGCGATGCAGAAACTATTGCAGCCAATAGTACAGGTAATAATAAGAGATACAATCTCACTAATGGTGCAACAGCTACAGCACTTGCTGCAGCAATTATCAGTGGAGACATCTCGATTTCAAATACTGTAGATGATGACGGAGTTGTTACAATTAATATCAAGAATTATCCGAAGACATCTATAAGTGTGAAGAAGACCTATGATGATTCTGTACCACAAGCATATCAGAAGTCTGTAAAAGTCGCTCTATTTGCCGATGGCTTTAATAAGGGTGAAGCTTTTGAGAAGACTATTGAACCAAATAAGGTTTACACTTGGACAGATCTTCCAAAGTATAGAACTACTTCTGAAGGGCTTGTACAGATTCAATACACTGTAAAGGAATTGTTTGAGAGTTCCAATAATGTATTTAAAGTATCCTACGATTACGAACCTGAAGTTGTAACACCTCAGCAATGTGATACTACTAGGACAATTATTGGTTGGTCAGATATTGGTGCTGCTAATATCAATGGTAGAGATTTCAGAATTGTAATCGGTAATAATGCGTTATACTTGAACTCTAGCAAGGGACTAGCCTATACAAGTGCAACTGATTCATCCAAGTATAATCAGATGCTATGGAGTGCAAAGTACTTCAATGCTGGTACATATGGTACATACGAAATGGGACTACACCAGGTTATTGATGGAACGAGCTATGTTATAGCATATAGTAATCAAGACGCAAGCAGGCTAGTGTCCAGTACCGGAAGATATAATCAGCTTGAGTATAATTCTAGGACTAAACTCATAAGATATTGGTATAACGGTTACTATTACTACCTTGATGGCGATTTAACCGCAACTACATCCTCCTCATACGCGAAACAGGCTACTTTCCAAGTACCAATATATGAGGACAATACAACATGTACGCCAGGTCAAGTTACACCAGCTTTGTGGACTATAACAAACTACTATGACACAGTGGACCTTGATTTTGAAAAGAAGTGGCAAGGAGATGAAGGCTATACAAGACCGACTTCAATCCAAGTACAGTTGCTACAAAACGATAAACCATATGGGGATCCAGTGACTGTGTCCAGTCCGGATTGGAAGTACTCCTGGAAGGAACTCCCGAAGTATGCTGACGGAGACGTAGCAGAATACACTGTAGAAGAATTATTGGATGATGATCATTATTCTTCATCTGCTGTCTTTGGTCAGGGTACGGGAGAAAAAGTAATTACCGGATGGAGAGCGGTTACGTACGATCAGCTTAGGGATGCAAGCAATCAGCCGTTTAGAATTGTGGCACAGGGACAAGCTTACTATCTTGATGCTAATAATCAGCTTAAGACAACCAGTAGGTATAGCTCTGCATACTACGACAGAATGTTGTGGAAGACAACAAAATATGAAACGGGCACATATGGCAATGGAGCTAAATATGTAGATATGGGCTTCCAGAGTGCTTACAACTCAAGCTATTATATAGCACATGATAATTCTTCATGGAAGTTGAAAGCAAGCACGAATCCTTCCTCATACAGATATGATGTGGGTTACAACCAGCTTATGTATGAATGGTATAGTTCATGGTATGCGTTCAGTGGATACATTGACCAATACTGTAATGGATATATCACATTCGAAGTACCGGAATACAGTACTGAGAATGCTAACGACATGATTACCATGACGAATAAGTATGAGGAGCATGAGGGTCTCAAGCTTGTGAAGGTTGACGAGAGTGGTAATAGTGATAAGTGGTCTAAACAGGCTGAGTTCACGCTCTACCATATGAAGAGCGAACTTGCTCCTGTAACTCTAACACTTGAGAACGGAGAATATCTCCTTAAAGATGCTAGTGGCTTAGTTCCTAATAGTGGTACCAGTTACTTCTTCATAGTAGAAACCGAGACGCCGCATAAAGATAACAATGAGTATGCTAAGCTTGGAACTGCTATACCAATTAAGGTTGGAGCTAATAGAGTTGTTAGTCTTGCAACATATGATGACTTGAAGAACAACAATTACTTCAAGGGCGCATATGATGTTAACACAAAGACTCTTGCAGCAGCAACAAGTGGCGATAAGACAAGACCTGCAATCAAGGTTGACTGGGCTCTCATTGGAGATGGCGAGGATATTAGCTGGTTACAAGATCAGAATAGACTTGAAATTACCGCTAAGAATACACCAATCAATAATGATCTTGAACTCATTAAGATTGACAATTCAACGCCAGCAGGAGAGGTTGATGGCGCTGCGTTCTCAATTAAGAATGAGTCAACTGGATCATATGTATCACCTGCGGAAGGCGGTTGGTGGACGACTTCTGATGGTAAGTGGAAGGTAAGCAACCTAGCACCCGGAACATACACAATTAAGGAAGAAAGCGCACCAAAAAACTACGTCAAATCCAATGCAACAGTGACTGTAGTAGTTGATGAGTATACCGGAGAGATTACAGTTACGCCAAGCGATACCAATGTAGTAGTTGATGTGAGAGACGGAACTACAAGCGTAAGCTTCAAGTTCATAAACCAAATATCCTCATATGAGCTACCTGAAGCCGGTGGCATAGGAACAACTATCCTGTACATTGCAGGCGCAATCCTCGTGATTGGTGCGGGAGTACTCCTGATAGTAAGAAAGAAAATGAATAAATAGCAAAAAAGTTGTAATTGATTAGCCGGGCACGTGGTCTGTGCCCGGCGAGAAACCTAATGCTTATGTGACCTTTGCCGGATTGGAGGGCAAAATGATTAAGAAAGTGAAAAAGTTGAGACGTGTGATTCCCATCTTAGTGGCTATGCTAACGCTTATGTCCATCATGGCGCCTATGGCTCTTGCCTACGAAGCTATCGATATGGATAAGCCGGTTACGCTTGCAGTTGAGTTCACGTCGGGAACCAAGGTTTCCGGAATGGAGTTCCGTGCGTACAAGATTGCCACTGTAGACGAGAACGCCAAGTTTGAGTTCACGGAAAACGTCGCAGCATACGGAGTTGCAATGCCGAACGATCAAGGAGGCTACAGAGCCCTCGCGGAGACGCTGTCGGGATACTTTGCAAGAGACAAAGTTACACCTGATTACAGAGGCACAACTGATGAAAAGGGAGTATGCAATTTTGGGCAGGTTGAAAAAGGGCTTTACCTAATCCTTGCGGACAGATACAAGTTCGAAGGCGACAAAATGACCTATATCGTTTCACCGAGCCTCGTTGCAGTTCCCAATTTGGACGAAAAAGACGCATGGAATTATGACGTCGTTGTTTCGCCAAAATACACATCAATTCCTCCGCTTCCGGATACACCGGGCGAGACGGTTGACATAAACGTCATCAAAGTTTGGACAGGAGAAGCGAACAAAGAAAAGCGTCCGACATTCATCTATGCCGAGCTGATCTGCGATGGGCAAGTAATAGACACAGTTACGTTGAACGCCGGAAACAACTGGAGACATACATGGAAAGAATTAGACGCAACCAAGACATATAACGTAACAGAAAAAGAAGTGCCAACCGGTTACACGGTAACAATAACTCGTGACGGAAACACATATACAATGAACAACTATAGCGGCGATGTTCCACCAAAGACACCGCCATCAACACCGAGACTTCCTAACACAGGACAGCTTTGGTGGCCGGTACCGATTCTCGCAGGAGTCGGCCTGGCATTCATAATAGCAGGAAAACTTAGAAAGCGCGCCGCCTAAAATAAAAATTAAGACCGACGAGTCAACATAGACTCGTCGGTTTTTATATGCTTTCCTTATTGCAACTATTTAAGTGAATATGTTATAATTACTTTGTAAATATAAAGGAGAAGACATGAAGAAAGAGTATGATTTTTCGGATGCGGTAAAAAATCCATATACAAAGGAAATAAAAAAGCAAGTAACTATTAAAATTGCGCCATATATAATCGATTACTTCAAAGAAGAATCCGATGCCACCGGAATTCCATATCAAACATTAATTAATTTATACCTCGCGGATTGCGTTAAGGAAAGAAAACGCCTGAATATGGAGTGGAAGAGGGCCTAAAATACCCATAAAAACGTGCCTGAAAAAGTCCAAAAATCCGCCCCCAGAAACCTAAAAAAACGTCGTTAAAATAGTAACAGAAAAATCACATCAAAATAGGGTCAAAAGTATCGTTACCAAATCGCTACTAACAAGCAAAATCAACACCTGTAGCGATTTTAATTTTTCAAAAAATAGTACTTTTGGATGATGTACAAAACATCATTTTGTATAGAATATTATTAGAGAATTAGGTGCGGTTCGGAAAAGCCGTACCGCACAAAAAATCCGCTGCGGCGGAAGGGACGGCCCGTCCTGAACAGGGCGGGTATAAATCTTTCGCAATAACGCGGAGATAATCCTAATGTAAGAGAGAAAGGAATTGACAAGATGAAGAAGAAATTACTCGCAGTAATGCTGGTAGTAGTAATGGTACTCGGAAGCTTCAGCACAGTATTTGCTGCTGACGACAATACCATTACAATCAAGGGTGGTAAAGCTGGCCACACATACACCATTTACCAGATCCTAGTTGGTGATGTTAACAAGGATAATGCTAGACAGCTGGACAACATCCAGTGGGGTAATGGCGTAACAAAAGCATTCCAGGATACAAAGGCTACTGCTGCTGCTTACGCAAAGGACATCGCAGACAAGGATGATGCTCGTGCTACTGCTCAGGAGCTTATCGCTGCAGGCGCACTCACAAACGGAGAGGCTGTTACACTGTCAGCTGATGGAGACATCGTATTTGATGGACTTGCAGATGGTTACTATGTAATCGTAGATACAAACAATAATGCTAATCCTAAAGAAGGTGACTTCTCATCCGCACTTATAGCACAGGTTGTAGGCGGAGAAGAGCAGCCGGTTCAGATCAAGGGTTCCGCGACAACATCTGAAAAGAAGGTCCTTGACAATGCTGATAAGGAAGTAGTAATGGATGTTTCCAACCTTCAGGGAGTAGCTACTGGATGGCAAGATTCCGCAGACCATGACTTTGGTGATGCTGTTCCGTTCATGCTTACAGCTAAATTGGCAGACAACGTTCAGGCATATGCTAAGTACCACGTTATATTTGAAGATACTCAGGCTGACGGTCTTGAGGCTCCAACATCATGGGATATAAGCGTTCTCGGATTGACATTCAATCTTACAAACGAAAAGAAGACAGAGACAAAGTCAACAGCAAACACAAAGGTTACTGTTACTAAGTCAGAAGCAGAAGGTAAGACATTTGTAATCAGAGTAGATCTCGAGCAGGTAGCTCCTGTTGTTGATGACAAGGGCGTTATAACATCTAACCTTAAGGAAGGCAACAACGCAGTTGTAAAGGTTACTTATACATCCGTGCTTAAGACAACAGCAAATATCGGTGTTGCTGGAAATGAGAACATCCTTTCTTGCAAATATTCCAACAATCCTGAAGACAGAACAGGTGGAGAAGAAGGTAAGACAACGGACGATAAGGTAAAAGTATTCACATTTAAGGTAGAGGCTGATAAGGTTGACGAGTCTGGCGCAGCACTTAAGGGAGCAGTGTTCAAACTCTACAAAGAAGTTCACAAGGATACAGCTGGAGCTTCCACAGGCGCAGTAATCAAGGAAGGTTTTGCTGATGGCGTAAAGGCAACAAAGCTTGCTGATGACAAGTACTATGTAGAGGTTGCTAGCGAAGCTATCACTGCAGATACAACAAACTTCGAGTTCAGAGGTCTTGATGACGGAACATACGTATTGGTAGAGACAACTGTTCCTAAGGGATACAATGCTGTAGAAGCATATGAGTTCAATATCAATGCAACACATGACGAGACAGCTATTGACCCAGCTCTTCTAACTTTCACTACAGATGCTCCGTTCTCTGCTAATAAAGAAGCTGGATCAATCACAACTCCTAAGGGAAATACACACGCTGCTGAGAGCGGTGAAGTTTACGGAGAAATCGTGAACAATTCCGGTTCCGTACTTCCTGAAACAGGTGGTATCGGTACAACAATCCTCTATACACTTGGTGGAATCCTCGTAGTAGGCGCTGGTGTCCTCCTCGTTGCTAGAAGAAAAATGGAGCGCTAATTAGAAAATAATTAGACAAAGTGAAACAAGTAATTTGTAACACATAACCGAGAGACGGTTCCAAGAGGAACCGTCTCTTTTCTTATCATTGCATGCATGGTATAATTGCACATAGATAAGGGTACGCAAGTTTTGATGCATTTGTATTAGATGCGACTGGGTTTTCTGCTTTTTATAAAGAAAGGAGGAAGCCGAATGTACGGAGGAAATGCCGTGGAAACGAAAAAGGTGAGCATAAAAGCTACGGACAATTTAAAGACCATCGACATCCCAAAGGAATTCATCGGAAAAGATGTTGTGGTAAACTTTATAGTGTTCACACCAGAGGAGAAAGTCAGACGGAAGCCAGATCCAAGATCTTTACTGGGCATTGCTAAAGATACTGGACTTACGCTAGATGAACTGCGTTACGAGCGGCTAATGGCGAAGGCTTCAAAAGTTCAGACATCCCGGTATTAACACCTCGCGAGTTCCTGCAAACAATAAAAGAAGAGGATACTGAATAACTGCACACAAGAGACGGTTCCAAACGGAACCGTCTCTTTTTCAAACAAAAAAGCATAGGCCCGCATCAATCTGCACATCCGGCTTTCGAGCAGCCAGAAACCCATACTTTATTGCGTTCATATTATATCATAGCTTTCATATTAATGCAATTCCGCACAGATAAACTTTGTATGTGATTTTATGATTTGATAATATATGTCTTTGCTGTTCCCAAAGAATCTACGTAATGAACTGCATATATTATCCACAAACTGCAGTCCTTTTTCATCGTATGATTCAGCACGCGTTATATTTTTTACGTTTCCCTCACACAGTATAAAGTATTCTATATTCTCCTCAAAGTTTCTCTTGTGAAACGCATCGTATATAACAATTATATCCGACTGAACCCCTTTGACAATCGATAGAAGCAAACTAATATATGTTCTCTCTTTGTCTGTTTGGTGAAAATGCATGGGCTTTTTGCAATATGCACAGATAACACTGTAATTGATTCCGTTCAGACATTCTAACATCTTTATCTTTATTCGCTGGTAGCTTCGATCCATAATTGTCGATTTGAATTCATTAAACAATACGACTCTTTCACGTTGTTTAATTGGATAGTTAGCAATGCTCTTTTTAAAAATATTATAAGCATGGTTAATATCGGACTTGGAATCCACTAGAAGACCCACAACATAGAAAAAACAATCATCCTCTGTCTCGTCTATGTACAACACTCTATTCGTATTTGCACATTTAGAAAGCATAATTAAAAAACCGTTCTATTATTTTCCCCATAACAAAAAATCAAATGCAGGCAATTGTATCACCATTATGTATATTTGTAAACAACAAATATGAGGGAAGAAGCATTATTTGACAGGAACAGTATTATATGTATAATATATTTATAAAAACAATATCGTTTGAATGGGACGAAGAAAAGAATCAAACCAACATCAGAAAGCATGGCATTGATTTAATTGTTCTATGAGGTATATTAAATGAGAGAGCATTATGACATTAAAAAACTAAATCCGCGTAAGAATCCATATACGGATAAGGTGAAGAAGACGATAACAATAAATCTATTTGATGAAACAATTGCTTATTTCAAAGCGAAGGCGAAGGAGTCAGGCATACCCTATCAAACACTTATAAATCTTTATTTGAAGGATTGTGCGGATAATAAAAGAGAGTTAAAGCTCTTATGGAAGTAAAAGACGGTTCCAAACGGAACCGTCTCTTTTTTTCTGCTTATACTGCATCTATCTTGTTAACTCTTTGCACTCTTCTTCTAGCCAAGCGCGAACTTCTGGTGCAAGGTGTGGGGAGAGTGTTTCTAAAACTTCCTTGTGGTAGCCGTTTATGAATGCGAGTTCCTCGTCTCTTAGCATGTTTATATCTATCGCGGCGGGTTCTAGTGGGCAGTAGGTTATTGTCTGGAAGTTGAAGTGAGCATCGCTATCGCTGGATTCGCTTTCTGCAACCCTACATAGTATCTCGCTCTCTATTCTGATTCCGAACTCGTTCTCAAAATACACGCCGGGCTCGTTGCTCGTGATCATGCCGGGGATTATTGGCTGATCTTTTCCGCCGACTTCGCTGATGCTGTTTGGTCCTTCGTGAACGCAGAGGACGTGGCCGACGCCGTGACCGGTTCCGTGGTTATAATTGATACCGGCTTCTTTTAGCGGCTCTCTTGTTATTACGTCTAGTTCTGCGCCTGTTGTTCCGTCAGGGAAGCATGCGGTTGCTAGTGCGATGTGACCGCGAAGAACTGTGGTGTAACTCTCTATCATCTTGTCGGTGAGAGGTCCGAGTGCGATGGTTCTTGTTATATCTGTTGTTCCATCGACATACTGCCCGCCGGAGTCAACAAGTAAAAATCCCTCTGGCTTTAGCGCTTTGTTTGTCTCTGGCGTAGCCTTGTAATGAATGATCGCGCCGTTACCTGCGTAGCCGGAAATCGTATCAAAGGAAAGATCTATAAATCCATCCTGTGCTTTTCTCATTGACTCAAGATAGTCCGATGCAGCGATCTCGGTGAGTTCGGTTTCTCCCTCGGCCATCTTTTTCTTCAGCCAATATATAAAGTTAACCATAGCGACGCCATCTTTTATATGCGCG
>Ga0256404_1013690_pt1 | contig 10189 bp, 10 predicted proteins | sample RumenRJG_01DNA_FD_185990 | JGI IMG/M metagenome (GOLD analysis project Ga0256404, IMG submission 185990) | Bovine rumen microbial communities from Lethbridge, Alberta, Canada - RJG_01 | ecosystem: Host-associated > Mammals > Digestive system > Stomach > Rumen | place: Canada: Alberta | collected...
TGCGATTACATCAGATTCCCGGGCTCCGTCAAAAATAGAAAGTCCGTGTTCCCTCTTGTAGGCGGCAATCTGCTGAACTGTCTTCATTCTGGCCTGGAAAAGGGCGGCCATGGATTTGTCTATGCTGTTTATCTCCTGACGCAGTGATTCCAGCTCATCAACGTCCGGTGATTCTGCCGTTTCAGGATTCATGTTACTGTTCTCAACCATTGTTCTGACCCTCCATGATTTATTCTGATTCTCATTAATTCTATATCAATAAGCCTGTGCCTTCTATAACGAACAAAATAAAAAGGGCGGATCCACAGATCCGCCGTAAACCTGGTTGATTCATTATAAACTCACACAGCCTGTTATCCACACCTGCCACAAAACTGCCTGGTGGCTAAGGTGAAAATCTCCCAAGAAACAATATGAATGTTGTCGAATATTATAAAGGGCTGGAGAAGGCTGTCAAGGTTAAATATAAAAGAAAAAACGAATCCCGAAGGATCCGTTTTTTCTGAAAAAGATTTAGAAAGGCACAAAATGCTTTGAAAAAATCATCTCTTATTTAGGAACTACAAATCCCTTGCCCATTGCATCATCAGGATCGAGGAACCATGTAGCCTCACCTGTCAGGTAAGCTCCGCCGGTAACCTGTGGGATAACAGCATCGTAGTCGCCAACCTTGGCAGTATCAGCGATGTGTCCGATGAACTTTGTTCCGATAAATGACTCATAAACGAAGGTCTCGCCAACATTCAGCTCTCCCTTGTCATACAGCCAGGACATCTTAGCAGAAGTACCTGTGCCGCATGGAGATCTGTCAAGCTGAGGATCATCAGGATTTCCGAATACTACAAGGTTTCTCAGAGCGAACTTGGCATCCGGGCATGTCTCCTTAGGATCGATGTCTGTTGTGCAGTAGTTCTCTACCAGGTCTACAGTAGTGATGTCCAGCTCAGGGTGCTGAATCTCAACTGTCTTGTTAATCTCGTTAAGAGCGAAGCTGGAGAACTCAGTAAGCTTTCCGGCTGTGTCAGGACCAACCTTGAATCCGAAGTTCTTCTCTGTGTCTACCAGAGCGAAGAAGGAACCGCCGAAGCAGATGTCGTAAACAACATCCTTGCCTTTGTAGTTCAGGTGGAGATCCTTCTTATATACGAAAGCAGGAACGTTAGTCAGGGTAACGCCAGTTACCTTGCCGTCCTTGCACTTGGCAACAGTTCTGATGATTCCTGCAGGAGCTTCCAGAACAACCTCTGTCTCAGGCTCCTTCATCTCCATCAGGCCACCTTCAAGAATAGCTGTAACAGTTCCGATTGTGCAGTGACCACACATGTTCAGATATCCGCCGCCATCCATGAAGAATACTCCGAAGTCAGCCTCTTTGTTGCAAGGCTCAGTGATGATAGCACCGAACATGTCGTGGTGTCCACGTGGCTCATACATCAGCATAGTTCTGATGTAATCGTAGTGCTCCTCCAGATAATGCTTTCTCTCGATCATTGTGTTTCCCTTAGTCTCAGGGCAGTCGATAGCAACTCTGCAGTACTCACCTTCGGTATGAGCCTCGATGGTTCTGATACAATCAGTATACTTGGAATAATCAATCTTGGTTTCCAGTGCCATGCTAGTTACCTCCTTAAAAACAATAGACGATTTCAATACATCGCCCTCGAATGATTAAATTGTATTCCATGGAATAATCAAAGTCAACAAAACTTTAACAAATGCTAAAAACTGTATATCCCTTGAAAACAGCGGCGTGCATCGAAATACATGCAAGTTTGACGCATCAAACATGCCTTGATTTGTATGAAATTTTAACGGAAAAAATATTTTTCAAAAGTCCCCGCTGTGGTCAGGCGTGAAAATATTACATATTAATAATGTGCATCCTCCTGGTGTTATGTGGGTGACAATCTGGGACGGATAGAGATACATTGAGAAAATCTATTGATTAGTAGTTGATTTTCCCATAATAGGGTGTTAATGTATTGACGAAATCAATAGCATATTCGAAGGGAAAACATACTTATGGGGTTCAGTAACTTATTGAAATGTTCAATGACGAAGACTCCCCGAATATTGAAAAAGCCCTGTTGATATGCTATCATTTACCATGTTAAGCGATGTCCCTCAGCCTTGAAATAACTGAGAGATATCAGATGGTATTTTATTTCACAAAGGAGAAACTTGGGCATGGAAAATTTGCAGATTTTACTGAGACAGCATGTCGGCAAGCCTTGTGCACCAGTTGTTAAAGTTGGTGACAAAGTTAAGAAGGGCACACTGATTGCCGAGCCTACAGGACTTGGTGCAAATATTTTCTCCAGCGCATATGGCGTTGTTGAGGATATTACAGATGACAGAATCATCATCAAGCCAGACGAGGAGCAGCCTGACGATTACGAGAAGATTCCTGAGGGAACACCTCTGGAAATGGTAAAGGCTGCCGGAGTCGTAGGAATGGGCGGAGCCGGATTCCCTACAGGAATCAAGCTGGACACACACTTCGACGGAGATGGATACATTCTTGTAAACGCTTCAGAGTGCGAGCCTGGCCTGAGACATAATATTCAGCAGATGGAAGACGAGCCGGAGAAGGTCCTGAAGGGCGTTAAGTACGCAATGGAGATTTCCGGAGCTAACAAGGCTATCTTCGCTATCAAGAAGAAGAACCGCAAGGCTATCGAGAAGCTGGACGCTCTTCTGGAGAACGAGCCTGATATTTCCCGTCACCTTCTGGCAGACATTTATCCAGAAGGAGAGGAAAGAGCTGTAGTAAGATCCTGCCTGGGCATTGAGCTTGAGCCAAGCCAGCTGCCATCAGCTGCTAAGGCAGTAGTTATCAACAGTGAGACCTGCGCTAGAATCGCAGAAGCTATTGATGAGAGAAAGCCTTCATTCCTGAAGAACGTTACAGTAAGAGGTAAGCTGAACGGTGGAAATGAAGCTCACGTATTCATGGACGTTCCTGTAGGAACAAGCGTTGGAGACCTCATTGAGAGAGCCGGCGGAATCGACGGAGAGTACGGTGAGATCACAATGGGCGGAGCTTTCACAGGTCACGCTACAACACTTGATGCACCTATTACAAAGACAACAGGAGCTATCCTTGTTTCCATGCCATTCATGGATCTTAAGGGAGCTAAGCTGGGAATCCTGGTTTGTGCCTGCGGCGGAAACCTTGAGAGAATGGAAGACCTGGCTAAGAAATACAACGGAACGGTTACACAGGTTTGCTACTGCAAGCAGGCTCAGGAGCAGAAGAACGGCTCCAGAAAGTGCGAGCGTCCTGGTATCTGCCCTGGACAGGTAAAGAACAACCTGGACTTCAAGAAGGCCGGATGTGAGTATATCCTTATCGGAAACTGCTCCGACTGCTCCAACACAGTTATGGCTTCCGGTCCTAAGATGGGCTTGAAGGTTCTGCACATGACAGACCACCTGATGAGAGCTGTTGGACACCCTCTGTACAGAACACTGAGAGTTTCCAAGGAAGTAGATCAGGATCTGAACGTACAGGACAACGTTGAGAACAACTAGTTCCAGTATTTGAACAGGACTCCGGTTCTGTTCGGATAACACTACGATAAAGGTAGTAAACTGAGATGATTCGCTTGACACCTCCCCTCCCAAGCTTTTTAAAGCGAACAGTTTCAGCTTATATACATTAAGAAATGTTTTAAGCAAAACAATCTAAGGAGGATAGTCAAATGTCAATTTCAGCAGAAACAGCAAAGGCACATGCAAACGATCCCGCAGTTCTGTGCTGCAGGGCAGAGGCAGGAACAAAGCTGGCACCATCCAACTTTGAGGATCCGGCAATTTTCCCTGATTTGATCGATTCCGGCCTTCTGAATACAGACGGCGCTCTGAAGCTGGGGCAGGTACTGAACGGTTCGACACTTACCAAGACTGTTGATTCCCTTACACCAGTTACTCCAGATATCATCGACAAGTATGATGAACTTGCAGATGAGACAGAGGAAGAGGCTGATGCACCTGCAGAAGCAGAGAATGAGGCTGTTTCAGTAACAGCACCGGCAGGCACAAAGATGACTGTTGCAGGCGGAGTTGTAAAGCTGGCCATTGCTGAAGGTAAGGACATCTATATCGAGTTCCCTGTTTTCTAAAGAAGACAGGTGCAGCTCGCAATTCGGGGCAGATAACTCTGAGGAGACTGCCCCGCCGGGAAACCGGTTGCCGAAAGGCATTAAACAGTATTTATTATGTGCTTCCGAGACCCCCGAAGCATATCGGAGACACAGATAAATATAAATTTTGCGAAAGCAAGCATCAATTATTTTTTAAGGAGGAAGATCGAAATGTCAATTACAGCTGAAACAGCTAAACAACATGCAAACGATCCGGCTGTCCTGTGCTGCAGAGCAGAAGAGGGAACTGTACTGGCTCCATCCAACTTTGAGGATCCAGCTATTTTCCCTGATCTGATCGATTCAGGACTTCTGAACACTGATGGCGCATTGAAGCTGGGACAGGTTCTCAACGGTTCTAAGCTGACAAAGACCGTTGATTCCCTGACTCCAATCACACCAGACATCATTGACAAGTACGATGAGCTGGAGGGCGAGGAAGAGGCACCTGCTGAGGAGGCAGCTCCTGTAGAGGAAGCACCTGTTGCAGCACCTGCAGCTACACTGGCTCCAGTTGTTGGCGGAACAATCAAGCTCCACATCGGTGAAGGAAAGAACATCGATATCGAGCTCCCTGCAGGCCTGGGCGGCGGCGCAGTAGCAGCAGCTCCAGCAGCAGTTGCAGCAGCTCCTGTAGCAGCTGAAGCAGCAGCTCCAGTTGAAGAGGAGAAGGTAGTAAGGACACTGTCAAGAAGACACCTGAGAATCGACAAGGTTGAGAGAGGTCCTGAAACAAAGATCGAGAACCACGTTCTGTACATTGAGGAAGGCATCGAAGAGAAGGCTGTTGAGAGCGAGAAGCTGGTTCAGTCCCTGAAGATCGATGTAATCACTCCAGAGAACTATCACACATATTCCGAGACAATCATGGATATCCAGCCTATCGCTACAAAGGAAGGCGAAGCTGAGCTGGGCGAGGGCGTTACCAGAGTACTGGATGGCGTTCTGATGGTAGTTTCCGGAACAGATGCAAACGGCGTTCAGATCGGTGAGTTCGGTTCATCCGAGGGATACATCGACGAGAACATGATGTGGGGCAGACCTGGTGCTGCTGACAAGGGCGAGACTCTGATCAAGACAGAGGTCGTAATCGACGCTGGAAAGAACATGGAGAGACCTGGTCCTATCGCAGCTCACAAGGCTACAGATGTTGTCACAGATGCTATCCGTAAGGCTCTGAAGAAGGTTGATGAGTCCGAGTTCGAGGCTGACCTTGAGGAGTTCAAGCAGGTAAGAAGACCTGGAAAGAAGAAGGTAGTTGTAATCAAGGAGATCATGGGCCAGGGCGCTATGCACGATAACTTCCTGTTCCCTGTAGAGCCAGTTGGAACACTGGGAGCTAAGCCTAACGTAGATATGGGTAACGTTCCTATCGCTGCTTCCCCACTGGAAGTTCTTGATGGATGCATCCACGCACTGACATGCATCGGACCTGCTTCTAAGGAAATGTCCAGACACTACTGGAGAGAGCCACTGGTACTGGAAGCACTGCACGATCCTGAACTGGACCTCTGCGGCGTAATCTTCGTTGGTTCACCACAGGCTAACTCCGAGAAGTTCTACGTATCCAGAAGACTGGGACAGATGGTAGAACTGCTTGATGTTGATGGTGCATTTGTTACAACTGAGGGATTCGGAAACAACCACGTAGACTTCGTAACTCATATCGAGAACATCGGTAAGAGAGGAATTCCAGTAGTTGGATTCTCCTTCTGCGCAGCACAGGGTGCTCTGGTAGTTGGTAACAAGTACTGCAACGCTATGATCGACAACAACAAGTCCATGTCCGGTATCGAGAACGAGGTTCTGGAGTGCAACACTCTGTGCCCAGAGGATGCTGTTCGTGGTGTAGCTATGCTCAAGGCTGAGATGGCTGGTGAGGAGATCAAGGCACCTGAGAGAAAGTACAATGTCAACGTTAAGAACAACAACCTGGAGCTCATCGAGAAGGCAACAGGCAAGAAGATCGAGACAGTTGAGAACGAGCAGTCTCTGCCGATGTCTGAGAAGAGAAAAGAGAAGTACGACTAATCGGGAGATCATCTGATTAGAATATAATTATCAGGAGAGAACATACTTATGAAATACGGAGATAAGATAATCAGAGTTGAGGGCGTAATCGTGGAGGTTCACGATGGATGCATAGGAATCGATCTTAAAGGTCGCCTGGGTTATCTGGAAGTTCCTCTGAGGATGGTCATCAGCGATTATCCTTTCGAAGTTGGACAGACGGTGGCCTGGAACATGAGTTTCATCGAACAGGAAGGACCGGAAGTCGACGAAAAGTATGTTAGCAGACTGAACATTTACACCCAGAGACGCAGAGATATAGCTGCAAAGAAAGAAAACAAAGAGGAGGATTAAAATGAGTTTGACAGTTGTTAAAGGACTGCAATCTGAAATCTTCGTTCCTGTTACACCGAAGTCAATCTTCACTCCTTGCACAAAGCCACTGAAAGAGATGACTATCGCACTGGCAACAGCAGCAGGAGTACACCGTAAGGATGACAAGAGGTTCAACCTGGCCGGAGACTTCACTTGGAGAAAGATTCCAGATGACACACCAGAAGATATGCTGATGGTATCCCACGGTGGTTATGATAACTCCGATGTAAACAAGGACATCAACTGCATGTTCCCTATCACAAGACTTCACGAGCTCGCTAAGGAAGGATTCATTGCTGGAACTGCTCCTACCCACGTTGGATTCATGGGCGGCGGCGGAAACATCGAGAAGTTCACTCATGAGACTGGTCCGGCTATCGCTAAGCTGCTGAAGTCAGAAAACGTAGACGGTGTTCTCATGACCGCTGGATGAGGAACTTGCCACCGCTCTGCAACAATCGTGCAGAGAGCAATTGAGGAGATCGGAATCCCTACAATCATCATCGCAGCACTTCCACCAGTAGTAAGACAGGCAGGTACTCCACGTGCCGTTGCTCCACTGGTACCAATGGGAGCTAACGCTGGTGAGCCACACAACGTTGAGATGCAGACTGGCATCGTAAAGGGCGCTCTGCAGGCACTCGAGGATATCGAGACACCTGGTAAGATCGTTCCACTGCCATTCGAGTATCACGCAATGATCTAATTAGTATAAGATTTCTTGTACTGTTAGAATTGGCCGTTGAGACTCACGGAATAAATGATCTCATAATGCGTCCCGGTTTATCCGGGGCGCATTTTTTAGTGTGTAATAATATTGAAGTAATTGAATATTATTCAATCTTCGAAAAAGATGTGGGCAAGAAAAACATAAAACAAGATATCAGCAAAATTTTGACAATCCCGTTCAAATCCTTGAAATTTCAAGGAAAACACCTGTTTTAAACGGTTGAAAAAATCCTGTGATAATGTATAATCAAATTGTATTTTATATTCTTGTTTATGCCTTCGAACATGGAATTTTGCTTCGGGAATTTCATGTTCAGGGGAACTGGACTGGGGTTTAGTCAGGTAGAACAACCAGTGTTCAGTAATTGATAACACATTTATATGAGAAATTTGAGAGGTCAGCTTATGAGTGAAATCGATCTCAGAAGGCTCGTTATCAAGGCCTTCCATATGAACGACGTGAAGATGGGCGATACTTGCGATGTAAAGATGAACGGACAGTTCACAGTGTCAAAAGATATTATCCCAGGCCTGCTGGAGAAGTATGACGAAATCGAGAATATCGATATCAATCTTATCGCTCCGGGTGATCACGACAGATATACCAATACGATAATGGATATAATTCCTATTTCCACAAAGGTACTGGGCAAGTGTGGCGAGGGAATTACCCATACTATTACCGGTGTGTACGTAATGCTTACAGGCGTTGATACCGAAGGAAAACAGGCTCATGAATTCGGCTCATCCGAAGGCAATCTGAAGGATATGCTGAGGCTGAACAAGGCAGGAACTCCAGGAGACAATGACTATATCATTTCCTTTGACGTTCTTTTCAAGAAAGGTCAGGGCCAGGAGCGTAAGGGCTGTCTGGAAGCCCATTCAGCCTGTGATGAGTTCATTCAGGTCTACAGAGATAAACTCAAGAAGTTCGATGGCAATAAATGCACTGAAAGACATGAGTATCATGACACTGTAAGGCCAGGACAGAAGAAAGTCCTCATCATCCGTCAGGTTGCAGGACAGGGAGCAATGTACGATACATGGATGTTCCCTAAGGAACCATCTGGCGTAGAAGGTGGCAAATCTATTATTGAAATGGGAAATGTGCCGATCATGCTCACACCTAATGAATACAGAGACGGCGCTATCCGTTCAATGCAGTAAGGAGGCAGATTATGGGAATTGGTCCATCTACAAAAGAAACAAGTCTCCATCACTTCAGAGACCCTCTTGTTGAAATAGTCGGAAACGATACAGGCGTGGATTTGATGGGAGTTCTGGTATTCGGAACTGCCGACGATAACGTGGACAAAATCAGAAACAGCATGATGGCTGCAAAGATTGCTGAATGTATGAGAGCTGACGGTGTCATCGTAAGTTCCGACGGTTGGGGCAACAGTGACGTAGACTATGTAAACTGCATTCAGGAGCTGGGCGAAAGAGGCATCCCGATGAGTGGATTGAACTTCAGTGGTTCCATGGCTCAGTTCGTTACAGAGTCTGAATATATTGGAAAAAATATCATCGATATTTGCAAGAATCCGGAAGGCGTGGAATCAAACATCGTTGGAGAGAATAACATGTCTCCTGAAGATGTTAAGAAGGCCCTTGTACAGCTCAAAATAAAGATGAAAGAAAAAGAAATCAAAGGTCATCTGTAAAAGATAGGAATTTGTGAAATAACGGCTCTCTTATGACGGGCCATTAATACCGAAATTCCGTTTCTAACAGGAGTTAAAAGCTTATACAGGTAATTCTTCAGGCATCCCTGGCTCAGGGGTGCCTTAGCTGTATTTGAAGATATAGCACCATTAGACAGGCTGTGGCATAATAAAGAACAGACAATGATACAACACAAACACAGACAACAGTAAAACGCAGAATCGAAGACCGGGAATACTTGAAATAATTCTTTTGCAAAGGACAAGACGAGGGGTTCAAATGAGAAATCCAAATAGACAGGCAGAAAAAAGAAGAGCACTGGACAAGGAACAGGAGAAATCAGACACTCTGATAGTATATGATTCCAAACACGGTTCAACAGAACAATATGCCAAATGGCTGGCTGATATCCTGGATTGTGATGCCATGCCATATGTAAAGAACAAGCTGGGAATAATGTCGGTTTACCAGAACATCATCTACGGAGGGTGGATACAGGCCTCTGATATAACAGGCCTCAACCTGGTATTGAACAACTACAATAATTTCAACCTGGGAGGTAAGAACCTTTACGTTTTCAGCACAGGCCTTGGAGATTACTCTGATGAGTCCTATGTAAAACTCCTGAGAGAATACAATTACATTGATAAACTCCCGGAGGACCATTATTATCCTCTTCCAGGACGATTTAACCGTGATAAATTAAACATGAGTGGCAGGGCCATGCTGAAGGCCTATGGGGATAAGGTCTTTGACGGCCTTTCAGATCATCAGAGAGAGCTTATAAAGACCAGAATGGATGAAGGCTATGACGGAGTGCAAATTGACGCTCTGAAGCCTCTTGTAGATGAGATATGCCGCCTCAGGGCCATGGTTATGGAAACAGGAATGTCGCGATAGAGGGGAGTGTTGTACTGATAATAGAGTTACCATCAAAAGTGCAACATTGGTGACCTGTTGATTTCTTTGAGGGTTCTCTAAAGGAACTTTCATCAGCTCTTCAAGAGCAATATTCGAATACAGACAAGAAAAAAGCTGCCGCATTCATATGATGCGGCAGCTTTTGTATTCGTATTCAAAATCGAATAATTGCGTAATACTTCGACTAGTGAAGAGTTCCCTTTGGAGTCTTTCTACCATCTCTGAAGAACATGACAGCTGTGAAGATTACTACTGCTGTTACAATCCATGTCAGAACTCCGATAGGCAGGCTCTTTACGAGGAAGTATGCAAGGAGTACACCGATAACTCCGAATACACCCTGG
>Ga0256404_1013692_pt1 | contig 10188 bp, 7 predicted proteins | sample RumenRJG_01DNA_FD_185990 | JGI IMG/M metagenome (GOLD analysis project Ga0256404, IMG submission 185990) | Bovine rumen microbial communities from Lethbridge, Alberta, Canada - RJG_01 | ecosystem: Host-associated > Mammals > Digestive system > Stomach > Rumen | place: Canada: Alberta | collected...
CAGAAATGAAGAACGAACTCGATGCAGCAGGCTTCCAGTTCTCTTCTGCGAATTCCATTAATATCGGCCGCCTGATTCCTCAGGTTGTTTACTATGTATTCGCTTATGCAAGGCTCTTAAATAGTGGCGAGATCGAAGAAGGCCAGAAGATCAATGTGACCGTACCTACCGGTAACTTCGGTAATATTCTTGCCGCTTACTATGCTAAGAATATGGGTGTCCCCATTGATCGCCTGATCTGTGCATCCAATAAGAACAATGTCCTGACCGACTTCTTCGCAAGCGGAACCTATGACAGACGTCGTGATTTCTACCTGACCATGTCTCCTTCTATGGATATTCTGATCTCTTCTAACTTAGAGAGACTGATCAACCTGATCTTAGATGGTGATGATAAGAAGACAGCAGAAGAGATGAAGAAGCTTGTTGAGGAAGGCTCTTATAGTATTCCCAAGGAAATTCTTGATCAGAAGATTGCAGATTTCTATGGTGGCTTCGCATCCGAAGAGGAGACTGCAGCGGAGATTAGGGCTGTATATGAGGATTGCGGATATGTAATTGATACTCATACCGCTGTTGCATCTGCAGTTTATAAGAAGTATGTAGATAAGACCGGAGACAAGACTCCTACGGTAATCGCATCTACAGCAAGCCCTTATAAGTTTACCCGTTCGGTAATGCAGGCTATTGGGCAGGATCGCCCGGAACTTAGCGACCTGGAACTTACAGATGTTCTGTCCGATGTTGCGAATACCGAGATTCCTGCTGCTATCGTTGAGATTCGTGATGCAGAAGTACGTCATAAGACGATTTGTGAAGTTGATGAGATGCCGAAGGTTGTTAGAGAATTCTTGAATATATAATCGACACTTATCAAAACCCACATGCACACATGTTCGATATATTACATTCCATCAAAAAGGATGCCTGGATAATGATTCCAGGCATCCTTTAATTGATTCCAGGCATCCCTGAATTAAAAGTATGCTTCTTTCGAATTAGAACTTACCGCAGTATTTATCTCTCTTCTTACGCAGTACAGCGGAGAAGTATCCCCAGCTGAGAAGGAAGATACCAAGTGCGATAGCGGTTTCAATCTTCGGGAAAGAGAAGAAGATATTTAAGAATTCCTCGATGCCGAATGCAATGCAGACAAGAGCGAAGATGAGAGTAGCAGGGAAGAGCTCTCTTGCAAAACCTGCATTGTCTTTGCAGTTCTTCATCTCGACAGCATTCACGAAGAGATCAGGAACTTCTTCCTTCTTCTTCATGGAGATGGCGTGAATCAGAATGGTAATTCCGAGGCCGAGTAAGATGATACCGAATATTGCCAGGGTAAGAGTACCGTTCATATATTTCCTCGATTCTAGAGTTAATATTACTTGCGGACTTCATTATGCCCTACATTTCATAAATATTCAATATTGTTGAATCTGCACTGAATTATGTTTGAATATAGCTATGTACTAGTGTAAAATGTAAGAAGATTTAGAGTAATTTACCTGGAGGAAGAGGCAGATAAATGAGTAACACTAAGACAGTATTGATTTGTGACGATTCCATTCTTGCAAGAAAGCAGTTAGGGGATGTTATTCGTAAGTTTGACAGTGAGATTGAAATCGTTCAGGCAACGAATGGGGAAGAGGCTGTAGAAAAATACAAAGAAGTACATCCTGCACTTACATTTCTTGATATCGTAATGCCGAAAATGGACGGTATCACTGCAGTGAAGAACATTGTTGAGTATGATGAGGATGCAGACATTGTTATTGTTTCTTCAGTAGGTACCCAGACACAGCTAAAGGCTGCTATTGAAGCGGGGGCTAGAGATTTCGTACAGAAGCCTTTTTCGGAATCTCAGGTAGACAAGATCGTCCGCGCACATCTTGAGGAGGCTTAAATCTAATGTATGCACAGTTCTTTGGTAGTTATCTTCTCTCTAGAGAAGCTGCTACCCCCGAACAGATGAAGGAAGCAATCGCAAAGCTTTCTAATGCGCGCATTAAGCTCGGTACACTTGCAATGCATAAGGGGCTCATGACCGCAGAAGAGGTTGACGAAGTTTGTTACCTTCAGACCAGAGAAGATAAGAGATTCGGTGAGATCGCTGTTGAACGTGATTATCTTACCGATGCACAGGTTTCGGATCTTCTGAAGTCACAGAATCCGGATTACCTTCTTCTGGGACAGAATCTGGTAGATATGGATGTCCTGACGAATGCAGAGTTGGAAGAACTCTTACTGGCATATCAGAAGGATTCCGAGATTTCGGATATGAATGTTGAGAGCACAGAGAAGGCTTCTCAGCTGATTCGTAAGTTCCTGGAGAAATCTCATAAGGACGTAAGTGAGAATGCACTGATGTATATCAACCTGATGTTCAATAACCTGGTTCGTTTCATCGGTGAAGATTTCACTCCGATGACACCGGTCGCATGTACCGAGTATCCGATTAACTACTGTGTTACACAGAAGGTTACCGGACCGGTAAGCTGTGTTTCCAGACTGGATATGACGGAAGATGTCGCATTAAAGTTCGCATCACGTTATGCCAAGATGGACTTCGATCAGTTCGATGAATATGTCCGGGCATCTGTAGAAGATTTCCTGAACCTTCATAATGGACTTTTCAGCGTCAATATGAGTAATGAGAAGTCGATTGAACTGACCCTGGAACCTCCCATGGCAGAAGAAGGGGATACCCTGACACTTCCTGCCGGATCTTATGTGATTCCGGTGGTTTATCCTTTCGGAACCGTTCATCTGATTGTTTCAGTTCACGAAGGTTAATGGCCTGTAATGAGACAGATCACAAATCCGTCATGCTTTTTATAGTTCGACCTGTTTATAGTAGGGATAATTCAGGGGATTATGATGAAGCTTTCCTGGTCTAATGAAAGCTCTGGATTGTGTTGTGGAAAAGTAAAGAGTTTCGACAGGACACGGCAGCACCATGTCCTGTTTTTTATAATTTCTTCTTGAATAATGTCAAAAAAGTCGATATATATATTGTTCATATTTCATAAAGCGTAGAATAAGGTTATAATCATTTTAACGGACTAACATGTAAAAGGAATTTGGAGGAAATTATGAAAGAGAAAAAGAAAGCCAAAAACAGTAAGCTAATTGTCAAAGTAATGCTTCTGGCAATTCTGGCCATGGTAGTATCGAGTGTGATTCTTACCATAACAAGTGTCATGGAATTGTCGAGTACATACAAAGATCAGATTGAAGAAACCCTCTTGGCAAGCGCAGTTCAGATGGATGCACTTGCAGAGAATTCCTGGGATGGTGACTGGGGATATGACGATGCAAAGGGCCTGACAAAGGGGAATCAGGCAGTTACAGAAGATTATGAAAATACAATGAACGGCCTGAAGAAGCAGACCGGACTGGACTACACGATCTTCTACGATAAGACCAGACGTGCTACCACACTCACGGATGAGAGTGGTAAGAGCCTGAATGGTACGGATGTAGGTGATGGCCCCATTCAGACTGTTCTAAAGGGTGGTCAGAACTTGTACGATCCCAGCATCGTAATCAGTGGTGTGAAATACTGTGGTTACTATGTTCCTCTTAAGAATACCGATGGATCTGTTGTTGGTATGGTATTCTGCGGACGAGCAAGTGAAGATGTCGCTAAGCATCTGACGCAGACTACAATCTTCATGATTCTTGTTGCAATTATCTGTGTTGTACTTGCCGCAGCTGTAGGTATGTACATTGCATTAACCGTATCCAAGCAGATGAAGGGTGTAGCAGGAGAACTGATTGGACTGTCTCAGGGTGGACTTAAGCGTGAATTCGATCACAAGGCTCTGTCCAGATCAGATGAACTCGGTGCCATTGCAGAATCCGCAAAGGTACTTGATGATAAGCTTGAAGAGGTTATCGGAAGCACCAAGAATATGTCACGTGATATTCAGAAATCCGGAACCGAACTTTCGAATTCTGCAGATCTTGCAAGTGGCGCTTCCCAGCAGGTATCGCAGGCAATTGATGATATCTCCAAAGGTGCAGTATCTCAGGCTGAGAGCGTTCAGACCGCAGCAGAAGACACCCAGAGAATGGGCGACGGTATCGATAAGATCTCTGAGCATGTCCATTCTCTTGACCAGTATGCAAAAGATATGAAGAAGTCGGCGGAAGCTGCATCTAAGGCGATGGAAGCTCTCCTTGATCAGAGCGCTGTTGTAACGGATTCCGTAGAAGCTATTGGAAGAACCATTGATTCTACAAATACCTCCGCACAGGCGATTTCTACCTTTACTCAGTCGATTACAGATATTGCAGCACAGACTAACCTCCTGTCCTTGAATGCATCCATTGAGGCGGCTCGTGCCGGTGAAGCCGGAAGAGGCTTTGCTGTTGTAGCAGATGAGATCAGAGATCTGGCAGATCAGAGTGCACAGAGTGCTGAAAACATTAAGAATGTTGTTGCTAAGCTTCTTGCGGATGCTGAGAGTTCTGTAGAGGTTATGAAGACCCTGTCTGAGAACTTCCATGCACAGTCTGAACAGATTACCAAGACCCAGGTCAACATGAATGAGATGTCAGAGAAGGTTACAAGCGTAGCAGAGAGCGCTGATGAGATTGCAGCCAAGGTAAGAGATCTGAATGCATCCAAGGAATCTCTGCTTAACATCATCAGTGATCTATCCGCAGTATCGGAAGAGAATGCAGCATCTACGGAAGAAACCAATGCTTCCATGCAGGAACTGAATGCAACCTTCAGTGTAATCTCCGAGAGCGCAAACTCCCTCCAGGCTCTTGCAAAAGAGATGATGGAAACCATCAACTACTTCCAGGATTAATCCTGAATACAAAAGAGTATCACTCCAAATTCAAGGCATCTTATATCCATGAGAGCCATATAAAAAAGATCCGCAGCCAGTGCTGCGGATCTTTTGCCTTTCTGAAGAATGGATCGGTATTCCTTATTGTCTATCAGGTCTTCCTTAAGATCTCTTCTCGATCGGAACGTATTCCTGATGAGGAGTGAAGGTGGTATATGCAGGACGCATAATCTTATCGCTATGGCAGAGCTCCTCGAGTCTGTGGGCGGACCAGCCGGCGATACGTGCGATGGCGAAGATCGGAGTGTAGAGCTCTTCCGGGAGATTCAGCATCTGATATGCGAATCCGGAATAGAAGTCGACATTGGGGCAGACACCCTTGTAGATCTTACGCTCTTCAGCGATGACCTGAGGTGCGAGTTTTGCAACCAGATCATAGAGTGCATATTCATCCTCACGACCCTTTTCCTTGGAGAGTGCTTCTACAAAGCGCTTGAAGGTCACAGCTCTCGGATCGGAGAGAGAGTAGACTGCATGTCCCATACCATAGATCAGGCCTTTCTTATCGAAGGCTTCCTTATGAAGCAGAGCACGAAGATAATCGCTCACCTGCTTTTCGTCTGTCCAGTCTGTAATATTCGCCTTTAGGTCGTCAAACATATGAACAACCTTCAGGTTAGCACCACCGTGTCTAGGGCCCTTGAGAGAGCCGAGAGCAGCAGCGATTACGGAATAGGTATCTGTCATGGTCGAAGATACCAGATGAGTGGTGAAGGTAGAGTTATTACCACCACCATGCTCCATATGAAGAATCAGTGCAACATCGAGAAGCTTGGCTTCAAGCGGTGTGAACTTTTTGTCATCACGTAAGCAGTGAAGGATATTCTCGGAAGTAGAATATTCCTCTTTGGGACGATGGATAATCAGAGAATCGAGATCATAGTAGTGACGATAGGACTGGTATCCATAAACAGAGAGCAGAGGGAAGTCTGCGATTAACTGCATACACTGGCGAAGTACGTTAGGTACCGAGGTATTATCCGGGTCATCATCATAGGAGTAAAGGGTGAGGACGGAACGTGCCAGGGAATTCATCATGTTCTTTGAGGGCTTCTTCATGATGACATCACGAACGAAGTTGGGAGGGAGAGAGCGGTATCCGGCAAGGATACGAACGAATTCGTCTCTTTCCTCAAGGGTAGGGAGATGACCGAAGAGAAGAAGATAGATACATTCTTCAAACCCAAAGTGGTTATCGGGTGAAAGTCCCTTAACGATATCCTGTACGTTGTAACCGCGGTAGAAGAGCTCGCCAGGGATGGGTGTCTCAACACCGTCGATAATACGCTTGGAGTTAACCTCGGAGATATTGGTGATACCAACAAGGACACCCTTACCATTCATATCACGAAGGCCACGCTGAACGTTGTAATCAATATAGAGCTGAGGATCAACTTCAGAAGCTTTATCAGCTAAACCTGCCAGTTTCTGCAGTTTCGGAGTGATCTCAGAAAAGGATCTTTCTTCATTCGCCATATTTCTCTCTCCTCCATTTCGAAATATATGAAATAAAATAAAACATTTTGAATAATTTGAAGATCAATTATTCAGAATGAGATTTGCTTTTCCATATTTTTTTAAGTTTATCACGAGTGCATTTTGTTTACAAGAATGAGAAGATAATGAATTCGAATTTATACTTTAACGCAGAAAAGAAAATGCAATATGAAAAGACAGATTATTCATTTACGACTTTAAATCCACGAATAATCAGTAAAAAATGAAGGAATCATGCATAATAATATGCAGGACACTTTTTCCACGTCAAAGTGTCGAACTTTGTCGTGTGTTAGCAAAGTATACACGATTTGGCGGTGCAAACAGGGTACCTATCTGCTATAATGAATACAACCTGGAATGCACGATTTCACCTATGCAATTTGAACCTACATTTACTTTAAACGGGAATCCTATATTCTGATCCGGATGTCAGACCTCTCGTCGTGGTAGGCAGAAAGATCACTGCGGTAACCCACCTAGCAGACAGCTAGGAGTCAAACGCATAGGCACGTCATTTCGGGATATCTGAAGATGCAAGAGACAGCACTTGTGCTGTCTCTTTTTTGGTTTTCATATCTTGCGTCTCTCTCTAAGATAGAGGATGAGCAGGACAGTAGAACTTAAGGTCCAGGTGATGGGATAGACAAGATAGGTTGTCGTAATCGTGTGTACAAACTGATCTGTGATCGTAAGAATCAATACTCTCATTACGCACCAACAGAAGAGGAAGACTAACATGGGGAGCGTAGGCTTTCCCATGCCGCGCAGTACCGATGACATAAAATGAGTGAAGGCGCAGAGGAAGAAGAAGAGAGCTACGACGTGAGCTCTCGCTGCACCGAAACTCACGACTTCCGGAGTGGAATCGAAGAGTCGGATCGCGGGTTCAGCGAAGAGGAAGATGATAATACCAAGAACTTCCGCAGAGATTAAGCAGCAGAGACCGCCGAAGCGTATGCCCTCACGCGCACGGTCATTTCTTCCGGCACCAAGGTTCTGGCTTACAAATGTCGTAATGGCCATCGCAAAACTGGTGATAGGAATGAAGATGAAGCCTTCGACCTTAACGTATGCGCCGATGCCTGCCATGGCAAGCTGGCCATAAGAATTAATATAGGACTGAATGACAACATTCGAGAAGGACATAATGGAATTCTGCAATCCGCTGGGAAAGCCAAAACGGATGATGCGCATGGCCATGTTCTTCTCCAGACGAATGTGAGACAGGCTCAGGTGATAGTTCTGTTCAGATCGCATGAGGCGGAAGAGGCAGAGCAGGGCTGAGAAGAGCTGGGAAGCTGCTGTTGCAAAGGCTGCTGCACCGACACCCATGTGAAAGCAGCCGATCAGTAAGAGATCAAGCCCTACATTGATGAGGGATGACAGAACCAGATAGTAGAGCGGATGTTTGGAGTCTCCGGCAGCCTGCAGAATACCGACCAGGGTATTGTACATGATGAATCCAAGAGAGCCTGCGAAGTAGACCTGGAAATAGGTGATGGATTGAGGGAGTACATCCGCGGGTGTGCTCATCCAGATGAGAATCTGTGGGGCGAAGAGGACGCCGACCAGAGTCATGATGATGGAGAAGACAAGCCCCAGGGCAACCGTCACATGAACGGATCGTTCTACATTTTCATCATCTTCAGCCCCGATATAGTGGGCAATGACGACGCCGGCACCGATGGAGATGCCGTTGAAGAAACCGATCATCATAAAGATGAGATTGCCGGCGGTGGATACGGCGGCGAGGGCGTCACTTCCGATGAAATTACCGACAATCAGAGAATCCGCGGCGTTATAGAGCTGCTGGAAGAGATTGCCGAAGAAGAGTGGTAATGTGAAATTTATAATCTTAGCTTTGACTGACCCTTGGGTCATGAGTTCTGTTTCTTTTTCCATACTTCTATTATAACGCATGTGGGCGAGAAAACTCACGGTTTCAACCGTGAGGATGATAGTCACCCCTATTACTTTCTGTAGATAATGTATTTAATCCTTCTGTTCGTGTGGATGAGATATACTTCATCTGCAGCTTCACGGAAGTACCTTTTATGATTGAGTTCTAATTAGAGAAGTAAGGGAAAAGCAAAATCAAAACTGCATATTCAGTTGAGAGTAGAAAAGACATGTAAAAATGTTGCATATGCCACATACTTGCATTTCAATCTATTTTATCCTTGCTAAGTAATCGCAGTGAATACCGTATCGACGGATTCATATAAATAGATACTTAGGAGGCAATATGGAAAATAAGATGTTTTGTTATCAGTGTCAGGAGACTGCTCAGGGCAGAGGATGTACCGTCGCTGGTGTATGTGGTAAGAATGCTGAAGTTGCTGCAATGCAGGATCTTCTGATCTATGTAACCAAGGGATTGTCTGCCGTGACGACTGCTTTACGCGAGCAGGGCGTATCCATTGATGCATCCGTTAACCATCTTGTAACGATGAACCTCTTCACCACCATTACCAATGCGAACTTCGATGAAGATTCCATCCGCGCAAGGATCACAGAGACCCTTCGGGTAAATGAAGAGCTTAGCGCCAAGCTGGAGAAGAAGGATCAGCTTCCCCAGGCAGCTCTTTGGAGAGGAAATGAAGAGCAGTACCTTGAGATGGCTGCTTCCGATGCTGTTGGTGTACTCGCAACTGCCGATGAAGACATCCGTTCCTTAAGAGAACTGATCACTTACGGTCTGAAGGGTCTGGCTGCTTACTCTAAGCATGCAAATGCGCTTCTTAAGGACAATGAAGAAATTGATGCTTTCATCCAGTCTGCTCTGGCTAAGACACTGGACGACAGCCTGACTGTAGACGATCTTGTCGCTCTGACTCTTGAATGTGGTAAGTTCGGCGTAGATGGTATGGCTCTTATGGATGCTGCAAATACAGGCGCTTACGGAAATCCTGAGATCACCAAGGTAGATATTGGCGTCAGAAAGAACCCCGGTATTCTGGTATCCGGACATGATCTGAAGGATTTGGAGCAGCTCCTGGAGCAGACCAAGGGCACCGGTGTTGATGTCTATACTCATTCTGAGATGCTGCCTGCACATTACTATCCTGCGTTCAAGAAGTATGACCACTTCGCAGGTAACTACGGTAATGCATGGTGGAAGCAGAAGGCTGAGTTCACAACCTTCAACGGCCCCATCCTTATGACGACCAACTGCATCGTTCCTCCTGCTGACAGCTACAAGGACAGACTCTGGACCACAGGTGCTGCCGGCTATCCCGGATGCCGTCATATCGATGGTGCTTATGGGGAGACAAAGGACTTCTCCGCAATTATCGAACAGGCCAAGACTTGTCCTGCACCTCAGGAGATTGAGAGTGGACAGATTGTTGGCGGTTTTGCTCATGAGCAGGTATTTGCACTGGCAGACAAGATTGTTGAGGCTGTTAAGTCCGGAGCAATCAGAAAGTTCGTCGTTATGGCAGGCTGCGATGGCAGAATGAAGTCCAGAGAGTATTATCATGACTTTGCAGAGAGACTTCCTAAGGATGTTGTGATTCTGACTGCAGGGTGTGCAAAGTATAAGTATAACAAGCTGAATCTGGGCGACATCAATGGCATTCCCAGAGTTCTGGATGCAGGTCAGTGCAACGATTCTTACTCTCTGGCTCTGATCGCACTCAAGTTAAAGGAAATAATCGGTCTGGATGATGTAAATGATCTTCCTATCGTTTACAACATCGCCTGGTATGAGCAGAAGGCCGTTATTGTCCTCCTTGCCCTGCTTTACCTTGGAGTGAAGAATATCCATCTTGGACCCACACTTCCTGCATTCCTTTCTCCCAATGTAGCAAATGTCCTGGTTAAGAAC
>Ga0256404_1013693_pt1 | contig 10188 bp, 9 predicted proteins | sample RumenRJG_01DNA_FD_185990 | JGI IMG/M metagenome (GOLD analysis project Ga0256404, IMG submission 185990) | Bovine rumen microbial communities from Lethbridge, Alberta, Canada - RJG_01 | ecosystem: Host-associated > Mammals > Digestive system > Stomach > Rumen | place: Canada: Alberta | collected...
TAACTCCCTCCCTTCGGGAGGGCGGGGGTGGGTCTCCTATCATCGGCATCTACCGTCTGACGATGAAGGCCAACTCCGACAATTTCCGTCAGAGCAGCATTCAGGGAGTCATGAAACGCATCAAGGCCAAGGGCGCTACGGTCATCATCTACGAGCCCACACTCCCCGATGGCACCACATTCTTTGGCAGCCGTGTCGTCAACGACCTCACACAGTTCAAAGCCCAGTCTCATGCCATCATCGCCAACCGTTACGACCCCGTCCTCGACGATGTAGAGGAAAAGGTTTACACCCGCGATCTGTTTAGGAGAGATTAACCCACCCCTGCCCCTCCCGAAGGGAGGGAGTATAAACAACGCCGGCCCTTTGATGGGCCGAGCGTACCTTAATGAAAGAGCAACGAGCAGTTGCGGTTACATCCTCTCCTTTGAAGGAGAGGCTTGGTGAGGTAGAGGCTCTTTTGGAACTTTTCTCTGGAGAAAAGTGGAAAGTAGATAATAGAAAGAAACGACATATTGATAAATACAAACCCTATGGAAAAGAGCAATGAAACTCCCTCCCTAAACAGGGAGGGCTGGGGTGGGTCTCCGGTTGATGAGTCTTTCACCCATCATATTTACTCCCCCTACCGCGTCTGTCCTCTCGGTGCCCATGTTGACCACCAGCACGGTTTGGTGACTGGCTTCGCCATCAACAAGGGCGTGGACCTTTGGTTCAACGTCCGTGAAGACGGGATTGTCAAATTGAAATCCCTCTCTTTCGAGGGCAACATCGAGTTTGACATCTCTCGTCCTACGCAGGTACGTGAACATAACTGGGGCGACTATGCCCGCGGTGCAAAATATGCGCTGCGCAAACGTTTCGAACTGTCCCACGGTATTGAAGGCGTCATACAAGGCTCCCTTCCTGTCGGCGGACTATCCAGTTCGGCAGCAGTCCTCATTGCCTATGTCATGGCTTTCGCCAAGGCCAACAAGATTTCTCTCCGCCCCATGGAGGTCATCAAGATTGCCTCGGAGGCAGAACGTGAGTACATCGGCCTCAACAACGGTATCCTGGACCAGGCTTGCATCGCCCTCGGACAGAAAGACGGACTGCTGTTTCTCGATTGCGACTCCAACGACTATCGCATCATTCGCCGCAATCCCAAGATGCCGTCCTTCGAGATTGGCATCTTCTTCAGCGGGCTCACCCGCTCGTTGGTCAACAGCGACTATAACCTCCGCGTCTATGAGTGTAAGACAGCTGCTTGGAATATGCTGGCCTATACCGACCAGCCGCTGAAACCTTTCGACAAGACTTTCCTCCGCGACATTCCCAAAGCCACCTACGAGAAGACGCGCATTGCCATGCCGCAGCGTTTTGCCCGTCGTGCTGAACATTTCTATTCTGAATACCGACGCGTTCGTCAGGGCGTCACGGCTTGGGAAACAGGCAATCTCAAACTCTTCGGTAAACTCTGTTTCGACAGTTGTGAGTCCAGTATCCACAACTATGAGTGTGGCAGTCCTGAACTCATCGCTATCTATGAAATCATGCGCACCCTCCCCGGAGTCTATGGCGGACGTTTCAGCGGGGCCGGATTCAAAGGAGCCTGCATCGCTCTTGTCGATCCTGCCGAGAAAGAGAACATCGCCCGCGAACTCACCAGCCGCTATCTTGCGCAGTTCCCAGAATACGACCAAACCTTCGAGATCCACTGGGTACAGCCCGATAATGGAGCACGGTTCGTGGAGACCCTCTAAATCCCCCTTAGAAGGGGGACTTACAGTTTACCAAAAATAGTAATAGAAATAGTTTCTTAAAAAACAACCATGACCCATAAGCATAAAGTCCCCCTTCTAAGGGGGATTGAGAGGGTCTCCTAATAATCATGAAAAGTGTTATTCTTGCCGCAGGCTACGCCACACGCTTAGGCGAACTTACGAAGAACTTCCCAAAGCCTCTGCTCCAGATTGGTCAGAACACCATTCTGGGCCGTATCCTCGATGACATCGATACCATTCCGGAAATCACCGAACATATCATTGTCACCAACCATAAGTTCGCACCCATATTCGAGAAATGGGCCGCCAAACAACACTACACCAAACCCCTCCGCATCATCGATGACGGTACGGAAACCAACGAGACGCGCCTAGGCGCCGTCTGCGATTTATTGTTGGCAATCAAAGAGACCCCCTCCAACTCCCCCCTGTCATCGTCATCGTCATCGTCAAAGTCATTGTCATCGTCATTGTCATCGTCATTGTCATCGTCATCGTCACTCCCTTCTAAGGGGGACAAGCGTAGCGAGGAATGTTTAGAGGGTCTTCATAAGCCCTCCCTATGCAGGGAGGGTTTGGGTGGGTCTCTCCTTGTCTTAGCCGCCGACAACCTCCTCTTTTTCTCTTTCCGCGACTTCATCAACTTTGCAAAGGAGAAAAACGCCAGTTGTATCATGTGTCACGAACAACCTTCCATCGAGAAGTTGCAGCGCACGGGTGTAGTGGTACTTGATGAACAGCAGCGTGTCCTCAACATGGAAGAGAAACCGCAACAACCCAAGAGTCATTGGGCCGTGCCGCCTTTCTACTTCTACCACGAAAAAGATCTCGACCTCATCCTGCATGCCATCGAAAACGGCTGCGGAAAGGATGCGCCCGGAAACCTGGCCCATTATCTGGTAGATCATACCGAGATGTATGCCTGGAAAATGAATGGAGGCAGATTCGACATCGGAAGTTTGGATACTTATCATGAAGCAATTGAGAAATTTGGATAAATATGGATAATATAGAATTAAACGGAAAGCGCATATTAGTGACAGGAGCCGCCGGCTTTATCGGTTCATACCTGGTAAAGAGACTCCTTCAGAACACAACTAACTGCACCATCGTAGGTATCGACAACATGAACGACTACTACGACGTAAACCTCAAAAAGTTCCGTCTAAAGGAAATTGAGAAGACCCTCCAAGCCCCCCTTAGAAGGGGGGATGTTCAGGGTACAGTTGTAAGTCCCCCTCTTAAGGGGAATTTAGAGGGTCCCTCTTCTTTCACTTTCATCCGCGGCAACATAGCTGACCGCGCCCTCATCGACCGCGTCTTCGCCGAATATCAACCGCATATTGTAGTGAACTTGGCTGCCCAGGCTGGCGTGCGCTATAGCATCACCAATCCCGATGCTTACATCGAGTCCAACCTCATCGGCTTCTATAACATCCTCGAAGCCTGCCGCCATGCGTCATCGTCATCGTCATCGTCAAACTATCACGGTGTCGAGCACCTTGTTTACGCTTCTTCCAGTTCCGTCTATGGCTCCAATAAGAAAGTACCGTATTCTACGGACGATAAGGTGGATAACCCAGTGAGCCTTTATGCGGCTACGAAGAAGAGTAACGAACTGCTAGCGCATGCCTACTCCAAACTCTACAACATCCCCTCTACGGGACTCCGTTTCTTCACGGTCTATGGTCCTGCCGGACGCCCCGACATGGCTTATTTCGGATTCACCAACAAACTCCGTGAGGGCAAGACCATTCAGATTTTCAACTATGGCAACTGTAAGCGCGATTTCACCTATGTCGATGACATTGTGGAGGGCATCCAGCGGGTCATGCAACATGCTCCTGAGAAGCAGACGGGTGAGGACGGTCTGCCCATTCCTCCCTATAAGGTATATAATATAGGTAATAGTTCCCCGGAGAACCTGCTCGACTTCGTCACGATCCTGCAGGAAGAGTTGGTCCGTGCTGGAGTTCTCCCCGCCGATTACGACTTCGAGGCCCACAAAGAACTGGTGCCCATGCAGCCTGGTGATGTCCCCATCACTTACGCCGACACCACACCCCTCGAACGCGATTTCGGTTTCCGTCCCTCCACCCCACTCCGTGAAGGCCTCCGCCGTTTCGCCGAATGGTACGCCGACTTTTATAAATAAAGCCCCCCTGTCATTGTCATCGTCATAGTCATTGTCATAGTCACCCCATTCCCTTCAGGGGAGGGGTCAGGGGAGAGGCTCCTTTAAACAGCCCGAAGGGCGCTTAACCCTTTACCAATGTCCACACTCATAACATCCCCCATCTGCTACATCCTGGTCCTGCTGGCGGTCGCCTATATCTGCCGCCGCAGGCGCAAGACCAGGATAGCACTGATCACGGCAGCCGTCGTGTTCACCCTCTTTTTCTCCATCCGCCCTATCTACGAACAGGCGGAGAAAGCATGGTGCGGCGAATATTCCAATCTGATTCCTGCCGGCAAGACTTATGACTACGGTATCGTTCTCGGCGGTTATGGCGAATGGGACCCAGACAGGAACCGTCCAGAATTTGACAAACAGGCAGATCGCCTGTTAGAAGGCATCCAACTCTGCCACAAGGGTAAGATCCGCAAACTCATCATCGCCTCCGACTCCAGCAACCGCCAGACCGATGATCCCGATGAAACCCAAGGCAACCCTGCCGCCATGCGAGCCTACATTACCCGCTTAGGCATCCCCGATTCCGCCCTCATCCTGGAAAACACCGCCAAGACAACAAGAGAAAACGCCTCAACTATCAAAGCTCTCCTTGAAAAGCGCGACAGCGCTCAAAGGTTATCGTTTTCGTCATCGTTTTCGTTAATGATGATCACCTCCGCTATCCACCTCCCTCGTGCCCTCATGACATTCCAGGAAGAAGGCATCAGCTGTGATCCCTACGCCACCGACTGCATCGTCCGTGACCCTCATCAGAAGAACCGATGGTTCCCCAATCTCACCATCATGCGTTCCTGGCAATCCCTTCTCCACGAATTCATTGGCTACGCTTACTACAAATTAAGACCCACCCCGTCCCTACCTGCATAGAGAGGGAGCTTGGAAGCTGCGACAGAATATCCTCCACCTCATTTTTATTCTCCCACAGAACACACAGAATCCACAGAATTCTTTCTTTATTTTGATCCACGAATGCACACCAATAGTCACGAATGGATTGAAGGCGTAGCGAGATGCAGCCCGCTGCATCTTGTGGTCATTTGTAGAGCAATGTCATCTGAAAGTTTACTTTCAAGTGGCATTCTTCTACAAATGACGGAAACGTTGTGAAACAACATTTCCCGCCACGTCTTCAATCAACGAGCCATCGGCTCGTATAATTTCCGTGTCTTTCGTGTATTTCGTGGGAGTAATATATTAGTGTTTCATTAGTGTACATTCGTGGACAGTAAGTCATAGCCATCGGCCTTTAAACAGCCACGTAGTGGCGCTTAAACAGCCCGAAGGGCACTTAAACAGCGAAGCGCTTAAACCTTTACCAACGTCATCTTTTACCTCATGGCATTCGCTCCCAACACACCCAACAAGGCAGTCAACACAGCAATTGCAAACTCAACGATTTTCTTCCAATTAATATTCTTCATAATATATAAAAATTTAAAATTATAAAAGCCCCCAGCCCCCTTCCTGTCATGGTCATAGTCATAGTCACTCCCTTCAGGGATGGGGCTGGGGTGAGGCTCCTTTAAACAGCAAAGCGCTTAACCCCTTATAAGGTCATTGTCATAGTCATCGTCATAGTCATCGTCATGGTCACTCCCCTTCCCTTCAGGGAGGGGTCAGGGGTAGGCTCCCTTAACCCCTTACATTACGGCTCCGCCGTTTCTGCAGCAGCCTGGGCATCCAGTGCCTCCTTGCTTGCCTTCTTCGAGATATCACTGAGGGTGATGCCTTGCAGGAGCGTACGCACACGCTTGCCAGTAGAAGCGCTCTCCGACTCGGGCATGAATATCACACGGAGACTCTTCACGTGCTCGTTCACGTTATAGTCCTTGATGTTCTCCACACCTTTGGAGTGCATACCGATCTTAAAGGTACCCAGACCGTCCACGCGTACGCGGAAAGAATTCTGGAGCATGTCCTTCATCACTTCAGGGAGTTCGGTGAGCACAGCGTTCACGTCACTCTTCTTCATCGAACAGTTACGCTGGATGATCTCACTGATATCCTTCAGCGTCTTCGTCTCGGTGGGTACTACGCTGGCGTACCACTTCTGGTAAGCGCCAGTCATCTTCTCATTCTTGTTCTGAGTCAACTTGTAAAATACTGACATAATAAAATAAAATTTAAGCGACCCACCCCTTACTCCTCCCTGCTTAGGGAGGGGAACGTAATAGGGGTTAAAGGTCAAAGTTAATAAATAAGGTTGATATAAAAAAAGAGTATAGAGGGTAGCAGGTCATCGTCATAGTCAAATTTTCGTGTCTTTACTTCCCTTCAGTCTACGATAAAATCCCGGCCCACTAATAAGGAGACCTTACTATTTGAATTAAAGAACGAAATGGAAGTGTTGCAAACGATTCTGTAAGTGGAAGGATGGTCATCTGAGAACTTGTTCTCAAGTGACAGCCTTACAGTTACATCAACAAGTCATGAATATGACTTACATTTCGCTCTTTAATTCCTTCTGTGTCTTTCGTGTATTTATGAGCTACGCTATGAATCTCGGCTGCACTCGGCATAATTCAAGCAAGCTTGATTCTGCTCTCGTTTGCACGAGATTTCTGTGGGAGAAAAAATATTAGTGCCTCATTCGTGTACATTCGTGGACAGAATAAAACAGTCGCATCGCGACGCTTAAACAGTTGCGAAGCAACGCTTAACCCTTTACAATTAATACACCCACTTCAGTTCCTCGGCTTTAGGTGGCGCCACATAATTATCAATAGCCTGCCGCCGATTCGCTTTCATTGGGCCTTTCGTCTTCGTTTCCGCCTTCGTCTTTCGTCTTTCGTCCTTCGTCAATCCCCCCTCTCCTTCGGGGAGGGATGGGGAAGGGTTCCTGTAACTCACATGCAACCAGCACACTCCATTCTCACGGATATGCTCAAAAAGCAGCTGGTCGAACTCCAGATTCTCTTTTATAAAGCGGAACATCTTGCGGCCCACCTCGATGTTCGAGACATGGATGTCGGCCGCCTCGCCACGCAGATGTTGCGAGTTCTTCACGCCGCCCACGGCTCGGTTCAGTCGTTCACAGCGGTACCCACTGGTGATCCGGATGACACCGAAGCGTTGCCGCAAGGGTTCCAGCACATGTTCACACAATTGTTGCAGCCGTTTGATCACGGCCTCATCTGGCACATTCTCGATGCCGAGTCGAATGGCGGTGCCACTGGCGCACATCTCCCTGAGGGAGAAATGTGCCGTCAGCATCCGCTCATCAATTTTTGTTTTAGATTGTTTGTTCATAATGAAAGACCCTCTACATCCCCCTTAGAGGGGGACTTGCATACTGTCAAGATAGAGGGCGGTTTTTTAGTTTTAGTAATTATTTGTTATCTATCGTATATCTTAATCTTTTGAAACTTCGGCCTTCGGAAAGTCCTCCCTATGCAGGGAGGATTTAGGTGGGTCTCTTTTTTCTGTTTGCAAAGATAACACGCACCCGTTCAGCGAGAATGAACGCGGGAAAATATTTTTCAGAGAAAGTTACAATTCATTGACTTCCAACGCTTTGCGAAGTCGCTTTTTTATCTCTTCACAGAGACTTACCGGACTCATCACCTCCACTTTTCCACTATACTGCAACAGCTCCTGCACGAGTTCCGGATTAATAATAAGGTACAGGCGTACCTCTGTATATTGTGGGGTCATCGGACGGAATTGCTGGGAATGATGAATCTTTCGGGAGCGGAGATAAGGCACCAGGTCATTTTCTACGCGTAGCCTCACCTCCTCTCTCTCATCTCCAGGCCGGCGGGTCACCCCCACCATATCATCAAAATAGGTTTTAACCAGGGATTCCGGTTCCCGATACGACACCCCGTCAGCAACCCTCATTTTCACGATACGGTCCATGCCGAACACCGAAAGATGCTCCCCATGCGTGTTCCAGGCCAACAGATACCAACGTCCGTGAAACCGTTTCACCCGATAAGGATGAACGATGCGGCCCAGCGAATGATCACAGTTAAACTTATGGTAATCCAACCAGACCGGCTGTTTGTTCTCTATAGCCCGCTGGAGAGGCAGCAGGAAATCGATACCCGCCCCGTTTTGTTCCATCAGCAGTTTCCTGAGCCGTACATAGTCATCAGCGGAGACATCACTCTTGAAGATGGAAGTATCTGCCCCAGCATACCAATAATACCACTGATTACCGCGGCGCTCCTTGTTGATAATCACACGATGATTCGCCTGCATGGAGTCGAAAGTATTCATCAAAGTGGTGCGCGACTGAATGATCTCAAAGCCATTTTCCTCCAGATACCTGTTTACAAAGTCCATGATCTCCCGACCCGTCATCGCCCGACCATTCTGCAGACATTTGTCCACCAACATCTCCCGTAAGGCGTAATTCTTATGATTCATATCAAAAATACATTTTTAAAAACAATCGTTGTTGTAGATTTCACGTTTCAAATTTACGATATTTCCCCAAAACCACCAAGCCCAAACCACATAATTTACCCCATTCCCAACTTTTTCTTCCGCGTCCATTCTCGCTGAACACCCCCCACCTATCTTTGCATTTTCAAAGTCGTAAATCGTCATCGTCATCGTTTAATTTTCGTATTGCCAAATTCTCGCTGCTAATTTATCTTTTATATGGAGCAAGCCCAAAGGGCTGTTCCTTATATGGCTATCAGCAGTGAGAGCTTGCTCTCAGCTGTGATGGACATGGAAGGAACACAGAAGTGCCAAAGGCACAGATGTTTCATATAAAAGATTTCTGTGCCTTCTATGTATTCCGTGGGAGAAAAACATTAGTGACTCATTCGTGTATATTCGTGGACAGAAAGTTTTCGCCTTTCGTCCTTTAACTAGTTGCGAAGCAACGCTTAACCCCTTATCATTAACCAGCCCGCAGGGCGCTTAACCAGTCGCATCGCGACGCTTAACCAGTTGCGAAGCAACGTTTAACCCTTTATTTTAAAAATATGATTACCTGTACATTAGAAAAACATCGTACCGCCGACCGTTACTTCGCCCGTACCCGCAAGATGGGCCGCGTCGGCTTCAAACAAATTGCCAAGGAAATCTCGCGCAACTGTTCTGCCAAACCCTCCGACGTCAACCTCGTCCTCACCGAGCTCGTCGACGTCATGCACCATCACCTGTTAGACGGTCATGAGATCACCATTCCCGACATCGGCAGCTTCCACATCGGTGTCACCAGTAAATCTGTAGAAAACCCTGCCGACTTCGATCCACACCAGCACATCCGTGATTTCCACATCAAGTTCCGTCCCACCGCCCATCGTGACTCCATCACTTGGCGCCTCGACAGACCCCTATTAAATGGCGTAAAAGTAAAAACCCTGTAAAAATCCCCCCTTCAACTCCATCCCGAGCAGAGCTCGCCCCCGTAGCCTTCCCCGGCATAGGGGGAGAGCTTGGAAGCAGCGACAGAATATCCTCCACCTCATTTTTAACTCTCCCACAGAAATCTCGTGCAAACGAGAGCAGAATCAAGTTTGCTTGAATTATGCCGAGTGCAGCCGAGATTCATAGCGTAGCTCATAATACACAGAACCCACAGAATTCTTTCTTTATTTTGATCCACGAATGCACACCAATAATCACGAATGGATTAAATATTTGGAGGGATGCAGGACTGCACCCGTTGTTAGTATCAGCTTACTGCCATCTGAGAGTAAACTTTCAAGTGTCAGTAATCTGCCACTAACGGATTCTTTATCCAAAGAATCCCTCCAAATATTTAATGAGCAATGCCCGAAATTCATGACCATAATAAAAAAGATATATCCGAAATTTCATTCATAGATTAAAGATGTGGTGAGATGCAGCGGACTGCATCTGTATGTCATTTGTAGAGTAGTGACATCTGAAAGTTTACTTTCAAGTGGCATTCATCTGCAAACGACGGAAACGTTGTGCAACAACATTTCCCGCCACGTCTTCAATCAACGAGCCAAAGGCTCGTACAATATCTGTGTTCATCTGCGTTTTCTGTGGGAGTAATATATTAGTGTTTTATTCGTGGACATTCGTGGACAGATAGTCATAGTCATCGTCATGGTCATCGTTAAAATCTCCGTGTTCATCTGCGTTTTCTGTGGGAGACCAGTTCCTCCACCTTTGGTATAATAAATATAATATAGTTGGTGGGATTTTGAATTAAAGAACGAAATGGAAACGTTTTCTTTTCCATATTGCCAAATTTTCGCTGCTAATTTTTCTTTTATATGAAGCAAGCCCTAAGGG
>Ga0256404_1013695_pt1 | contig 10185 bp, 9 predicted proteins | sample RumenRJG_01DNA_FD_185990 | JGI IMG/M metagenome (GOLD analysis project Ga0256404, IMG submission 185990) | Bovine rumen microbial communities from Lethbridge, Alberta, Canada - RJG_01 | ecosystem: Host-associated > Mammals > Digestive system > Stomach > Rumen | place: Canada: Alberta | collected...
GGATGAGGATACTGCAATAAAAATCTGTACCAATCTCACAAAAAAGTTCACGGATGATGAAGAGTATTTACAAAAGGAATTGAAAAATGCTCTGCCGAGAGTACAGTGCCTTGAACTCATTCCTGAACATATGACAGGGAAGCTGGTTAATGAATCATAAATAGTGTCGAATTTGCCTTACGACATATCGGCCAGGTCTGCAATGCATGGAAGAAAAGACAGCTTTCATCACCTTTGTACAGGTCAGAACCCAAACAGCTCCTGCAGATTTGCTGGACAATTCCTGTGTCAAATCACTTATAATGAAGTTGGTTCATGAAATGTTTCACTGCTTTATTGAATATCGATCCAGTACGGGAAACTCTGTAATCCTGAAGAATTGACAACAAGCTTAAGGATGTCCGAGTATGAGGTCTTGTCCACCCCAGCCCTGATCCTTCAGCAATCCTCTTCTTTAGTACATTTTGCAGGGTTATTTCCGATTTCTGTTGTTTTTCACTACTCATGGTATTCTCTTCCGGTCTTAGGGTCTGAAGATCGATCATGAAAGCAGACTGTCTGCTGATATATAAATAGAGATAAGAGGAATCTTCGACAAGCCGGATCAGCCGCGCATAAGGGACAACTTCCTTACCGCTGTCTCCGTAAAATGTGAAATGATCCTTTCTGAATTCATAGCGGGTAAAAGGGTAGTTGTCATGAAAACTTTGACATATTTTTTTTGCCCGATACATTGGATAAACCTTAAATGAGGAGAACATCCAGCAGCCGGCAAAAAGACAGAGAATGGAGAGAACGGGAAGCTGGCTCCATTCTCTGATTCCTGTAATGACCAACAGGCATGAGAGTAAAGCCAGAAAAATTTTTTGCGCGAATCCGAATGTCTGATACTGCATGAACGAAAGACGTTGAATCGTTTCCGGCGTATGCTGCATGGAAGCTGTGATCATTTCTATCTCTTTTCCTTCCCCAATTCTATCATCAGTTGTGATCTCAAATACGGATCACATGATCATTCTATAAGCTATTAATACAAGGCACCCATTCTTATCTCTAAAAATCGTCATTTTCAGCATAGAACATGTGATTAAATATTTCTATTCATGAATACTGAAATACTAATACTATTATTTAAAAATTGAAAATTATAAATGAAAAGCAAATTGTCAAAAAACATAATATTTCATCAATATGCCGGAAAAGATTGATAGATTGAATGTTAAAATAACGATATTATTGATTCGAAGTTGAGAAAGAAACAGCAAAATGCAACATTCATTATGTAAAAAGAGCGAAAAACAAGCGGTAAGGAAGTTATTAAATCGGACTATTTAAATCAACCAATATACTTGTAAAATCATTCACATTCCTGTTAATAGCCGCTGCGGTCCAGTCCGCGGCTCATCGCGGCGGAGATTATATTTCATACTCATGGCAGTTTGCTGAATGCAGTACTGACATGCACGTGGGGGATAAAATTTGGAGGGAAGTCATGAAAAGGTTTAGTAAAGAACTTATTTCTTTGTTGGCAGTCGGCACGTTATCTGTGACGATGATGGGGTGCGGATCATCAAGTACATCTTCATCATCCGGCTCTTCTTCTGCAACACAATCTGCAAGTACACAGACATCAGATGAGTCTTCTTCGGCAGGTACGGAAAGCAGTGCAGAAGCAAAGACAGATGCTACTGTACTTCGCGTCAATATGAGCGAGACAGCGGATTCGGAAAAATCAAAGGCCATTGAAGCTGTAAAAGAGGAGATTGAGAAGAACACAGATGGGAGAGTTACCCTGGAGATTCACAATAATGGTGAGCTTGGCACATTCCAGGATGATATCGAGGCAATCACAGGTGGAGCTAATATTGTGGATGGCACTTCGCCCTCGGCGTTCTGTGACTATGGAAATGGAGATCTGATGGCTCTGGATCTCATGTTTGAGCTCAGAAGTTATGAGGACTGCGACAAGATCAATGACTCGGATCTTTTCTGGGAGATGGTAAAACCGCTGGAGGAAAAATCTCACATAAAGATTCTTGCAGTAAACTGGGGCAATATGCCAAGATGCGTTTTATCCAATAAACCCATAAATTCTGTCGAAGACATGAAAGGGATGATCATCAGGACGCCACTTGCAAATTACATTTCTTTCTTTACAAGACTTGGCGCGACGACACAATCCATGTCACTTGCGGATACATACACTGCACTACAGCAGAAAACCATTGACGCCTGTGAGTTTGGTTATGACATACTCTATAACAATTCTCTGTATGAGGTTGCAAAATACTGCTATGCCGATGAGCACGCTTACGCTCCCTGCATGTGGGCAATGAATTCTGATATTTTTAATTCTTTGTCGGAGGATGACCAGAAGGCTGTCAAGCAGGCGTTCGAAGATGGCGGCAAGTCATATGAGGAGACCAATAAGAACAGTCAGGCGGATTACAGAAAGAAACTTGAGGATGCAGGCGTCACATTTGTAGACCCTTCAGATGAAGATAAGAAGACAATGTATGCGGCTGCGAAAGATTCTGCCAGTGATTTTGATCTCAGCGACGGAATTATGGATAAGATCGATCAGGCATTGGGACGCTGAGAATAGTCAACACCGGTAAGTATTACGTCGATTGTTGTATAAAAGAATATTGCCTGTTCCTGCAGCTTTTTACATCATTGGACTGCCGGATTGCAGAGAACATGAGCAAGAGTGGTGAGGGAGGCGGTCTGACACCGCCTCCTGTTAGTTTCTGCTTTACTTAGGCAGTCGATGAATTCGGGAAGTACCTGTTTTCACTACAGGAGGTCCCCTGAACGGGAAGAAAAATGAAAAAACACAGTAATGTATTCATCTATATTATTTTGCACTGGGAAGAGCTGCTGTGCATACTTACAGTATCTCTTATGACAGTTATATGTGTCATTACAATCATTGCCAGATACTGCTTCAACTACGGCATCAGCTGGAGCACGGATGTCTGCAACATTATGCTGATTTATACAACATTTGTTGGCGGAGCTGCAGCATACAAGAAAAATCAGCATTTCGGCATGGACTTTCTGACAGACCGGCTTTCTCCGAATGTCCGTTATGCCTTAAAAGTAGTGATCAATGCCATTCTTGCTGCAATGTTCTTTTTTCTGTTTTATCTCAGTGCTGTCTATACTGCCGGCAGCAGAAAGCTGATGACAGCATCCCGTATTCCTTACAAATATGTAGATTTTGCGGCGATTCTGGGCTTTGGCAGCATGGCGGTCTATTCGGTTGTTTTTCTTGTCCAGGCCTTTACCAATCATGACAAATATTACAGAAATTTTGTTATGTCCCAGTCCCAGCAGCTGGAGGAGCAGATGAGAGAGGAAGCACCCGAAGGTGATTCGGCACAGGCAGCTGGCAGAAAGGAGGCAAAATCATGACCTTGTATCCGCTGATTATCCTTGCGGCAGCTTTTATCTGTGGCATGCCGGTCGCTTTTGCAATGATTTTGTGCATTATCCCTTATTTCGTACTGGATCCGACATCACAGATGACAGTTATTATTCAAAAGCTGATTGCCGGAACAGAGAGTTTTTCTCTTGCGGCCATCCCGTTTTTTATCATTGCGGGCTCTATAATGAATTATTCCGGCATCTCAGAGAGACTTTTCAGACTCGCAGATGCGCTGGTAGGTCACCTTACGGGAGGCCTTGGACATGTCAATATTCTCCTGTCCACACTGATGGGCGGAATCTCCGGATCCGGCGCAGCAGATGCTGCTATGGAGAGTAAGCTTCTTGTTCCGGAGATGGTCAAACATGGATATTCTCTTGAATATTCGGCGGCAGTCACTGCTGCCTCTGCATGTATTACTCCGATTATTCCTCCGGGAGTTGGCCTTGTTGTTTATGCATGCATTATGCAGGTATCCGTAGGAAAGCTCCTGTGTGCCGGGTATATACCTGGCCTTATGATATGTGTCGGCATGATGATCTGCAACCACATAATCTCCAAAAAGCGCGGCTATAAGGCGGCACGTGATCATATGCTGCCGGGGAAACAGATTCTAAAGCTATTTCTCGATGCACTTTGGGCTCTGTTTATCCCATTTGGTCTTGTCATGGCACTGCGCATAGGACTGTGCACACCGACAGAAGGCGGCGCAATGATGGCAGTGTATGCGCTCCTTGTCGGGAAGTTCATCTATAAGGAGCTTAAAATAACGGACCTTCCGAAGATCATGCTCGACGGCGCAACCAATACCGCATGCATCATGATGATTATGGCGGGCGCCAATGTTCTCAGTCATTACCTGAGCTGGGAAGGAATCCCTACATGGCTTACGCAGTCCATGACGCAGAACGTACCGAACAAGTATGTTTTCCTGGCAATCAGTATGGCTCTACTTCTTGTTCTTGGAATGTTCATGGACGGAATGGCGGCCATGATTGTCATTGCACCTCTCCTTGCACCCGTCGGCGCACAGATGGGAGTCAATATGGTGCATTACGGACTGATCATGTGCCTGAACTGTGCTATAGGCGCTATCACGCCGCCGTTTGGTAATTACAACTTCCTTGTGGCAGGAACGGTGAAGTGCAGCACAAGCAAAATGATAAAAGAGATTATACCTTACATAATTGTATGCATTGCGGTGCTCATTCTCTGCACATATATTCCGGGGTTTGTCACAATTATACCGAAACTGGTTTACGGAAATGTCTGATCTTTTGCAGAATTGAGGCTGTAAGTGATACAAACAGGCAGCAGTATACAGAACCGGAGTTAACGATAAAAAGGATCTGGCAATATCCGATGAAAGAGGCAGCTGATGGATAATGAAAAAATCAAACTTCCGTCGGGGAAGAGTGACCGCATAGTCATCAGATCAAATAATGATCAGCATGTTCTTTTTCAGGTTTTTCGCTCTATTTATCCGCAGCATTGGAGCGGTTATAAAGAGATCTTTGATCATCATCATCCGGATATCGAAATATCCGGCATAGTTTCCGGCCGCGGAACGTATTACTGCGAGGGTGTGGAGTATGGTTTTCAAGCTGGAGATGTATTTCTCCACTGTGTGAACGATCAGCATTGTTTTCACAAGATAGATCCCGCACAGCAGCTGATCATGGTGGTCTTCCGCTTTGATCAGAGAATGATCTGGTCACAGGGACGGGACTGGACGGAGAATGAATATATGCAGCTGTTTATGGAGAACAGCGGCATAGGACATCACATCCTGCATACGTCAAAGGAGGCACAAACGATCTGTACCTTGCTGCAGGAGAGCTTCGATGAATGCATGAATCAGGAGCATGCGTATGAAATGATCGTAAAAGCAAAACTGCTCACCATACTGGCTAATCTTGTGCGGTATTTTTATAATGATCTTCCCAAAATTACGCTGAAGGTGAATCCGAAACATAAACTGGCCGTTGAAAAATCAATGGAATACATAACAAGGAATCTGGATTTGGATATTACGCTGGATTCACTGGCAGAAGCTGCACATATGAGCAGAAGCTATTATTCCACTATTTTCAAGAAACTGAACGGCGTCTCTGTATGGGACTACATCACGAACCAGAGAATTGACAAGGCGGAGCAGATGCTTGAGACGACAGATATACCGGTGATAGAAATCAGTGAGAACTGCGGCTTTAATAACATTTCCAATTTCAACAGAGCGTTTCGCAAAATTACAGGAGGAACGCCAAGAGACTACAGGAAATCTTTTATACTGAGGGAGGAGAAAGACAATGCTCATTAAAGACAGGATTATTGATCCCTTATCTCTGAAAATTACAGACATGCGTTTCGCAGATATTGACGGTGCACCAAAGCGATGCACACTCATGAAGCTGTATACAAATCAAGGCCTTACAGGCTATGGAGAAATACGGGACGCTTCGAGCAAAACATACGCGCTGATGCTCAAGAGTAGAATTCTGGGAGAGAATCCATGCGAAGTGGATCGACTTTTCAATAAGATCAAACAGTTCGGCGGACCATCGAGACAGGGAGGCGGCGTAAGCGGTGTTGAGATTGCTCTGTGGGATCTCGCGGGCAAGGCGTATGGAGTCCCGGTTTATCAGTTGCTGGGCGGCAGATACAGAGACAGAATACGTGTCTACTGTGATACAGATGCAGATGGCCGGGACAGGAGCGGTCATGCGATGGGACTTGCCCTTAAGAAAAGAATGGAAATGGGCTTCACAATGCTCAAGATGGATCTTGGCATCGGGCTTCTGATTGATGAGCCGGGGACATTGTGTGCGCCGCTTGGCTTTATGGATGATATGGTACATTACGCACCGCACATTCTGCATGTACAAGGCGGCTCTGTGACGCAGGATATGGTATCGCAGAAGAAAAGCTATGACATTGTGAATACCGCACATCCGTTTACGGGAATTCATATTACAGAAAAGGGTCTCGACTTTCTGGAAGAGTACGTAAAAGAAGTGAGGGAAGTTATCGGCTATGAGGTGCCGATCGCCATAGATCATTTTGGGCATGTATGTGTAGAAGACTGCATCCGTTTCGCAAAACGAATGGAAAAATATAATCTCGCCTGGATTGAGGATATGGTTCCCTGGATTTATCCGGACCAGATTAAAAGAATTCATGATGCCACCTGTGTTCCTGTGTGCACCGGCGAGGATCTTTATTTGAAAGAGGCATTTGAACCTCTCATCAGGAATCACTGTGTATCTGTCATTCATCCGGATATACTCACCTGCGGGGGTGCTATGGAATTAAAGAAGATTGCAGACATGGCGTACGAAAACGGTGTCGCAGTCGCGGTGCACATGGCAGAGAGTCCGATTGCCTGCATGGCAGCGGTACACGCAGCTGCAGCAATGCACAATATCCTTGCTATGGAAATTCATTCTGTTGACATTCCCTGGTGGCAGGATATTGCAGAGGGATATGAGAAGCCTCTCATCAAAGATGGCTTTATTGATGTTCCAAACGGACCCGGACTTGGCATTTCTTCTCTGAACGAAGAGCTCATTGAGCAGCATATTAATCCGGATCTTCCGGGAGTATGGGAGTCAACAGAAGAGTGGGATAAGGAATTTTGCAATGACAGAGTATGGAGCTGAAGTAAAATGGTGACATTTACGGCCGGTAAGCGGATAGAGCGAAAAAGGTTAGTTGGCGCAGTCAAGCTGTATTGGTCAGGATGGGGGCAATGAAATGCTGGACAATAAAGAAGAAATTCTGTCAATTACATCGGAATGGACAGGGGAACGTTTCCCTGATGGCCGTCCAAAGGTGCCTGACAGATATCTGGATGCACTGTACAAGATGACATTGGAAGAGCTGTGGAAACCTGTTTTTACAGCGGGGTATACCAACCAGTTTATTGCGATGAAGGCACTTCATCCGGAATTTACGCAGGACGGAGAGGTGAATCACAAGATGGTTGGCCGTGCGGTAACAGCTGTATATGCTCCGACACGGCCGGATTATTATTCCGCATCCTGCAAAATGGCGGAAAAAAACGGCTGGCAGGGACTTCCCAATCAGTGGGTGATGGACAGGCTATCGCAGCGTGACGTTCTGGTCGTCGACATGTACGACAAAATATATAAGGGCACGTTTGTGGGTGGCAATCTTACAACGGCACTGCGTACGAAGACGGGAAACGGCGGTGCTGTGATCTGGGGCGGTATCCGTGACGTGGAGCAGATGCAGAAGGTGGAGGATATTCAGGTATATTACAGAGGAATTGACCCCACGCCGATCAGAGACTTTGCTATGACAGGTCTCAATACGGTGGCCAGACTGGGCGATGGTGAGCATGCTGCGGTATGCCTTCCGGGAGATGTTGTCTATGGATGCAGTGGCGGCGTCTTGTTCATTCCGCCACAGCTCGTTGTGGATGTGGTTGAGAACGGGCAGAAGACGAAAGTAAAGGATATGTTCGGCTTCAAGATGATCTCGGAAAACAAATTTACGACCGCGCAGATCGACCGGAATGTATGGACGAGAGAAATGCTGGATCTTCTGCGTGAGTATATCAGGACGGCACCGGAAGCTGCGGAATACAGAGATATTGACTGGACGAAAGAGTATGAGCTTGCCATGAACAGTGAGGATGATCAGCAGTCTTCTCTTTAACGCGAAAAGGCTGACATACTGTTCAGGCATGTGAAAAGACAGGTGCTGCACAAGCAGGATGTGAAAATATAAGAGACGGATAAGGATAAATATCATGGATTACAGTTTGTATGGGAAAAAAGCACTGGTAACAGGATCCAGCAGAGGAATCGGCAGCGCGATCGCACTGGAACTGGCGCGCGGCGGCGCGGATGTTATCGTACACTGCTCGAAGCCCGGCGCAAAGGCAGATAATATTGCTGATCAGATAAAGTCAATGGGAAGAAAAAGCGAAGTCATCGTTGCAGATCTCACGAATCCGGAGAAAACGATTGAGCTCGCGGAAAGAGCGGCGGGCGTGGATATTCTCGTTTTGAACGCCAGTATGCAGATCCGTAAACCATGGCAGGAGATCACCGTGTCCGAGTATATTATGCAGACGAACTGCAATTACCTCTCCTCTCTTCTTCTGATGCAGAGATTGAGCGTACCTATGCAGAAGAAAAAGTGGGGGAGAATTGTCGCAATTGGCTCAGTACAGGAACGAAAGCCCCATCCGCAGATGCTCGTTTACTCTTCTTCAAAATGTGCACAGACAGGGTTGGTGCAATCTCTTGCCGTGCAGCTGGCTAAAGACGGCATAACGGTGAATACCGTTGCGCCCGGCGTGATCTATACAGACAGAAATATAGAGGCGCTCAGCAATCCCGAATATGCAAAACAGGTAACAGATTCCATCCCTGCGGGCTTTTATGGACAAAAAGAAGATATTGCAGGGACGGTAAGGCTTCTCTGCTCGGATTTCGGCAGGTACATTACGGGGCAGAATATTTTCATTGACGGTGGAAAGAGCCTGTAATGTTCTCTCTTGTCATTCCGGCTTCCCTTACATGATTACTGCATCTTTGACGTGGAGAAAAAGTGGAAAGAAATATTTATATAGCAGCCTGCAGCAAGAACGGAGGCATCTGGCATTACCGCCTGCAGGATGATGGAAGACTTGTATATGCGGACCACATCACGGCTGACAGACCGATGTATCTTACAGTGTGGAAGAACCAGCTGTATGCTGTTCTCAGGTCGCCATTTGAGCAAAGTATTTCCGTTACACATAAGGAATCATCTGGCGTTGTATCATTCTCTTTAAATACAAGGGGAGAGATAGGGGAAGCTTCGGAATGTATGCCGACATACGGCAGTTGTTCCTGCTATATAAGTGTTTTTCACGGAAGAGTATACACTGCCAATTATCTTTCCGGCAGTATTACGCTTCTTCCTGATTGTGTGGTGAAGCATCAGGGGCATGGGCCGAATGCGGCACGTCAGGAAATGCCGCATTTACATCAGATTCTTCCCTGCCCGGATGGCAATTATCTTGCGGCGGTAGATTTAGGCACGGACAGAATTGTCACTTACACGCGGGATTTAAAAAAGATTTCGGAAGTGCATTCGCCTGCAGGGAGCGGCCCCAGGCATCTTGCATTTGCCCCTGATGGACAAGTGGCTTACTGTGCGAACGAACTGACCAATGACGTGGGTATATACCGCTATCATGAAGGGCATTTTACTTACCTTCATTCGGTGCAGGCACTTCCGGACTCTTTTCAGGGTCTTACCAAAGCGGCGGCGATCCGATGCACGGGTGAGTGCGTATTTGTTTCTCATCGGGGATTCGACCATATATCCTGTTTCCACAGAGAGAATGAAGATCTTTTCAAAACGGCAGACATTCCATGCGGCGGCAGAGGACCAAGAGATTTTGATGTCTATGGGGATTATATCGTCAGCACGAATGAGGACAGCGAAGATGTAACAGTGATCGCCTGGAAAAAGCCGGGATACCCGTGCACAGAGAGAATCGCCCTGCCGCATCCTTTGTGTGTTGTTCAGTTTCACAGTGTTTGAAACTGGTTTAACAAATGATTTTCTGAACCACCTGATCGCTCAGAATACGATATTCATAAATAAAATCCTGTCAGAGTTCTAAACAATGATGCAGAGTTAGTCATATTTGAAGATCTTGCTGAGATTTGACAAGACTGCATTGAAGTAGTGATAGAGTAATGCAGTCAATTCATCCGGCGTTTCCTGCATAC
>Ga0256404_1013696_pt1 | contig 10185 bp, 8 predicted proteins | sample RumenRJG_01DNA_FD_185990 | JGI IMG/M metagenome (GOLD analysis project Ga0256404, IMG submission 185990) | Bovine rumen microbial communities from Lethbridge, Alberta, Canada - RJG_01 | ecosystem: Host-associated > Mammals > Digestive system > Stomach > Rumen | place: Canada: Alberta | collected...
CCGGTGTTAAGCCGGATCTTTTTGTATAAGATTGTATTTAATTATTGTTGTTGTCCCTATTGCTTACAGAATCTTCCTGATCATTTCCTTCTCCCTGATTCTGTTGATCTTGATCAGTGATATCATCAGATACTGTGTACGAAACATCCTGAACGTCTTGAACATCCTCTTCATCAGGAGAATCATCTTCCCCTGGATCATAAGGAGTAACTTTGTCCTGGTCCGATGTTTCTGATCTGTTCTGTCTCCTGATCTGATCTCCTCCATCGAAAGGAAAAGGAAAACCGTGAACTGATGTCTGGGCATTGGAAAAGGCGTCCCTGAATGTATCTTCTCCTCTGTACTGGAATTTTCTGAAGCCGCCGGTAATCATCAGTTCATAGAACACTGTCTGTCCCAGGTAGAGCTGACCCATTGCATATACCAGTGGAAGTCTCAGGACCAGGTAGATCAATGCACCTGCCAGAGTTGTAGTATCAATAATATTTCCATAAGCCTGAACCAGATAGGAAGGCATCATGCAGATCATAATCAGCAGAATATAAGTCATATCAAAAGAAAACAATTTCATCTTGTTCCCTATCATCAGATACCGGCTCTCTGCAAGGCAGCGGAAAACTCCCTTTGAAGGATCATCGGCAAGAATGTAGAAGGCCTGGCTGAACATGAAATAGGCAATGACTCCAGGAATAACCAGCAGCATCGTCATGGCAGAAATGATCATTACCATTACGAAATACAGTAGAAAAGCTTTCAGGTAAAACTGAAAACCATCAAATACTGATGGCAGAGACACCTTGTGATTTCTCAGGAAGTACAATGTATATAAAGCCCTTCCAAGAGTCAGTGCTCCTCCCAGCAGAACAGCATATACCAGCATTACAAAAGGAATATTCGGTATCTGGCTGGCCACATCTGCAGGCATCTCTTCAGTATATCCAAGAACATCCATGTAATTCCGCGGCATAAATACGCCTATGATTTCAGGTACCCACTGATCCAGGAAGGTGTAAAGAAAAATTCCTGCGAAGAAAAGTTTCATGTGGCCATCCAGGTGCTTCTGGGTCAGAAGCCGTATAACTCCATTTGGCTCCCTTACAATAAATTTCGTCATATTGATATTACCTCTTTGTTACTATGTTAATCTCACATCCCGGTCCGGATCACATTCCAGATCTGCAAGAAACTGATCTATGGCATTCCAGAACTGCTCCAGGATTTCCGCCGAGCAGGAATAAATATCATGACTGGCGTTCTCTATCTCCACAAGCCGGGTATTTCCAGTCATTCGCTGGAAATCAAAATGCCCTTTTCTGTCCAGCATATGATCGTCTGTTCCGCTGAGAAGAAGAACAGGGATATTAATTACAGGAAGCTTGGCCATCAGTTCCTGAGTTGCCTGGTAAGCAGCTCTGATCCAGGCGTATGTAGTCATGTGCGCTCTGTACTCCGGTTCCTCCACACGCTGCTTAAATTGATATTCGTAGCGGACAGCCGAAAATGTGGCAGGAATACACCTGATTTTGTTAGGATCAAAGCGCTTCATTCCCTGAACAGCTTCGTCCTGCCATCCCATAACTCCTGAATAGAACAGCTTGATCCTTCCCTTCCAATATGAATCTTTTGGAAAGCTCAGCTTGCACAGGGGCGAACAGAGTATGGCGCTGTCGAAATAGCCTGGATGTCTTTCGAGGAAAAGTCCGGAAGCACAGCCTCCCATGGAATGGGCGAACAATATAACCGGGCCGGAACCTTTTTCCTTCATAACCACATCATCCATAAAGGTTTTGATATCCGTAACGTATTCCAGAAAACTGCTTACGTGAATATATTCAGGATCGTGGGAAACATGGCATGATTTTCCATGGCCTCTGAACTGAAGGAAAAAGACGGAATAACCCATGTCGTAGAAATCGTAGGCCAGCTCATGATATTTGCCGAAAAATTCACTGTGACCATGAATGATGACCACCTTTCCTCTGCTTTTATCAGGCCGGGGCTGAACAGCTTTGAAATACTGAAGTTCCATTCTGTCCGGTGTTATGACCCGGCCTTCTTTAACCTCTTCACTGAGCCACCGGCTGACCTGATTGTTCATAAACGGCCCATACTCAAGATTCCCAAAAGGAACCCTCATAATCTCTCCTCCCGAAACATAACTAAAATAATAATCCCCTTTTTACAAATCATCTGATATTCATGTACCCGTTTACCCGTTTAAAACTGGGTACACAGGCAATAATTATAGCATTTCATGGTTTTTACGCAAGGGCAACCTTGGTGTATAATTAACACATAAAAACCACGGAGGTGTAGCCATGAGCAAGAAATGCCTGATTATTTTATCATACGTAGATCATCCTTCAGACAGACTGCTATACCAGCTTACAGAAGATGCTGATTACATTATCTGCGCAGATGGCGGACAGATGATCGCCAGGAATTTCAATATCATTCCAGATGCTGTAATCGGTGACTTCGATTCCACTACTATTGACCAGCGGTTCGACTGCCTGTATATTACCTACCCTTCTGAGAAGGACCTTACTGACGCAGAAGCCAGCCTCAATCACGCAATTGAGATGAACTGCGATAATATTACATTTTACGGGGGCATAGGCGGCAGACTGGATCACATGCTGGGAAATATTTCTATTTTAAGCAAATTCACCGAAAGAGGAATAACTGTTCGTTTTATGGACGACAGCAACTACCTCACTATGATCACCAACGGGTCAATAAACCTGCCTAATTCCAGGCGGTATAAGTATTTTGGGGTAGTTCCCTATGACAGCGAAGCAAAGGGCGTGACCATCACCGGTGCCAAGTACGAGCTCCACAACGTAGATATGAAACGGACAGGCACCCTTGGAATCAGCAATGAAATTACAGGATCATATGCCAGGGTTACTGTAAAAAAAGGTACTCTCCTCATTGCCAGGTCACGGGATACGGAGCCACAGAAATAAGTTGCTCACAGATTATTAAAGATATTCAATAATATCTAAAGAACCAGATACACAGAACTGAAGATCATTACAAAATGCAGCAGCCATAGAAGTTATGTACTAACTACTGATGACTGCTGCATTTTATTATACACTTAGTTAATTTATGGTCTTATTATGGACTAACCTTCTCTCAGTTCAGCTCCCACCTTGTTCTCAAGAGTTCTGATTATCTTGCTCATTCTCTTGTCGATCTCTTTTGCCTTCATAGTTCCCTTATCAGAACCGATGGTCAGGCTCAAGGTTACTGACTTCTTGCCTTCAGGAACCTGCTGTCCTCTGTACTCTTCAACGAATCTCAGACTCTTGCAGTGGTTCTTGATGGCCTCAACAATTTCAGCCCATTTTACTGACTCGTCAACAAGGATGGACAGATCCTCATCTACTTCAGGGTAGAGAGGCAGGTGTACAAACTTGTTATCTCTTGATGCCAGCGGAATAAGTGCGGTTTCATCCAGCTCAAATACAGCCATATTCGTTCTCTTGATGCCGGCAGCATTCATTGCCTGAACAGAAACAAGGCCCAGTGAACCGATAACCTGTTTTTTCAGGAGAATATTCAGATATACTTTCTCATCTGCCCAAGATGGTTTTTCCACCTGCTTAAACGAAAGCTCTTCCATATGGCAGTATCTTGAAAGGGATTCTACTGTGCCCTTTACGTCGAAGAAATCTTTCTTTCCGTCACTGCCCACAACAGCTCCGCAAAGGGTCAGCTTCTGCACTGGCAGTACTTCTTCTTCTGTGCTCTCGTGGTACTCTCCCTTATGATAAACCTGAGCCATTTCGAAAAGCCTGAACTCATCAAAATATCTGAGGTTCTTCATTACTGACTCCAGCATGCCCGGAACCAGTGACTGTCTCAGATTAACCATATCCGGAGCCGGTGGTGTTGCCAGGCGTACTGCCTGAGACTTATCTATACCGGCAGCGTCGATGTATTTCTCCTCAACCCATGGATATGTGAAAATCTCGTTATATCCGCAGCGGAATGCCAGGTGTTCCCTCAGCTTTCTGTCCAGACTTACAACAGGCTGACGAACAGCATTCTCGAAGTTTACAGGCAGAGGCTTTGCCTCGAAGCTTTCGAAGGACCAGATTCTTGCCAGGTCTCCCATTACGTCGTCCCAGATTGATACGTCTCCAGTAGATCTCCAGGTAGGAGCTGTGGCCAGGAATCCCCTGTCGTTCCACTCAACTTCGTAACCCAGTCTGGTGAGAGTGTCCTCAACTTCTTCGTTAGAGACTGTCTTTCCGAGACGTCTGTAAAGCAGATCTGTATCCACCTGAATCCGGCTCTGAACAGTCGGGGCCGGAAAATTCTCTCCGGCAGCAACCACCTTGCAGTCAGGGAAAATTTCCTTGAACAGTTTAATGGCCAGTGAAATTCCCTGATCGATTCTCTGGGTATCAATTCCCTTCTCATATCTTATGGATGCGTCTGTCTTCTGATCGAAGCGTTTGCCGGTCTTTCTGATAGTACCGGCGTCGAAGTCAGCCATCTCAAGTACGATCTTTGTGGTCTCTGGCAAAATAGAGTCTTTTCTTCCGCCTCGTATTCCGGCCAGACCCAGAGGTTCTTCCTTGTCGCAGATGATCAGATCTCCTTCTGTAAGATCCAGCTCACTTTGGTCCAGAAGGATAAGCTTCTCGCCTTCCTTTGCATTTCTCACTACGATGTGATCATCTACGTGAGTGAAATCGTATGCATGTGAAGGCTGGCCAACTGCCATCATGATGTAGTTTGTAATATCAACGATAGCGTTGATAGGTCTCATTCCGCCGTTGGTAACTGCTGTCTTCATCCATGCCGGCGCCTGTCTTGTATCAACTCCGTCGATAATCAATGCAGAGAACCTGCTGCATTTCTCAGGCTCTTCAATATCAATTCTGAAATCAGGAAGTGATGGATCCGGCTTTTCATCTGGAACAGGATTCAGTGGAACCTTGTAAATAGCAGCCAGTTCTCTGGCAATGCCGTAATGTCCCCACAGGTCTGGCCTGTTTGTAAGGGATTTGTTGTCGATGTCCAGAATGGTGTCATCCATTCCGATTACTTCAGCAACGCACTGTCCCGGATAGCAGTCTGCATCTCCAAGATCAACTATTATTGATTCATCATCAGTGTGATAGTAGTCATCCAGGTAAACCTCGGAAGCGCCGCAGATCATTCCGTAGGATTTAACACCTCTCATCTTTGTCTCTTTTATAGCTACAGGTTCACCTTCACCATGCCAGTAAACCACTGCTCCCGGCTTTGAGATAACTACTTTTTCCCCTGCATAAAGATTGGATCCTCCGCAGACGATCTGCTTATCCTCATCTTCGCCAATGTCCACCATGCAGACTCTCAGCTTATCTGCATCCGGGTGAGGCTCTACAGACTTGATTACACCAACAACGATGTTCTTGAACTTGTCTGCACTGTTCTCAATGCTTTCAACCTCAACAGTACGCATGGTGAGATCGTAGGCAAGCTGCTCATTAGTAAGATCTTCAGGAAGCTGGACATATTTCCTGACCCAATTAAGTGATACTTTCATATATTTCCAAACCTCCCTTTACTATTTGAACTGCTTCAGGAATCTCAGGTCAGCGCTGTGGAACAGTCTGACATCGTCAACTCCGTATCTCATCATAACCAGTCTGTCCAGACCGATGTTAGTATAGAATCCTGAATATACATCTGGATCAAGACCAGCTGCTTTAAGAACATTTGGATGGATTACGCCTCCTGGCATTACCTCAATCCAGCCGTTTCCGTTACATACTCTGCAGCCCTTTCCACCGCAAACAAGACATTCCATGTCGATTTCGTATCCCGGCTCTGTGAATGGGAAGAAACCTTCTCTCATGCGGACATTTATCTTGCGGCCGAAAACCTTTTCCAGAATAGTCTGGATCATCACCTTTCCAGAGGAAAAACTCAGGTCTTTGTCAACAATCAGTGCTTCGTACTGGAAGAACGCTCTTTCGTGTCTGGCATCGGTATTTTCGTTTCTGAATACTCTTCCCGGATATACAAACCTTGCAGGGGCTCCGTGCTCCATAAGGTAACGGACAGAACCACCTGTAAGATGTGGTCTCAGACAGAGTCTGTCGTTTCCGCTGAGGTTCTCTGTTCCCTCGATCCAGTACGTATCCATAGTGGCTCTGGCAGGATGGTCAGCTGCAAAATTCAGATTATCAAAAGCAAATTTCTCACTGCTAATATCATCCTCGCTAAAGACCTCAAAGCCCAGGGAGAGGAAGGCATCGTTCAGGTCATAACACATCTGTGTAATAGGATGAAGAGCTCCGCTCTGTGGTGCGTTGCCCGGAAGTGTCAGGTCGATCTCTTCCTCAAGTACTGACTGGGAAGCAACGATCTCCTCTTCTCTTTCTTTGATCTTATCGGAGAAAAACTCCTTGATTTCATTAGCCTTCATTCCCACCTGTCTCTTCATATCAGGTTCCAGGGTTTTAAGGCTCTTAAGCACTTCAGTGAGCTGTCCTTTCTTACCGGTAAGCTCCCGGCGTACCTCCTGAAGCGCATCTACACTGGCTGCCTGGCTGATCTTCTCAAGACCTTCCTGGCGAATAGTCTCTAATCTTTCCAGCATTTCTATTCTCCCTTCATGCAGTAATTTTTTTGCTAAAAATGCATATTACATATTAAAAGTAACTTGTTGATTTTAACATAATGAAAGAAAATCCTCAATTGCAAAGTGTGAGAAAACAACAAAAATAACGGATTGTTTTGTAAAAAGAAACGGCAGGAAAGAGAAAACCAGCATGGTTTTAGCATTTATCACCTGGTTCCTTCCCACTCCCAGGTAACAGTATCCAGGAGGCAGAACTCCTGGGTGCCCAGAGGCTGTCTTTCCCAGTCCAGAGAGAAAACATCGCAGGACAGCAGATTGTTTTCCCGAGTGATCTTTCTCATTGGCGAATGCCCCACAACCTGCAGCATGTCCTCCCGGTACATTTCAACTGGATATCGTGTGAACGCTCTCTGAGGCCGGAGCCATAGGGGCGAATCGTCTCCCCACATGTTCTCCAGCTTCAGCCCGTTGATCTCTGCGATCACTTGATCCACGTCCTTTTCCAGGCTTTCGTCCACCCTCTTCTTCACGAATTTCCGTGAGATTCCTCCGTGGGAAAAAAGGACGTTATCGATTCTGTGGACGTATGCCAGGTTCCCGTCAGGTATTGCGCTGAAGAGGTCCTTCAGCCCGTTTCCCGCAGCCTGTCTTGCAAACGGATCAGAAGACGTTCCTGAGACCCAGGTATTCCATACGTAAGCGAGGTCGTGGTTCCCGTGGCACCACAATGTATCTTGATAACGGGTGGCAAAGTCCACGGCCGCATCAAGGGTGTCCCAGTACAGCTGGTCATCGTACTCGCATCCCCAGTCGTCCAGGAGATCCCCGAGACATATCACCCTGTCTGCCTTTTTTTCCAGAAATATCTTTTCAGCATCTCCGAACATCCACGGCTTGAGGTGGACGTCCGGAATAATCAATACCTTCATTTTACGATCCCAACTTTCTCATGTGCAGTGTCGCGGTGTTTCTGGCGAGAATCATCCGAAAAAACTCATCTGTTGATATTTTTCCGGGAATTCAGCGATATATGAAAAGCACGCCTCAGGTGTGGATAAAATATGATTTTTATGGCAGGTTTCATTAAACAGGGCCATCAGCTCTTTTCCATTCGGCGACCGCAGTTCGTACGCGTTGCCGTATTTCTTGATGTATCTCTGTTTCAGACCGGGAAAGTGTTCATCCAGAGCGGCATAAAAATACTCCCTGTCTCCCTCCCGCAGAGTGAGCCCCATGCCAAAGCAGATGATTCCTTTCACACCAGCATCAATGCATGCATCCAGGATGGATGCAACATTTTCTTCTGTATCGTTGATAAACGGTAGTATTGGAGAAAGCCAGACGACGGTTGGTATCCCCCGCGCCTTCATCTCCCGCAGTACTTCGACGCGCCTTTTTGTGTTGCATACATTTGGTTCCAATATGCTGCAGAGCCGGTCATCATAGGTGGTGAGAGTCATCTGTACTACGCATTTTGACTCCTGATTTATGGCGTCAAGCAGATCCATATCCCGCATGATCCGGTCGGACTTCGTTATCACAGTCGCACCGAAACCATGGCGAAGGATGATCTTAAGGCACTTTCGAGTAAGCCGGAGCTTCTCTTCACAGTGCATATAGGGATCTGACATGGATCCCGTACCGATCATGGACTTTTGCCGCTTGGAACGCAGAGCTTTGTCCAGCAGCTCCGGAGCATTCTGCTTCACCTCTATGTCCTCGAAGGGATGGGTGAAGTTGTAGCACTTGCTCCTGCTGTCACAGTAAATACAACCGTGAGAGCACCCGCGGTATATATTCATCCCATAAGTGTTGTTTTTTCCAGTGAGTATTCCCTTTGCGTCAACAAAATGCATTCTAAACATCTCTCAATTCATTTATCAAGTCGCTGCGGTAGCGGATCCGTTTTATAGCTGCTGTCCATCCTCTTTCAAATCTGAACATTTCACCGAAAGCAGCAATGCATCCAGTTTCTACACTATACCACAGAGTCGATGAAAACGCGGATTAAAAAACAGCCCCTGATTTCCTGAGTATCGCCCGGAGGCCATGAAAAATCAGAGGCTGCCTCTTCACCTTTGCTCCCACGTACTGCTTTCCATTCACGACCACAGGACTGGAAACTCCGTCTCCCTCCGCATCCAGAAGTCTGAATGAAACGTTGAAATTATTTTGTCGAAATCTTCCTGTTTTCTTGATGCCTTCATTTATACACAACAAAAAGCACCGCCAGATATTACTCCAGCAGTGCCTCTTATTGTATTTATTCTTAAAGACAATCCAGCGATGACTAGAACAGAATTCCTCCGAACTGAACGAATACTGGAGCGAATACCAGTGATACGATTGTCATCAGCTTAATGAGGATGTTGATAGATGGTCCGGATGTATCCTTAAATGGGTCTCCTACAGTATCACCAACAACTGCAGCCTTGTGAGTGTCAGATCCCTTTCCACCGAAAGCTCCTCCCTCGATAAACTTCTTGGCGTTATCCCATGCACCACCGGCGTTTGCCATCATGATTGCAAGGAGAACACCGCAGGCAAGAGCTCCTGCCAGCATTCCGCCGAGAGCTTCAACTCCCAGAAGGAATCCAATGAGAAGTGGAGCGATAATTGCCAGGAGACCTGGAGCAATCATCTCTTTAAGAGCAGCCTGTGTGGAAATGCTTACGCACTTCTTGTAATCAGGCTTGCTTGTTCCTTCAAGAATACCCTTGTCCTCGTGGAACTGTCTTCTTACTTCCTGAATCATCTGGTTAGCAGCTTTACCAACTGAACTCATTGTCATTGCAGAGAACAGGAATGGCAGCATTGCTCCGATGAACAGACCAACTATAACCATTGGATCCAGAAGGCTTACTACCTTGATCTTTGCAGCCTGTGAGAAGGAAGCGAAAAGAGCAAGTGCTGTAAGAGCAGCAGAACCAATTGCAAATCCCTTACCAATAGCTGCTGTTGTGTTACCAACTGAGTCCAGAGTATCTGTAATGTTTCTTACATTCTCAGGGAGCTCTGACATCTCAGCAATACCACCAGCATTATCTGAAACAGGACCATAAGCGTCAACAGCAACTGTCATACCAGTGTTTGAAAGCATTCCTACAGCTGCAAGAGCAATACCGTAGAGACCTGCAAAGTTGTAAGCTATGATGATTCCCAGACCGATGAATATGATAGGCCAAACTGTGGACTCCATTCCTACAGCAAGTCCGGAAATAATAGTTGTAGCAGAACCTGTCTGAGACTCCTCAGCAATTCTCTTTACATGCTTGTACTGATCTGAAGTATATCTTTCAGTAAGCTGACCGATGATGATACCAACAATCAGACCTGCAATAATAGCGTAAGCGTATGTATAAGAACCCAGCATTTTTCCACTGAAGAAAAGTGAACCGGCGATTACGATAACTCCGCCTACATATGTTCCAACATTCATGGACTTAGCAGGGTTAACGTTCTCAGATCCTCTTACGCTGAGAACTCCTATTACAGAAGCTACGATTCCCAGTGCTGCAATTATCAGAGGGAAAATAGCAGCTGTCTTTGCGGTGAATGTTCCCTGAATTCCTGAAGCATCTACTGCAACTGCA
>Ga0256404_1013700_pt1 | contig 10182 bp, 12 predicted proteins | sample RumenRJG_01DNA_FD_185990 | JGI IMG/M metagenome (GOLD analysis project Ga0256404, IMG submission 185990) | Bovine rumen microbial communities from Lethbridge, Alberta, Canada - RJG_01 | ecosystem: Host-associated > Mammals > Digestive system > Stomach > Rumen | place: Canada: Alberta | collected...
ATTAAAAATAGGTAAATCTTCAGAAGTGCACAAAATTCGGACAACGGAAGAATGATGAGCATTTAATCATTTTGCCTCCGGGGCTATCCTATGGATGACAAAGGAAGACAAGGAGGTAACAGTCATGAAGAGTGCACTGAATATATCGAGAAGAGTTGTAACCGTATTGCTTGTGATGCTGATGCTGCTCGGAACATGTCTGTTCAGCTATGCATGTTATGCAGTAGAGGAATGTGAGCAGATAGATTCCTACTATCCGCAGCAGACCGAACAGAGCGCAGAGCAGGGCGCATAAACCTTCGATAATACAGTATGAAAAGCCCGGGCTTCATATTGTGAGACCCGGTTTTAATATAATAGAAAAAACAACTTGCGAAAGTGTACAGCGTGGAGTAATGTTATATAGACAAAAGGGGAGCTTGCGCAGGCAGGCTGAGAACGGGAGGTGCGTCCCGGACCCATAACCTGATTTGGATAATGCCAACGTAGGGATATACATAGCCGTTTTGTTTAAGCAAGTTATTAAGGCAGATATGACCTACAGGCATATCTGCTTTTTTAGTTTGTACAAGGAGGAGAATATGCTTGGAACGTGTATTGAGAATGTAAGAAAGAATATACCGCTGGTCCACAACATCACTAACTATGTGACCGTAAACGATGTAGCCAATGTGCTTCTGGCATGCGGGGGAAGTCCTATCATGTCGGATGAGCCGGAAGACGTTGAAGACATCACAACTATCTGCGGCGGACTCAACATCAACATCGGTACGCTCAACAAGAGCAGCATCGAGGGAATGTACCGCGCGGGAAAGAGAGCCAATGAGCTCGGACATGTCGTCCTCCTTGACCCTGTCGGCGCCGGAGCATCAGCTCTCCGCACCAATACGGCTGTAGGACTGATGGATAAAATCAAATTTAACGTGATCCGCGGCAACATCTCCGAGATCAAGACTCTCGCTCTCGGAAGCGGCACCACCAAGGGTGTAGATGCTGACGTTGCAGATGCGGTAACAGAGGAGTCTCTCGACGGTGCTGTAAAGTTCGCGAAGGACCTGGCAAAGAAGACCGGCTCTATCATAGCCATCACAGGAGCTATCGACCTGGTTGCCGATGCTGACAGATGCTATGTCATAAGAAACGGCAGACCTGAGATGGGTCGCATCACCGGTACCGGATGCCAGCTTTCAGGCATGATGACAGCTTTCCTTGTTGCCAACCCTGAAGCACCGCTCGATGCAGCTGCAGCTGCTGTATGCACCATGGGTCTTGCCGGAGAGATCGGCTGGAGCCGCATGCAGGAAGGTGACGGCAATTCGACATACAGAAACCGCATCATCGATGCCATCTTCAACATGGACGGCAAGACTCTCGATGAAGGCGCAAAGTACGAGATCAGATAAAGGAGCAGTTTTGCATATGAAAGCAGATATGAGAGATAAACTGGCAGAGTCGCTTCTGCTGTATGCAGTGACAGACAGGCACTGGCTGGGTGAAAGGACTCTGTATGACGTGGTCCGCGAAAGTCTTGACGGCGGGGTCACATTCCTGCAGCTGAGAGAGAAGGACCTTGATGATGAGAACTTCTATAAGGAGGCAGTAGAGCTCCAGGCAATGGCCAGAGAGTACGGAGTTCCGTTCGTAGTCAACGACAATGTGGATATCGCTGTAAGAATGGATGCTGACGGCGTCCACGTAGGACAAAGCGATATGGAAGCGGGCGATGTGCGCGCACTAATCGGTCCGGACAAGATCCTCGGCGTTTCAGCGCAGACGGTCGAGCAGGCAGTGCTCGCAGAGAAGCGCGGAGCTGACTACCTCGGAGTCGGTGCTGTTTTCCCTACCGGTTCCAAGGATGATGCGGACGATGTTTCCTTCGAAACACTTAAGGCCATATGCGAAGCCGTGTCGATACCGGTCGTTGCCATAGGCGGCATCACAGAGAAGAACACTCCTGAGCTTGCCGGCAGCGGTATCTGCGGCATAGCCGTGATCAGTGCCATCTACGGACAGAAAAACATTTACGAAGCAACCGCTTCGCTGAAGAAAGTAACTGAGGAAATGGTCAGGGCATGAAGAACTTCAGACAGGATATCAAAGGGGTGATCTTCGATGTCGACGGGGTCCTGCTGGATTCGATGGGGATATGGACGGACCTCGGAGCCAGATATCTGGTGAGCATCGGAAAGACGCCTGAAGAAGGCCTTGCGGAGATCCTTTTCTCAATGAGCATGGAGCAGGGTGCGGAGTATCTCAGGGAGCATTACTCCATCGGTCTGACCGCAGAGGAGATAGGCACCGGACTGCAGGATATGCTTCGCGACTTCTACTACTATGAAGTCCAGGCCAGGCCTGGTGCGCAGCAGCTGCTGCAGGCAGTGAGCAGCGCAGGCATAAAGATCACCGCGGCGACCTCAAGCCCCCGCGAACATATAGAGAGAGCTCTTGAAAGGAACGGTCTTCTCAGCTATGTGGACAGGATGTTTACAAATGCCGAGATCGGAAAGAGCAAGCACTCGCCTGACATTTACGATGCGGCTGCGGACCATATGGGGACAGCGCCGGGAGAAACCTGCGTATTCGAGGATTCTCTCTATGCCCTCAGGACAGCGGCAGCTGCCGGATACCACACTGTGGGTGTGTTCGACAGCAAGGGTGAGAGCGATCAGGAAGGGCTGAGAGGATCAGCAGAAATATATATACACGAACTGTGCGAAATAACTGCACTTTTTCAATAATAACTGAATAAGCGGCATCCCGGGGGCACCACTCGATGTCGCTATATAAAAGTGAATGCTTTCAGCAGAAAGGAGAAAAGATGAGAAAAGCATTGACGATCGCAGGGTCGGATTCCTGCGGAGGCGCCGGTATTCAGGCAGACATCAAAACGATGACCATGAATGGGGTATACGCAATGAGCGCGATCACGGCACTCACGGCGCAGAATACCACCGGCGTGACAGGTATACTTGAAGCATCACCGGAGTTTCTCAGGAAACAGCTAGATGCAGTGTTTGAGGACATTTTCCCTGACGCAGTCAAGATAGGAATGGTCTCCTCATCCGAACTTATCGGGGTCATCGCGGACTGCCTTACAGAATATAAAGCAGTCAATATTGTCGTTGACCCTGTCATGGTGGCTACAAGCGGAGCCCGCCTGATAGAGGATACTGCGATAGATACCCTCAAGGCCAGACTGCTTCCTCTTGCCGCAGTCATCACACCTAACATTCCTGAGGCGGAGATCCTTGCGGATATGACCATCAGGACTGAAGCTGACATGGAGAAGGCTGCAAAGACACTCTTTGAGCGCTACGGATGCGCTGCTCTTGTCAAGGGCGGACACAGCATCAATGATGCCAACGATGTCCTTTTCAGCGCTGAGAGCGTGGAAGCTGTGTGGTTCAAGGGCAGAAGAATAGATAATCCGAATACTCATGGAACAGGATGCACTCTTTCCAGTGCGATCGCATCCAACCTTGCAAAAGGCTGCAGCCTCACAGAGTCTGTAGAGCGCGCCAAAGCGTACCTTTCAGGTGCTCTTGAGGCGATGCTGGACCTCGGCAAGGGGTCGGGACCGCTGATGCATAATTACGCTCTTCCTGAAGAACTCATAAGGGAGGTGTAATTATGACCGTGAAAAGGACTTCGGTATTTGAGAATGCGCTGATATGGTTCGGCGCGGGTGTTAGTCTGGCCGAAATAATGACAGGGACCTTTCTGGCTCCGCTCGGCTTCTCTCAGGGATTGCTGTCGGTAATCATAGGTCATGTCATAGGCTGCTTCCTGCTGTTTCTTGCGGGATGTATGGGCGGCAAAAGGCGAATGAGCGCCATGGAGACTGTTACGCTGAGCTTTGGCAGCAAGGGAGCGTTCCTTTTCGCAATGCTGAATGTACTTCAGCTTGTCGGGTGGACTGCGATTATGATATATGACGGAGCCCTTGCCGCAAACGGAGCATTGCCATGCGGTCACTGGATCTGGGCAGTCGTCATAGGCGGACTGATCATAGTCTGGCTCATCATAGGCATCAAGAGTCTCGGCAAGGTGAATCTCATAGCGATGAGTGCATTGTTCATACTTACTGTCGTGCTCTCGTTCCTCATATTCCGCAGAGGCGATCTGTCCGCTGCCGCGGAGGGAGGCCTGTCGTTCGGAGCGGCCATCGAGCTCAATGTGGCCATGCCGCTGTCGTGGCTTCCGCTCATAAGCGATTACACCAGAGAGGCAGAGAAACCTGTCGCTGCATCAGCCTGTTCGGCAGTGGTATACGGAGTGGTCAGCTGCTGGATGTACATAATCGGACTGGGCTCCGCTTTGCTGGCGGGCACTTCGGATATCGCGGAGATAATGCTGAGCGCGGGCCTTGGGATAGCAGGCCTGATAATCATCGTTCTGTCAACTGTGACGACTACGTTCCTCGATGCTTATTCAGCCGGTATTTCCAGTGAACTGTTTTCTGAGAAGATAGACGGACGTAAGGTCGCGATAGCTGCAGCCGCTATAGGAACAGCAGCTGCTATAGTATTCCCGATGGACGACTTTACAGACTTTCTGTATCTTATAGGATCCGTATTTGCTCCGATGATCGCTGTCATGATAGCAGACTTTTTCATCCTCAGGAGAGATCATAACGGGGAGACGGTATGCGTGAAGAACCTGATCATCTGGTTCGCCGGATTCCTTCTTTACAGAAAGATGATGACGATAGATCTTCCAATCGGGAGTACCCTTGTAGATATAGCCGCAACTATACTAATATGTATTGTAGTAGGAATTGCAGAGAAGGCTATAGGATCAAAACAATGAAAACATCTGATATGTTGTATGAGGCCGCACAGGAGCTGTGGCGCATCAGCTGCCAGAACGATTGCTGCAATTGATGTCACGATCTATAAAGGGTTCCGCTCTTTAGGATCCTGAAATGGTTTTTTCTTGCGGTCAGCAGCCCGTCCTGCTTCATTTTACCGATCTCCTTGGAAAGAGCCGTCCGTTCTACGTTCAGATAGTCGGCCAGCTGCTGCCGGTCAAAGGGGATATCGAATTCGTCAGATCCGGTCTGCAGTGATACAGAACTCAGATAAGCCATGACTCTTCCTCTGATGCTTTTCGGAGAGGTGTGAAAACTCCTCCCTGAGAGCATCAGATTTTTTTGCATTGATATGCTCAGCATATTAGCTGTCAGCTTTAGCCGCCAGAGGGAGGCATCGTGTCCTAAGATACCCGCTGAACCTATTCCGAGCATCAGGACTTTGCTCTCCCGGTTAGCCACAGCATCGACAAGAAGGGCCGCATTTTCAACGATCGCATATGTCTCAGCAAATACCTGGCCCGGGGCAATATGACTCAGTATGGTTCGGTTGCCCCATATGTCATTGCTTTCAATGCGTACACTTCCTTCCAGAACCAGTCCCATCATATCAGTCGTGCTTCCCGCGTGCAGGATCACCTCATCCTTTGCATATTTTCTCTCTGCTGCACCCAGCGCGGCCAGAGCAGCATCAAGCTCATCATCCTCCATGCCGCGGAATACGACGGTTTTCTTAAGTTTTTCCTTATCCATAAAACCTCCGGCAAAGTTCGAAAAAATGTGGTTATAACCACATACTTATAGTACACACTTTACTATACTGACATTGGATAAACAAGAGACAGGCAATAAGGAGGATGCTGTGATGATAAGGAAGATAATCCATATAGATGAGGAGAAATGCAATGGATGCGGACTGTGCGCAGAGGCTTGCCACGAAGGGGCGATAGATATTATTGACGGCAAGGCAAAGCTGGTGAGAGAGCACTTCTGCGATGGCCTGGGCGACTGCCTGCCTAACTGCCCGACAGGTGCGATCACTTTTGAAGAAAGAGAGGCGCCTGCTTATGATGATCAGGCGGTAAAGCAGGAACAGGCGGATAACAGAGAGGCGGCAAAGAATATGACAGCAGAAGAGATAATGAAAATAGAAGATGAGAATGAAAGGCGCAGGCTGATGACAGCCAAGCTGAAAGAAGAAGGCCATGATGCACCTCCTGCCGGCGGATGTCCGGGATCAAGGATGATGCAGTTCAAAGCAGCGCAGGCAGAGGGCGCACAGGAGCAGAGCCAGGCCTGTATGAAACCTGTTTCGAGGCTCGGACAGTGGCCTTGCCAGATCAAGCTCCTGCCGGCAGAGGCACCGTTCTTCGATGGAGCAAAGTTGCTGATAGCTGCAGACTGCACAGCCTATGCTTATGCTAACATGCATGAGGATTTCATGAAGGGAAAGATCACTGTCATAGGATGCCCTAAGCTCGATGCGATAGATTACAGCGAGAAGCTTACAGACATTATCAGGAACAACGATATAAAGAGCGTGACTATAGTACGCATGGAAGTTCCGTGCTGCGGAGGGTTACAGAGAGCAGCGGAAAACGCGCTGCGTAACAGCGGAAAATTCATACCGTGGCAGGTGGTCACGATCTCAAGAGACGGAAGGATCCTGGATTAGCTTTTTCGCCGGAACATATGAAGTACTATGGATTTTTTATATACAAACCCAGTACGTAACCATGGTTACGGAAAAGAAATAATAATGAATATATAATCAAATTGGGTACGGGCATTGCTCTATAAATGATGTGCCCTAATTTTGTATATGTAGATGTAATAATGTGTAGATTGCTGCAGAAACGGAGGGATACGATGGGTTTTGTTTACAAGACTGAAGAGTTCAACAAAGTCCTCGAAGCTCTTGAAAGTAAGTACAGGATATTCGCGCCGGTGTTAAAAGTCGGAGAGGGCCGCTTCAGAGACACCGATGTGATCCGCTACGACTACATCAGCTGCATCGAAGATGCCGAGCTGGAGGAACGTTCGGATTACTCCTTTAAGGAGATCCTGATACCTCTTTCGGAGACTATGTTCTACTTTACAGAGAACGAGATAAAGGAAGCGGATTATGATGCCCGTCCTGTAATCGTGCTGATGAGAAGCTGCGATATCCATGCGGTGAAGAGACTCGATCAGATGTATACGGGTAACGGGCCGAACAACGACTGGTTCTATGAGAGACTCAGAGACAGAGTGAAATTCGCTCTGATCGGATGCGGGAAGGCGTGTCCGAACAGCTTCTGCGTAGATATGGGAAGCAATAAGACAGATGAGTATGCTTTCTCAATCGATGTGATCGACGGAAAAGTTTACTGCGATGTCAAAGATGAGGAGTTGCTTGCTGCATTTGAAGGCGCAGGCGGTGCAAAAGATAATGTTGAGCCTCGTTTTGTGACAGAGGCAGAGTTCAGGGTCGAAAGGCCGGAGGAAGTACCTATAGAGTTGTTCAAGGACTCTATGTGGGATGAGTACACCAAGCGTTGTGTCAACTGCGGCCGCTGTAACTTCGTATGCCCGACATGCACATGCTTTACAATTCAGGATATTTTCTATACGGATAACGGCAGAGTCGGAGAGCGCCGCCGTGTGAATGCTTCCTGCATGGTTGACGGATATACCGATGTGGCTGGCGGCCTGGTAATGAGAAAGACCAACGGCGAGAGAATGAGATTCAAGGTGCTGCACAAGGTGTACGACTTCAGAAAACGCTTTGGCTACGATATGTGCGTAGGCTGCGGACGCTGCGATACTGTATGCCCTGAGTACATCTCGTTTGCGAACTGTATCAACAAACTTAACGCGAGAGTGAAGGAGGTGTCAGCTAATGTGTAACTGCGGGAAAAATGAATATACACCTATTCCTTCCAAGCTTCAGGACATTATAAAACACACAGCTCAGGAGTGGACGTTCAGATTTACTTACGTGGGAGACGTAAAGCCCGGCCAGTTTTTCCAGATCTCGATCCCGAAGGTCGGAGAGTGCCCAATCTCAGTCAGCGGAATCGGACCTGACTACGTTGACCTGACGCTGAGAGCTGTAGGAAAAGTAACGGATTATCTTTTTGAAAACTTCAAGGCAGGCGACAGTCTCTTCCTCCGCGGACCTTACGGCAATGGCTTTGATGTGCATGAGTATGAAGGCGGAGAGCTGATCATCGTTGTCGGAGGTACTGCGGTTTCGCCTGTAAGAGGAGTAGTACAGTATCTGTGCGAAACTGAAAGTGCGAAAGACGTACACATGATCGCCGGATTCAAAGACCCCGGAGAGATCATGTTCAAGGCCGACCTTAAAGACTGGGCTGATAAGATCGATCTGAAACTTACTGTCGATGGCGCGCCTGAAGGATATGAAGGCAATGTCGGGCTGGTCACAAAATACATTCCGGATATCCCGATCAGAGATATCAGCAAGTGCAAGGCCATCGTAGTCGGACCTCCTCCGATGATCAAATTCTCTATGATCGAGCTCGTCAAGAGAGGCCTCAGTGAAGACAACGTATGGATCTCGGATTCGAGAAGGATGAGCTGCGGGATCGGAAAGTGCGGTCACTGCCGCATCAACGACAAGTATGTCTGCATCGACGGTCCTGTATTCAAGTTCTCTGAACACAAGTCGCTGATCGATTAGCGGGAGGTGGAATCATGAACAAGACGAGTTTAGATACTAATTTAAAGAAACTGAAGAAAAACGCCTTCCGTGTTTCCAAGGTCAGAGGCGAAACAGCTTCCCGTATACGCTGTCCGGGAGGAGAGATAGATGTTGACTCGCTTCAGCGTGTCGTCGATATCGCCAGAAAATATGGTAAGGGCATGGTAAACATCACGAACCGCCAGGGATTTGAGATCCCGGGAATCGACCTGAAGGATGTTGAAGAAGTCAACAAGGCCCTTCAGCTGATCATTGAGAACAGAGGCGTCAATCAGGAAGACTATAACGGCGGATATCCTGCTTCCGGAACACGTAATGTCGTGGCTTGTCCGGGCAAACAGCTCTGCCCGTTCGCCAACTATGATACAAAGAAATTCGCGCAGGAGATAGATAAGGCTATATTCCCGAACGATCATCACGTTAAGATCGCCTTCACAGGCTGCTCGAATGACTGCGCACACACACGTCTTAATGACTTTGGTATCATCGGCATGAGTGAGCCTCAGTACAACAAGGACAGGTGTGTCGGATGTGAGCAGTGCGTCAAGTACTGCAGGAAAAGATCGGTCGGAGCCCTCAAAGTTGTAAACGGCAAGATCGAGCGTGACGCTAACAAGTGCGTAGGATGCGCGCTTTGTGTTAATTACTGCCCGACAAGAGCATGGACAAGAAGCAAGGAAGAATACTTCCGCGTCGTGCTGCTCGGGCGTACCGGCAAGAAGAATCCGCGCATGGCAGAAGATTTCATGAGATGGGCTGATCACGATACTGTGAAGAAGGTCATCTGCAATGTGTATGCATATCTTGATGAGTATCTGGACAGAGCAGCAGTCGAGAGCAAGGAGCATATTGGTTACATCGTAGACCGTACGGGATTTGAAGAATTCCTGAAATACATCATGAAGGATGTCACTCCGAATCCGAAGTGCGAGATCCAGGGACGCATTTACTGGGGCGGTAAGCGCTATGATCAGGGTAACGAGCTGAGACAGTCTATGTTCCGCTTCTCCGAAAGAGAAGAGTAGTAAGGTATCATTTTGCCTCAAAAGAAAAGAAGGGTAAGAACAAAATGTCAGAAAAGATACCTGCTAAAAATGATGAAAGCCTGAAATCGATATTACAAGGGACTGCGCTGTTCATGAATCTGAGCGAAGAGGAAATACAGCTCTGTTTCGAGTGCAGTAAGGCGGAAAGCATTTATTATGAGAAAGGCGAAATGATTTTTTCCGAGGAAGATAATCCTGCCGGCATGCCTGTGCTGATCAGCGGCTCCGTTACTCTTGGAATGGATTACTATGACGGGAAAAGAAATATCATCGCTATCTATGAGAACAGAGGCGACGTTTTCGGCCATGAGTATATCCTCATAGGACAGAGCAAATACGGAATGTACGCGCAGGCTCAGACAAAGTCACATATTCTTATGATACCGAAAGACTTTCTTGTAGGGACCTGTGAGCGTAACTGCGGTTTTCATTCTATTTTGATTTCGAATATGCTGCAGCTGATGGCACGTAAATCACTGACTCTCAACGAGCGGCTTGAGATAATGTCCTGCAGTTAGTGTAAAGTAAATGTGGAGTTTTAAAAGAAGAAAAGCACGCTCCTGAAGCCCGCCCAGCTTTGGGCCCACCCTCAAGATCGCGTGCAAAAAATAAAAATAGAG
>Ga0256404_1013702_pt1 | contig 10181 bp, 9 predicted proteins | sample RumenRJG_01DNA_FD_185990 | JGI IMG/M metagenome (GOLD analysis project Ga0256404, IMG submission 185990) | Bovine rumen microbial communities from Lethbridge, Alberta, Canada - RJG_01 | ecosystem: Host-associated > Mammals > Digestive system > Stomach > Rumen | place: Canada: Alberta | collected...
TAGCGCCAACGATAAGTGCAGGAACCGCAGCGTCACGCTCGCCCTCGGTGAACAGGGAAGGACGGATCCAAGTTGCGATGGCGGCTGCCATGGGCGGCAGGATGGTCACAACGCCAACGATGCCATACCAGTCGTAGACGCCAGAAGCAACCAGCGAGAAGGAGAAGAACCACGCAGCCTTGTTGACAGGGCCACCCATGTCGAAGGCAAGCATAGCGCCAACCAGGAAGGCACCCGCAAGCTTTGCTCCTTCAGGAATGCTCGAGAGCATGACGACCAGGCCGTTCATAAGGGCGGCGGCGATGGGTCCAATGAAGTAGTAGGTCAGAAGCGCAAAGACGAGCAGGCTGACAAACGGGATAATAAGGAAACCCATCAGGCCGTGCATGTTCTTAGGCAGCTGAATCTTCCTCAGGGCATTAGCAAAGTAGCCAACGAGGATACCGATGATCACTGCGCCAATGAAGCCAGCACCCGTCTGGGTACCAAGCAGGTCAGCGCTGTTCGCAAGATAGGAGCAGATGAACGCAGGGGCAAGTGCGGGCTTGCCACCAATGGACTGTGCAATCCACGCGCCCATGACGGGAACCATGAACGAGAAGCCCAGCGAACCAATGGTGTTGAGCACCCACGCTATGGATGCAACCTGGCCATCGGCCGGCTCGATGTTGGGGGCACCAAACTGAACCATGATCGAGCCGATGGCCATGAGAAGGCCGCCGCCAATCACGAACGGCAGAGCAGCGGAAACACCAGCCATCAGGTGGTTCATGAACCCGGTCACAGCGCCGGTGCCATTACGACCACCGAGGTCAACTGAGGTGGCTCGATACAGCTTTGCCTCTCCCTCGAGATTGCCCATCACGGAGTCGATGTTCTTCAGGGCCTCGGACACCGGGAGCTCGATGACCTTTTTACCGTCGAAGCGCACACGGTCATCCTCGTCCATACCCTTGCCAAGGGCGAGGATGACATAGTCGGCATCCTTAATCTGGTCCTTGGTCAGCTGGTTCTCGACACCATTGGCACCCTGGGTCTCGACGTGAACCTCGTAGCCAAGGGCCTCACCTTTGGTTTTAATCGCCTCCGCCACCATGTAGGTGTGCGCGATGCCAGCTGGACAGTTGGTCACCGCAACGATCGATTTGGACATTGCCCGCTCCTTTCTACTGGCCGACAACGGTCGGCACGCCATTCAGGTAAGCCCCGTCCCCTCGTCCTCAGGAGGCGTTGCCCGAAAGCACTCCATCGATTGCCTCGAATACCTCATCATCAGTGCCCTTGTTGAGTATCTCTACGAACTCGGGGTGCACGAGCTTGCGGCTAAGCGATGAGAGCAGCCGGAGGTGCTCAGAGTTCGCCCCGCTGGGAACCAGGATGGAGATAACGGTCTGGACCGGCTTGCCATCAATCGAGTTCCATTCGACAGGCTGGGACAGCCGCGTAAAGAGCACCGTGGGCTCCGAGACATCATCAGTCTTGGAATGAGGAATGGCGATTCCTCCTCCAAAGCCAGTCGATGCCTCCTCCTCTCGCTCCTTGTAGTCACGCACTATTGCCTGCGCATCGTGGGCAAGCCCCAAGCTCACCGCACGTTCTGCGAGCCTCTCGAAAACCTCTTCCTGGGTTTTCACATCAATTGTTCCGAGAATGTTTCCGCGAGTGAAGAGCATGTCCCCTCCCCTTCTGCATGGCCTCACCCAGCCGACGGCCAGTAAATTGAGGTGCTCCGCTTGGACTGGCCTGAGTATCCCATCATCGAATCCACACCTTAAGAGTGGTTTTGTCGCAGCCCCTGTGACAAAGGCTGGCCGTTATTTAGGATTGGGATGCCCCAGGCGGGGGCGGGTTTAATTTGCCGGGCAGCGGGATTCCGTTACCAGGCAAATCAGTTGCATGAGCGGACTAAGCGACCGATGATTGTGACGTTATCTCTCTTCCGTGGCCACTGATACAATTCCTCTACCGCCTGCGAGGAGGACAGCGCCCATAGACGAGAACTGCAAAGATTCCAGCGATCGTACGACCATCGACCTCTCTCAGGAGGGAAGACCCTCCCTCGCAGTGAGCGACGTCCGAATCAAAAGCATGATCTACACCGTCCGCGGCGAACAGGTCATGCTCGACAGCGACCTCGCGAAGCTGTACGGCGTGGAGACCAGAACGCTCAACCAGGCCGTCACGAGAAACCCCGACCGCTTCCCAGAGCACTTCTGCTTCAGACTCACGAAAAATGAGATAGTGATCTTGAAATCACAATTTGTGATTTCAAGAGAGGACGGATGGGGCGGGCGACGCTCCATGCCCCGCGTCTTCACCGAGCAAGGCGTCTCCATGCTTTCCGCCGTGCTCCATAGCCCCACCTCCATCGAGGTCAGTATCAAGATCATGGACGCCTTTGTGGAGATGCGCCGCCTCATCGCTGACAACGCTCACATGTTCGAGCAGATACGCAGCATCGATCTGAAGCAAGCAGAGTACCAAAAGACCACGGACGAGCGCTTTGAGAAGGTTTTCGACTACATGGGGGCGCTCAAGGAGCCCAGGCATACGGTGTCCTTTGGGGGTCAGGTCTGGGACGCCTTCGAGCTCCTAGTCTCTATCGTGCAGAAGGCAGAGAGGGACATCGTCCTTGTCGACGGCTACGTAGACACCGCCACGCTCAACGTCCTCGCGAAGAAGGCCGAAGGCGTGTCCGTCACGATATGGACGCACCCGAAGACCAAGCTCACTGGAAGTGATGTCGAGGCATTCAACGCGCAGTACCCCTCACTCGAGGTCCGGCACACAACGGCGTTCCACGACCGTTTCCTAATTCTGAATGGCTCTAAGGGCTACCTTATAGGCGCGTCTCTCAAAGACGCCGGCAAGCGCAGCTTTGCCGTGACCCGCATCGAGGAAGCGGAATTTGTCCAAGCCGTTCTTTCCAAACTCGATGGGATTGATTTGCCGGGCAACTCGATTTCATAGAACCAACCTGCCGAAGTTCCCAACTATGCTGAGAGGAGCTGCAATCACATCACCAGTGAAGAAGACCGAGCTGAACGAGCACGGCTTCCCCGTCGACGATGGGAGGCCCTGCTCCCGGAGCAACAGGCGCAGGCGGGTGTGCAGACACTACGTCCGGCTCCGCTTCCACGAGCTAAAGCGTACGAACATCTCGCTAATGATCGCAAACTGCGTGGAATTCCGAATCGCCAGCAAGCAAGCCGGACACAGCAAAGTCTCTACCACGATGGACATCCACAGCGATGCCTTCTCCGAAAACGACAGAACATTCGCGGACGTGGTTGGAAAGTTTCTAAACTAAATAACAAGGTACCGCACGGCGTCGAGAGCCGAACGGTACCTCAAAGTAGTTTCCCACCGCGAGGATTGCAGTAGTTAGCCCAACACGGCGCCGGTCTTTGCGGAAGCCACCTGCTTCGAATAACGCTCAAGCAGGTGTCCTCCATTCTCGTGAATGACCGGCTTCCACGAAGCACGACGCTTCTCGAGCTCCGCATCAGAGACGTGCAGCTCAATGAGGTTCTTGGTTAGGTCAACGTGAATCTCATCGCCGTTCTTTACGAGAGCAATCGCGCCACCCTCGAACGCCTCGGGGCAGAGATATCCTACGGAAAGTCCACCCGATGCGCCTGAGAAGCGCCCATCCGTAATGACTGCCGAGTTGGGAATGCCCTTCATAATCTCGGTGACGCGGTGCAGCTCCTTCATGCCCGGCCCTCCCTTGGGGCCCTCGTAGCGCACTACGACGCCGGTACCAGGCTTGATTGCATGCGCGTTGTAAGCGGCGAACGCTTCCTCCTCGGATTCGAAGACCTGGGCCCTTCCTGTCCAAACATGCTGCTCGGCAGGGACGGCACTCGTCTTCACGAGCGCCCCCTCAGGAGCGAGGTTTCCATAGAGCACCTGTATCCCGTTGCAGACCGAGTCAGGGTCATCCTGAGTGCGGATGACGGAGCGGTCGACAGGGATGTCCTTGTCCAGGTTCTCGCCGAGAGTCTGCCCCGTCACGGTCATGACCGTGGTGTCAAGATCCCCCTCGATAGTCTTGAGCACCGCGGGGACTCCGCCTGCCTTATAGAGGTTGATGCAACTGATGTCGCCATTGGGAACCACATTACAGACAACGGGAGTATGACTGGTGATATCGGCAACCTTATCCCAAGTGACCTCAAGGCCAAGTTCGTGTGCAAGGGCAGGAAGGTGCACCAAAGCGTTGAGCGAACCGCCAATGGAGGCAAGGAGCGTTACCGCATTGTCAAGAGCAGCTTGGGTCATGATGTCAGAGGGTCGGATTCCTCTGCGGACAAGATCGACGACGCGCGCGCCGGTCTGGCGAGCGCTGAACCTTCGCTGGCTAGTCGAGCTTGGCCAGAGGGCGCCGTATGGAAGCATCATGCCGAGAGCCTCCGAGAGGCACCCCATGGTGTTCGCGGTACCCAGGAACGGGCAGATGCCCGGGCCCGTGTAGTACCTGAGCGTCCCCTCGATTACGTCGCGCTCGGTCGCTTCCCCACGCAGGAACGCCGCACGAAGGGCCTTGGACTGAGAGGGCTTTATCTCGTCATAGCAAGGACCAGCGGTGACGACTGCAGAAGGAAGGTTGATTCGCGCGGCAGCATTGAGCATGCCAGGGATAATCTTGTCGCACGAGCCCATGTAGACCACGCCGTCAAAGACCCCCTCGCCGACAATCATGGCCTCGCAGGAATCGGTGATGAGGTCACGATGTGGCAGGCAGTATCTCATGCCGGGATGGCCTTGGGCAACGCCATCGCACATGCCGATAGTGTTGAACTCTATTGGCTCTCCACCCGCCTCGAGAACGCCCTTTTTAACTTCCGCGGCAAGCTGTCGGAGCGGCTCATGACCAGGGCACACCTCATTCCAGCTGTTTGCAATCGCAATAAGCGGCTTGTTCGGATTCTCGAGCGAATCGATGGAAATGCCCGCAGATGCAAGGTGCGCCTTTGAAATGGCACGCTGAAATGGCTCGAGCTGATCAATCTTGCGTTGCATAGTTTGTTGCCTTTCCTGTTAGGTAGTAAGGGCAGAGAGTTAAACTCCTCTACCCGATCTCATTAGGACCAATCGAGGACATTCCGGGGGTTGTCTATCAGCATCTTCCAATAGTCTCCCTCGCCAATCCCATCAAGGAGATACTCTTTCAAATCCGTGAGGATGTAATCGAGGCCGGGTGCGCCACCGTATGACTTGAAGTAGTTCTTCTTGCCCATGTCCCCCGCCAGACAGATCTGGCTTCCGAATCCTGAAGTCACGAGGTCCTTTAATATCCGTACGCGATTGGCATCGTGCTCAGCAAGGTCCCTTCCGACGTGGTCGAAAGAGAGAAAGGCCCCCCTGACCATGAGGGATTTCATATAGGCAGGATCCAAGGTGAGGTCTGTGTGAGAGAGACATACGTGAGACAAATCCATGCCCTGGGCGTCGAGCAAATCGAGCTGCTCAAGGCCCATCGTACCCTTGTCGCAGTGCGTAATGATTGGAAGGTGATGCCTCAGGGCAACCGGGGCAGCAATTCTTATTGCACGCTTCTCCCGCTCTGTGACCTTGCCCAGGGAGGTACCGATCTTCACTGCAGCTGGCTTGACCTTTGAGAAACCTATTCCGTCTTCAATCTCACGCGTCAGCTCGCATGTTATCTCTTCGTCAGATAAATCATCAAACCAACGGGGAAGCCACAAATCCTTGTGAAATCCCGTGATGCACAACACGTTGATACCAGCCTGTTGGGAAATAAAGCGAAGGGCTTCGGGGCTTCGGCCATAGGCAAGCGGCGTCATGTCTACGATTGTGCAACCACCCGCAGCCTTGAAAAGTTGAGCCTCCTCGACGCTTTTAGAAGGTACGTCAAGGGTGTAGTCATAGTAGCGCGCGAGCTCGTCTGGCGAGACGTACAGATGCTCATGAATGTAGGTTGCTCCTAGGTCCTGAGGGGCAACCTCTCCGAGGACGGTGTTAATCATCATTCCCTACCATTCCGCAATGGTTCCATCGTAATTTTCCCAGCTGGGATTTCTCCACACGAGTCCCTCGGCCGAAACCGCCTTGACCTTCTCCTCATCGATTTCAAGACCTAGTCCAGGCTTGCACGGAACGTCAACGTATCCGTCGGAGTACTGGAAGACCTCTTTGTTCTCAACGAAGTCGAGAAGGTCAAACCCCTGGTTGTAGTGAATGCCAAGGCTCTGCTCCTGGATAAACACGTTGGGCGAACATGCGTCAACCTGAAGAGTTGCGGCGAGAGCGATTGGTCCATAGGGAGCATGCGGCGCGGCTGCCATATCAAATGCCTCAGCCATTGCGATAATCTTACGCATCTCGAGAATGCCCCCACAGAGGGAAACGTCAGGTTGAATGATGTCGACTGCTCCCTGGGCAAACAGGCGCTTGAACTCCCAGCGCGAGTACAGGCGCTCCCCCGTAGCGATGGGAATGGGCGCCTCGCGGGCTATGTCGTCAAATGATTCCCAGTTCTCAGGCAGCACGGGCTCCTCGATAAACATGGGATGGTAAGGAACGAGAGCATGCGCAAGCACCTTTGCCATAGGCCTGTGAACGCGCCCGTGAAAATCGATACCAATCTCAATCTCGTTCCCACATGCACTTCGGATGGACTCCACCCTATCAACAACTTGTTGGACCTTGTCATAAGTGTCGACGTAATGAAGCTCCTCGGTGGCATTCATCTTCACAGCACGGAAGCCTTTTTCAAGTCTATCCTTGGCTCCGCTTGCGACATCCGAGGGACGATCGCCACCAATCCACGAATAAACTCGCACGCGGTCGCGCGCCTTACCTCCCAGCAGCTGCCACACTGGAACACCAAACGCCTTTCCCTTGATGTCCCAGAGGGCCATCTCGAGACCGGAAATTATCGTCCCATTGATGGGGCCACCGCGAAAGAAGGACCTGTGCAGCTCTTGCCAGAGTCTCTCAATCTCGAATGGGTCGCGGCCGATGATTCTTTGCGAGAGTTCTTTCGCGCCTTCGACAACTGTTCGCGTCTTGGTGCCAGACACCATCTCGCCCCATCCGCTGATGCATTCATCGGTGTCAACCTTGCAGAATATCCACCTTGGCTTGACCTCGTAAATCTGTACTCCGGTAACCTTCATTGCCATCCTCACTTTTCGGTGGAAAGAGAGGGGCGGAGCTTAATGCTCCACCCCTCACATGGGCACTGCACATGCAATGAACTAAGCGAGGAAGCCCGCGAGCCACTGGAGGCAGAAGCCGATGAGGTGCTCACCTGCGTCCTCAGTGGAGATGAACTGCATGCCATCCGGCAGGACGAAGCCGCCGGCAATTGCGAGCTGGGTGTGAACAGGAGCGAGAGCGGTAGCAATCCACAGCACGATACAAGTGATGATAGTCGTGGAGAGGATACCGCGGAAGATGTTGCCCTTTCCAAACGCAACCGGCCATGCGGCGAGCCACATCGCCTGATAGGCGATGTCAGCGATGGGGAGGAGCTTGTTGCCAGGCAGAACCGCAGCGAGGAGGAGCGTGATAGGAACCATGATGATTCCGACCGTGATAGCGGACTCGTTAGCAACGGTCAAGGCAGCATCGATACCCATAACGAAGTCGGTACCAGGGAAACGCTTCTGGAGGATCTCCTTGACGGCGTTTGCGAACGGGAGGAGGCCCTCCATGAGAATCTGCATCATCTTGGGGGTCAGAACCATCGTTGCGGAAGTGCTCATAGCAACGATAAGGACCTTATCAATCGAGTCGCCCGCCAGAAGACCGATAGCTGCTCCAATAATGAACCCCATGAACATCGGCTCGCCAACGAAGCCAAACTTCTCCTGGACACCCTTGGGGTTGATGTCAATCTTGTTGATGCCCGGAATGACATCCCAAAGCTTGTTCAGGGCATACGCAACGGGAGCCCAGATTGCGGAGTTGGAAGTCGGGAAGTTTACGCCCTCGAGCTCGAAATAGTCCTCGACAACGGGGGTAGTCCAGTCAGCGATCTTGATCGTAATAATGAAGTCGATGGCAGACGCGATGATGGAGATCCAAGGGTTGCCGTTTGTTGCATACCAGACAAGAGCACCCGTAAAGATGAAGTGGTTGTACGACCAGAAGTCGACCATGACAGTCTTCGTGGTCTTGGTAATCAGCATCAGAGCATTCACGCCGAGAACAACAAAAACAACGATTGCAGCAAGGGGGAATGCCCAAGTCGCGGCAGCTCTAGCTGGCCAACCCACATCCATGATGGAGGTCTGAATTCCCCAGTTCGCGACCATATTGGTTACCGAGCCTGCGACCTGAGCGACAAACCAGTTGATTACCATGTTGACGCCAGCAAAGCCAATACCCACGAGCAGGGCAGACTTCAGTAAAACATTGATTTTCACGCGGAAGATAAGTCCGAGGACCAGAATGATGATTGGCATCATTACCATAGGGCCCATCGAAGCGATAGTCTGGAGACCGGTTACCACGAAGTCCATTGCCTCTACCTCCTAGATTGCAATTAACACTTACGCCTTAAGCTGAGCCTCAATCTCGGCCTTCGCCTTGTCCTCGCCGACACCAGTAACAAAGGCCGTCCCCTTGATAACTGGCACGTCCCCCGTCTCAACACCCTTGAGCTTGCCGGTAGGAACAATAAAGTCGACTTGATTAGAAGCGAGGTTCCCCTGAACCTCGGAGAATTTGCACTGAATAATGCGAGGCTCAGGCGCACCGCAACCAGCAGCAATTTCCTTCACCTTGGCAACCGCCATGGTCGACGTAATCATCGATGAGGCGCAGCATACGATAACCGTCTTCTTCTCCATGCTCTAACCCTTCCTAATTGAATAGCCCTATTACCTGTTGCGCAGAATCGGCATCGGCGATTTGTGCAACGAGTTCCTGGTTTTGCAAGACGCCCATAATTTGCTGAAGCGCTTCAAGCTGGTGCTCGGGTTTATCGAACACAGAAAGAACGACCACGCTAACCGGAATCGACTCATCAGAGTCCTCCATGTTGCGCCACGTGACCGGCTTCTCGAGCGTCGCAACCAGCAGCTGAGTGGTGTTCGCGTATTGATAGTCGGTATGGGGAATTGCAACGTTTATCTCACCGAGTGCAAGGCCGGTCGGATAATCCTCCTCGCGAGCCAAGAGGTGCTCCTCATATGATTGCTTAACTTTTCCCTCCCCAAGTAGGTGGGAGGAAACAAGATGCAGCACTTCCTCGCAGCTATCGGCCTTGATGTGAAGGAGAATGTCTTCTGGAAAGAGATTGAGAGACATGCCGGAGCCAATCCTCTCTGCGCCCGCTACCAACGGACTTTCTGCTCGAACGCCTCAATGTCAGCCTTGAGAGCGCCCTCATCCATCTCGATGATGTGCTTGGGATCGAAGATGCCGGACCCGATTCCGGCGTACGATGCGCCCTCGTCGAAGAACTCCTGGCAGTTGTCGCCATTCACGCCGCCAACAACCATGATTGGCATGGGGTTGAGAGGAGCCTGGATGTCCTTGACATACTTGGGGCCCAGCGTGCCCGCGGGGAAGATCTTCACAATGTCCGCGCCCATCTCGAACATGTTCCAGACCTCAGAAGGCGAGAACGCGGAGGGAACGGTGAGCAGGCCATTGGCCTTGCAGATGCTAAAGATCTCCTCGGTAAAGCAGATTGGGGAGAGAGCAAAACGAGCGCCCGCCTCGACCGCAGCGTTGGCTCGCGTCGCAGAGATGACAGTCCCGGCGCCTACGAGAACCTCATCGCCAAACTCTTTGACGACTTTCTCGATGATCTGAGCCGCCCCGGGGGTGTTCATCGCAACCTCGATGGCTCCGAGCTTGGTCCCGACCATGCTCTTCACGACGCATCGGACTTGCTCGTAGTTGTATCCACGGAGAATAACCGTCACTTTAGGAAACTTGGTAAGACCCGCGTCTATCACGCTTTTCCTCCCAGCTCTGTTTAGCAAACAATGAAATTGAATGGATGAAACACCGTTGCTGTTGATATTTGAACACAGCTTCGTCACATAGACAAGCAACGTTTTAGATTGAGCATTATTTGTATCTAATCATGTGTATTGCTCAGCAATTACGTGCTCTTATATGATTCTGTGCGTATATTTTTCTTTATGAACAGTTATCAGTTCATAGTTTCTACATGTTATAGAGACTCCAAAAGG
>Ga0256404_1013704_pt1 | contig 10180 bp, 8 predicted proteins | sample RumenRJG_01DNA_FD_185990 | JGI IMG/M metagenome (GOLD analysis project Ga0256404, IMG submission 185990) | Bovine rumen microbial communities from Lethbridge, Alberta, Canada - RJG_01 | ecosystem: Host-associated > Mammals > Digestive system > Stomach > Rumen | place: Canada: Alberta | collected...
CAGCAGGTCGGATCAGGGAATTACTACGAGGATAGATCTCGTCCACATTCCCCTTCTTATTCTCCTCATCAATCACAGAGATCTCTGCATAGTCTCCAACCAGTGGCTTCATCCCGCGGTTACGAAAAACGCCCTTGGCCTTACACTCGTAGAGTCCAGATCCTGGTACATCTACATAATAGAATCCTGCAATTCCCTTGATAATTCGCCCCTTCATAGGCCTCCTTTATCTCTCACTTCTTGTACAAAAATTTACACCATCATTTTACTGTAAAACAATGGTGTAAATTGGGTTATTCATGTGCGTGGGTTCGAATCCCACCATCTTTTATTGGTTGCCAGCAGGTTGATCTGAGTCTGGCTTAGCTTCTGTGGTTAATGTAATGCCTGAGCCCTTTTCCAGAGCGCCTGATGCACTTTGGGACGTAACGATTGCATTGCTTCCTGGGCCCTGCACAGTCACTGAGAATCCCTGTGCTTCAAGCGCGGCCTTTGCTACTGCAACATCAGAACCAGTGTAGTCCTTTGCATTTACTGTCTCAGGTGCCTTCTCTGGATTAATTATCAGAGTAATTGTGCTCTTTTTTGCCGCCTGAGAATTTGCTCCTGGGCTCATAGAAGAAACTGTACCTGCATTATAATTATCATTATGAGATGAATCTGTTCCGCCATTACGTGCGCTAAATCCTGCCTCTGCAAGTTTAGCAGCTGCGGCATCGTAACTTAATCCACGTACGTCCGGAACAGTTGTCATGGAAATATCTTCTCCACGACTAACAACGATCTTAATCGTATCGCCTTCATTTGCTGTACCACTGGATGGTGTCTGGCTAATGACATTTCCTGATGCTACAGAATCACTGTATTCATAGCTTACATCTACCTTGAATCCAGCACCGGTCAGTGTGGACTTCGCCTTAGACTCAGACTGTCCTACTACGTTTGGTACATCAACAGACTGATCAGCCTTACCACTAGACAGAGTTACCTTAACCTTAGTTCCCTCTGCTACCTTCTTCTTTGCCACCGGAGTCTGACGAACTACTAAGCCTTCCTTAACCGTATCAGAGGATTCCTTACCACTAAGCTCGTACTTCAGACCAGCCTTTTCAAGGGCAGCCTTAGCCTCATCCTCTGTCATACCAGTCAGATCTGGTACAGTGATGGTCTCTTCTGCTTTGGTGCTAGTCTTCGTCTCTTCCTTCTTGCTACTGGATGAGGATCCGAAATGGAACCAGCCTAAGAAGCTACCAAGGAGATAGAGTGCGATGATTGCAATAATTACTGCTGCTGCAATACCCATAATGGTAATAGCCTTCTCCATCTTAGGGTTAATCTTATCATCATCCTCATCCTCTTCATCATCAGGGATGAGCTCAGAAGATGCAGGTGCATCGTCACGGATCTTATCCATTTCCTCCGGTGTGATTACCTTAGTCTTCTCATCCTCATTTGGATCGATATCCTGAACGAAGTCTTCATCTGGATTCATCAGAGCCTTCTTCAAATCCACTAAGAGATCCTCCATCTTAGGATAGCGGCGCTCTGGGCTCTTTTGAGTAGCCTTCTCGATAATACGCTCAATTGCAAGAGGTACACCAGCTACTAACTGGCTAGGAGGAACCATGTCTCCCTGGAGGTGCTGGATTGCAACCGCAACTGCTGTCTCTCCATCGAAAGGAACACGTCCTGTTGTCATCTCATACATTACGATGCCAAGAGAATAGATATCGCTCTGGGTGCTTACATAGCCATTTCTAGCCTGCTCTGGGGAGATATAGTGTACAGATCCCATTGCTTCCGCACTCATGGTATTAGAGGAAGTCGCCTTGGCAATACCGAAGTCTGTGACCTTGACCTTGCCCTCATTACTGATAATGATATTCTGAGGCTTGATGTCTCTATGGATAATTCCCTTGTTATGGGCAGCCTCGATACCACGGCCTACCTGAATTGCAATAGAGAGAACCTCTTTGTAGTTCAGGTGACCCTTCTTCTCGATATAAGTCTTTAGAGTAATGCCCTGTACATATTCCATAACGATGTAGTAGAGTCCATCCTCATTACCTACATCATAGATATTAACAATATTTGGATGCTCTAATCCTGCGGCAGCCTGTGCCTCCTGACGGAACTTTGCAACAAAGGTCTTATCCTCTGCAAATTCTTCCTTCAGAATCTTCACAGCTACATCACGGCCAAGGACATGATCCTTCGCCTTATAGACGTTGGACATTCCACCTGTGCCGATTTCTTCAATTATCTCGTAACGGTCTCCTAAAAAAGTTCCCGGATTTAACAACATACAATGTACCTCGTAATGTTTTACACAATTCAGTTATCTATAGGGGTCATGGTCGAATCAGTATCAAGGAGATATTATCCTTACCACCATATTCATTTGCTGTCTCTACCAAAAGGTCTGCCTCTTCAGAAAGTGGCAGTCTCTTCTGTAGAATCTCTGCTATCTCATCATCGGATAGCATATCGGTCAATCCATCTGTACAGAGTAGAATCTCTGTCTCTGGTGCCAACTGCTCCTCGAAAAAGTCTGGCTTCACCTCTTCCTCGGCGCCAACGGCTCTGGTGATGAAGTGCTTCTTCGGATGATTCCTAGCATCTTCTGGCTGAATCTTGCCTGTGCGAAGAAGTTCCTCTACGAAAGAGTGGTCCCTGGTTAACTGGCGAATGCCTCTGTGATCATAGAGATAGAGTCTGCTATCACCTACATTGGCAACTAATAAATCCATTCCCATGAGAGAGCACGCCACAAGGGTTGTACCCATGCCCTTCTTCTCGCTATCATTTTTTGCTTCCTGAAAAATTGTGCGATTTGCACCTTCGATTGATTCCTTCAATGCCTCAACCGGAGCCTGTTCTGGATGGCTCCTAAGGTCACTGATTAAGCTCTCTACTGCCAGTCTGGAAGCGTACTCGCCAGCATTAGAGCCGCCCATTCCATCTGCTAGTAAAAACACATTTGGAAGCTGCCCAATCGGCCTGTCGCTTGCATATATGAAGTCTTCGTTTTGAGAACGAACACGCCCCTGGTCTGTCTTCGAATAAAATTCCATGTGTCAGATTATCCTCTCATGTGCCGTCTACGAAGCTGTCCACATGCTCCATCAATATCACGGCCCAATTCTCTCCTAATAGTAACATTTATCCCGAATTTTTCAAGTTTCTTTTGGAATGCCACTACCCTCTCATGGTTGGACTGGACGTAATCTCTCTCCTTAATCGGATTGACAGGAATGAGATTTACGTGGCATAACAGCCCATCCAAAAGTCCTGCTAATTTCTTAGCATCTTCATCTGTATCATTCACACCGCCTACCAGGCTGTACTCGAAGGTCACCCGGCGCTTGGTGGTATCAATATAGTCAGAAACAGCATCTAATACTTCATGGATGTCATAGCTCTTAGCGATTGGCATTAATTTCATTCTGGTCTCCTGGCTAGATGCATGGAGAGATACGGCTAAGGTAATCTGGAGATTCTCCTTGGCCAGGTCATAAATCCGTGGCACGATACCACAGGTAGATACCGTCAGATTTCTCTGACTGATATTCAGTCCATTGGCATCAGTAAGTAAGGTAATGAAGCGAATGAGATGATCATAGTTATCCATCGGCTCTCCTGTACCCATCACGACTACATTGGATACACGCTCTCCGATATCGCTCTGGATGCGATAGACCTGATCTAGCATCTCTGCCGGAGTCAGTCCTCTTACCAGACCATCTAGAGTAGATGCACAAAAGCGGCATCCCATACGACAGCCTACCTGAGAGGAAATACACACAGAATTGCCGTGCTCGTAACGCATCAGTACGCTCTCCACCATATTGCCATCTGGCAGACAGAAGAGATACTTTCTGGTTCCATCGATCCGAGAAATCTGCAGATCCTCCTGCACCAGTGTAGTGAGGGGCGCACACCCCTTCAGCTTCTCCCGAAGCGCCTTCGGCACATTGGTCATCTCATCATAGGATGTCACCAGATGCACATGGATCCACTCATAGATCTGCTTGGCACGGAAGGGCTTCTCCCCAATCTCTGTCATGTATGCTTTTAATTCGTCCAGGGTCATGGACTTGATATCGGTTACTTTTTCCACCAATTTATTCTCCAAATATAAACCTCTCTATCATAGGCAGTACAATCGTTTTCTATCTCCACATCGAAGTATTCTATCCTCTTGGATTCGAAAGCGAAAAGCTCTGTAAGATATAACAGTCTTATGCTTTTTTGTCAAATACTGCCACATAGAATCCATCATGTTGTGTATCTGGATAGATCTGTTCCTCCCGGACCAGAGTAAGGTCTGGGTAAGTCTCCTGGATCCACTTGGCATTGTCCTGATTCTCCATACGATTAATGGTACAGGTAGAATATACTAAGCGGCCGCCTGCCTTTAGATAGGATACAGACGCCTCTAGAATCTGTCTCTGTAGGAGCTGTAGATCCTGGATATCAGACTCCTTCAGACGATACTTGATATCTGGCTTTCTACGAAGAACACCGAGTCCGGAGCATGGGAGGTCTGCGATAATTACATCTGCCATCCCTTCCGATTCTGTATCATGCTGCCTTCCATCGAAGACCTCTGTCTCAATGGACTCTATTCCTAATCGCTCTACATTCTCATCGATTCGATCCGCCTTATCAAAGCTTAGATCGCGAGAGATAATCTGTCCCTGATCCTGCATCATCATGGCGCAGTCAATGGACTTACCCCCTGGGGCTGCACAGAGATCATATACGACCATGCCAGGCTTGGCCTCAGAGAAGGCTGCTGGCAGCATGGAGCTTAGATCCTGGATATAGAAGTCTCCGCGATTCAGTTCTTCTAAGTCCGTTAGACTTCCACTATACTGCATCTCAAAGACGCCTAATTTCCTGGCATCTAATCCACTTCCATTTCCATAGAGCCGCTTTCCTCCTTCCCTTGATGGGATATCTCCCCTGGTGATGGAGTCTACAGCCTGGTTTACATTTCTCTCTGGTAGGAGATCTGGAATGGACTGAAGGGTAACCCCTCGGCTAGTGAGGTGCTCTGCCAGCTCCTGTGGAGTGCTCTGCAGGGTATTGGTACGAATAATCAGGGCTGGCTTCTCTGCTGCTCCCTCTAGGATCAGAGCCGTATCCTCTTCCCCATAGTCCGCTCTCCAGCGATCGATAATCCACTGAGGCATACAGTAGCGGGCACAATCGGTGGTGAGCCTAAGGGGATGATCCGATGCCATCACCCGGATATAGCCACGGAGGACACCGTTGACAAAGCCCTTTAGCTGGACCAAGCCTCGCTTTTTCGCCAGCTTCACCGCCTCATTCACTACGGCGGATTCTGGCACATTGTCCATATAGCGTAGCTGATAGATGCTCATGCGGAGAATCTCACGAATCAAAGGCTTCATCTTCTTCACCTTGGTCTTAGATACCTGATTCAGAAGATGGTCCAGTTCTGGAACCTTCTCTACGGTTCCCTTGGTTAAGCGCACAATAAAGTGGCGCTCCTGGTCTGAGATGTAGTCATACTTCTCAAGGACCTGGCTTAGCACTACGTGGCTAAAGTTTCCCTTTTCTAGAATCTCCATCAGCATATCAAGTACAATGGCTCTGGTGTTGGTGGTTTGTGTCATAGAATTCTCCTAATTTTGAAAAAGGAGGAATCTCATAACGATCCCTCCTTTTTCCTATCATATTGAGCGATTCACATCACTCTATAAAACTGTCCTTACGATGAGGAAGCCCCCATCTATATCCCTGATTACTTTAAGATATGAATCTGTCCTAGGACTGGTGATTCCTTGGTCTCTCCATTGCTTGCAGAGACAATACCCATAATAATCAGAACAAGAATAAAGATGCTCCAAAGTCCGCCTAAAAAGTTGATTCCAGGAATCCAAACAAGTACATTGCCAACCAGTGAAAACAGCATAATCACTAATGCATTGTTCTGATGAACCTTCAGGAACTCATCCTTTGGCTGGCCACTGGTAGACAGTACAGAAATCAGAAGTCCGATCCAGGTAATGTATGCAACAACTGCCATTCCCTTATTGGGGCCAGTGTACATCCCCTGGTAAGGAGCCTGCTGCTGATAGCCATTGCCCTGGTAGTAGTTACCCTGCTGGGAACCGTTTGAATTATTAGGTCCCTGCTGTGCCTGCTGAGCTGGCTGTGCTGTTCCACATGCTGTGCAGAATCCTGCGTCATCTGCTAAGTCGGTGCCACAATGAATACATTTTTTCATTTTCTCTCTCCCTCTGTAAAACAGAAACTACTGTAATAACATATATCAAATCGATACTTGTATGTATTATATTACTTTCCTATAGGAAAGTGCTACTAATTTTTAATCTCTGTCTCTGCCCTGGGTGATCAGAATGATTCGAAGTAACTGCAGGATGGCTGACAGGGCACCTGCCACATAGGTCAGTGCTGCTGCCACTAGTACCTTTCTGGTATGTACCAGTTCTCCATCATCCAGCATATGACCATCCCGAAGCATAATCAGTGCTCTATGAGAGGCATTGAACTCAACCGGCAGGGTTACAATCTGGAATAATACAGAGGCTGCAAATGCCCAGATTCCAATCATAATCAGCGTCCCGGCAATGGAATTACCAGCGGTATAGCTACTGCCATATCCTAAGAATAGTCCAATCAGAATCATCGGCCAGGAAATAGCCGAGCCAAAGTTCGCAACTGGCACCAGCCATGTACGAAAGTCCAGTGGTGCGTAGTGCTTGGCATGCTGGATGGCATGTCCACACTCATGAGCTGCTACACCAATGGCTGCTACGGAAGTCGAACCATAGACACTATCCGACAGATTCACTGTCTTGGATCTGGGATCATAGTGGTCTGTCAGATTACCTGATACATGCTGGACCCTCACATCGAAGATTCCTGCATTATGCAGTACCTGTTCTGCTGCCTGTGCGCCTGTCATCCCAAGGCGAGACCTTACCTGCTTATAGCGGCTGAAGGTCGCCTTCACATTCCAGGATGCGATGGCGCAGATCACAATTCCTACTAATACTAAGAGATAGGTGGGATCGAAGAATCCATATCCTATACCATATCCACCGTAGTACATGTCGTACTCCTTTCTTCTTCATCCAATGCACGCCCCTCTCCTAAAGGATCTTACTCCCACCATGGGGTGCGTTAATTACCGCTCTGAAGTCAGCACTGTCCCGCTAGGGATCTCATGTCCTAAGAGAAAAGTCTTCGCATCCATTCGCTTCTTTCCCTCTAACTGGATCTCAGTCAGAAGGAGGACACCATCACCTGTAGCCACGCGAATTCCATCACTGTCGGCAGAGAGGATGGTTCCTGCTAAAGCGTTAGATTCTGTAGACTTATCCACAGAGCTCTTCCAGATTTTCAGCATTTTTCCACCAAGGAAACTATATGCAGATGGCCAAGGGTTCAAACCACGGACATAATTGTGGAGTTCATCAGCTGGACGACTCCAGTCCAGATTGCCCTGGCTCTTTTTTAACATGCCTACATGGGTAGACTCTTCCTCTACCTGAGGAATCGGTGTGATACTACCCTCTTCTAAGTGAGATAGTGTCTGGACGCATAGCTTGCCGCCTACAACAGCTAACTTATCAAATAATGATCCACCGGTCTCTTCCTCACCAATTGGGACAACGGCCTGCTCTAGAATATCACCATCATCTAAGCCCACCCCCATCTGCATGGTAGTGACACCGGTCTCCTTCTCGCCATTTAGAATGGACCATTGGATTGGTGCAGCCCCACGATACTTCGGCAGAAGGGATGCATGGACATTGACACATCCATACTTTGGCATCTCTAGAATCGACTGTGGCAGGATCTGTCCATAGGCAGCCACCACACATACGTCTGCCTTATATTTCCGAAGCTCTTCCACATTCTCTGGGAGACGGATTCGCTCTGGCTGAAATACAGGGAGATCATGGGCCACTGCCCAGGTCTTCACATCAGAAAACTGAGGCTGGCCCTTACGTCCCTTGGGCTTATCCGGTTGTGTAACTACCAGCACAATCTCATGTCCTGCCTGATACAAAGCGTCCAGGGTGGTCACTGCGAAGTCTGGTGTACCCATGAAAATAATACGCATCGATTACTCTACCTCGTCTTCCTCATTCTCGTCATCGAGTTCTATCAGATCACCCTCTACTAAAGTGGTGTAGACGATTCCATCTAAGTGGTCTAACTCATGGCAAATTGCGCGAGCCAGTAAGCCCTCGCCCTCGATGGTGTAGAGATTCATATCCAGGTCATACGCCTCAGCGATAACATGATTCGGGCGGCGAACCACACCAACCTTATTGGGTACAGAGAGGCATCCCTCCTGTCCAACCTGCTCGCCATCCTTCTCTGTAATGCGAGGATTAATCATGTAGTATGGGCCATTGCCATCTCCTATATCGATGACAACCATGCGGCGAAGCACGCCAACCTGAGGAGCAGCTAAGCCTACGCCATTCGCCTCATACATGGTCTCTACCATATCGTGTGCCAGTTCCTCTAAGCGGGGAGTCATCTCCTTAACAGGTCTGCAAACCTTCTCTAGAATTGGGTCTCCCTCCAGTCGAATTGTTCTAAGTGCCATATTGTACTCCTATCTAATCATTCTTAGTTGCAATCCTATCTCACTATGGCGGACATCTCTCTGCCTCATCCATAGGTATTTCAATTATTATATGGTAAATGTAAACCGAATTCTACATTGGATCAAAATCGAACCATACGTAGACATCGTGGTACTTCTGCTTAGTTTGTACGTAGTCTGCTGCAAGATTCTTAGCAGAGACCAGCTTCTCATAGTCACGATCCTTTAGGTAAATGGTCTTACGATACACATCCTGGATCTTAGCAATCCGAGCATCCTCAGGTCCTAAGACCTGGGTCATGTTTCGTAGGGAGGTATCCCTGTCCAAAGTCTGTGCAAGTGTCTCCTTCAGGTAGTCTGCCAGAATCCGAGCCTCCTCTGTGACATGAGATAATTTCTCTGAGGTCATAAGAATCATCAATAGATGTCCCTCTGGTGGATAGGACATCAGCTTTCGATAGCTAATCTCCTGCTGGTAGAAGGCTTCGTAGTTCTGATCCTTGGCCGTGACAATACTGTAATTCTCTGGCTGATAGGTCTGGATCACTACATTTCCTGGAATCTCTCCTCGGCCTGCGCGTCCTGCTGCCTGGGTTATCAACTGGAAGGTTCGCTCACTGCCTCGAAAGTCCGAGGAATTCAGAGACAGATCTGCAGCGATGATACCCATCAAAGTCACATAAGGGAAGTCATGCCCCTTAACAATCATCTGGGTACCTATCAGGATATCCGCCTCTCGATTAGAGAATTTCTCTAAGATTTCTCTGTGGCCTTCCTTTCCCTTGGTGGTGTCTGCATCCATACGAAGGACACGGGCTGTAGGGAAGAGCTTATGTACCGTCTCTTCTACCTTCTCCGTACCAGCCTTCATGCCGCCGATATACTTGGATCCACAGTGGGGACAGAGTCTCGGCTTCGGCTCTGTATAGCCGCAGTAATGACAATGGAGGCGGCCATCTCTATGAAGAGACAGAGCTACATCACAGTGGGGACACTTTAGACTCTTGCCACATGCTCTACAGGAGACAAATCCCATGAGGCCTCTTCGATTCAAGAAGAGCATGGTCTGCTCCTGCCGATCCAATCGATCCTGGATCAACTCCTGTAGGCGCCTGGACAGCATGGTGCGATTCCCGAGGCGCATCTCTTCCCTCAGGTCTACGATTTCACATTTTGGAAGTTCTCTCTCTGCTACACGATGCTTCATCTCTAGGAGACCATAGGTCCCATTATGGGCCAATTCAAAGGACTCCACCGATGGTGTCGCTGAGCCAAGGATGACACTGGCATGGGATAATTCTCCACGCTTCACTGCCACTTCTCTGGCATGATATCGAGGTGCTTGTTCACTTTTATAGGAGGATTCGTGCTCCTCATCCACAATGATAAGGCCCAGATGTGGAAAAGGTGTGAACAGGGCACTTCTAGGACCGATCATAATCTTACAGTCCCCATTCTTCGCCCGGTCTAACTGATCCATTCGCTCTCCTGGAGTCAGCCTGGAATTCATGATGGCTACCTGATTACCAAAGTGCTGATAGAAGCGCATCACTGTCTGAT
>Ga0256404_1013705_pt1 | contig 10180 bp, 10 predicted proteins | sample RumenRJG_01DNA_FD_185990 | JGI IMG/M metagenome (GOLD analysis project Ga0256404, IMG submission 185990) | Bovine rumen microbial communities from Lethbridge, Alberta, Canada - RJG_01 | ecosystem: Host-associated > Mammals > Digestive system > Stomach > Rumen | place: Canada: Alberta | collected...
TGTCGCAAAGCAGGAACGGACGCATACTTGCATGAAAATCCGGTCATGCTTTAATGACGATGACAGATATGAGCATGGAGTGACGCGTCAGCTTTTCTGCTGCTGTTTCAGCTTCCGGGCAAGCTCCTTCATTTCTCTGGCACTCTCCAGAACCGCAGGCGTAATTTCCGCGCCTCCCAGAATGCGGGCAAGCTCACGGACGGAACTCTCTTCATCCAGCTCTCTGATATGTGTCGTTGTTCCGTTGCTTTCTACTGTCTTGGAAATTTCAAAATGATGATCCGCCATGGCGGCGATCTGCGCCAGATGCGTGATGCATAGAACCTGATGGCTCTTCCCGATTCCAGCCATCTTTTCCGAAACCTTCTGCGCTGTCCGCCCGCTGATTCCCGTATCAATCTCATCAAAAATCAGGGTCTCCGTCTCATCCCTGTCGGCAAGAATGCTTTTAATCGCCAACATGATCCGGGAGAGTTCTCCGCCGGAAACCACTCTGCTTAAAGGCTTCAGAGGCTCGCCCGGATTCGTTGATATCCGAAATTCTACGGCATCATATCCGTTCCGGCCGTAACCCGGCGTCCTGGAAAACGCGATTTCAAAATCTGAGGACAGAAAATTCAGCTCCTTTAGTCCCTCTCCAATCTGTGAAGCAAGGCTTCTGGCGCATTCTTTTCTTTTTTCCGAAAGCCTTTCACTGCTTTTTTCCAGCTTATCCTCCGCCTTACACAGCTCCTCTGTCAGCCTTTTTTTCTCCGCCTCAAAGTTTTCCAGCTTCTGCAGCTTTTCCTGCTGTCTACGCAGATATTTTTCAATTTCTTCCAATGTACTGCCATACTTGGACTTCAGACGATTTATCTGATCCAGCCGGGTCTCTGTCTCATAAAAATCCTCCTCGGAGAACGTGAAATCCTCCAGATAGCCGGAGGCCTCACGATTAAAATCATTCAGAAGATTGTCTATGTCCCCCAGGGATCGGGCCAGCTCTTCCAGCTGCCCGTCGAAATCCGCTATGGCGTTCAGCTCCGATACCGCCTTTCCGACGGCATCCCCGGCTCCCTCTTCATATCCGGTCAGCCGGTGTACTTCTCCAAGCGCCTCCGCAATTTTCTTTCCGTTTGCCATTTTGCGGTACGCCTTCTCCAGTTCCTCATCCTCACCCGGCTGAAGAGACGCGTCCTCAATTTCCTTTATCTCATATTGAAGAAGCGAAACTTCCCGCTCCCTCTCGCTCTCATCAATCTGGTAATCCTCCAGCGCCTTCTTAACGCCGCGGTATTCCTTCCAAAGCAGGGCAGTCTCCTCCAGAAATCCGGAAAGGCCGTCCTTTCCGTAGGCATCCAGGATTTCCAGCTGACGATCCGGGTATAGAAGCGACTGATGTTCATGCTGTCCGTGAATGTCCAGCAAAAGGGAAGAAATCTTCCTGACCCCTGCCGCAGTGACTGCTTCTCCGTTCAGGCGGAAAATGCTGCGGCCGTCCTGAATTTTCCGGGTGATAATAAGCAGTCCGTCCTCGGTTTCCACATCCATTTCCCGGAGACGCTCCAGCACTGCCGGATTCTCCACGGCAAAGACCAGTTCCACCAGCCCCGGCTTCGCGTCATCACGAAGCATTTCCCTGGACATCTTCTGTCCCAGGGCGAGGTTTACCGAACCCAGAAGCATAGACTTTCCTGCCCCTGTCTCTCCGGTCAGAATATTCAGGCCGGATCCGAAGGAAACCTCCGTCTCTTCTATCAGCCCGATATTTTTCACATGAAGCTCTGTAAGCATTTATTTCCCCCACAGCATTTTTTTCAGCCTGTCCATGACACGGATGGTCTCGTCCCTGCTCCGGATCGCGCACATGATGGTGTTGTCTCCCGCAATGCAGCCCACGACCTCACTGATGCTCATTTCGTCCAATGCGGCGGCGGCGGCCATTGCCATACCGGAGACGGTCTTGATAACCAGAATGTTTTCCGCCGTGTCGATAGAGAGAACCGCATCCTTCAGAACCCGGACATACCTTCCCGCGGAATCCATAGCCTGGTTCTGGAGAAGCGCATAGCGCATTTTCCCGCTCTCTCCCTCGGTCTTTGTCAGTTTCAGCTCCCGGATATCTCTGGAAACCGTTGCCTGCGTGACCTGGTACCCCGCCCTCTGCAGGCGGTCGGCCAGTTCTTCCTGCGTATCAATTTCATATTCATGAATCAGTTTCAGGATTTCCGCCTGTCGCTCCAGCTTCATTTTTCTTCCCTTTTCCTTTTCAGATAGCCTGCAGCTTTCTCCGGAGAATATCCAGAAAGCTGTCATTCCGGGTCTTTACAATCAGCACATCCTGGTCCGCCCTGCGGATTTCCACATAATCCCCGGTATCCATTCCCTGCCTGTCTCCGCCGTCAAAATATGCCATGGCATGCTCTGTGGTCTGGTCTCTTCCGTTGTTGACCCGAACCGTAATTCTGCTATCCGGCGGCAGCACAATGCCTCTGGTATTCAGCGTGTGAGGCGCCAGAGGCGTAACCAGAAAAAGGCCTGCCTCCGGAGCGATAATCGGTCCGCCCGCGGAGAGACTGTACCCCGTGGATCCGGTGGGAGTGGCAATAATCAGCCCGTCTGCCCGGTAGGTATTCAGATATGCCCCATTTACAAGCAGATCCATGCTGATCAGATGCATACCGTCCTTCCTCCCGATGACCACGTCATTCAGCGCCCGCTTTGTGCGCATCAGACGGCCGGAGTTGTATACATCCCCCTGCAGCATCATCCTGTGCTCAATCTGATAGGTATCCTGCAGAAGGGCATCCAGAGCCGGAATCATAGTTGTCTGATCTGTCTCCGCCAGAAAACCCAGATGGCCGGTATTGATTCCCAGAATAGGGATCTGCCGTTCTACAATATCACCAGCCGCCCGCATCAGTGTGCCGTCTCCGCCGAGAACAATCACACATTCCGTATCCGCCGGTATTTTATCCGGATCCGTGTAGCGGTAATCCACTTCCGGATCCTGATTTTTCGGTCTGACGGTGCAGACCGCCCCGTGGTTTGTCAGATATTCCATCACCTGGCTTGTCACCAGCAGATCCGGGTCCTTGGGAAAATTTGTCACAATGTAAAAATGCTTCATTTTCTCTCTACCGTCAGTCCAGAGCCTTATGAGCCCCTTCTACTACCTCTCTGATTTTCTCTTCATCCACAGCGTCCGGTGTCTCTGCCTCCGGATTTCCGGTCTTTCTGCTGTAAAGCAGATATTCGATATTCCCTTCCGGCCCTTTCACAGGAGAAAAATCCAGGCCGGAAGGAAAAAGGCCGATCTCCCGCGCAAAACCCACAACCAGGCTGATGACCTCCCGGTGAACTGCCGGATCCCGCACCACGCCCTTTTTTCCGACTTTTTCTCTGCCTGCTTCGAACTGAGGCTTGATCAGCGTGACCAGTTCCCCCTCTTTATCCATCAGCTCCTTTACAGGACCAAGCACCTTGGTCAGCGATATAAAAGAAACGTCAACAGAAACGAAGGACGGCGGCTCAGCGATATCCGTGGGAACCACATAGCGGATGTTGGTCCGCTCCATGCAAACCACCCGGCTGTCTTCCCGAAGCTTCCAGTCCAGCTGGCCGTGTCCCACATCTACGGCGTAGACCTTTGCGGCGCCGTTCTGAAGCATGCAGTCCGTAAAACCGCCAGTGGAGCTTCCCACGTCCATGCAGACCCGGCCGGACAGCTTCAGATCAAAGCATTTTACGGCCTTGTCGAGTTTCAGTCCTCCCCGGCTGACAAACGGAAAAGGTTTGCTGTTTTTCAATGTAATCTCCGCGCTTACCAGGAAGGTACTTCCCGCCTTATCCTCCCGCTGCCCGTTGACCAGGACCTCCCCGGCCATAATCAGCACTTTCGCTTTTTCTCTGGAAGGAGCCAGTCCGTTCTGCACCAGCAGTACATCCAGTCTCTCCTTCTGCTCCTTTGGTTCCTTTGCCAACACGATCCTCCATCTGTTTTTTTCCGCTGTTTTTCAGTCAGCCGCACTTATTTTTTTCTTTCCGCCAGAGACAGAAGAAAATTCCGCAGAAACGATGCATCCCCCTGCAGTCCCTGAAGCGCCTGCAGAGCCAGACCCGTAAGTCTGCGCACCTCTGCCTCTGCCCCGTCCTCACCAAACAGCGTCACATAGGTTGTCTTATGGTTTTTTATGTCCGATCCCGCAGGCTTGCCGATATCCTCTGTTTTCCCGGTGACATCCAGAATGTCATCCCTGATCTGAAACGCCAGTCCGGCATTTCTCCCGATTCCTTCCATGACCGCCGTCTGCTCCGGTCCGGCTCCCGCCAGCACGGCGCCGATCATCAGAGAAGCCTCCAGCAGCGCTGCTGTCTTCCGCAGATAAATATAATCCAGCGCCTCCTTGTCCAGGGTGAACACCTCGTTTTTTTCATTTTCCACGTCCACGCTCTGTCCGCCAAGCATTCCTCTGTATCCGGTTTTTTCTGCCAGAATCCGCAGTGCCTCTGCCGTTCTCTCCGGATCCGCCCCCGGCATCCCGAACGCTTTCAGCGCCGTCTCGTAGGCATAATTCAGAAGAGCGTCTCCCGCAAGAAGACCAAGCGCTTCCCCGTACCTTGCGTGTGTGGTTGCTTTCCCCCGGCGGATGGCGTCGTTATCAATCGCAGGAAGGTCATCATGGATCAGAGAGTGGGTGTGAACCATCTCGATTGCTGCCATAAACGGCCTGACGGCCTCCCCGGTACCCCCGCACAGTTTCCACGCCTCCCACATCAGAACCGGACGGATTCTTTTTCCGCCTGCTGTCATGCTGTAATTCATCGCCTCCGTGAGACGCTCCGGTTTTTCTCCGGACGGGGGAAGATACTGCCGTATGACAGCATCCGCACGGGAAGTCCGTTCTTTCAGTTCCTCACTAAAATTCATTGATCTCTCCATCCTCGGTAATCTGAAGCATCTTTTTTTCCACCGTATCTATTTTTTCCTTGCAGCTTGTCAGGAGATCCATCCCCCGCTTGTAAAGAGAAAAAGATTCCTCCAGCGGGATATCTCTGTCCTCCAGCCGCTCTACCAGCCTGTCCAGCTCTGCAAAGGATTCCTCCAGCGTCAGCTGTTCTTCTTTTTTCTGTCCGTCCATTCTATTTTCTCCTGTGATTATCTGACCGCGATCCCTGCCGTCTGATCCGGATAAAGACTGATCGTTACACTCTTTCAGCAGCAGGATCTGACGGCTTGAAAGAAGGCCTGGCTGTTAATAAGTCTTTCTTCTCCGTCCCCGTTACCGTCCCGTGTATCACGCCGTCCCGCACCGTAATATGAAGCATATCGCCTGGCTTTACACGGGTAACGCTGGAAATATTGTTTCCGTTTTCATCAGCAGTATAAGAATATCCCTGGCTCAGCTTCCGCACCGGCGAAAGCCCTTCCATCCGCTCTGCCAGAATCTGAAGTCTGTGCCTGCTCCGGTCCAGTATCTGCTCCGGTCTGCCACGCATGCTTTCCTGATAGAACCGTAAAGTCTGATTTTTCTCCCGGATGATACGCTCCGGCTGCGCCTGAAGCTGCTCCGCCGTTCTGCGAAGCCTTTCCTTCCTGTCCTCCAGAATCCGCCGTTCTCCGGACCGAAGAGAATCCTCCAGATCTGCCAGCCGCTGCCGCTTATCCCGGATCTGACGCGCCGGGCTGACCAGACGGAGCCGTGCCGAAACCTGCGATGTATGCTCTCTCCCGATTCGGATCTTTTCTTTCATATCAACCGTCAGCCGCTGCCCGTACTGCTCCAGTCTACGGAGAATGCCGGCAACGTCCGCAACCGCCAATTCCGCCCCCGCCGAGGGCGTAGGCGCCCGCAGGTCTGCAGCGAAATCCGCGATCGTGGTGTCCGTCTCATGTCCCACCGCCGAGATGACAGGTGTCCGGCAGTTATAGATTGCCCAGGCGACCTCTTCTTCGTTAAATGCCCACAGATCCTCAATGGATCCTCCGCCTCTGCCTACAATAATGCAGTCCAGCCCCAGCTGATCCAGAACCTGCAGCCCTGTGGCAATACTGTGCGCGGCGCCTTCCCCCTGCACCTGTGCCGGATATAAAAATAATTGAATATAGGGGTTTCTCCGCAGAGAAATGTTGCGGATATCTTGAACAGCAGCACCCGTAGGCGCCGTGACAATACCGAGCTGCCTGACGTAGCCGGGAACCGGCTTTTTATGCGCCGGGTCGAACAGACCCTTTTTTTCCAGCTCCGCTTTCAGCGCAAGAAAGCGCTCGTACAGCACCCCGGCGCCCTGCAGCATAATTTTTTTTGCGTAGAGCTGGTACCTTCCGTCGCGGATATACGTATCCACAGAACCCGTTACGACAACCCGGTCTCCGTCCTTCATGGAAAAGCCCAGACCCTTCCGGTCTCCCGCGAACATCACGCAGGACAGCGCAGACCTCTCATCCTTCAGTGTAAAATAGATATGCCCGGAAGAATGGTATTTGCAGTTACTGATCTCCCCGCCGACAGAAATGCGGCGGAGCAGATAATCGGCGGAAAACATGTTCCGGATGTAACTGTTCACCTGTTCTACGCTGTACACACGTTCTTTCACAACTGCTTACTCCGATGCTCCGGATTCCTTCTGACGCTCCCCGGCGTCTGATGTTTCGGATTCCGCTCCGTCTTCCGAGCCGGCTCTGGCTATTTTCCCCAGAATCCCATTAATAAAGGAAGGAGATTCTTCTCCGCCGTAATGCTTGGCCAGCTCTACAGCCTCATTGATTGCGACCCCGATGGGAACCGCATCGTCATATTTCATTTCGTAGACAGCCAGCCGCAGAATGGAAAGATCCACTTTTGCCATACGGCTTGTTTTCCAGCCGCGGGACGTCTGGTTCAGCAGCGTGTCTATTTCCGGAATATGTTTCATAATACCGCTGAGCTTTTCCGCAACCGCGGCCTCATCCTCTGCCGTGACATATTCCGAATAGGGAACCTCTTCCCGTCCTTCTTTCAGCCCGTCCAGATATAAAGCAGCCTGTTCCTTCATTTCCTCTTCTGTATTAAACTGCCGCATAAAAAGAATACGGAATACGGTTTCTCTTAATTCGCTGCGTTTCATAAATTCTCCCGTTTACTTTGCCGCAACATCGGCGACACTGACATTTACTTCGCGTACGCTGAGCCCGGTCATCGTCTCTAATGTGTTCTTTACCTTTTCCTGCACCTTGCGGGTTGTCTCCGGAATACTGTAAGCGTACTGCATCAGAATAACCATGCTGACAGTGATCTCCTTATCCTCCACCCGTACCTTGATTCCTCTTGACAGGGCTCTGCTTCCGGCCCGCGCCGCCTTTTCATGCGTAATGTTTCCGATGATAGAGGCAACACCCTCGACTTCCGTGGCTGCCAGTGCCGCAATGGTGCTGATAACCTCGTCCGCGATCTCCACCGTGCCGGTGGTGTGGTCGTCGTAAATCGTATATGAATTTTTGGAATTTTTCTCGTTCTTCGATGTTTTCTGCGCCATAATGACCTCCTGACTTTCTGGAGCTTTTGCCGCTATTATAGCAAATATCCTTTTCAAATAAAAGAGCGGCTTTGCCGTAGTCATTGACGGAAAAAAGCCCTCTGTGCTATAGTAAATTTCCGTGCAAAGAGTATGATTTCAGCGCCAGAAGGTACCGTTTCCGGAATGATCCGGCGCCAGCGACCGGCAGCTTTACCGATACATTTTTTATTGATTAAAATCAGAGGAGGCACACGTGGCTGATTATTCCAGAGAAATTGAAAGGCGTCGGACATTCGCCATTATCTCGCATCCGGATGCCGGAAAAACAACACTTACCGAAAAATTTCTTCTTTACGGAGGGGTTCTGAATCAGGCCGGTTCCGTAAAAGGGAAGGCCACTGCCCGCCACGCGGTTTCCGACTGGATGGAAATTGAAAAACAGAGGGGTATTTCTGTCACCTCCTCGGTGCTCCAGTTTTTGTACGACGGTTACTGTATCAACATTCTGGATACACCCGGACACCAGGACTTCTCCGAGGACACCTACCGGACCCTTATGGCGGCGGATTCTGCCGTTATGGTCATCGACGGCGGCAAGGGTGTGGAAGCTCAGACAAGAAAACTGTTCAAGGTCTGCGCCATGCGCCACATTCCGGTCTTTACCTTTATCAACAAGCTGGACAGGGACGCAAGAGACACCTTTGACCTGGTGGATGAGATTGAAAAGGAACTGGGAATTCCCACCTGCCCGGTCAACTGGCCGATCGGATCCGGAAAGAATTTCCGCGGGGTTTATGACCGCAATACCCGGCGGGTTCTCACCTTCCGCGACACACTGAAGGGAACAAAGGAAGGAATTGAGGAGGAGATTGACCTCGACGACCCGCATCTGCTTGACGTCATCACCGAAGACCAGAAGACCCAGCTGGAAGAAGAGATTGAGCTTCTGGACGGGGCATCCGTGAAATTCAATCAGTCTAAAGTAGACAAGGGCGAACTCTCTCCTGTTTTCTTCGGGTCGGCGCTGACCAACTTCGGCGTGGAAACCTTCCTGCAGCACTTCCTGAAAATGACCAGTTCTCCTCTTCCCCGGATGGCGGACTGCGGACTGATCAACCCGGCGGACCCGGATTTTTCCGCCTTTGTGTTCAAAATTCAGGCCAACATGAACAAAAACCACCGCGACAGGATTGCTTTTATGCGGATCTGCTCCGGAAAATTTGATGCCGACAAAGAAGTCTACCATGTGCAGGGCGACAGAAAAATGCGGCTTCTGCAGCCCCAGCAGATGATGGCCGACGACAGACACGTGGTATCGGAGGCATATGCCGGCGACATCATCGGCGTTTTCGATCCCGGGCTCTTTTCCATCGGCGACACCGTATGCGCCCCCGGAAAGAAATTCCGCTTTGAGGGAATCCCGACCTTTGCGCCGGAGCATTTTGCCCGTGTGGCGCTTCTGGATTCCATGAAACGGAAACAGTTTGTAAAGGGAATTGAGCAGATCGCACAGGAGGGAGCCATACAGATTTTCCAGGAAAACCGCGGCGGCATGGAGGAAATCATCGTGGGCGTTGTAGGCGTCCTTCAGTTTGACGTTCTGAAATTCCGTCTGGAAAACGAGTACAACGTGGATATCCGCCTGGATATGCTGCCCTATGAGTACATCCGCTGGATTGTGAACAAGGACGAGGTGGATCTGGATCACCTGGTAGGAACCAGCGATATGAAGAAAGTCGTGGACATGAAGGGAAATCCGCTGCTACTGTTTGTCAACTCCTGGAGCGTCGGGATGGTACTCGACCGCAACGAAGGACTGCAGCTGGAGGAATTTTCACGGAACTGAGATTCGTAACTTATAAGGCAACAATAGTTTCGTATCCGATCGAGACGCAAAAAGAAACGTATTTTTTTGCGTCTCTTTTTGCGTCTTATTTTGCGACGTATTTAGCATTTTCGTTTCAGCGCAATAAGGAAAAAGCACCTGTTGAAGTGCCGTCACAGGCATTTCAACAGGTGCTTTTCCTTACTGATAAATTCTGACTGCCGCCGGTTCCGCGCGGGGCGCAGCCTTACTTCAGTTTCCAGATATCTTTGTTGTACTGCTCAATAGTCCGGTCGGAGCTGAAATACCCGGCCTTTGCAATGTTGACCAGTTCTTTTTTGTACCAGCTGTTCCGGTCATTAAAGTCATGGAACATCTTCTCTTTTGTCTTGATATAATCCTTCAGATCCAGAAGCGTCATGAACCAGTCCTTGGTAACCAGCTCGTGATGCAGCCTCTCCAGGCAGACCGGATCACCCCGGTTTACCATTTCTTCCCCTACGATAAAGTCCACCAGCTGATGAATCAGCGGGTCGGTACCATAGTAATCTTCCGGATGGTAGGCAGCCTTCTCGTACAGTTCCACAACCTTGTCTGAGGACGCTCCGAAGATATAAATATTGTCGTCGCCGACCAGCTGATGAATCTCTACATTTGCGCCGTCCTCGGTTCCAAGCGTAACGGCACCGTTGAGCATGAATTTCATGTTGCTGGTTCCGGATGCCTCCTTGGAAGCCAGAGAGATCTGCTCGGAGATATCCGCTGCCGGAATAAGCTTGGTTGCCTTTGTTACGTTGTAGTTCTCGATCATTACCACGCGCAGGTACGGACTTACCTCCGGATCATTCGCGGTGAGCTCCTGCAGGCAGAGGATCAGGT
>Ga0256404_1013706_pt1 | contig 10179 bp, 10 predicted proteins | sample RumenRJG_01DNA_FD_185990 | JGI IMG/M metagenome (GOLD analysis project Ga0256404, IMG submission 185990) | Bovine rumen microbial communities from Lethbridge, Alberta, Canada - RJG_01 | ecosystem: Host-associated > Mammals > Digestive system > Stomach > Rumen | place: Canada: Alberta | collected...
AATTTGCCATAGAATATCAATTGCTTTACGGCGCTGCAATAAAATAAATACAACAGGCTCACTATAATCTCCTCAATTGATTGATATCCTTCTGAGACAGTGTCATCGCCATGTGGCAATCAGAAACCAGGGAAAGAACCAAAAGCATCTGAGAGTCGATTAAGCCACTTTCACTGAAACTCCAATACGGACTGTCGCTCCAATCGGCTTGCCAGCGGAGCTGCCAAGCCCATTTCCGCTCCGTCGGCGCTTGAGACCTCGACGCCGGCAAGTGGAAGTCATCGCGCTTGTCCGTAGTTTCCGGCCCATCCCTGTGGACGAGTTTGACCGCATTGCCCGGCCGCTGATCATGTAACAAAAGGAACGGAATTTGCAATACGTTGGTAACAACTTACCATTCATTTTAAACGGTCTTGGCAGAGACCAGTGCCCTGCACGAAACACTCCGGAAAATATGAGAAAAGCATTTTTTTTGATGGCAGTAACCCTCATTTGCTTTACTGCCTGCGGCCAAAGAAGGGGCGGAGCACGCGGCCCTCGCCAGGGTGGTCACATGGAAATCGACAAGGAGTCTGACAGTGTTTTCGTGGCATTGAAAAAAGAGACGCTGGGCAAGTTCAAACAGTTTACGTTCAACGACTCCCAGACCGGCAAGACGATGGAATACAATCTGCTCGTACCCGAAGGCTATGACGGAACGGCGAGCTATCCGCTGGTGCTCTTCATGGCCGATGCCAGCACCGTGGGCAAGGAGGTTACGACTCCGCTCACGCAGGGTTACGGCGCGCTGGAATTTGCTTCCGACCGCGACCAGCGGCTGCATCCCTCGTTCGTACTGGTGCCGCAGTACACCGACTGGGCCGTGCAGGACGACTGGAGCACCACGGACGAAGTAGAGATGACAATCCGTCTGCTTGATGCTGTCTGCAAGGAATACAATGTGGATACCAGCCACCTCTACACCACCGGCCAGTCGATGGGCGGCATGATGTCGTTCTACTTCAACATCACGCATCCCGACCTCTTCGCCGCCTCACTCTTCGTCAGCAGCCAGTGGGACACCTCGAAGATGCAGGACTTCGGGAAGAAGCATTTCTTCTATATCGTTGCCGGCGGCGACCAGAAAGCATCGGGCGGCATGAAGGATTTGGAGGAGATACTGAAGGAGAACGATGCCCGCATAGAATCCGCTTCCAGGAGCGCCAAGCTCTCCTCTCAGGACCAGGAGCGGCTTGCAGAGCAACTTATTGCCCGTGGTAGCAACATCAATTTCATCCTGTGGGAGACGGGCAGCGTCCTTCCGGAGTCAGGCCAAGGCATGGAACACATGGCTTCCTTTGACTACGGCTACAAGATTGCAGCCGTCCGCGACTGGCTGTTCCAACAGAGCAAGCAATAACATGGAATGAAAATGAAGAAACAATACGGAGCCATTTTCGCCACCCTTTTCCTATGCATTGCCATGCATGCGCAGGACTTTCAGCCAATGGAGTACAACGGCCTGCTCTATCCGGAGATACCGCCGCGTGTGGAGTATTCCCTCACGCCGCTCGGAGAATCCCTGATGCCCCACGTGGACAGCCTCATCGGCTGGGCGGTGGAGCATTTTCAGGACATTACGCACGGAAAAGTACTTGTATGAAGAAAGAAAAGTTGTTATGAAACGTCCCTTACTATTATTTGTCCTGCTGTCCGGTCTGCTGTCTCAGACCGGGTGTGCCGGTTCCGAACAACTCTCCGGCCTGGACGATCAGGAGAACTCCTCCATCGAACAGAATCCGTCTTCTCAGAATCCTTCTACCAAATTAGCTCCCACCCTTGTCATGAACAATGGCCTGACCCTGCCGACGGCCGGAATCGGCACCTATTCCCTGCATGGACAGACATGCTTCAATTCCGTGTATTCGGCCCTGAAAAGCGGAGTCCGGCTCATAGACACGGCCTATATGTACGGCAATGAAAAGGAAGTCGGGCAGGCTGTCCGGCAAGCTGTTGCTGACGGTATCTGCAAGCGGGAAGACATTACGGTAAATTGTACCAACTCTTCTGACCACGTATGGACTTAAGCCCGGAATAAACAGCGGAGCAGTCAAGCGTACCATCACAATGTTTGACTTGTTTAAATAGTCATTTGGGCTAAAACGACGATTTCAGCGTTGGTTTAGCCCAATTGAAATATATCAATGGCTTAACAGACTGTTTTTCATTCTTTCCACCTCGTCCTTACTATTCCTTTTTCATTATGTGTACGTTTATGTGTACAGATATGTGTCTATTTATCATGTGATAAAATGCGATAGAATGCGCTAGAATGAGGATGGGTGCCATTCGTCAAAATGGCGCCCATCCGCGTTAAATTACTGTATTTCAGATAGTTAACTACCTAATATTCTTCCTCGTTAAACATATGGTGTAACTTCTGTAAGCTGATTATTATCAGCTAGTTACACTTGTGTTTAAAAACCCGGATAGTCACAGGGGAAGTTTGAGGCAGGCTGAGGTATCACAAACTGACAAATTAAGCTCAACTGTACTATCCCCGTTATTATTTGAATTGTTGTTTCTCAATACGAGCCTTCTCAATAGAAAGGATGTCTGACTCGACTGGGCACAAGGTAACAAATGGTTTGTTAAACCAGGCAAGTCCTCGTGCATTCACCCATTCAATAATATCAACCAAGTCATTTGAATTGAACTTGGATTTAGACAAATCATTGCAGTATATCAAAAGCACCTCATCTTCTTCCAGGGATACTTTTGTCATCTCTGCCTCGGGTTCACGGAGATAAGATAAACAATCTATCAAAGCATTCCAATTCATCCCATAGAAATCGGGAAATCCAAGTGATTCTTTCAATGCCTTGTGTAGGTCAACTTCATTTAGACCTTTACAATCAATTTGTATGGTTTTACAATTCATTATTGAGCCATTAAATAACAGTCATACAAAGTTAACCATTTTTTACTATTCCTCCTCTTTCCAACGAACTATTACCTTTTTAGGATGAAAATGAAAAATTTGGGATAGCCCCTGGGGTAGTGAGGGGGTGAAAATGGCCATTTCGGGCCTGTTTGTTAGGCCATTTTGGATAGTGAAAAAGCCAGGGAACCATCCCTGGCTTTTTCTTAATCTATTGATAATCAAGTGATTACAAATAGTAATTTCTTAATATTCTTCCTCGTTAAAGAAGAAATCTTCTTTAGTGGGATAGTCGGGCCAGATGTCTTCGATGGACTCGTAGATCTCGCCGTCGTCTTCAAGTTCCTGAAGGTTCTCGATTACTTCTTCGGGGGCGCCGGAACGGTTGGCGTAATCGATGAGTTCGTCTTTGGTCGCGGGCCACGGAGCATCGTCCAGGCTACCGGCAAGTTCAAGTGTCCAATACATAGTATATCCTTTTTAAATTTTTCCTCTATAGGGCCGCAAATATAGATAATTTTTCGTTACAATAAACGTTTTTTCGTATTTTTGTACAACAATATTTTACCCATTCCCAGATGGCTTACACAAGAGAAGAAAAATACGACGAAAAAATCACCTCCGAGATTGCCGGACATGTGTACGAAATCCTGCGTCTCCTGGGCGAAAACCCTGATAGAGAGGGGCTTCTAAAAACACCCGAGCGCGTAGCCAAGTCCCTCCAATTCCTCACGCAGGGATATGCACAAAACGGAACAGAGATCATCCGAAGCGCGATGTTCGACGAAAAGTACCAGCAAATGGTCCTGGTGCGCGACATCGAACTCTATTCCATGTGCGAGCACCATCTTCTCCCCTTCATCGGGAAAGCCCATGTGGCCTATATTCCCAACGGAAAAATCACCGGCCTGAGCAAGATTGCCCGAATCGTGGACACCTATGCACGCCGCCTGCAGGTTCAGGAACGGCTGACCGTCGAAATACGTGACTGCATCCAGGAAGCCCTTCAGCCGCTGGGCGTGGCCGTCGTCATCGATGCCACCCATACCTGCATGTCGCTGCGAGGCGTGGAAAAATCCAACGCACTCACAACGACATCAGCATTTTCCGGGGCTTTCCTAAATTCCGCCCGGACGCGGAACGAGTTTCTCAACCTGATCCGCTAACTATTTCAAGTAGGCGTCCGTCACCACTTTCTGGCTGCGGGCGATGAAATCCGCCAGTGCCTTTCCCTTCAGCAACCCGTTGGCCAGCAAGGCCAGATCTGTAATCTGATGCAGGATTTCATTGCCCTTTGCGAAAGCTTCCACATCGGCCCGATGGGCTTTGCGCACCGCTTCACGGGCTTCGCGCGCCTTCTGCTTTTCAGCATCCGAAGCATCGGAAGGAGCCTCGGCGGGTAGCGGAGCCTGCGGGGGCACGCCCTCCTGCTTGGCCGCCATCACCTTGGCTACCAGCGGATTCTGCATGTTCACCGTAATGTTAAAGGACTCCGGCAGTTCGCCGTAGAAGTTCATCCCGCCGCCCAAGGCGCTCATCTCACGATAGCGGCGCATAAACTCGTTGCGGGTTATCAGAATCGGTGCACCGTCCTCACCCAGGTTGTCACCCGTCACATAATAATCGTTTCCAGCAGGCAGAACGGCCTTGAAAAGATTTTCCAAGTCATAGCGCTCGTCTTCGGCCATCTCCAGTTTCACCTTCTCTTCCTTGACAATCAGGTTATCCACCGCATCAGAATCCACGCGGGCGAAACGGGCATCCTTCAACTTTTGCTCCAGCAGGTTCACGAAATGGGCATCCAGTTCGCAGTCCATCAGCAGCACATCGTAGCCCTTGTTCTTAGCCGCCTCGATGAACGGATACTGGGCCTCCACGTCGGTTGCATACAGATACACGACCTTCTTATCCTTATCGGTCTGCTCGCTTTCGATGGCCTTGCGATAGTCCTCGAAGCTGAAATACTTGCCATCCGTGTTCTTAAAAAGGGCAAAATTGAGGGCCCGCTCGCAGAACTTTTCATCGGACAGCATGCCATACTCGATAAAGAGCTTCAGGTTGTCCCACTTCTGCTCGAAGGTCTCGCGCTGATCCTTGAAAATCTCCTCCAGCCGGTCGGACACCTTCTTGGTGATATAGGTCGATATCTTTTTCACGTTGGCGTCGCTCTGCAGGTAACTGCGGGACACGTTCAGCGGGATATCCGGCGAGTCGATGACGCCATGCAGCAGGGTCAGGAAATCCGGGACGATGTTATCCACGTGATCCGTCACGAACATCTGGTTGCAGTACAGCTGGATGTTGTGCTTTTCGATGGCCATCCGCTCTTTGATCTTCGGGAAATACAGCACGCCCGTGAGGTTGAACGGATAATCCACGTTCAGATGGATGTAGAAGAGGGGTTCTTCCTTCATCGGGTACAGCTCCCGGTAGAACTTCATGTAGTCTTCTTCCTTCAGTTCCGACGGGGCCTTGGACCAAATGGGTTCCAGGGTATTGATGGTCTTGTCGCCGAAAACGACCGGAACGGGCATGAACTTGCAATACTTGTTCAGCAGGCCCTCGATGCGGCCCTTCTCGCCATATTCTTCGGAATCCTTGTCCAGATACAAGGTGATGACTGTGCCGCGGTCTTCTTTGTCGCAGGTACCCATCTCGTATTCCGGAGAACCATCGCAGCTCCATTTCACCGCTTTCGCGCCGTCTTTCCAGCTGAGCGTCTCGATGGTTACCTTCTCGCTCACCATAAAGGCCGAGTAAAAGCCCAGGCCAAAATGTCCGATGATGCTGCCAATCTGGTCTTTGTATTTCTCCAGGAACTCGCCGGCCGAAGAGAAGGCAATCTGGTTGATATACTTGTCTACCTCTTCCTCCGTCATGCCGATACCCCGATCGATAATCTTGAGCGTCTTTTTCTTCTCGTCCAATTCCACGTGGACATCAATTGTACCCAACTCGCCTTTAAAATCACCGGAAGCGGCAAGCGCCTTCATTTTCTGCGATGCATCCACCGCATTGGCCACCAGTTCACGCAGGAAAATCTCGTGGTCGGAATACAAGAATTGCTTGATCACCGGGAAAATGTTCTCGGTGGTCACACCAATCTGTCCTTTGTTCATCTTTGCCATATCTGTGTTGTTTTATTATTCTACAACACCTATCTAACAAAAACCGGCCCGCAAGGGGCCGGTCTGACAAATTGTCACTATTTGTATAGGAAGCGTTTGATACTCATTTTCGGTGTCTTCGCGAAAGGTTCGTCCATCACCTCCACCTTCGACAGCTGACTGTAACCCGGCAGCCGTTTGTTCGATGCGGAACGGATCTTTTCGGGGATTTCGGAAACCGCTTCCGGATCCAGGAGGTCCCGGGCGATGGCCTGCTGATCCAAATAGACCAGGCCCACCAGTTTGCCACCCCGGTCCACGACCACGGACTCCAGCACATAGGCCTGGTTATTCACCACCGCTTCCACCTCTTCCGGATAGATATTCTGGCCGGAAGGGCCCAGAATCATATTTTTGGAACGACCGCGGATGAAGATGTTGCCCTCGGCATCCATGATGCCCAGGTCTCCGGTCTTCAGCCAACCATCCTCAGTGAAGGCATTGGCCGTGGCCTCGGGATTCTTGAAATAGCCGATGGTGATGTTCTCTCCCCTGGCCTGGATTTCGCCTACAATATGCTGCGGGTCATCGGAATCGATCCGGACCTCGGCGCAATCCACGGGCTTTCCGCAGGAACCGGGGACATACTTGGTCCAGTGCTCATAGGCCAGCAGCGGGCAGGCTTCGGTCATGCCATAGCCCACCAGGTAAGGGAAATTGATTTTCTTGAAGATGCGTTCCACTTCCGGGTTCAAGGCCGCACCTCCCATAATGAATTCCTGCACATTGCCGCCGAAAGCCTGCTCCAGTCCCTCACGGATTTTTTTATAAATCAGGCTATTGATCCCGGGAATCTTGAGGGCCAGCTTCACGGCAGGCTTGTCCAGCATGGGCTTCAACTTGGACTTGTAAATTTTCTCCATCACCAGGGGAACGGTGATCAGCAGATAAGGCTTCACATCGGCAAAGGCCTTCATAAGCGAAGCCGGCGTCGGGGCCTTGCCCAGCCAATAGATGGACGTGCCGTTGCACAAGGGATAGATAAACTCGATTACCAGGCCGTACATGTGGGCCATGGGCAGCATGGAGACCATCTTGTCGCCCGCAGGTACGTTGCGTTGACTGAAATCCACGTTCGCGCAGAAATTGCGATAGGTCAGCATCACGCCTTTCGGGTCTCCGGTAGAGCCGGAAGTATAATTGATCGTGCTCAGGTCGTCCCAGTTATCGGTCGGGAAATGGACGAATTCCTTCTTGTATCCGTCCGGATATTTCTCGGAAAAGGCGGCATCCAGGTTCTCGTACGCCTTGGTGAGGGCCGGATTGTTGCTATAGAGCAAATCCCAGGTATCCACATCCACCGCCACGCGCAGCCGGGGCATTTTGGTCACATCCAGTTTGGCCCATTTATCGGCATTGGTAAAAAGCATTACGCTTTCGGAATGATCCACCAGATAGCAGATACTTTCCGGCGTAAAATCGGCCAGAATCGGGACAATCACGGTCTCGTAGGTATTCACAGCCATATAGGACATTCCCCAGCGGGCGCCGTTACGGGCACATAAGGCTATCCTGTCACCCTTGCGGAAACCGGCTGCTTCGAAGAAAATATGAAAACGAGCGATGGTCTCGGCCATCTGGGCATATGTAAACGACTCGCCGTCAATATTGTTCAGGGCGGGTTTGTCCCAATACTTAAGCGTGGCGGCCTGAAGCCGCTCAAGATAATGAGGATAATTCTTCATATTGATCTACTCTGTATTGTGCAAAAATAGCAAAAATCGGAGATTAATACTATCTTTGCAACGATAAATAGATGATTATGAAACGAAAACCGATTGTCGCCCTCATTTACGATTTCGATGGTACCCTTTCTCCCGGCAACATGCAGGAATTCGGTTTTATCCAGGCCATCGGCTCCACTCCGGAAGAATTCTGGACCATGAGTGACAACATCGCCCGCGGGCAGGATGCCAGCAACATTCTGGCCTATATGAAACTGATGTTCGATGAAGCGCGCCGCCACGGCATTCAACTGCGTCACAGCAGTTTCAAAAAATTCGGCCAGCACATCCGCTTCTATGAAGGGGTGCGCGACTGGTTCCGTCTCATCAACCAGTACGGGGAGGCCCACGGTGTTCATATCGAACATTATATCAATTCATCCGGACTGAAGGAGATTATCGAAGGCTCCCCCATCGCCCATGAATTCAAGCATATCTTTGCCTGCACCTATCTATACGATGAGAACGGTATCGCCGAATGGCCGGGGATCGCGGTAGACTATACAGCCAAAACCCAGTTCATGTTCAAAATCAACAAAGGCATTTTCTCCTCACGCGATGCCAAACAGGTGAACGACAGTACCTCGGATGACAGCAAACGCATCCCGTTCACGAACATGATTTATTTCGGCGATGGCGAGACCGATGTCCCCTGCATGAAGATCGTGACCATGTTCGGCGGGAATTCCATTGCCGTTTACGATCCCAAAAATGCCGATAAAAAAGCCAGCGCCCGAAAACTGCACCGTCAGGGACGGGTTAGCTTCGTAGCGCCGGCCGTTTATACCAAAGAGAGCAGAACCTATCGGATCGTATGCTCGATTATCGACAAAATCCGGGTCGATAACGACCTCAAGCAACTCTCCCGGTTCAAATAGTCCCTATTTGACAACCACCTTCAGTTTCGCATAGGCCCTTTCTGCTTTTGCAAGGGCTTTCTCGACGGTTTCGTCCGTAGCCAGAATAACGCCGACGCGACGATGGTCTACGACCTCAGGCTTGCCAAAGAGACGGATCTGGACACCCGGCTCTTCCACCACCTTCTCCAGGTTCTCGAAAACGTATTCTTTCGTATTGCCTTGGATGACAATCGCTTTTGAAGCGCTGGGGCCGTACAGGGTAACACCCGGGACCGGAAGGCCCAGAACGGCACGGGCATGCAGGGCGAATTCCGAAAGGTCCTGCGAAATCATGGTCACCATGCCCGTATCATGCGGACGCGGGGAAACTTCGCTGAAAATGACCTGGTCTCCCTTGATGAACATTTCTACGCCAAAAATACCATAACCGCCCAAAGCATCCGTAATGGCCTTGGCGATGTGCTGTGCCTGCTTCAAGGCATCGGGCGTCATGGCCTGCGGCTGCCAGGATTCCCGGTAATCTCCATCTACCTGGTGATGGCCGATGGGGGCCAGGAACGTGGTACCGGCACTGTGACGGACGGTCAGGAGGGTAATCTCGTAATCGAACGGGATAAAACCTTCCACGATTACCTTACCGCTGCCGGCGCGCCCGCCCGACTGGGAAATTTCCCAAGCCTGCTCCACCTGGGAAGCATCGCGCACCGTACTCTGGCCATGACCGGAAGAGCTCATGACCGGCTTTACCACACAAGGAATGCCGATTTTCTTCACCGCGGCCAGGAATTCTTCCTTCGTTTCCGCAAATGCATACGGAGAAGTCGGCAGGCCCAGTTCTTCGGCCGCCAGCCGGCGGATGCCTTCGCGGTTCATCGTCAGGCGCGTGGCTTTGGCGGTAGGAATGACATGAAAGCCTTCGGCTTCCAGCTTCACCAGGCGATCCGTGGCGATGGCTTCCACTTCAGGAATGATCAAATCCGGTTTTTCTTCGCGGATAACCTTTTCCAATGCATCCCCGTCCAGCATGGACAGGACATGGGAAGACTGGGCGACATGCATGGCCGGAGCGCCGGCATACCGGTCAATGGCAACGACATGAACGCCATACCGCTCTAATTCGATAGCGACCTCCTTGCCGAGTTCGCCCGAGCCGCACAACAAGGCTTTTTTGCCTGAAGGGGTGAAAGTTGTTCCGATCTGGATCATATTTAAAAGTTCGTTTAAAAGGTGTCCACGAATTGCTGTGCAAATATAATAAAAAAAAGTGACCGAAGTCATAGGACCCGGTCACCTTTTTCAGGTTCGTAGAGGATTACTCGGCAACCTTCACCGTAGCGACACGGTTCTTGAAAGCTTTGCCGAAAGCCTCGGTAACACCCTTGCCTTCGCAAGCGGCAACCTTCACGCCAGCCTTCTCGACGATAGCCTTGACAGCAGCAGCACGACGCTCGGCCAGTTTCTGGTTGTACGTAGCGTTGCCAGTCTTATCGGCATAACCGTTGATCTCA
>Ga0256404_1013707_pt1 | contig 10179 bp, 3 predicted proteins | sample RumenRJG_01DNA_FD_185990 | JGI IMG/M metagenome (GOLD analysis project Ga0256404, IMG submission 185990) | Bovine rumen microbial communities from Lethbridge, Alberta, Canada - RJG_01 | ecosystem: Host-associated > Mammals > Digestive system > Stomach > Rumen | place: Canada: Alberta | collected...
TGATTGATCCGAGAAGATCCGGAACATATCCCGTAAGAACTATCGGGCTCACCATTTTTCCGGTAAGTTTCCCGTCTTTAATTTCATAACCGCGGCTAACGATACACTGTATTCCCCAATGTTTTGGATCTTCCATTCCGCTCTCCATTCCATCGAGGAGGTATCCGAACTCGATAGACTTAATCATATCATCGAGAGAATCCGTTCCCGAATCGAATATGGTGTTTGTCATTCTGGTATAGGCCTTATGCGCAAAGTTCTCGCGCTTGCCGTTTCCTGTCGGTTCTATTCCCAGCCTTAACGCCGCAAGCGCGTCGCAGATACCTGTCTTTAGGATTCCGTTTTCGATTTCGATTACATCACCTGCAAGCACGCCCTCGTCATCAAATGCATAAGCAGCAACGCTCTCTTCACAGAGTGCTCCTTCGTGCATAGTAACAAGGTCAGATCCGACGCGCTCTCCGATGTACTCCGCACCTAGAGCTCTTCCCTTTACGAACATATCCATCTCGACACCGTGACCAAACGCTTCATGTGCAATCAGCCCCGAAACCTCTGGCGAAGTAATAATGTCGTACTCGCCCGGAACGATTTTTTCTGCATCAAGCATGGCCACCGCCTTCCTTGCAACTTCTTCTACTTTTTCATTTAGCTGTGTGAAAACTTCAGGCCCGCAAAGCCCAGAAACGCCCTCGTAAACCATTTTTGTTTCTCCGTCTCTCGCTGCCACAGCTATGACAGAACCCTCAGAGTAAACATAGCTCTGTCTAAGAAATCTGTTTGGACTTATGAACATCTTAGAGACGTGCGTGCTCTGTCCGTTAGCGAGACATTCTATTATGTTGTCCGCCAGAGATACACCCTTGTTTGAAATAGCGGTGAACATATCCACGAGTTCTTTTACGTCTGCATTTTCCGGAAGGAGTTCTGTTTCCTTTTCAGCAAAGAGTTCGAGCGGCTCATCCGCAAGGATTCCCGTTTCATAAATCTCAGTCTTGGTTCTCTTGAGAAGATTAAGCTGCTTGTCGAGTTCCTTTCTTATTAACTCCGCCAATTCTTCTCCGGAAGCTCCATTGATTTCGTTAAACGCATACTCACTGTAGAGCCCGTCCCTTCTGACTCTGACAACGGTGCCTCTTTCCGTAGCCATGGTTGTGTTGGCAACGGCCTTATTCTTTTGTGAAATCGAAACCACTATTCCGTTGCTGTCCGTCGAAAGCGCACTGACGTAATCGTAATGCGCCGTAAGCTTCTCCACCAACTCTTTGATTGTTGGCGTAATATCGTTTAGATATTCAGAAAATGGTGCCTTCATGTTCTACCGTCCTTTTTTATACTCTATTAAATCTTTGCTTTTAGTTCTTCATTGATTAGGTAATCCAGATCGCCGTCCATGACGCCTTGGACATTTCCGACCTCGGCGTTGGTGCGGTGATCCTTAACCATTGTATATGGTTGGAATACATATGAGCGAATCTGCGAGCCCCATGCAATTTGGGAGAAGTCGCCCTTCAGTTCCTTTAAGTTCTCCATATGTTCTCGCTCTGCGAGCTCAACAAGTTTAGCGGTAAGAATTCTCATCGCCACTTCTCGGTTCTGATGTTGACTGCGCTCGTTTTGACATGTAACAACTATATTGGTTGGTAGATGCGTGATTCTTATCGCAGAATCCGTTGTGTTTACATGCTGTCCGCCCGCACCGCTCGAACGATAGGTGTCTATCCTGAGATCTCCCGGATCGATTTCTATATTGATTGTCTCGTCCATTTCTGGCATAACCTCGACAGACGCAAATGACGTCTGTCTCTTTCCCGCAGCATTGAACGGAGAAATTCTCACGAGTCTATGCACGCCATTCTCGCGTCGCAGATAGCCGTAAGCGTTCTCTCCTTCAATCATCATGGTTGCGCTTTTGATCCCGGCTTCTACATCGTCCTGCTGATCGACCACGCTTACCTTATATCCTCGCTTCTCTGCCCAACGTATATACATGCGCTGGAGCATCTGCGCCCAATCCATCGCTTCAACACCGCCCGCTCCCGCATGCACGGTGAGTATGGCGCTGTTGTGATCATATTTTCCGTCAAGAAGCGCAGTCAAGCGAAAACTCTCTATGTCGGTTGAAACCTTTGCATAGTTCTCTAAGATGCTATCCGCTTCCGACTCATCGTTAAGTTCCTCAGCTATATCCATTAAATCCGGAAGTTCCTCGATTTCACGGTAAAGCCTATCGTACTCCGCGACTGTTCGCTCTATACTCTTTTTCTTTTTCAAGACTCCCTGGGCTTTCTCCTGGTCGTTCCAAAAGTCCGGGGCTTCGCTCTCGCGAGAAAGTTCTTCTATCTGTTTCCTAAGACCTGCAAGGTCAAAGGGACTCACCTGCCTCGCGGAGTTTTGCCAGCTGCTGGGGCAGTTCCTGGCGGAGCTGATCCAACTTTAGCATACTCTATCACTCCCTTCAATTTTTACTGAATCGATTCCGCTTCTTCAGGCCCATGCACTTACTTTCACTGGTCCTCGCCACCTGAGGCGCTTTGCTTGCCGTGGCAGTTTTTATACTTCTTCCCTGAGCCGCATGGGCATGGATCGTTGCGTCCGACTTTTGGTTGCTCGCGCTTGAATGTTTCGGGTTTGGTTTGGTGTGGTGGGATTGGTGTGTCCTTTGGAAGATTTCTCACTCCGCCTTTAGATCCCTTACCCGCTGCTCTTGCAGCTTCTATTGCGGCAGCCATGCGCATTGCCTGAACATCTTCGTCGACATAGTCGTCTTTTTTGGCGTCGCCGACTATGATTACGCCTCCACGATTTTCACTGGTGTCGATTGTTATGCCGTAGCAATATCTCACGGTGTCCTCTTGGATAGCGCCAATTAGTTCCTCAAACATTTCGAAGCCTTCCTTGGCATATTCCGCTGCAGGATCCATCTGACCAATTGCTCGAAGCCCAATTCCCGACTTCATCTGATCCATCGCATCGATATGCTCCTGCCACATATTATCTACGACTCTCATGAGAATCATGCGCTCAACGTTTCTCATGTGAACCGCACCTATTTCATTCTCCTTGTCCTCGTATATCCGGTCGAGTTCTGAAATAATGTCGTCGCGCAGTTTTTCCTTTGTTAATGCCATGCGACGCTCGTCCGTCCACTCCTTAATCGTATATTCCGAGATGAGTTTCTTGATATTTCTGTCCAGTGCGTCTAAATCCCAACCCTCCGGATACTTACTCTCTGAAGTTGTCGATTCAAGCATCGTCTCTATGAGGCTGTCGCGCATGTTCATGATATAATCGCGCAAGTCTTCTCCGAACAAAACCCTGCGGCGCTCGCCGTAGATTATCTCACGCTGCTTGTTCATAACATTGTCGTACTGGAGGACGTATTTTCTGATTCCAAAGTTCTTGGCCTCGACCCTTTTCTGTGCATTCTCTATAGACTTGGTGAGGATGCCAGCTTCTAGAGCCTGATCTTCATCCATGCCGATTTTTCCTATTAGCCCCTGCATACGGTCTCCGCCAAAGAGACGCATGAGCTCATCTTCCATGGAGATGAAGAATTGAGTCATGCCTGGATCGCCTTGACGACCTGCACGTCCCCTGAGCTGGTTGTCTATACGTCTCGACTCGTGACGTTCACTACCGATAATGCAAAGTCCACCGAGCGCCACAACCTCTTCGTGCTCTTTATCGCGCTCAGTTTTTATGCTGTTAAGTATTTCATAGTATCTGTCACGCGCCGCGTTAAGCACCGGATCGTCTGACTTGGTTCTACTAATCGCAAACTCAATCTGCTCAGGAGTAAACTCTATTTTTTCAAGCTCCTTCCTGGCCTCAAACTCCGGATTGCCTCCGAGGATGATGTCTGTACCGCGGCCCGCCATATTGGTAGCGATGGTAACTTTATTCTTGCGACCCGCCTCTGCAACGATGTCCGCTTCCTTATCGTGCTGCTTGGCGTTCAATACGTTATGCTTGACGCCGCGCTTGTTCAACATATCCGAAAGAATTTCCGACTTTTCTATTGAAATCGTACCGACCAAAATCGGCTGCCCCGTCTCGTGAACCTCGACGATTCGGTCGACTATCGCTCTGAACTTGGCACGCTCTGTCTGGTAAACGCTATCCGGAAGGTCTTCCCTTACGACTTCTTTATTGGTCGGAATCTCAACAACATCCATATTGTAGATTTCACGGAACTCATCTTCCTCCGTCTTGGCTGTACCCGTCATGCCGGCCAGCTTATCGTACATACGGAAATAATTCTGAAGTGTAATCGTCGCCATCGTCTTGGACTCGGATTTTACTTCAACATGCTCCTTGGCCTCGATCGCCTGATGGAGACCATTGCTAAAACGACGACCAAACATAAGGCGTCCGGTAAACTCATCAACTATGACGATTTCTCCATCCTTGACGATGTATTCAACATCGCGCTCCATGGTGCTGTGCGCCTTAAGCGCCTGAACCACGTGATGGTTAATCTCCATATTCTCCGGATCGCCATAGCTTTCTATGCCAAAGAATTTCTCTGCCTTCTTGATACCACGCTCCGTAAGAACGACCTGGTTGTCCTTCTCTTCGTAGATATAATCAAAATTCTCTTCGTCTGGGTCTTCTTCTGCGCCAAGCGCCATGAGGGGTCCCTTCTTTTCTTTGATGACTTTCTTTCCGGAAAGCCCTCTAACAAAGTCATCCGCTTTTTGATACATTTCCGTCGAGGGGTCACCCTTAACGGAAATGATGAGCGGAGTTCTGGCTTCGTCTATGAGAATAGAGTCTACCTCGTCGATGATGGCATAATGAAGATCTCTCTGCGCAAGGTTCTCCTTATACTTGGCCATATTGTCTCGGAGATAATCAAAACCAAACTCGTTATTTGTTCCGTATGTTATATCGGCGTTATATGCGGCACGACGCTCGTCACTCTTTACGCCGTGAACGACAACTCCGACCGTGAGTCCCAGGAGCCTATATATTCTCCCCATCCACTCAGCGTCTCGGCGAGCGAGGTAATCGTTAACCGTAACAACGTGAACTCCCTTTCCTTCAAGCGCATTAAGATACGCCGGAAGAGTTGCCACAAGCGTCTTACCTTCACCCGTTTTCATCTCAGAAATTCTGCCCTGGTGAAGAACCATTCCGCCGATAATCTGAACAGGAAAATGTTCCATTCCAACCGCACGCCTTGCGGCCTCTCTGCACACAGCAAAAGCCTCAGGCAGGATATCGTCAAGCGTTTCGCCTCCCGCAAGTCTCTGGCGGAAAATCGTCGTCATCTCGCGGAGTTCTTCATCCGACTTTCCCGGAAGATTCATCTCCTCCTTAAGCGCGATTACGCGATCAGCTATCGCTTCCATCTTTTTTACTTCTTTGGCACTCGCATCGCCAAAGAGCTTCTGAAATAAACCCATATTATCCTTTCTTGCGCAGTCGTCGACTGGCTTTAACCGCGTCTTACGAGTCCTCGATTGGCATTGTGCCTCGTATTACGAGGCCGATTATCATTACGAGTCGGCGATTGCCGTTTAGTCTATTTGCCGTCCGCCTGACCCTCAACCCTTAGGTTGATTTCCAACGCCTTTCTGTCGTCGGCCTTTGTTACAAGCACTCTAAAAAGCTTGTCTCCGATTACGTATTCAAACCTGTCACCGCGCTTGGGCAGATGATCAAGCACTATCGCAGCCCAACCGTTAACGGTGGTTGCGTCTATATCCTCTATCTCTTCACCAAAATACTCAAAGAGGTTTTCTACATTTGCAGAGCCTAAAACTCTGTACGTTCCGTTCTGCATGAGCGTGATGTCGCGCTCCGCAACCGTATCACTTTCGTCGTAGATTTCTCCGACCAGTTCCTCTATTATATCCTCAGCCGTAACGAGCCCCGACGTGCCGCCATATTCATCGACGACAACCGCAAGACGGCTCTTGCTCTCCTGAAGTTTTCTAAGCAGATCAGCCGCTTTCATCGATTCCGCAACGTATATGACCGGTTTCACCATCTCGGCGACTGTCTTTTCGTTGCGATAGATGTAGTTGTAAAAATCTTTCTGAGCAAGAACTCCTATAATTGAATCGAGGTCGTCCTCATAAACCGGAAGTCTGGAGTAACCGGTGTCTCGGAAGAGCTTGTCTATCTCTTCAATCGGTTCATCCACCTCAACCGCCTCTATCTCAACGCGCGGCGTGAGTATGTCCTGTGCCTCAAGCTCGCTGAAACCGATAGCATTCTGGATGAGCTCGTTCTCACGCTCCCCTATTCCGCCCGTAACAAAAGCTTCATCCACAATCGTTACGAGTTCGTCCTCGGTAATCTTCTGAGCGCCTCCAGTCTTGAATACAAGATGAAGAAGTTTTTTCCACTGCGCAAATATCCAGTTGATTGGCATCAGGATTATCCTTAGCGCATTGATAAGCGGTGCCGAGAACATTGCAAACTTCTCCGGATGCTCCTTGGCAAGGCTTTTTGGCGTAATCTCCCCAAAAATCAAAACAACCACCGTGATGACTATTGTGGCAATAGTCGCCCCGTACTGGCCGTACAATTTGACGAACAGCACCGTGGCCACCGCAGTAGTAGCGATGTTAACCAGGTTATTGCCTATCAGAATCGTGGATAGAAGATTATCATAATTCTGTTCCAGGTGAAGAACGCGCTTGGCCTGCTCATCGCCGGCATCAGCTTTGTTCTTGATTCTGATTCTGTTAAGTGACGTAAAGGCCGTTTCGGTCGCTGAGAAGTAGGCTGAAAGAAGTAACAACACTACCATCAGTATGACCGACGGCATGATACTGTGACCGTCCATAATATTCTGTTTTAAAAATCCTTTCTTATGCGGTTTCGCATACTCAGTTGAGTCCGGCAACCTCGCCGAACTCCATTCCGTTATATTCTAACATATATATGTGTAGAAATAAAGAAAATGGCGGCTCGATTTCTCAAGCCGCCGCTAATGTTTTTTTGCATTTCCCCGGGTTATGCCCCTCTTAACTTTACTTTCTTGCGTCTTTTCTGAGCTTTCTGCGATATACAAGCGCAAGCGCTGTAAGCGCCGTGAGCACTGTCAGAATCATCCATTCTACAAGGCGATTGTTGTCACCCGTGTTTGTCGGTGTTCCCGGCTTATCATTGTTGATTGCAACTTCATGTGTCTTGCCAATCTCTACAGTAAAGGTGGTCGTTTCCTTCTTGTCTGCAGTGCAAGTCATGCTGTAGTCGCCCTCCTTCTCGCTGATTTCAATTACGGTTCCCGTAGGAATATAGTCAAAGAAGAAGGACGGATTATCTGTCGGGTTGAGCATAAGTGTATGCGTATACTCGCCTCCGTCATGCGGATATGTGAATTTAACCGTAATCTCGTAATCCGTCTTGGCATCTGCTGCGCCACTTACGGTCTTGGTTACTCTTACATGGCCGACATTTCCCGGTGTGCTAGGTAGCCTCGGTATCCACGGTCTTGTATGGTTGGTAACCTTATACGAAGTGTCGGTCCAGAGGGTATCCGAATAGTAATATTCTACCTCTGCTTCTTCCACGGTGTATGTAATCTCATTTCCGGCCTTATCGGTTTTGTCGAGATTTCTGAAGATTGTCTTCCAATTGTCAGCCTCGGTAAGAATTCTGCTCTCTAGCAGTTCTCCGTTCTTCATGAGTTTAATTGTTATGGATGTCGGACGCTTGCTGCTGTCTCCCATAAACTCATCCCAAACCTTCTCTACCGGAATATCAAACTTCTCAGGCACATTAGGTTTTACGGTTACGACGTTGGATTCAAGATTGTACTTTGCTTTTCCCTCGGCCTCTATTTTGAGAGTTGCCTGGTTCTTTATTCCCGTATGATCCTCGTCACTAAGAACCGGATTATTCTCCTCAGCCTTGATACTTGTCATGGAAAGGTCGTCTATTGTCTTGGCTCCGCTTCTGATATCCTCTTGGATGGATTCCTTGATTCTAGCGGTGAATGTAACCTTGACGTATTTCCCGCGGAGGTCTTTTACTGTCGTTCTCTCTCTGCTGACCGCTCCGGTTGCTGTATCTATAGTAACCCCGTCATCAATCGTCACAGTAATCTTTCCGCCAGAAGTCATTTCAACCGTAAGACCTTCTGTGTCAAACGGAAGCGGAGTTCCTTCCTCTGCAACGCTTGCATCTTGATTGATTTCTTTTCCACTTATGTCATTCTGCGGTTTATGATTGTCATCATCAAGAACAACAATCTGTACATCCTCAGACTTTGATACAAACTCAAGGTCTGAAACTAGCTGATCCTCAAAGACCACCTTGTCCGCATCCTTAGTTATATATCCAATGATGTCGTATGTGAACTCTTCTTCAATTTCAATATCCTTATGGACGGCCTTGTTAACATACTTTTCAACTTCCGGCTTCTGCGGTTTAACGGTTACGCTATTGGATTCGTCCTTATATGCTGCCTCGTTGGCAACAGAAACCGCATAGCTGGCTGTGTTAATAATTCCGTCGTGGTCTTCATCGCTCTCAACAGGCTTGTTTCCAACATTAGGTGTCGGACGATTCTCCTCCTCACCAAAGATGGAATTCTCAGGCTTAAAGACCTCAGCTGCACTTACGGTGACATTCTGAAGATCACTAATCTTCATCGTGCCCGCATTAATCTTGTCCTGATATTCCTTCTTGATCTGTGCCTGGAAGGACACCCTTACCCAGTGACCATGGAGCGGCGTCAGTAGCTGATTATCATCTGCATTCTTCTGATAGTTACCATCTGCATCAAGCTCCAGAAGGTTTGCCAATGTAACAGTCAGCGTCTGGTCTTGGATCTCGACTTTCTTGAGAGCTTGTCCATCAATCACAACCTCTTCATTTACGATTTCTGTACCTCCGCTTACGGAAGCATCGTCATTGATTTTTTCGCTGGCGATGTTGTTTGTAACCTTGTGGTTATTCTCAGTGCCAAGATCATAAAGCTTTACCTCCGTATCGGCAGACACGAATTCAAGGTCGTCAACCAAGGTATCTGTGATTACGATCTTGTCTGCATCCTGTTTGACATAAGCCACGATGTCATATGTGAACACCTCGTCGAGCGATATATTCTTATGAACTGCCTCATTGACGAACTTCTCGATTTCGGCAGGTTTGTCGTTGGTGACATTCGCATTGAATTTCAGTTCAGGGAAGCTGGCCTTAACAACAGTCGGTTCGGAGCCATCTGTCTGTTTCTGTTTAACAGCCTTAATCGTAGCATCTAAAGCATCCAACGAAATCTTAGCTGGTGAAAGTTGGAATTGATCGGTCTTAACTAGTTCTCCGTCAACCTCGATATATTCTTCGAATGTAATTTTTCTTCCTTCGCTGCTGAACTCAACACTGTCGGGATCTGCTTGAATCGCTTCAGCAAGTTTCTCCAGATCTTCCACGCTGTTCAGATCGATGATGCTGCCATTTACCTTGATGTCAAAGACAGGAATCATATCAACGACCTTGTCATTTTCATCTCGCTTCTCCGCAAAAGCAGGAAGCATGATTCTACCGTTAAAATTACCATCATCAAAGGTAGTATCTAGTTCTGAGGCGGGTGCACCTTCTTGGGTAAGTGGCACCTGGGCGAACTCAACTTTGTCATCAGCGGTTTCTACAAAGACCTTCAGGACGATTGGCTGCTTAGGAGTTCCTTCTGTCCAGGCCTTCTTGATGGACATTTCAGCAAAGAGCTGTGCAATATTCTGTTTCTTACCAAAGACAAATGATCCGTCTGCAGCAAGCGCACCACCACGTCTGGATAAATTGCCGTAGAAATCTACGCCATTATATGTGGCAGGATCATAGCCGACAGGGCTATCGTTGCCTGCAGTGGTACCGTTATTAATCAGATTACGCATTGCCGTATCACTAATGGAATTGGTACCGCCGGACGGAGATGTGTACTTCTCTCCGGAGTTCTGGTCAACCCAATTGTCACTAGCGTCAATTCCGGTAATGACAAGGCTACCGTTATTCTTGGTGTCCTTATGCAGGTCGTCTCCGCCCTTGCCAGGTCCGCTGATTGGCTGATGTCTTACGGAACCCGTTGCTGTGTTTTCATTTATATAGAATTCCGATGCATCCGAAAGATCCAATGTGGTATTACCAAAGGAGCAGAGCCAAACGCCGCCGCCCGTACCATCCGTAGAGTCCTTTTGAATCGGTGGATAACCGTCAGCA
>Ga0256404_1013708_pt1 | contig 10178 bp, 8 predicted proteins | sample RumenRJG_01DNA_FD_185990 | JGI IMG/M metagenome (GOLD analysis project Ga0256404, IMG submission 185990) | Bovine rumen microbial communities from Lethbridge, Alberta, Canada - RJG_01 | ecosystem: Host-associated > Mammals > Digestive system > Stomach > Rumen | place: Canada: Alberta | collected...
TCTTACGGACAGCGGCGGCAGCTGGTTCGAGCAGGAGGTCGTCGACTATCTCCGCTTCGGCTGGATCACCCTGGACCACACACCGGAAAGCGCTTCCGAACTCTGGAAGCAGGTGACGGAGGCCCAGACGATGGACGCGATCATCAAGGATTACGGACTTCAGAGCCGGAAAGCCGTCGCCATGGAAAAGGCCATAGGAAAGATCCACAGCAACGTCATCCGGCAGCATCAACTGAAATCCCGGGCGAGGGATGAGGTGCGCGGCGGAAACAACAACTCCTTCCAGCACACCGCACAGGAACTGGAAAGCTGCGTCGGAGAGCTTCCTCATCTGATTGAACGCTTCGATTCCGCGGCGGACGCTTTCGCGAAAAAGATGGACCAGCTGGATGAAAGGAACAAGGAACGTCTGGAAAAGCTGGAACCGGAAAACAGGAAGGCTGTCGAGGAACAGGTTGCGGCTTACCGGGAGTACACCGATGTGAACGGTGTCCGCCGTCTGGAGATCGATGTGCTGGACGACAATAATCCGAACGAGCTGCAGACCATTGAATCCGTCCGCGAATTCGCCAATGAGACCGAAGCCTACATCGAAGAGATGGAGGAGGAAGACGATGACGAAGATCAGAACGAAGGAGCCGAAAGCTCCGGCGGCGGCGGAGGCGGCGGTGTCGACGCAGATGCCCTCTGGGCAGAAGTGGCGGATGCCTGGGATGAGGTCGTGATCCCGGAGCTCGACGTGGAATACGGCATCGGGGACGAGGAGACGGAAGGCTTGCTGGAAGGCCTGCTGACCTTCACGGAGAAGGGCTTTCTGAATCTGGTGATCCCGGAGGGCCGGACGGTCTCGGACGGGAAGATCTCCATGAAGGATCTTCCTTCGCAGAACGACGTCACGGAACGGACCGGCGGGGAAGCTTCCCCTCTCACAGCCCTCGCGGTCGATGAGTATGCCGGAAAAATGCTTCCGAGCTTCACGGATGACAGCAAGCGTGCTCCCGCCTACGAACTCGAGTACACCGTCATCGGAGGCGACAGCGATGCCGACAATCTGACCGGCACCGTGCTGGAGCTGCTGGCGATCCGGGAAGCACTGAATTTCATTCACATCATGCGGGACAGCTCCCTGAAGACCCAGGCCCACACCCTGGCCCTGGAAATCAGCGCTGCCACCGGCGTGCCGGAGCTTGTCTTCCTTCTGGAATGTCTGGTCATCGCCGCCTGGGCGATGCTGGAAGCGCTGATGGATCTCCGTCTGATGCTTTCCGGCAAAAAGACCGCCATCATCAAAACGAAGAACGACTGGATGGTCAGTGCGGATGATTTCATCCCGATCCTCATATCCACCGTACTTCACGCAAAGCTTCCGGAAGACTATCTGAAGGAGCCGGCGGTCGGTGTGAGTTACGAGGCGTGGCTGAAGCTTCTGCTTTTGACCCAGTCCTCGGAACACCGGAACTACCGGATCATGGATATGATCCAGACCAACATCGTCCGCGACGATCCGGACTTCCGCATGAAAAACTGTCTTTACGGAATGCACGCCGAAGTGCGCTGCAGTTCCCGCCACCTGTTCACAAAGCTCGGCTTCACCAGCGAGTCGGAATTCGGCCTTGCGCCGTCCTTCGACCTCAGGGAGGAAGTCGTCAAAGCCTACTGATCTGACGGACGGGACCTTTCGTCAGACTCTGCTGAAATGCCGGGCGGATCCCGTCATTTCAGATGAAAACTGCCGGGCCGCCGGTCCGGCGCCCCGAAGAAAGGGAACGGCATTGAAATCTCGTAATTCCATAAACCCCCCTCCTGTAAAACAAACTCGGATATTGGCTCTCCAGGTACATGCCCGACTGCGCCGTTTCCGGAAACTTCTTCGGAGCGCGGGACCGGCAGCCCGGTGTGTCTGCAGCCTTACGGTCGAGGCCGCCATGGCTTTCCCGCTGTTTCTGTTCGCCGTCTATCTTCTGATCCTTCCCATGCGGATGATGCGCACTTCCATGCAGATGCAGCAGATCTGCGAACAGACCTGCGAACTGCTGGCGGAGGCCGCCTACCTTCAGCAGCTGGCCGCAGCCGGCAGTACGGAGGACGGCTCTGCCGGCGGTACAGAAGCATACTCCGCAGGCAGCGCTGAAAAAGGGAATGCAGACGGCGCTGCCTCTCTCAGTACCATTGCCTCCGAAAACGGCGGATCCGCGGGAAAACGGTCGGATGAGGCTGACGCGCTGGTCAAATGGCTTTCCGACCAGGGTGTCGCGACCCTCATAGGAAATGCGGCAGCCGCAGCCATCGCCGACGAAAACGTCGAGGACGTGTTTTCCTGGCGCTCCGCATACATGACAGACGGAGAAATCATCCGCCTCACCCTTGATTACCAGTACCGGCTGCCATTCTTTCATCTCGGCCATCTGCACCAGAGCGTGACGGCTTCCCGCCGCGCCTGGGTCGGCCGCTCCGAAGGAGGAATCTCCGACGGGCAGGAAGACGAGGAAGAAATCGATGAGATCGTCTATGTCGGGAAAAGCAGCACCCGGTATCACGCCAGTCCTTCCTGCCATTATCTCTCCAACCGGTCCATGAAGTCAGTGTCCTGGACATCCCTCGAATCTCTTCGGAATTCCGGCGGCAGCCGTTACACCCCCTGCGCCCGCTGCGCAAAAGGTGCACATCCGGGCACCGTCTACATCATGCCCAGCGGGGAGGTCTGGCACGCCGATCCGGACTGCAGCGCCATCTCCGCCTATGCGCGGGCCGTCCGGAAATCTGAGGTCGAACATCTGGGCCCCTGCAGCTACTGTTGCCATTGAACCCCATGAAAGGAGATTTACTTTGATGATTTCCGGCAGTCTCGGCTGCGGTCTGGTGCTGTTGTTTCTTGTCTACTGCGCGTTTGAGGATCTCCGGGCCATGAGCGTCAGTGCCCTCGCCTTTCTCGCCATGGCGCTGTCAGAGCTCGGGTGGTATCTGGCCCGCCTGTTCCGCGGCGGCGGCGCCGACTGGCGTGGTCTTCTGCTCGGCTCCCTCCCGGGACTGTTCCTGATCCTTCTCTCAGTTCTCACCAGCTCGGCAATCGGCATGGGGGACGGACTCTTCTTTCTCCTGATCGGAACTGCTGCCGGGCTTCCCCTGACGCTCCTGCTCACCATATGCACCTTCTGCCTTTCCGCAGTCTGGTCTCTCGGCGTGATCGTGATGCGGCAGGTGCGGGGACTTCCGCGGAATCCCCAGTTCATCCCGCTTCTTCCCTTCACCCTCTTTCCGGCACTTCTCTGGTGCGTTCAGAGCGGTGTCATCGCGGGGGTGCCGGCATGAAGCGGCTGAAAGCAAGCCTCACCATCGAAGCCGCGTACATCTTCCCCATCATCTTTTTCACACTGGCCTTTGTCTTCAACTACGCCAGAACAGAACGGGACCTGACTCTCTCCCGCTTCGTACTGCGGGAAAGCGCCTCCAGGGCAGCCCATCTGGAGCCGACCTACGACCCGGATGGCCCCGATGCGGACGATATCACCGCCGCCATGGGAACACGCTTTGCCGGAGTGGATCAGCTGGCGACGGACGATACCGGCGCATCCCGCTCCCTGTTCTCAGGCTCCGCATGGTTTGAAGGTTCCGGCCTCTCCCTCTCCGAGGAACGGCTGATCAATGATCCGGAAGATGTGCTCCGTATTTCGACGACTCTGAAGGATTTCGCACAGATGAATAATTTTTTCAAAGGAGGAAATTCAGTTGCCTCAGATTCTGAATGAAACCGATCACAGCTACTTTTCCGTCGAAACGGACCCGGCTCTTCGGGAACACTATTCACTCCGCATGCTGGAGGAAAACCGCATCGACGGCCTGCTCCGCCTTTCCGTCTGCGATGACGAGGGAAAGCTGTTTCTGAACTACGACATCACCCGCATGGAAACGCTGCGGGAATGGACGGCGCGCCACCGGCTCCGTTCGGAAGATCTGCGGCTCCTGATCCTGACCCTGAAACACGTCTCTTCGGGGCTTGCGCCTTTCCTTCTGGACCCTGCCGGCATCGTCCTCGACGCGGATTCCGTCTACACGGATCCGGCAAGCCACGCCCCCTGTTTTCTCTACTTCCCGGGGCGGAGCGGCGGTTTCGGAGATCAGCTCTCCGGCTTCCTGCACTCCCTGATGGAACTCTCGGACCACGACGACTGCAGGAGCGAAGTGCTGGCCTACCGGATGTACCGGGAGAGCCAGGCCCACCCCAACGCCCTGGATTATCTGGAGCGGATCCTGATCTCCGGCGACCCGCTGGATCCCCGGGAGATCCCTGCCGGAGAGATCCTGGACGGCGCGGCCGATGCCGGTCCCGCGGCATTCCCGGCAGGACCGGACCGGGGCGGTGCAGGAACTGTCGTGGAGACCCTTCCCGCGGAAACGGAAGTCATATCAACGGAAGCTCTCTCCGTCCGGGACGCAAAAGGAGGCGGCCTCTTCGGCCGCCTCCGGAAACACTGATATGCTGCTGTTTATTTCTCTTCTGCCTTCTTCGCAGTCTTCTTCGCTGCGGGCTTCTTTGCAGGCTTCTTCTCCGCTGCATCAGCGATCTTCTTCGCTGCTGCCTTGACGGTCTTCTTCGCCTCTTCCGCCTTCTCGGCGATCTTCTTTGCCGGAGCCTTCTTCGCAGCAGGCTTCTTCGCCGGAGCTGCAGCTTCTTCCTTCGGCTTTTTGGGTGTCGGGACGGAGAACTCATAGACCTGGATGCCGTAAGGCTTCATCGGGTTGAAAACGTGGTACGGCTGGCCGTCGCACTCCTGCTTGTATGCCTTGAAGACCGGCGGCTTGATGCCCGCCTGCTCGTAGGAGCCGACAGTCTCATCCAGGATCAGCTTGTAGCTTCCGCTGCAGGGAACGCCGACCTTATAGTCTTCGCGCTCCATGGGCGTGAAGTTGATGGCGAACAGCAGCGCCTTCTTCTTCGTCTCATCATAACGGGCAAAGGAGAAGATGGAACGGTCAGCATCGTTCGCGTTGATCCACTTGAAGCCTTCCCAGTTGTTGTCCTGGCGCCACAGGCACGGATACTTCTTGTAGATGTGCAGAAGTCCCTTCACGAAGTTCTGCATGTCCTTGTTCAGCGGCTCGTCCAGGAGCTCCCAGTTCAGGGAGACCTTCTCGTCCCACTCGTGCCACTGTGCGAATTCCTGGCCCATGAACAGAAGCTTCTTGCCGGGATGCCCGATCATGTAGGTATAGCCGCACTTCAGGTTCGAGAACTTGTCCTCAAAAATGCCCGGCATCTTGTTGATCATGGAACACTTGAGATGCACCACCTCGTCGTGGGACAGGACCAGGACGTAGTTCTCGCTGGTGAAGTAAGTCAGGCCGAAGGTCATCTTGTTGTGGTTGTTCTTGCGGAAATAGGGATCCAGCTTCATGTACTCAAGGAAGTCATGCATCCATCCCATGTTCCACTTGAAGGTGAAGCCGAGGCCGTTGTTCTCCGGTGCGTGGGTGACCATGGGCCACGCGGTGCTCTCCTCCGCGATGATCATGGTGCCGTCGTGCCGGCCGGCGATGACGGAATTCAGGTGCTTGAAGAACTCGATCGCTTCCAGGTTCTCGTTGCCGCCGTACTTGTTCGGGCACCAGTTGCCGCCGGACCTGCCGTAATCCAGATACAGCATGGAGGCCACGGCATCGACCCGGAGTCCGTCCACATGGTACTCGTTCAGCCAGTAAAGGGCGTTGCCGATGAGGAAGTTCTTGACCTCCGTCTTCTCATAGTCAAAGACCTTGGTGCCCCAGTCCGGATGCTCTCCCTTTCGGGTATCCGCATACTCATAGCAGGGCTGGCCGTCGAAGTCCGCAAGGCCGAAGGCATCCCGCGGGAAGTGAGCCGGGACCCAGTCGAGGATGACGCCGATGCCGTTCTGGTGCATGTAATCCACAAAATACTGGAAATCCTCCGGCAGGCCGTAGCGGGAGGTGGGGGCGTAATAACCCGTGACCTGATAGCCCCAGCTGCCGTCGAAGGGGTGCTCCGCGATGCCCATCAGCTCGACGTGGGTGTAGCCCATGTCCTTCACGTAGGCAGCCAGTTCATGCGCGTACTCGCGGTAATCGCCGAAGCCGTCACGCGGGGAATTCTCATCCCGCTTCCAGGAGCCCAGGTGGCACTCGTAAATGCTCATGGCCATCTGCCGCGGATCCACTTCGGCACGGGCCTTCATCCACTTCTCGTCGCCGAACTTGTAATACCAGGGCTCACCCGCCAGCTTTGAAGCGGTGCCCGGGCGGAATTCCGCAGCTCTCGCATAGGGATCTGCCTTGTAGATCAGGTCTCCGTTTGCCGCGGTGATCGCGAACTTATAGATCTCACCTGCGGAAAGGCCCGGGACAAAGGCCTCCCAGATCCCGCCCTCATTGAGCTCCTGGCAGACATTCGCATTCACATCCCAGCCGTTGAAATCGCCGACGACGCTGACCGCCTTCGCGTGGGGCGCCCAGACTGCAAAATAATAGCCGTCCACATCCTTATATTTGAAGGGATGTGCGCCCAGTTTCTTGTAGATCTCATAGTGGGTGCCCTGTCCGAACAGGTAGCAGTCCCATTCCTGAATAAAACCCAAACCTTTATTGATTGCCATGACGTACCTCCGCAAATGATCTGTGTGGGACGATGTATATTCTCTCTTATTATACTTTCTTTTTTCGTGCTTTTAAAGGAATTGTCCCCCTTCACCACTGTTTTTCTTTCATGAGGCATTCTATTGACGACACCTGATTCCTTAATTCACGGGGTTGGGCCGCAGATGTTTCTGATCAGGATTTTCTTCGGGCTGGTGATCGCCGCAGCAGCCTGGACAGATGTCAGAAGCCGCCGGATCCCGAATCTTCTCCTGCTGTACGCCGCCTTTCCCGGCGGCTTCCTGCTGGGACCGGTCTTTCCTCTCCGCCTGGTCCTCTGCACCCTTCTTCTGTATCCCCTCTTCCGTCTGCGCCTGACCGGCGCGGGCGATGTCAAGCTTCTTGCGGTTGCCGCCGCCTGGGCCGGCCCTGCACTCTTTTTCCGCTTCTGCTTCTTAAGCCTGCTGGCGGCCTTCATCCCTTCGGCTGTCCTCTTCCTGCGGGGGCGGCGGGGCGCCCGTATCCCCATGGGTCCCTTCTTTCTCGCCGGCTGGGCATCCGCAAACTGCACTGTTCTTTTAAATATCTGACCCGGAGGTTAACACATTATGAGACGAGTCCTTGCGATTGTGGACCGTGACGGAGCCTACGCGTCCCGTCTTGCAGCGTATTTCAATGACCGGGAGACCACCGGCCTCAAGGCGACCGCCTTCACGGACCTGGAGACTTACCGGAAATACCGGAAAAACGTCATGGTCGAGATCCTTCTGATCTCCGAGGAGCTCGCCGCGAAAGCCCACGGGATGACGGAAGGCGCAAAGATCATCCTTCTCAGCGAGGACGGTTTCGTGACCGGCGGCGAGAACCGCCCCTTCCATGCCCCGGCTGTCTTCAAATACATGCCGGCGGACCGGCTGGGCCGGGAGATCATGAACCTTTATGCGGACGATGATACCCATGTGATCCAGCGGGTCTCCTCGGGAGACTGCGAAATCCTGGGCATCTACTCTCCGGCGAACAGATGCGGGAAAACCACGCTTGCGCTGACCCTCGGCCTGGTGCGGGCAGAGCGTGGCCGGACTCTCCTGATCTCTCTCGAGGAATATGCCGGCGTGTTCCGCAGCATCGTCCGCGACCCGGTCACCGACTTCTCGGATGTGGTCTACTGTTATCTGCAGAACTCCTGGTCCTGGAGCCGGCTGAAGGGCACGGTCCACTCCTTCGGCCCGCTGGATTTCATCCCGCCGGTGCGCTGCGCGGAGGATGTTTCCCTGCTTCCTTCGGAGGACATGACGGCCCTGCTGCGGCGCATCGCTGAGGAAAGCGGCTACGCCACCGTGATCATCGACTTTGGTTCCTTCGGGCGCCGCGCGGTGGAGCTTCTGGATCTCTGCGGGCGCATCTTCCTGCCTGTTCCGGAGGATCCGGCAGCGGAACTGAAGGTCGAATCATTTTATGAATATCTGGAAAAGATTGGGCGAAACGAGCTGAAGGACCGGATCGTGAAATGCAGGCTCCCCTGGGAAGCGGAAAATGCGCAGGCTGCGGCCCGCGGGCTGATCTCCGCTTATGAAAGCGGAGCGCTCCGCGAATTCGCGGAGCGCCTGCACTGAAACTGCTGCTTCTTTCTCTGCCGCGCTGTGTGCGGATTATTAAAAAACTGACATAAAAGGTTAAAAAACTCCCTATATCTTCTTTGCCGGGAACGTGGTAGTATATGTCATACAAGAAGAAGTGTTTGCATTCAGGAAAAGATTCCTGAACTTAAGGGGGCAGGATAATCATGAAAAAGACAATACGGCTGATTCTGGCCGTGATCCTGGCATTTGCCATGGCAGTTCCCTGCTACGCATCGAATTTCTCGTTTGCGTGGGGCGGGACGAGGATTTCTGTCGGAGATGACGCGGAGGCCGTGCTTGCAAAGCTCGGCAAAGCAAATCAGGTCTATCAGCAGAACAGCTCCGTCCTTCAGGGGAAATATACCGTTTACGACTATGAGGATTTTGAACTGAGCATCTTCCCGGACGAGATCGGGAACGTGATTTCGGATATTTATATTCCGGAAGATTCCGCTGCTGCGACACCGGAAGGCCTGCACATTGGTTCCACAAAGGACGACATGGTCAGGATCTACGGAACGAACTTCGAGAAATCCGGAGATGTCTGCCAGTACAGCAGAGGCGAAAGCTGCCTTCTCGTTTATCTGGACGGGAACAAGGTCGACCGGATCGAATATCAGCTGCTTCCGGAATAATCAAAACTGAAACTTCAAAACTGAACAGCGATCTTCAGGGCAGGGTGCAAGTCCCTACCGGCGGTAAAGCCCGCGAGCCGAAAGGCATGATCCGGTGAGATTCCGGGGCCGACAGTACAGTCTGGATGGAAGAAGATGCGGCAGAGCTTTCGCTCTGCGTATAATTCTGTGAATGCAGGCCCCGGAGGAATATTCTCCGGGCCTTTTCATTTGCGGAAGGCGGAATTCCGCCGTCCGCGGCTGACTTTACGTCAGAGATGTCTGCATGCCGCAGTTTTCCAGGCGCCCCGGAGATCCCGGGGCGCCTTTTGCATCCTGTGGTCCTGAAAGGAAGCAGGAAGAAACGACCGCGCTCCTTTGAAAACAGGAAAGGAACACATTTCATGACCCACGAAGAATACATGCATCTTGCCTGCCGCCTTGCGCTGCGCGGTACAGGCCGCGTTTCTCCGAATCCTCTGGTGGGGGCGGTCATCGTGAAGGACGGCCGCATCATCGGGGAGGGCTGGCACGCAGAGTACGGCGATCTCCACGCGGAGCGGAACGCGCTGAAAGACTGCCGGGCGCGGGGCGGGGATCCCGCCGGAGCGGATATGTATGTCACCCTGGAGCCCTGCTGCCATCACGGGAAGCAGCCCCCCTGCACCGACGCACTGATCGAAGCCGGTATTGGCCGCGTCTTCATGGGTTCCGGGGACCCGAACCCGAGGGTGGCCGGAAAGGGCGTGCAGATCCTGCGAAATCACGGAATCGAAGTCATTGAGCACGTGCTGGAAGCTGAATGTCTGGCCCTGAACGACGTGTTTTTCCACTATATCCGCACCGGGCTGCCTTACGTGGTGCTGAAATATGCCATGACCCTGGACGGGAAGATTGCCTGCCATACGGGGGCGTCCCGCTGGGTGACCGGGGAGGAGGCCCGGGCCCATGTCCACAGGACCCGCAGCCGGCTGACAGGAATCATGGTCGGCGTGAACACGGTTATCGCGGACGATCCTCTCCTCACCTGCCGGACGGAGGGCGGCCGGGACCCGGTCCGCATCATCTGCGATTCCCGGCTGCGGACACCGCAGGATTCGCAGATCGTAAAGACCGCCCGGGATGTCCCGACGATCCTTGCCACCTGCGAAACGGATCCGGCGCGGCAGAAGCCTTATCTTGACGCCGGCTGCCGGATCGTGACCGTGCCGGAAAAGCCGCCCGGCACAGCGGGCAGCCCGGGAAAAGACAGCACAATGCGGGGCAGCGTCGACCTGAATATTCTCATGCAGAAGCTCGGCAGTGAAGAAAAGATCGACAGCATTCTGCTGGAGGGCGGCGCCTCCCTCGCATGGTCGGC
>Ga0256404_1013709_pt1 | contig 10177 bp, 11 predicted proteins | sample RumenRJG_01DNA_FD_185990 | JGI IMG/M metagenome (GOLD analysis project Ga0256404, IMG submission 185990) | Bovine rumen microbial communities from Lethbridge, Alberta, Canada - RJG_01 | ecosystem: Host-associated > Mammals > Digestive system > Stomach > Rumen | place: Canada: Alberta | collected...
CCGCACCCCGTCCTATTTATATTGCCAGTGCTGAAGATGACAAATGGAGTGATCCCTATGGAGAATTCCTCGGTGCCAAGGGAGCTGAGCCCGTTTATGCCCTTTATGGTCTGAAAGGCATCGGTTCCGACCAGCTGACCCCTTTGGATATACCCTATGCCGATGGAGCAGTTGCTTATCACATTCGTCGCGGCCCCCATGCCGTTCTATCTTACGACTGGCAGCAGTTCCTTCGTTTTGCCGACCGTTATTTCAAATAGAAAGTGGGTGAACGTTTTGTTCACCCACTTCTTCAGTCAATGAAGGTTCGATTTTTACTCTTCTTCTTCTTCTGAAGAGTTCCAATCGTAAGAGCTATCGAAATCCTTGCTGTATGAAATATCTCTATCAGAGAATTCATCACTGATAGAGTTACCTGTCTCAACCCCAGAGCCCGCAAGCAAGCTATGATGGAAATTAAGCTTAATTTCTTTACTAAATGGCTTAATATATTTTTTCATAATTATAATCTTTTAATCCTTAGACCATTATTGTTTACTTAATAAACTTTTTCCCGTTCTTGATGTAAACACCCTTCACGGCACTCTTCATCTGCTGACCAGCGAGGTTGTACACCTTCTCATTTTCTGCATTTCTCATTTTCTCAATTTCAGAGATTCCAGCAGTCTCGCCAAATGCGAAACCTTCCTTAGCATTAGCTTGAGGAACTGCTAGATATGCCTTGTTAGCAGCAAGTAAGAAGGCAGCACCATCAGCAGCACCATAATAGAATCCGATTGTTGAGCCATTGTGCATGGTTAGACGATAATACTTGCAATTTGAATTGGCTAAAGCCATGACAGTTGCATCGATGCTTTCATCGCCTGTAGCCTTCAACATATTGTTGTCGGTCTTAGCTCTTCCTGCAGCCATGGTCAGTACTATGCTCTTTTCTCCATAGGTGTTAGAAGATACCATCACCCCAGTATTCGCAGGAACGATATCACCTGTAGAATAGTCCGTTACTGTAAGTTTACCGGCATTGTCTACAGAGATTTCAGAAACCGTCAAGCCTTCAGGTACTACGAATGCGTGGTTGTTGCTGTATGTACCATAATATTTAGTACCGTCTGTGCATGCTTTTGCAATGGAGAATGTAGCAGGTGTTGTCGTTCTTGTACAATAATCAGAATAGGAATAGGACCCAGTTTCCCATATTATGGATATGTTGTCTAGATACATGGAACCATAATTTGAGCGTATTCCAACATAAGTATAATCATTCGTGATATTCAATTCGGTGCTTGTGCCATAAATAATCGAACCAAGTTTAGTTCCTTTTTTCTCATTACTGTATAGGTTGCTTGAATTAGTATAGGCGGTATTTGAACCATAGATGTCCAATGTTCTGCCTTTAGTAGTATTCTCAGCCCATTTTACAACAATTCTTTTTACTTTTCCTCCAGAAGAGGTGGTAACAATTCCACTGTCATTATTGTCACGGATTTGAATGTTATCATTGTTATTTGTTGCGGAATTACCCGCATATACAGCTGAAGAAGTAGCAGATTTGTTATTCCAATTACTGTATGAACTCTGTGTACCGAATGTAACAGTGGTTAATATATCTGTAACATTAAAGACATCTTTAGAACGTACTGCATATACGGCATAGTATATGGTATTTGCTGTAGCTGTGGCAGCAGTAGTATTAATGTATTCAGGAGCCGTCTGCTGTAAAGGTAATTCTTCAGTTAACCAACCCATAAAGACAAATCCTTCTGGTGATGTTACAGATGGGAAGGAAATAAGGTCGCCTCTATTGTAACTGACAGGGGCACTTGCTACACCATTCTGGCTAAATATAATATTATAAGTTGGAAGCGCATTAACGGTAACAATACATGTTGCAGTCTTACTTCCATCTTCGGTTGTGACAGTAACAGTAGTTTCACCAACTTTCAATGCTGTTATTTCACCATCAACCACAGAAGCTACCGTCTCATCACTTGAAGTCCAAAATACATTTTGGTTGGTTGCATTTTCAGGAGTTACAATTGCCAAGAGTATTTCTTTATCACCCACATATAGAGAAGTTTCGGTTTTATTTATAGAGACACTAGTCACACTTACAGCTTCATTGCTAACTGTTATGTTACAGGAAGCGGTCTTATTTCCATTTTCGGTCGTAACTGTAATGGTAGTATTACCAACCGCTACAGCAGTTACCAGACCTGTATTTGATACTATGGCAACATCTGTGTTGCTTGAATTCCAAGATACATTTTTATTAGTTGCATTCTTAGGAGCTACACTAGCAGTAAGTTGTTTTGTTGATCCTTTTACTAAATAAAGAGAAGATTCGTTGAGAGTTACTCCCGTAACATCAATCGGTATAGGTTCATAGGTAATCTTAATTTCTTTGCAATATAATGAACTTGCTGTAGCAGCAATCTTAATGTTAAATGTAGAAGATGTTGGAGTTATATCAACCGTTTTCTCAACATCAGTATAAGTTGTTGTATATGAACCGCTCCAAGTTTGAAACGTTGAACCTGAGATAGCTGAACCTATAAGGTATGTATAGTTTGTTCCTCCATCAGTCGAATAAGATAAATTTCCAGAACCACTACTAGCATTCGATCTCATACTTAGAACAATTTTTGTGATTCTTTGTCCAAAAAATCCAGACAAAGAAAGTACCATAGAGTTCCCTTTTGTTAACTGAAATTTGGTTCCATAAGTACTTTTATAAGTAGCAGAAGAGCCAGTTGGAGCGTAACCTGATGTGGAAACAGCGTTTGTGGAAGTCACTGTATAGGTTACATCAGTAGCCCATCCCACGCTGACTACCATCATGAGCAGCAGCGTCATAAAATAACGCAATTGAATTTTCATATCCTTTTTTTTTGTTAATTATAATGGTCTGTTCCTTTTTTTTGTGTTGTACAGTGCTAGGGGACTGCTAAGATCTAGTAGTTGCGTTGGCTGCTGTGCAACAAAGTTATAAAAACGGTTACAAAATTACAAACAATAAAAGAAATGACAAAAAATTTGAAGAAAAAAGTTTTAATGATTAAGGGAAATAAGTTATCATGTGAGGAGGAGTATTTTAAAAGTTTAAGTTTGTATTCATTATTTCGTTTGCAAACAATCCTTGCTTTAGAGCCGCCCCTACTCCTCAATGCTGGTCCCCTCGCCCCAATGTTGCTTGCTTAACCACCCGAGGGGACGAGGGAGCGAAGGGACGAGGTGAAGAGGGAGCGAAGGGGCGAGGGGACGGGAGGACGAGGGGGCGAGAATACTGTTTTAAAACTCTTTGTGTCTTCGTGTCTCTGTGTTCCGTTAAAAGTCATAGTCATAGTCATAGTTCCCCCTTCCCTTCAGAGGAAGGCAATGGGGGGACGAGTGTAACAAGGGATGGGGGCTAGGGTAATATTATTTGAAAAGAGTCCTTATATCCATAGAAAGTAATTACCTGATATTCAGCCCTTTTGTACATAATTTAAAATTTTACTCAGTGAAGTGAGTAATTTTACTCAGAGCAAAGATATAACTTATAAATAAAATCACCAAACATTTTTCAAAAAAATACATTTTGAGCCCCTTATCAAAGGGCTCAAAACGTCAATTACTTTTAAACAGCCACGTAGTGGCGCTTAAACAGCCGAAGGCGCTTAAACAGCGAAGCGCTTAAACCCTTATATATATAAATAAGGTCATAATTAGGCCCTAATCACTCCCCAAATCTTTAAGTTTTCGTCAGTAATTAGGCCTTAATCACTCACGAAAACTGTAAGTTTTAAAAACCACCTATGCAGAAGGGGCAGTATGACCTTATAAGGGTTTAAGCGTTGCTTCGCAACTGTTTAAAAGGTCACTCTCGAGAGAGCGAGGGGACGGGAGGACGAGGGGGCGAGAATACTGTTTTAAAACTCTTTGTGTCTTCGTGTCTTTACTTCCCTTTGGTCAGTGACGCTACGGCTTTGCCGCAGGGGGTTGTGTTCCGTAAAAGTTTAACCAGCCCGAAGGGCGCTTAAACAGCTGCTCTGCAGCGCTTAAACCCTTATCAAGGTCATAGTCATCGTCATCGTCATAGTCATTGTCATCGTTTAATTCCCCCTTCCCTTCAGGGAGGGGCTAGGGGTAGGCTTCTATCAGGGAGGGGAGCCAGGGGTAGGCTTCTATCAGGGATGGGGCAGGGTGAGGCTCTCAAAAAAAGTGGACGAACAATCATGTCCGTCCACTTTTGGTTATTGTTTCACCCTTCCCTTTAGGGGAGGGCAGGGGTGAGGCTTCCTATTATTCTTCCTCGTCGCCATCGTAAGAATCATCGAAGTCGAAAGACTCTTTTGAGAGGGCATCTCCATTATCTTGTGAACCACCAGAGATTCCCATGTTTTCAGAACCGCTGAGAAGCTGGTAAGGAAGAACCTTTATTTCACGCATTGCTGGTTTTACATATTCTTTTTTCATTATATTGTCCTCCTGTTTTTATTTGTTGATATACTTCTTACCATTCTTAATCACAAGACCCTTGAAGGAAGCACCTACACGCTGACCACTGAGGTTGAAAATCTTATTGTTAGCGTTATCGTTAGCGTTAACGTTATTGATTCCAGTACCTTCACCGTCGAACACGAGAGACAGCTTAGCATTTGTTGGTGGTACATTGTAAAGAATCTGCAAGTATGCCTTACCAGCTTTAAGTATGCCTTTGCCTGAAGAATGTTTGAAACCATCTGCTGCAAGGGTGTAATTATAATAGGTTGTGCCATCAATTTCGGTCGTTGCTGCAAGTTCGGTAGCTGTTGTATTTGCTTTCAGATAGTTTGTTACAATAGTCTCTGACTCTGAAGATTCAGTCAACTCATAAGTTCCGGCATTACCCTTTACCACGACACCTGTATTAGCAGGAATCACAGAAGTAAGAGGAGTCAGCGTCACATTGTTGTCTGTTTGAGAATAAGCAGTCACTACATAAGCCTTCAGTCCCTCAGGAATAGCATAAGTCTTTGTAGCGCTGAAGGTTGCCTGACCAGCTGAGCTGATGGTGATGGTGGCATCCTCAGCAGCAGCCTGCTTCTTGTAAATCTTAACGGCTGTTCCTGTTGTAGAAGTTGAAGCATAACAAGAGAAAATGGGATTACCATTATTCGGGTTGAAACGCAAATAATTGCGAGTATTCGATCCCTGGAAAACTATTGTAGCATCACCACTCTCAGCAATGCTAATAGTAGCTTTTGCATTGTCGTCGGCAGTATCTTCTGTTCTTAACCAGTTTTTATCTTTACTTGCTGCATAGAGATATCCATCACCAACATTAAAATAGAATCCTTCTTTGAGCGTAATCTGCTGAATAGAACTACCCGGAGTAATCGTGCCATCTTCATCAATAGAGACCCCATCACCAGCACGGTTGTTTGAATTCTGAGTAGTGCTCAGGGCATAAGATGCATCCTCATTAGTTCCTACCAAAATAATCACATCACCATCAGCCAAATTATTTACATCGGTCACTAACTCAAACTTGTCAGTACCAGCAACTTCCTTCTCTTTCACGACGAGCATGTAGCTGGCGTCACCAGCATTATAGCTGTCATTACCAGCAAAAGCAGCTTTGATGGTAGTCTGTCCTGCACCAACCAGCGTTATAGCACCATTTTCGTCTATAGTTGCAACATCCTCACGAGAAGATGAATAAGTAATACCTTCAAGCTCATTGGGATTACTGAGAACGGGGAATTCAACATCTTCACCAATCGTAGCCGTAAATGTGGTAACATCATAACTCAAACCAGCTTCCTCCTTCTGAACGATCTCGCCAGCTTGAACAAGCAGGTTCTTCAATTCCCATCGGCCGGGATTCTTTGTCGTGGCCAAATATTTAAATCCAAGCTGAATCGTCTTACCCGTGTAGGCGGAAAGATCAATCGTACCAGCACTTGAGAAATTGTTATCATTTACATTTTCAAGGGTTGGGATAGTAAGTTGAGCCCATGTGCCCTGGGCACCTTCACGAACCCAAAGCGTTGCCTGCTCTTTAGCAACTTCGGTACTTGCAAAATAGCGAACGTTTTGATCAAACGTCATAGAAACAGATGCTACTTCATCAATTTTAATAAGTGGGCTGACAAACCAACTCACAATATCACCTGTGCATTTATTACCATTGGCCGTCATACCATAACTGCTGGTCTTCCATACAGCCTCGAGGCCACCTAACGATACATTTTCGATAACAAACTTGCCTTGAGAACTTACAAGTTTTTCTTCATATGGAAGTTCGACCGTCTCGTAAGCAGGCTCTGGCGTATCCTGCTTGATGGTGTAAGCAGCAGAAACAACTTCGCTATAATTATTGTCTGAATCATAAGCTTTAGCATAAATAGTTGTTTCCTCGGTAATCTCAATAGGTGAGGTGTAGTTTTGATATGTTTCTCCATCAAAAGAATACATCACACCGCTCGCACCCTCGGGAGTAACAATCGTAACTTGTGTACCTGATTCTACTTCACCAGCTGCAGGTGAGAATGTCGGCTTGGCAACAGTGGGAGTAGTTCCTGAAGAAGTTTTAAAGAATGTGGCGCTCGAAAACTCTACAAATTTATTTGAAGAACCACTAACTGTAACATTGAATATAAATTTGTAATATGCCCCTGTAGCCCATTCTGTTCCAGTTGTGGGTGTGAAAGTTATTGTAGAATTGGCTGCAAAAGTAGCAGTTACCTCATCAATTTTATTTTCAAACGCAGCATCACTAGCCACCGTCAGTTTAAGACTATTTACGGTTATAGAAGATGCGGCTCCAACAGTTAATTCCACTTTAGAAATAGCAGAACCCATAGGTGTTTTGGAGTATGCTTCTCTATTTTCATTAGTAAGACTCTTACCTCCAATTCGCCAAGGATCTAGCGTAGTGTTACCAATAACACCCCAAGTCATGTTGTTTTGTGTAATTTCACTTTCAGCAGCATAACCATTATTACCACCAGTCTGTGTTCCATCAAGTGTGTAATAGAGTTCATCTGCACCCCATCCCACGCTGGCTACCATCATAAGTAGCAGCGTCATAAAATAACGTAGATTTTTTTTCATGTTTTTGGTTTTTTATTGAGTTTATATTGATAATTAGGCAAATTTTCAACGCCCCAATTGTCCTGTTGGAAACGGGGCTATGGGATTGATAGTAAGGTAGTTGCGTGCGCGTACGCGCATGTTGGGCTACATAATACGCGACAAAGGTAGAAATTATTTGGGAAACGTGCAAATATTTGGGGATAAAAGTTTAAGCGCTGCTTCGCAGCTGGTTAAGCGCTTCGCTGGTTAAGCGCCCTTCGGGCTGGTTAAAGGTAATTGACTATGACTATGACAATGACGATGACCTTGATAAGGGTTTAAGCGCAGCTTTGCTGCTGTTTAAGCGTCCTTCGGACTGTTTAAGCGCTTCGCTGTTTAATGGACGATGACTATGATTTTGGCGATGACGGTGATAAATATTAAAATACCATAAATTACGATTCGCAAATTTGCAAATCTGGAATTCCTTTTTTACTTTTGCATCATATTAAGAATTGTACTTATGATATGATAGTAACCTTCGAAGAAAAATATCTACAAGAGCTCTATTATAAAGGAAAGTCGGATAAAAAGCACCGCTTCCAACCCGATATCATTCGTAGGTATAGACACTGCATAGACATTCTTTTGAGTGCTGCAGACATAGAAACACTCTATCGCTTCAATTCTCTAAATTATGAAAGGCTTGTCGGCGATAAAGCTGGACGCTCATCCATTAGGGTTAATGACAAATACAGGATAGAGTTTACGGTAAGGCAAACCCAAGAAAAGCCAATCATTACTATTTGTAATATTTTAGAATTGTCGAATCATTATAAATAAATCACACATATGATTGAGATTAAAGGAGTAGATCCCACAATGATAGCCAATAACCTCGTGCCTGAAAATCCTACTCATCCAGGTGAGGTGCTCAAAGAAGAGCTGGAGAGTCGCAACATAACTCAGAAAAGTTTTGCTGACAAGACTGGACTTTCGCGTTCCGTAGTCAGTGATGTCCTTAACGGTCGCCGGGGAGTTAACACAGAGTACGCCTTGCTTTTTGAAGCCATCTTAGGTATTGATGCTGAGTTGTGGCTTCGCATGCAAGCCCGTTATGACATGGCCAAAGTGAAGCGCAATAAGAGTTTCATGGAACGCCTGGAGAATATTAGAAAGGTAGCAGCTGCTTTCTAAATCGTCCGAAGGGACGAAGGAGCCTCACCCCGACCCTCCCCTAATAGAAGCCTACCCCTAGCCCCTCCCTGAAGGGAAGGGAGTGACGATGACTTTATAAGGGTTTAAGCGCAGCTTTGCTGCTGTTTAAGCGTTGCTTCGCAACTGTTTAAGCGCTTCGCTGTTTAAGGGACTATGACGTTAGGTTATTAGGTGGTGAGTGGATGGATTAGGCAATTTCACCCGTTAAGATTTCATGATGCAATAATTGGTAGTTGTAACCCTTGCTTTGATAATAAAGTCCTGTTTCCAAATCCAGAATCCTGTCGTATAATTGCGAATTGTAAACTATCGACATGGCTTCTGTGACGGAAACGTTAAAATCTTCCATCACTCGGATGATCAGATTCTTGGTCAGCGTATCTATCAGAAATTTCTCCTCCGTATTCATATTTTCTTTAATGTTGCAATCGCACGTTCGGTCCATGGAATAAATTGATGTTCATTTCAGGGCTCCTCCATTTTTGCCGCAGACTGCAATTAAGTCATCAACGGCATTACGAATTGACAATTGATGTTCTGCTTCGTAACATTCATCAAGAAACGCAATGCCTTTGAAGCGATGAAGATATCCATAGGCTTGCTTTACCGTGAGATTGAATCTCTTGGCAAAGGCGCTTACGCAATATACCATGTATGTAACACGGTTTTTAACTTCTTCACTCATTTCGTCATTGGTTTTGTTTTTGCAAAAATAGGATATTTTCTGTAAAACTCCAAATGTTTTTGGTAAAAGTTTAAGCGTTGCATAGGGAAGCCTCACCCCGACCCTCCCCTGATAGAAGCCTCACCCCGGCCCTCCCCTGAAGGGAAGGGAGTGACGATGACTATGACAATGACCATGACGATGACCTTGATAAGGGTTTAAGCGTCGCGTTGCGACTGTTTAAGCGCCTTCGGCTGTTTAAGCGCCCTTCGGGCTGTTTAAAAATTAATGTTGTTTTTAATCAGAATCTCAATCTGAGCAACAAACTCTCTGGAAAGAGGAGCCATTTCTAAGACTTCAGGTTCAGTTACCTCTGCTATGCTGTTATAGTCAGCTTTGATTCGAAGCTGAATCATCCTGGCGAAAAAACGACCGAATTTTTTGTCTAAATCTCCAGTCATAATAAAGTTTTTTCCTAATTCAGTTAAGCAGCCATCATGGGTTTTTGTAGTAATGTCGCGCATAATAAATGCTGCTTGCACCATATGATAACAAGCATAATAATACCTGTTAGCGGCAATCTCCCATCTTTTCTGCTGTACCATATCGTCAGCATCCGCCAAGAAACGGTGCGACTTGGAAATCTGGAGTGATATAAGTACTGGTTTGTTCATCTTATAAGAGGGTAATGGCTTCACGTTGCACGTTGTCGTAAAAAGGTGTGATGCTGTTGGCATTCCACTCTTCTTGCGTAAACAAAATCGGATTGATTTGCTCGTTGAGTTTCCAACCGAGTTCCACAAAGGGGAAGCTTACTTCATCATAATCGGCTTGGACAAGTTGCTTCTTAGGCAAAATGATAAGAATATCCCAATCAGAGTCTTTCTTGGCGTCGTCTCTTGCCCTTGACCCAAATAGTAAGACCTGACTGCCCTGTGGGACTGCCTGGCGAGCTACATCTTGAATTTGTTTGAATACCAAAGTGTTCTTTTTTGTCATGTCACTTACTATTTGTTTTTGCAAAAATAGGATATTTTCTGTAAAACTCCAAATGTTTTTGTTAAAAGTTTAAGCGTCCTTCGGACTGGTTAAACTTTGAACGGAACACAGAGACACAAAGACACGAAGTATTTTGACGATGACGTTTAGAGGCCCTATCAAAGGGCTCTAAATGTATTCCCCAAGAATGTATATACACCGATGGTTTTTAAAATAAATCGGCATGTGTTCCTGTACCTGTAAAAAGGAGGGTCAATT
>Ga0256404_1013712_pt1 | contig 10174 bp, 7 predicted proteins | sample RumenRJG_01DNA_FD_185990 | JGI IMG/M metagenome (GOLD analysis project Ga0256404, IMG submission 185990) | Bovine rumen microbial communities from Lethbridge, Alberta, Canada - RJG_01 | ecosystem: Host-associated > Mammals > Digestive system > Stomach > Rumen | place: Canada: Alberta | collected...
AGCGCCTCCCATGGCGGAAGGTTCTTCGCTTATCACTTGAACATCCTCGACTATGCAGTCCCTAAAGATGGCGATATTGTGGTCTTTAAGAAAGGCATTTATGAGGATCCCACTAATAAGTGGAATATCGTACGCAAACTAACCTTAGGCGCGGATCTCTATTATCGCTATTCCGCCACCTATGGAGCGTTTGTGGATGCGACCTTAGCGGAAGCACAAGCTGCCGGTTATAGCGCTAATTAGTCCATCACCCCCTTTTGGCGACTGTTAATCAATAACAGTCGCCTTTTTGCTTCTTTGAGTGTTTTTTGATGGCACAAGAATAATAGTAGCTAGACTTCGCGTTTTAAAAAGGTTTCTTCGATGGCGCCGACAAAGCAAATGTATAAAATATGGCTACTATTGGCTCAAATTCTACTTTTACCACGAAAGTGCAATGTAGGAAATGCACTAGTCAACGAAAAGTAAGATAAGTCCAGTCAAGGTTTTTTTACACATATGCAACCATTGTTTATGGGCATAACGAAAAGCAGGGCATCTAAACCCTTCATTTCTCGCGCCGATTTGTTAAACTATTTCTCGAAAAGGGTGCCGCTTCGAAGCATTCCCCAAATGCAAACTAGGAGCTTCCGGCAGGCCGCCGTCGCAGCCGCCTTGTGGCAAAGGCCGCTGCTTTTCTTTTTGAGGTAGAACCTCGTGATCTGGTTGTCCGGCTTCCCGATCAGCATGTTCTCCACCGTTAAAAACAGATATCCCCTCAACGAGGAGTTGCCTTTCCTCGTTATGGAGTAATGGAGGCCATCGCTCCTGCCGGATTGCAATATGGTTGGGTCGAGCCCGGCATAGGCGACCAGCCCTTCCTTTGAGGAAAACCTCGATGGCTCCCCGATCTCCGCGCAGAGCAGCGACGCCAGGACCTCCCCGCACCCATCAATGGATGAGACTATGGGGAAATGGTCGAGCCCCTTGGCTAGATTCACTAGTTCCACGGTGATGGACTCAAGCGATTCCAAATCATCCTTCACGTCCTCCAAAGACGACATCAGGGACCTGACCTCCGCATCGTCCGGACGATGACCCCCGAGAACGTCGTTCGCATAGGAGACGAGCCTTTTCGCTATCTCCGCTCTGGAGACGGGGCCCAATCTCACGTTGGCCTTATCCAAGGCGGATGCGACGCGCCCTTCGCTGGATCTTGCCAGTCTTTCCGGGCAACGGTATCTGGCGACGGCGAATAGGGCATAGTCGCTGAACGGATCGCATATTTCATCGAACAATGGCCATATGGCATCGAGGTTTTTGCGGTACTGGTTTTTCGAATCGACGAGCCTCCTCACGATCGCTGACCTCCGCCTCGAAACGGAATAGAGATCGGAATAACGGCTCGAAACCGGCGAACGCCTCCGGAGATCTCTGGTGTAGGCGACCTCCGCGATGACGCCGCAGTCGAGGGCGTCGGTCTTCGTCGGCCTTATCTTGCTCTTCCTGACCTTCGCCGATTCCAAGGGCGATACCAGGAACACCTCCAGTCCGAGGGATTCCGCCCAATGCACGACTGGATCGGAATAGACGCCGGTAGACTCCAGGATCACTTTTGGGCTTTCCCCCGACTTTTCTTTCAGCGATTTGGAGATATCCTCCGCGGCCGCCATGCCGCTCTTCGAATGCCGCACCCTCACCGGCTTGCCCAGCGGCTTCCCAAAGGAGAGAAAACCCTGACAATGGCTGCTTCCCTTTGAGACGTCGAAGGCCAGCACGGGCGCTTCTTTGTCTATCATCTCATAGACCTTCCTTTCTGGCATTTGGCTTTTCCGGGGGTCCGACAGACCTTGGCCGAAGCTTCTTTCTCGAAAGTACGCGCAATGGCCGAATTGCCTTGCATTAGGATTAAACGCATTCGCCACCAAGGCGCGGACCGCGCAACTTTTCGTCCGAAATCGAGTTTCAAAGTGGACAACGCGCTGATCCGCCATTCCCAACGCATGCCTGCGAAGGGAAAGCCGAGGCAATGGCCTCTCTCCGGGAATCCTGAAGGCAATATTACACCAGCAAAGGATTATTCATAGGAGGGAATCAAAACCTCGGCTCTAATTGTAGAAAGTAGACATGAAATTTCAAATTGTAGCGGCTCGATCTTCTTTCGGAGGCAACGCCGCCGGCAAATGCGGGCGCTCATCGGGCGGAAGCGGGCTCGGGTTGGCCTTCAGGGGTTCTTCCCTGTATTGTTCGGGGGTCATGTGTCCAAGGCAGAACACGGGGCGCGCCTCGCTGAAGAGTTTGATGTAATCGGCCACCGCCTCGGGGACGTCGTCGGGCTCCCCGATCCGGAAATCGGCGAACATCTCCGCCTTGGCCCGCCCGTTTATGGATTCCGTCGCCTCGTAGTCGGGCCCGGCCGGCGCGGCGGCGGAAACCCCTAGGGGTTTTGCCTGGGGTTTGGCTTTCGCCAACCCCGACGATTCCTCGCATTGATTCGCCAAGAGCAAACGGATGTGCAGCGGACTTTGCGTTTGGCCATGCATTCGGCCGGCGACATGGACCCCTCGCGGATCTGCTTCCCAACGAGCAGCCTTTGCTGTTTGCCCATAAGGAAAATCTCCTTTCGGCAGCCACGCCCCAGTGTGCACTTTTCTAGGTGTGACTGTCTACTTAGAGATTAGCAGTGCACTTGAAGGTTTTTCTGCTTCGACTTCGGTTCCCAATTCATTGTTTTATGCAAATATCCACTTGAAATGGAAATATGCATAACTTATACTGCTTATGGAGAAGAAAAAATGATTGCGAGAACGATAAAAAAGCAAATTCTTAGGAGCCTGAAGACAAAGCCGGTTACCCTCGTCACGGGAGCCCGCCAAGTCGGAAAGTCGACCCTTTGCTATGAGATCAGGGATGGATTAGGCTATGAATACGTTTCCCTTGATGATCTCCGTGAGAGAAAAATGGCCAAGGAGGATCCTGAGCTTTTTCTTTCCCTTCATCATGCCCCGCTCATCCTTGATGAAGTTCAGTATGCACCGGAGCTGTTTCAAGTTCTCGAAGCCAATGTAAACAAAGAGAAGGAAAGAAAAGGCAGAAACGAGGGAATGTATCTTCTCACCGGCTCCCAGACCTATGAGCTCATGAAAGGTATCAGTCAGAGTATGGCAGGAAGAGTCTCAATTGTGAGAATGTCTCCTCTGAGTGCCTCGGAAATCTTCTCTCAGGAAGAGAAAACGTTTGAAGTCTCTCCCGAAGCTGCTGCCAAACGGGCAAAGGACTACCATATGGATATCCGTCAGCTTCTTGGACTGATTGTCAGGGGAATGTATCCTGAACTTTACGATAAGGAAAAAACCGGGATTGAGAGCGAGAAGTTCTATTCGGATTATGTTGACACTTACCTCGAAAGGGATGTTTCCCAGATCATACAGCTTCGTGACAAGCTGAAGTTCCAGAATTTTCTGGAAGTGCTCGCTTCCCTGACGGGGGAGGAACTTGTCTACGATACACTCGCAAAAGCTGTGGGAGTGAAAGTAGACACCATCCAATCGTGGCTGAGCGTGCTTGTCGCGGGCGGGATCGTCTATCTCCTGGAGCCATATCATGAATATTCAATTGCGAAAAGAATCATGAAACGTCCGAAGATTTATTTTTCTGACACCGGACTTGCCTGCTATCTATCCAGGCTGAACAACGTCGATGTTCTTCAGAGATCCATTTTCCTTGGCAGGTTTGTAGAAACCTACATCGTGAACGAAATTCGGAAATCCTACACCAACAACGGGAAGGAAGCCAATATGTATTATTACCGTGACAGCAATCAGAACGAGATTGACCTTGTCCTTCTTCAGGATGGTGAACTTCACCTTGTTGAGTGCAAAGCCGGAATATCCTATACAAACAGAGACGTCAAAGCCTTCTCCCAATTGAAAAAGTCATCCTATCCGATAGGAACTTCCGCTATCATTTGCAACACTCCTTCCGTCTACCCCATTGGGGAGGACGTTTACGCTCTTCCGATCACATCGATCTGAAGCCTAAGGCAAGGCCATTACTATATCCATTTTGCCGCAGCAAGCAGACCCGACTTTCTTGCCCCGTGCTCGAAAAAATCTCCCAGCAATAGCCGGGAGGTATTTTGCCTCATGGTGCCTCTGGCCGGACTTGAACCGGCAAGAACTTGCGTTCAGTAGATTTTGTGTCTGCCGTGTTTGTCAATTTCACCATGGGGGCGACTAAGAGTTTCTAACACCTTTTTTTGCGTTTCCACTACCGATTGAGTGGATACTTTCTCGCCTTGCTTCTAGCGCAAGGAGGTGAACCGAGGACAGGCCATCCGAATTTTGTCTTTTGAGCCCGTTTTTCGGCCGGTTTTCGGGCAATCTCGAACCCGATTTTCGGTTTTTGAGTGGAAATTTCGGCCCTAATCCGCTGTTTTCGAGGGATCGAAGAAGAGTAAAGAAAAAGCCGACATATCGGCTTCCTGTTCTTGATTTTGGTCCCCAGAGCGAGAGTCGAACTCGCATGGATGCTCTCCGAACGATTTTGAGTCGTTTGCGTCTACCATTCCGCCATCCGGGGATATTGCGTGATCAGGCATTTTTGCCGGGCGCTTTAAGATTATAGTCTCTTCTTGAAAACGTTGCAATTTCCGAATGAAAGAGGTTTTGAAGAAACAAAATGTTCTCATTATTTTTTTAAAAATCATCAACATTCTTTACAAATCTGTGCAAAGATTCCGTTACAATGATGACTAGAGGTAGTGTAGATGAAGTGGGTCGGAAGAATATTATTAATCGTCGTCGGAGTGGCTATGCTTGTTATCGCCGTTCCGGCCATCAAAGGGGCAGTGGAAGCAATGAACACTCTTGGATGGAATGACGTTGTTTCTAGCTCCGAGAAAATGGGCTATATCGGCACCATTGTTGCGCAGGGAGTTAATGCGGGCTTTGCCATTACGGCATTGGTTTGTGCTTTGGTGGGAAGACGTTCCTCAAAACTGGCTTTCGCTGCTGTGATTATGATGATCGCTCCCATTTATACCTTGGTAATCGGCGTTCAAAACCACACGATTCAGACTTGGCAAAGCGCGTTTCTTTTTGTCGAAGAATTTGCCTTACCAATCGGCTATTTTATCGGCATGCTGTTCGTATAAAAAACCTTAGATATATCGCCTTAACCCTTTAATATCTCTTGGATTTTTGCCTGCAAAGCAGGAACGACATCCGCCTTAAACCACGGATTCTTTGCTTGCCATCGGAAATTTAAGGGGCTGGGATGAACAATGGGGAAGAAAGAGGGCAAGTAGTCTTGATAATGCCGAACAGTTTCGGTTAGGTTTCTCTGCTTCTTGTCACCGAGATAATAATCGATGCTGTATTGCCCGATTAAAATGGTGAGTTGAACCTTGGGCATCAAAGATAAATAGAAGGGATGATATTCTTTTGCAATGAAGCTCCGCGGAGGAAGGTCGCCGCTTTTTCCTTTGCCCGGATAATAGAAATCCATGGGGAGTATTGCGATTTTTTCGGAATAAAAGGTAGCCACATCGACCCCCATCCAGGCCCTTAATGTTTCACCAGACTTATCGTGAAACGGGATTTGGCTTTCTTCGGCTTTCTGGCCAGGCGCCTGCCCGATGATCAGAATCTTTGCTTCGGATGAGACTTGTAGAATCGGAGAAATACCGCGTTCGGTATAGGACTCGTTCCTAGGATCTGCTTTTAATCGTTCTTGGAGCTGTTCGAATGTCATCATAAGTCTCCTTCTTCCTCTTTATCATAGGCCAAGGAAAGCAAGAATGCCTTAACCATGCCTCATGATTTTATGTGCAACAATTTCATTATTTCTTTACGTTTTCAAGGTGGCGGAATAAAAATAAGGCGGTTATCATGAATCAAACAGGTAATGGAGACCCCGATGGAAGACAAGGAAGAAGTAGAAGGCGAAGTCGTTGACCAAAATCACAAAGATCAACATCCGAAAAAACGGACGAGTTTCCTGGTGGCGGATATATTAGATATCGTTCTCGGCATAGGCGCCCTATTGTTTTATGTTTTGTTTTGCTCGTTTTATTCTGGAAAAGCCCCTTCTGGAATCAATAACTGGGCCATTTACTGGACCGTCGTATTTTTGACTTCTGTTCCTTCTAACATCGTTCGCGCGGTAGTAAAACGTGATCCGAATCGGCTTCCCGTTTCTCAAATCGTCTTATTTGCCTTTCTTTATCCTTCGTTGTACACAGGACAATTTCATCCCAATTGGGTCATTATCTTTATCATTCCTATTTATCACGCTGTAGTGGAAGTGATTCAAAAGTGGCGAAAATCCAAGAATTCCTAAAACGTTTGGCTTGAAATAAAACAATGTTCATGGCTCTTTATGCCATCAAACGTTCGTTTTCTATTTTGAATCGACAATATTTATCTTTCGTTTGAAACAAAATTACTACTTTTATCGAAAATATCTAATATATCGGTAAAAAAGTATCATTATCTAGAAGATAAGTATTGAATATTGTACAATTAATAAAAATTATGGGTAAAAATCCCGTAATGGAAAGGAAAGTCAATTATCATGGCTGACAAGAATATGCGCATCTGCATCATCGGCGGTGGACCCGCTGGTACATCCATGGCGATGTATCTCCAAAAGAATGGTTATCACAATTACGTGATCTACGAAAAGAGCGATCACGTTGGTGGCAAAGCGTTCTCCCCTTTGATGAAAGTGAAGAACAAAAACGGAGAATGGGAAGATCGTACCATTGAAATGGGCGCGGTGATGGGATGCGAAACCTACTTCGCGGTTCATGAATGCGAAGAATTCGGTGGCGTCAGCCATTTGGATGGCCCTGCCATGGGACGTAGCTTCCGGAATACGGATGGCACCCCATTAAAATCTTCGAAACTCGCCCTTTTAAAGAAATACATGAAGATGAAGAAACTGAACAAGCTTCTTCACAAGAAATACTACGGCTATGACGTGAATGGTCATCGTGGTGTTGCCGAAGGCCGTTACGAAGGACCATGCCCTTCGCCAGAAATGAAGCTCGCCCACATTGAAGGCAAGAATGAAAACCTCAAAGACCTCTCAATGCCATTCAGCGAATTCTTAAAGAAGAATCACTGCGAAGATGCCGAATTGGTCTGGAAAGGCCCATTCACTTCGTTCGGTTATGGCTACTTCGACGAAATCCCAGCGGCCTACGTCGTGAAATACCTCGATGCCTTCACCGTGCAACAATTCCTCTCCACGGGAAAACTCTGGACTTGGAAAAACGGCACGCAATCCATCTGGGAAGGGGTTAACAAACACCTCGAACATCCGGCGATCTTGAACTCGGAAGTCAAGAAAGTCGAACGGAAAGATGGCAAAGTCTATGTCACCGTCAACGACAATGAACCCGAAGTCTTCGATAAGTTAATCATCTGCACGCCATTAGAAATGTTCTCGCAATATGGCGATCCCACTGCCGAAGAAAAAGAACTCTTCTCCAAGATCGTCCACAAAGAATACTTCACGATGGCTGTTCGTACTGCTGAAGAGAAATCCCCTGATATCTCGTATTACTTCTTCTCCAATATGACGCCAGAAACCATGGGTCACTTGATGGTGTTCTACCATCGTTGGCCAGATGCTGGCGCACAACCGCTTGTCACCTTCACGCTTCGTAACCACGAAGGTATGGAAGATGTGCCGTTCGAAAAAGCGAAAGAAACCACGTTGGCCGATATGGGCATCGCTGGTCTTCCCGTGGAAAAAACCGAACGGATTGATGACTGGTATTACTTCCCACACGTCTCTTCGAAAGACTATGCCGATGGCTGGTATGACAAAGTGGAAGCGCTCCAAGGTGAGCAAAACACCTACTTTGCCGGTGAAGTCATGGCGTTCGGCGACATGGAAGAAACCGTTGAATATTCGCGCGATTTAGTCCGGAGATTCTTCGGCGCTTAATCCCCCTTATTCGTTCTTCAACCTTAGGTAAAACGGGGAGTGGCCTATGCCACTTCCCTGTTTCTTGTCTATAGACCTCTTATTTTTAGAGTCAAATCTCGTTCCTACATAAAGGAGAAACACATGCCAGAACAAAGCACCAAAGTCGTCTCAAAATGGCAAGGCGACCCGAATCCCGATAAGGAGATTCTGAAATTAGCCCGCAAGATCACCGATGTCGTGGTCCACAAAATCAAAGGCGTCACCAGCTTAGATGCCGAATATTGGGGTCTCAAAGAAGTCGTGACCCACGAAATGGCTGTCGTGGCCAACAAAATGAAACTACGGACGTTCTATACGTTCGAACAATTACAAAAGAAGAACCCGGAATATGAACCGGTTGCCTTACAAAAGTTGCTCGATGAAATGTCCGTCGTCGGTATTTTGGAATACGACTACAGTGACAATTATGCGCATGATCATCCGTTACCGGACAAACCCCGTATCAAGCGGTGGCGTATCCCATATTTTGTTCCTGGCGCCGCTGAATTATTCAACTCCTCAAAAGATCGTGTGGATAAGAACCCTGCGGTCACTTCGTTCTTTGAACGGATGGCGTTTGAACCTTTGGCCGGGGTCACCCAAATGATTCCGCCGGGCGGCGATGGCGTTGGTATGCACGTTATCCCCGTTGAGCAGGCGTTATCGTTCCGTAATGAATCCATTGATTTGGAACGGATCTCGCACTGGCTACAAAAATATGAAGGCCACCTTTCGGCGGGTATTTGTTCTTGCCGTTATAGTGCCACGAAATTAGGAACGAATTGCGCGGATGACCCCGATGATTGGTGCATCCAAGTCGGCGATATGGCCGACTACAGCGTGGAAACGCATCGTGCCCATTACATTACGAAAGAACAAGCACTCGAAATTTTAAAGAAAGCCGAAGACAACGGCTTCGTCCATCAAATCACGAACATCGATGGCTCTGACCACATCTTTGATATTTGTAACTGCGACGTCAAAGTTTGCCACGCGTTACGGACTTCGATGTTGTTCAACACACCGAACCTTTCGCGCTCGGCTTATACGGCAAAAGTGGATCCCAAGAACTGCGTTGCTTGCGGTCTTTGCGTTGAATCCTGCCCCGCCGGTGCCGTGAAACTCGGCCAAAAACTCTGCCATAAAGATGGCAAACCCGTCACCTATCCGCAAGCGCCACTTCCGGATAATCTTCCTTGGGGCAAATATGCCTGGGATGAAAATTACCGCGATACGATGCGTTTAAGCGATACTTATGCGACCGGCACAGCGCCTTGCAAAGCCGCTTGCCCTGCCCACGTTCCTGTACAAGCCTATTTAAAGAAAGCCCATGAAGGCAAATACACCGAAGCCTTGGCGTTAATTAAAAAGATGAATCCGTTCCCCGCGGTTTGCGGACGGATTTGTAACAAACGCTGCGAAGAAGCTTGCACCCGTGGCACCGTTGACCATGCGGTCTCGATTGATGCTGTCAAGAAATTTGTCGCAGAACGGGATTTACATGCGGAAACGCGTTATGTTCCGGAAAAAGTCGTTCCGTCCATGTATGGCTCCTTCCCACAAAAGATTGCCATCATTGGCGCCGGCCCAGCCGGGTTAAGCTGTGCTTATTACTTGGCGTTACTTGGCTATCACCCAACCGTCTTTGAAAAACATGAAAAACCTGGCGGTATGCTGCGCTATGGCATTCCGACCTATAAGCTTGAAAAAGACGTGGTTGATGCCGAAATCGAAATCATTAAAGAACTTGGCGTCGAAATCCGTTGCGGCGTGGAAGTCGGAAAAGACGTCACCATCCCACAACTCAAAGAACAAGGCTATAAAGCGTTCTATATTGCGATTGGCTGCCAAGGCGGCCGCCGTCCCAACGTGCCAAACGATCGAGCCGACGGCACCATCGTGGCCGTGGATTATCTCCAACACGCCTATGAACATCAAGACGAAAAATTTGAAGGCAATGTCTTAGTTGTCGGCGGCGGCAATGTCGCGGTCGACTGTGCACGTAGCGCCATCCGTCTCGGTGCCAAATCCGTCAAGATGGTTTGCTTGGAATCGCGTGATACAATGCCCGCTTCCAAAGACGAAATCGCCGAAACATTAGCCGATGGCGTCGAACTTCATCCGTCTTATGGCCCGAAAGAAGTCAAAGTGGATGCAAATGGCCATGTGATTGGCATCGTGATGAAGAAGTGCTTACGCACGATTGATCCCGAAA
>Ga0256404_1013714_pt1 | contig 10173 bp, 5 predicted proteins | sample RumenRJG_01DNA_FD_185990 | JGI IMG/M metagenome (GOLD analysis project Ga0256404, IMG submission 185990) | Bovine rumen microbial communities from Lethbridge, Alberta, Canada - RJG_01 | ecosystem: Host-associated > Mammals > Digestive system > Stomach > Rumen | place: Canada: Alberta | collected...
TCTCGGTATCGGTCCGAACAAGATTGGCGACGTCTTCGGCATCATGAAGGCCTACTGCACCCGTGTGGGAGCCGGTCCCTTCCCGACAGAACTCTTCGACGAGACGGGGGCAAAGATTCGCGACCTCGGTCATGAGTATGGAGCCGTCACGGGGCGTGAGCGCCGCTGCGGATGGATCGACTTGGTAGCCCTTCGCTATGCCATCATGGTGAACGGTGTGACTAAGCTTATCATGATGAAGAGCGATGTGCTCGACACGTTCAAGACCATCAAGGCTTGTGTTGCCTATCGTGTTAACGGATTGGAAACGAAGGACTTCCCGTTCAGCGTTGAAAGTGGTGTTGAGCCTATCTACAAGGAGCTGCCCGGATGGCAGACGGACATGACGAAGATGACCAGCGAGGAGCAGTTCCCGCAGGCGTTCAAAGACTATATCGCTTTCCTCGAGGAGCAACTGGAGACTCCCATCTGCATCGTCTCCATCGGGCCGGACCGTAGTCAGACTATCGTTAGACAATAACTCCAAATCATCCCAATCAATTCCAATTATCCCCGATACAATGGCAAACAAACCCAGTATACCCAAAGGAACGCGCGACTTCTCGCCCGTCGAGATGGCCAAGCGCAACTATATCTTCGACACCATACGCAGCGTCTATGCCCTCTATGGCTTCCAGCAGATAGAGACACCCGCGATGGAGACCCTGCAGACACTTATGGGCAAGTATGGCGAGGAGGGCGACAAACTGCTCTTCAAGGTGCTCAACAGCGGTGACTTCACCAATAAGGTGAGCGACGACGAGCTGCGCGAGCGCAACGCCCTGCATCTGGCGGCACGCTTCTGCGAGAAAGGTCTGCGCTACGACCTCACCGTGCCCTTCGCACGCTATGTGGTGATGCATCGCGAAGAGCTGCAGCTGCCCTTCAAGCGCTATCAGGTGCAGCCTGTCTGGCGGGCCGACCGTCCGCAGAAGGGACGCTACCGCGAGTTCTACCAGTTCGACGGCGATGTCGTCGGCAGCGACTCGCTGCTCAACGAGGTGGAGCTGCTGCAGATTATCGACACCGTCTTCACCCGCTTCGGTGTGCGCGTGCAGATAAAAATCAACAACCGCAAGATTCTTACCGGTATTGCCGAGGTCATCGGAGCTGCCGACAAGATTGTCGACATCACGGTGGCCATCGACAAGCTCGACAAGATAGGCCTTGAGGCTGTCAACGAGGAGCTGGCCAAGAACGGACTGTCGCAGGAAGCTATCGACAAGCTACAGCCAATCATCTCACTGTCAGGTAGTAACGCTGAAAAGCTTCAAGTGATTAGCGAAGTACTGAAAGACTCTGAGATCGGGCAGAAGGGTGTGGAAGAACTGCGCTTCATCCTCCGACTGCTCGGTGCGCTTGGCGAAGAAGAAACGTCGGCATGCAGCAAGCTGAACAACGAGTTGCAGCTCGACCTCACACTGGCGCGTGGCCTCAACTACTATACGGGAGCTATCTTCGAGGTGAAGGCCTTGGATGTGCAGATAGGCAGTATCACGGGCGGTGGCCGCTACGACAACCTGACCGGCATCTTCGGTATGCCCGGACTCTCGGGTGTGGGCTTCTCGTTCGGTGTCGACCGCATCTTCGACGTCCTCAACGCCCTCGATGCCTATCCCAAGGAGGCAACGGGTGGCACGCAGCTGCTCTTCATCAACTTCGGCGCCGACGAGGTGAACTATTGTCTGCCGCTGGCCGCCAAGGCCCGTCAGGCAGGCATCCGCACGGAAGTCTATCCCGACAGCGTGAAGATGAAGAAACAGATGAGCTATGCCAATGCCAAGCAGATATCCTTCGTGGCGCTGGCAGGCGAGAACGAGATGCAGCAAGGCAAGCTGACGCTGAAGAACATGCTCACCGGCGAGCAGGAGCTTGTCTCGCCCGACGAGTTGATAGATAGAATATGTCAGTAATCAGAAAATAGCGTTGATACAATGAAACCATTCAGACTCCTCCTGCTTTTGGTCGTCGCCACCATGCTGTCGGCTTCTACTGACCAACCTGTCACCATCTACCTGATAGGCGACTCAACGATGGCCAACAAGGACACCACGAAGGGCAGTCCCGAGAGAGGGTGGGGGATGGTGCTCCACGAATACTTCACCGACGATGTCCGCATTGAGAACCATGCTGTCAACGGCCGTTCGTCGAAGAGCTTCATGGACGAAGGGCGCTGGCAGCGCGTGATGAACCGTCTGAAGCCCGGCGACTATGTCTTCATTCAGTTTGGGCACAACGACGAGAAGGACGATCCCCGTCGATATACCCAGGTGGGTTCTACCTTCGATGCCAATCTGCGCCTCTATGTCCGTCAGGCACGGATGAAGGGTGCCATCCCTGTGTTGTTCAACAGTGTGGTGCGACGCAACTTCCTTGTCAACCACGACCCCAGTATCGACGACGAGTCGCTTCGCAACACCACGTATTCCGACGAGGTCATCACGAGCGACACCCTGGTCGACACGCATGGCCAATATGCCGTCGTGCCCAGGATGATAGCCCGCGAGATGAACGTGCCCTTCATTGATGCGCAGCAGATCACTCACGACCTGGAGCAGCAGATGGGCATTGAAGGCTCGCGCCGTCTGCATGTGTGGTATCGCAAGGGTGAACATCCTGCCCTGCCCGAAGGTCGGAAGGACAACACCCACTACAACGTCTACGGTGCCCACGAGGTGGCGCGGCTCCTCTCGCGCGAGGTGGCCCACCAAGTGCCTGCACTGGCTCCCTACATCAAATAACCCCAACACATCTGTAGGAGGCGACGCTGTCCTCAGCGTCGCAACAGCACATAAGTCGCACATACGTGGCAGCGTAGGAGGCGACGCTTCCCAGCGTCGCAACAGCACATAAGCCGCAGCGTAGGAGGCGACGCCATTCCCGAGCTACGCTCGCCGACCCGTAGCCTTTCCCAGCGTCGCAACAGCACATAAGCAGCGCATACGTGGCAGGTGTCACGCTAGGAAGCGTGACCTCCTACATTAGCGCCATTGTAGGGGCGTAACAGCGTTTCCGCCCGCAACAGCACATACGTGGCAGCGTAGGAGGCGACGCTTCCCAGCGTCGCAACAGCACATAGGTGGCAATAACGTGGCAGGTGTCACGCTAGGAAGCGTGACCTCCTACATTAGCGCCATTGTAGGGGCGTAACAGCGTTTCCGCCCGCAACAGCACATACGTGGCAACGTAGGAGGCGACGCTTCCCAGCGTCGCAACAGCACATAGGTGGCAATAACGTGGCAGGTGTCACGCTAGGAAGCGTGACCTCCTACATTAGCGCCATTGTAGGGGCGAACAGCGTTTCCGCCCGAAAAAAAACAAGAGGTCACGCTCGGGAAATGAGCGTGACCTCTTTCTATTATCTGAAAAAACTAATGTCGCGAAAAGTTAGAACTCCTTCGTCATCTCAGCCACACGGCCATTCACCTCGTCGATGAACTCCTGGATGGTCATGACGCTCTGCTCGCCGCCGCCTTGCGGACGAACGGCAACGGTGCCATCCTCCTGCTCCTTCTCGCCGACGATCACCATATAGGGGATACGCTTCAGCTCGTTGTCGCGAATCTTGCGGCCCAGCTTCTCGTTGCGCAGGTCGATGGTGGCACGCACACCCTGCAGGTCGAACTCCTTAGCCACGCGGTGGGCATAGTCGTTGTACTTCTCAGAGAGCGGCAGGATAGCCACCTGGTCGGGCGTGAGCCACAGGGGGAAGTGGCCAGCGGTATGCTCGATGAGCACGGCCGTGAAGCGTTCCATCGAACCGAATGGTGCGCGGTGAATCATCACGGGCGTCTTCTTCTGGTTGTCCTCGTCGGTATACTCCAGCTGGAAACGCTTCGGCAGGTTGTAGTCCACCTGGATGGTGCCCAACTGCCAGCGGCGGCCGATGGCATCCTTAATCATGAAGTCGAGCTTCGGACCGTAGAAGGCAGCCTCGCCATATTCTATCTTCGCCTTCAGACCCTTCTCCTCGCAAGCCTCGACGATGGCCTTCTCAGCCAAAGCCCAGTCTTCGTCGGTACCCACATACTTCTCGTGGTCGTTGGGGTCGCGCAGCGATATCTGTGCCTCGAAGTTGAAGCCGAAAGCCTTCAGCACGATGTTCACGATGTCCATCACACCGAGGAACTCCTGCTTCACCTGGTCGGGACGGCAGAACAGGTGGGCATCGTCTTGTGTGAACGAACGCACACGTGTCAGTCCGTGCAGCTCGCCACTCTGTTCGTAGCGGTAGACCGTTCCGAACTCAGCGATGCGCAGTGGCAGGTCGCGATACGAGCGGGGCTTCGAAGCGAATATCTCGCAGTGGTGCGGGCAGTTCATCGGCTTGAGCATATACTCTTCACCCTCCTCGGGAGTGGTGATGGGGCGGAACGAGTCCTTGCCGTAGTGGGCATAGTGGCCGCTGGTGATATAGAGGTTCTTCGAACCGATATGAGGCGTGATAACCTCCTGATAGCCATAGCGCTTCTGCACCTTGCGCAGATGGTCCTGCAGACGCAGGCGCAGCTCGGTGCCCTTAGGCAGCCAGATGGGCAGGCCCTTGCCTACCTTCTCCGAGAACATGAAGAGCTCCATGTCCTTGCCTATCTTGCGGTGGTCGCGCTTCTTAGCCTCTTCGAGCATGACGAGATATTCGTCGAGCATCTTCTTCTTCGGGAACGAGATGCCGTACAGACGCTGCATCTGCTCGCGCTCAGCATCACCGCGCCAGAAGGCACCAGCAACGTTGGTCAGCTTCACGGCCTTGATCTCGCCTGTGTTCACCAGGTGCGGGCCGCGGCAGAGGTCGGTAAACGAACCCTGCGTATAGGTGGTGATGGTACCGTCTTCGAGGTCCTCCTCGATGTGCTCGCACTTGTACGTCTGTCCGTCGGCAGCAAACTCCTTCAGGGCGTCGGCCTTCGACACCTCGCGGCGCACCACCGGTTCTTTCTTCGAGGCCAGCTCCTTCATCTTCTGTTCAATCTTCTCGAAGTCGCCCTCCTTGATCATCTCGCCGTTGGGCAGCAAGACGTCGTAGAAGAAACCGTTCTCCACGGCCGGTCCGAAGCCGAACTGTATGCCGGGATAGAGCTGCTGCAGCGCCTCGGCCAGCAGGTGGGCCGAAGTGTGCCAGAAGGTGTGCTTGCCTTCGTCGTCGTCAAACTTGTAGAGCGCTATCGTGGCGTCCTCCATGATGGGGCGGTTGAGCTCTACGGTCTCACCGTTCACACCGCAGCTCACAACGCTGCGTGCCAAGGCCGGTGATATGCTCTCGGCAATTTCGAGTCCTGTCACACCCTGTTCATACGAGCGAACAGAGCCGTCGGGAAATGTAATGTTAATCAACATAATTTACTATTTTACGATTACGATTTACGATTTAGGTTGCAAAGGTACGTAAAACTATTGACGCACAAAAATATTTACCCAAAAACTTGCATTAATTCATGTTAACCAGCACAAAGCATCCGGTTTTCATCAACTATATATCGGTTCCTCGTCAGCGATGACCAGGAAAATGACCAAGCCTTGGTCATGGGATGTTTCTACATTTTTTATGCCGATTGTTTGGCCGTTTTCTCCTACGGCACGCGCTACCTCGGCTTCGGCTCGAGCGGCATCTACACGAACGACTACGACTACCGTTTCTACGGTCTGAATGTCTGGCCTGTGCGCGCCCAGAATTAAGTCCATCGGCCGAAAAAAAGCCGAGTTTCTCCGTTCTGCCGAATTTGAAATTCGGCTGATGTGAGTGAAAGCATTTGCAATGCGAGATTCTAAATCCGAGCAGTAAACAGACTGATTGCCAATGTATTAGTATTTTCGCATTACAAATGCTTACACTCGCTGCGGGCGAATTACAAATTCGCCCGAACGTCATCGCCCGAACGCCCCCCCCGTTCAGCGAATTTGCCGTTCTACACTCTGTCGCGTGTCAGAGCGTTAAATGCTTATGCTCTTCGTCTCAGGGATAGTCTCCGACCGCCTCGTTGATAGTCTCCGACCGTCTTAGTGATAGTCTCTGACAATCTCATTGATAGTCTTTGACCGCCTCATTGATAGTCTCTGACCGCCTCATTGATAGTCTCTGACCGCCTCAGGGAACATCTGCAACACCCTCGGAGACTATCTCTCCGGGCAGTACGACATCCACCGAGGATATTTTCGTCGAAAAAAGCTAAACACCTCACCATATAGGGCTGAATCCCACTGTTTATCGGCCTTTCGGATGGTGAGATGTTTCTTTATCACCTCACCAGACACCCCACCAGAGACCTCACCATCATCACCCAACACCCAACACCCATCACCCAGTAACCATCAACACCCATCACCCAACACCCATCACCCAGATGGTGAGGTGTTTGGTGAGGTGTCTGGTGGGGTGTTTGCCGAACACCTCACCATCCAAACTCCGCAGCAGCAAAGGGTTTCCGGGCGTTTTGGTGAGGTGTTTAGCGTCTGTCCTCGAAAGATTCCGAAAGCGGGAGGAGGACCTGCGCAAGGATCGTCTCATTTAAGAATAGAGAAGAAGGGACACTATGCGCCGTCAGCGGGCAGAAACGACATTTTTTTGAATATTCTTTCCGAATCGTTTGGCGATTTGGTGATAATTGACTACCTTTGCAGAACAGAGAACACATGCAGAAATCGTACATGCACGAGATGGAAAAGATAACAAGCACGCAGAACCCCAAAGTGAAGCGGTTGGCGGCCCTCCAGCAGAAGTCGGCGGAGCGTCGCCGCGAGGGAGTGTTCGTCGTGGAAGGACGCCGCGAACTGGAACATTGCATCGAGGCCGGCTACGAGGTGGAGAGCATCTTCGTATGTAGCGACATCGTGCCCGACAACCTCCCGCCTGCAGCGCAGACATACGAAGTCTCGACAAGGGTCTACGAGCGGATAGCCTATCGCGGAAGCACTGAAGGAATTGTTGCAATAGTATATGCAAAACAGCTGACACTGAACGACTTAAAGCTCGGCGATAAACCTTTTGTCGTAGTGCTGGAGAGCGTAGAGAAACCCGGCAATCTGGGGGCTGTACTGCGCAGTGCCGATGCGGCCGGAGTGGATGCCGTCATCGTCTGCGACCCGCTGACCGACCTGTACAACCCCAACCTTATCCGTTCGTCTATCGGGGCCATCTTCACCGTGCCCTGCGTGGCCTGCACGTCGGAAGAGTGCATCCGCTTCCTGAAGGAGCGGGGCATACAGATCCTGACGGCCCAGCTGCAAGACTCGCGGCTCTACTACGATGTCGACATGCGCCGGCCGACGGCCATCGTCATGGGGACGGAAGCCACCGGACTGACCCAGCAATGGCGGCTTGCCGCAGATGCACATATCCGCATCCCCATGCTCGGAAGGCTCGACTCGCTCAACGTCTCCGTCAGCGCCGCCGTATTGATGTACGAAGCCGTGAGGCAGCGTGTATAATAAAAAATGCTATTTTATGACAATTTATTTGGTTGTTACAAATAATTCTTGTAAATTTGCACGGAAATTTTCAAATCATTAGATTATCTATACGTGTATAAATCATCAAAAACACTATGAGCGAAAAAAGAGTTTATCTCTTCGGTAATGGAAAAGCCGAAGGCAACGCTAAAATGCGTGAACAACTGGGTGGTAAGGGTGCCAACCTTGCCGAAATGAACCTTATCGGAGTACCTGTTCCTCCGGGATTTACTATCACTACTGACTGCTGCAATGAATATTATCAGGTTGGGCAGGAGAAGATCATGGAACTGCTGAACGATGACGTGATGGCCGCTGTGCGCCACATCGAAGGTCTGATGAACAGCAAGTTCGGTGACAAGGAGAACCCGCTGCTCGTCTCCGTTCGTTCGGGTGCCCGCGCTTCAATGCCGGGTATGATGGACACCATCCTGAACCTGGGTCTGAACGACGAAGTGGCCGAGGGTATGGTGAAGAAGACTGGCAACCCCCACTTCGTGTACGACTCCTATCGCCGCTTCGTGCAGATGTATGGCGACGTGGTGCTGGAAATGAAGCCCGTGAACAAGGAAGATATCGACCCGTTCGAGGAAATCATCGAGAAGGTGAAGGAAGAGCGTGGTGTGAAGCTCGACAAGGACCTGAGCGTGGACGAGCTGAAGAAGCTGGTCGCCCTGTTCAAGGCTGCCATCAAGGAGCGCACAGGCAAGGATTTCCCCAACGACCCGATTGAGCAGCTCTGGGGTGCCATCTGCGCAGTGTTCCGCAGCTGGATGAACGAGCGCGCCATCCTCTATCGTAAGATGGAAGGCATTCCCGATGAGTGGGGAACAGCTGTCAGCGTGATGGCAATGGTATTCGGCAACATGGGCGACACCTCTGCAACGGGTGTTTGCTTCAGCCGCGATGCCGCCAACGGTGAGAATGTGTTCAACGGCGAGTATCTTGTCAATGCTCAGGGTGAAGATGTGGTGGCTGGTATCCGTACACCGCAGCAGATCACGAAGCTCGGTTCACAGCGTTGGGCAGAGCGTGCAGGCATCAGCGAGGAAGAGCGTGCAGCGAAGTATCCTTCGATGGAAGAGGCTATGCCTGAGATCTATGCTGAACTGAACGGCATCCAGGAGAAGCTTGAGAACCACTATCACGATATGCAGGATATGGAGTTCACCGTACAGGAAGGCAAACTCTGGTTCCTCCAGACTCGTAACGGTAAGCGCACAGGTGCCGCTATGGTGAAGATCGCCATCGACCTGCTGCACGAAGGCATGATCGACGAGAAGACCGCCATCATGCGTTGCGAGCCGCAAAAGCTCGATGAGCTGTTGCACCCCGTATTCGACAAGCTGGCCCTCTCGAAGGCCAAGGTCATCGCACAGGGTCTGCCCGCCAGCCCGGGTGCTGCCTGCGGACAGATTGTGTTCCACGCCGACGAGGCACAGGAATGGCATGCCGATGGTCATAAGGTGGTGCTCGTTCGCATCGAGACCTCTCCTGAGGACCTCGCTGGTATGTCAGCTGCCGAGGGTATCCTGACCGCTCGTGGAGGTATGACCTCTCACGCCGCTGTGGTTGCCCGTGGTATGGGTAAGTGCTGCGTGTCGGGTGTGGGTTCCCTGAACGTTGACTACAAGTCAAAGACCGTTGAGATTGACGGTGTTGTCTATAAGGAAGGCGACTATATCTCGCTGAACGGTACTACCGGACAGGTTTATGCCGGTGAGGTTCCCACGAAGGCCGCTGAGCTGAGTGGTGACTTCAAGGAGCTGATGGATCTCTGCGACAAGTACACCAAGATGAATGTCCGCACCAATGCCGACACGCCGCACGATGCTCAGGTGGCTCGCAACTTCGGTGCCAAGGGTATCGGTCTTACTCGTACAGAGCACATGTTCTTCGAGGATAAGAAGATCATCGCTATGCGTGAGATGATTCTCGCCGACTCTGTGGAAGGTCGCGAGAAGGCTCTTGCCAAGCTGCTGCCCTATCAGAAGGCTGACTTCAAGGGTATCCTCGAGGCTATGGACGGACTGCCCGTGAACATCCGCCTGCTCGACCCGCCACTCCACGAGTTCGTTCCCCACGATGTAGCCGGACAAGAGACGATGGCCAAGGAGATGGGCGTAGACCTCGCCACCATCCAGCGCCGCGTCAACTCGCTCGCTGAGAACAACCCGATGCTCGGCCACCGCGGTTGCCGCCTCGGTATCACCTTCCCTGAGATTACAGCCATGCAGACACGCGCCATCCTCGGTGCCGCCTGCGAGCTGAAGAAGGAAGGCAAGAACCCGATGCCCGAAATCATGGTTCCGCTCATCGGTACCATCCGCGAGCTGAAGCAGCAGAAAGACATCATCCAGGCCGTCGCCAAGGAAGTGTTCGTAGAATACGGCATAGAGGTGGAGTTCGAAATCGGTACGATGATTGAGATTCCGCGTGCAGCCCTGACTGCCGACCTCATCGCATCGGAGGCTCAGTACTTCTCGTTCGGTACCAACGACCTGACGCAGATGACCTTCGGCTACTCGCGCGACGACATCGCTTCGTTCCTGCCCGTCTATCTCGACAAGAAGATCCTCAAGGTCGACCCGTTCCAGGTACTCGACCAGACTGGTGTCGGCAAGCTCATCAAGTATGCCGTCAAGAGCGGTCGCGAGGTACGTCCCGACCTGCGCTGCGGTATCTGCGGTG